>Ga0126308_10000702_pt1 | contig 11925 bp, 10 predicted proteins | sample Plot55_FD_92533 | JGI IMG/M metagenome (GOLD analysis project Ga0126308, IMG submission 92533) | Serpentine soil microbial communities from UC McLaughlin Reserve, CA, USA - Plot55 | ecosystem: Environmental > Terrestrial > Soil > Grasslands | place: USA: UC McLaughlin Reserve, Lake County... | reverse complement strand
CGTCGAGCGGTGCTAGCGTGCGGCCGGCGAGGAAGACGTTCGCACCCTCGCGGGCGAAGGCGCGGGCCACCGCGCCGCCGACCGAGCCGCCCGCACCGTAGATCACGGCGTTCTTGTTCTCGAGCAGCATTTCTGTCCTCCTTCGTCCGTCGGGTCGCTGCATCGTCTGCTCGGAGCATACGGCAATAGTCCTAAAATCTAACTCGTTAATTTTGTAAAACACCTAGATACGTGCAGCTTAGAGGCCGCTCAGTAGAACAGAATCGATTCGAGTTATTGCGAAAGTTTAAGTGAGCTGGTAGCGGTAAGTTGGCGGAGAAGTAGATCATGCCACCATGAGTGTGCCGACACGCCTCAGCCGTCCAACCTCCGAGAACACGCCTTCTACGAGCTCGGGTGAACACGAGGCACCCCCTGCAATTCCGATTCATTTGGGATTCATCGCTATCTGCTATCGTGGTTCCACAAACGCATCCGAAGGTGGGACGACAAATTGAACGAGCGGATTCAGACCCCAGTTAAACCCGCAGCAAAGTCACCCACCTTCGCGCCTGCGCGATCTGGCTTGTCGCAGCGGAAGCAGTGCGCCTGCGGGGGCACACCGAGCGTAGACGGCCAGTGCGCCGAGTGCCGCGCAAAGCGGCTATCAAGTTTGCAGCCGAGTCCTCAGCAGGGTCCTGGCGGCCGGACTATACTGCCTGAGGCACCTGCCGTCGTTCACGAAGTGCTGAATTCGCCAGGCCAACCTCTCGAGGCGACAACCCGCGTCTTTATGGAACCGCGGTTCGGACACGACTTCAGCCATGTGCGCGTACATACTGATGCAAAAGCAGCGCAATCGGCGCGGGAGGTGAGCGCCAATGCCTACACGGCAGGCCGTAACATCGTGTTCGCCAACGGCCAATACGCGCCGCACACTGCCGATGGGCGCAAATTAATAGCCCATGAGTTGACCCACGTGATCCAACAGGGAAATGAGACATCGCTACCTGCGTCCGTACCCTTGCCTATCGATACCTCCGGCGAAGCGGCGGCAGAAGAAGCTTCGGAGCAGGTCATGTCGGGCCAATCGGCCGGTCACGTGGGTTCCGGCTATGCGACGAGCATCCAGCGCCAGCTACCACGACTGATGCCACCGTCACCGCCTACGGCTCCCCCGGCTCCATGGGTGATTCCCCAGACCCTTCCGGTTCCACCGGTCTACCCAGTGCCAAACCAAAAGCCTCAACCCGAAAACCAACCCAAGGGCGGCCCGTGCGGAAGCCCCGATCTACCCTACACCCTGGTCTCTTTCTTTCCAGGACCTCTGGGACAGGGCGGAAGGGTGAAGGCGAGCCCCCTCACACTCTGCCCCGGCAACACGATAGGCTCCAAACCCCAGGACAGAATCTACGCAGATCAATTCAGGTGCATCGACGCCGCGGGCGAAACGGGCAACTGGGTGCGAGGTCACATTCTACACGGGAAAACAGACCGATCGGGAGACAGGAACCTGCACGGCCCGGGCGACACGGCGGCGAACCTGATCATCATAGACCAGAGTCTCAACCAGAGTATGAGGAGCTGGATCGAAAACGCAGTCCTGAAGCTTGTGTACGGTCCTTTGCCGCATGTGCTCTGGCTGGACGCTTGGGTCGATTCTTACCATCCTGGTCTGCCGTTCTTTGCAGACTCCATCAGCGTCGAATACGGCCCCTTCGATACCGGATCGGGAAGAGAAGGACCTCGATGGAACTTTAAACAGTTTGTGCTCGGCAGGAAGCCGCCAAATTGCCCGGCAACCGGCTTCGCGGAGGGGATATTCCCCGGGAGTGCCCGTAGATCTAGATCCGGTTTCCAGAGCACCCTGCAAATCTGCCATCGCGAACTCGAGACGCGCCACTTTGAGGTCGCCTACGGCGGCCTCATGGTGGCCATCAACGCAAGGTGGGTCGGCAGAGGCCCCGGCGAGGAGGCAGCCCGCGCGGAGGGCCAGCCAGGAGGCTGCCCTAGGCAAGACTACCATGTCGCTTTATATCGGGACAATTCGCTTGCATTTGACGATCAGATCAGCTGGTCCGAGCTCTCCTCCGGACAACGTGAGCTGAGGTCATGGCGAGGGCTGGACGATGGTGTCTACTACCTAGAGATCTCGACGGAGAACCGAGATCCGTACTGCTGTCTCGAAGGAGATATCACGGTAGACACGTTCCCCGCACCCGGTCCGAAATCCCGTCGGGAAGCTGAAGTTGTTTGAAACCCGACCCGCTTAGAAGCCAAAGAGACCAGGTTCTGGAGCCCCGCGAAGGGTGGGCAAGATGGTCAAGAACCGAGGTACGAATCCCAGAATACTAAATCACTCGACCTGCAGGGGCGCACGTATACCACGAATGACGTGTCTAGCTGCCCCAAGGGCGGTCTGCTCTCTGGCACCGACAGACGAGATAAGTTGGACGGTGAGGACGGCGATGACGAGATACGCGGCCTTGGCGGTGATGACGAGGTGCTCTGGGGAGGGTCTGGCAGCGACGTCATCTACGGCGGGCCGGGCGACGACTCACTGGAGGGCGGCACATATTGGCATGGAGGCGACACTTATTGGATTAGGAGGCATGAAGGCAGCAAAGACGTGCACTACGGTGGGCCGGGCAGTGACGTCTTGTTCGACAAGAGCGGGGGCGAGGACGTCCTCTACGGCGAGGATGGCAACGATTTTATTGACGCGTCAGGAGACGAGCAGCGGGATAAGCTCTATTGTGGTGAAGGCAAGGACAAATACGTTGCCAACAAGCTCGACAATGTCTCGAGCAGTTGCGAGGTGAAGGCTCCCCGCTCCAACCTCTGAGCCAAGCCGCATCACTGCCCAGACGATAAGCGCGATAGGACCTCCAATTAACAAGAGTGGGACGAGCAGCATCGTAAGAATGCAGGGCCGAGCCTAGAAGGAGCATAAACCTACTCTCGAAAAGAGACGATAGTCCACAGCGACGGACCGAAGCCTGTCCAACCTTCGACTCCTCCTATGGTACGAACTTGCGAGAACACACCTTCTACGAGCTTGGGTGAATATGGCCTCCCACTACATCCTTTCTACCCACTGCGCTCGCCACTCCGGAGCCTCGAAGGGCTCCGCAAAGTACGCCCTAGCCCTCTTCATCTTGCCGTCCTCAAAGTCGACTATCTCGCAGGCGTAGACGCGGTTGCCATCGTACTCGAGGGTCATCTTCATGACGCCGAGGTCCCCGCTGAGTACGTAGCTGTGCTCGATCAGTGTCGGCAACCCCGGGTAGTTCTCGTTGACCGCTCTTAGGTTGTGCTTGCCTCGGATCCTCTCGCCCGACTGGGGATACTCCTCGACGTAGTCGTCGTGGACGAGGTCGTCTAGGGCATCTAGGTCGCCTCGCTCGAACGCCTCGAAGAAGCGCTCTATGGCATGGCGGTTCTGTTGCTCGGACATGTTCGATCCTTCCATTCTGTGACCCTTTCCACCGTAAGCATGATGCCACCTGGCCAAGCCCAAAGCGAACGTCCGAGAAACGCTCCTTGCCCACAGTCCCGTAGCAGGGCACGAGCGCGTAACCGCTAGACCAGCGCCACCTCGACCTCCGACTCCTCACCCAACGTGGCGGAGAACCGCACGCGTGGGACGTTGTCAGTTCGTACAGGGCAGGGAGAGGTGCGTGCTGGCTATCGCTGCGGTTTCAGAGAACGCGCCTGCTAGGACGTTAGGGGTACATAGGGAAGCGTGCGTAAAATACCTATCGACGGCGACATCATCCTCTCCCCGCACTCCTCACACACCAGGATGCCCCCCTTAGAAGAACCGTTAACGAGCTAACCCCCTCCCTGTCGTGCGGCGCTCGCGCACCCCTCACACCCGAGGGGTCGCCACAACGTCAACCTCCCTGATGCCGCCGCACTCCGTAGCATGGCCCCGAGCGTACACGCCCCACACGACGGTCGGCAGGGTCGAGCGATCTCGACCTGGACGTCAGCTTGATCTACTCGTCTAGCCGAAGCTCGCGTACACCTCTACCTCAACCAGAAGTCGCACCACGCCGTATGCGTGCGGGATCGGCGTGCCTATGGGCAGAAGCAAGCCCGGACCTCGACCCCGGGTCGAAAGACACAGTCGCCTCGTGGGGCCTTTAGCGATTAGTGAGGTTCATCGCCGTCCAATTCGACACCGCTCCCGCGCCGCACGGTAATCCTAGCCTACCCCCGTCCCATCTCGCACTGCGTGTACTGCGGGACATCCAGGTCGTCTAAGACTTCGTTGCCTGCGGCTCCTGCGCTCAGGGAAGGGTGCTCCTCCATCTCTTTGACGGATCGCTGCGTCGTCTTGTCTACGAAGGCGCTGACCTCCTGCTGACTCACGCCCTGCTTCGAAGCGTAGGTCACCATGCGGCAGTACGCCTCAGCCACCGCCGCTTGCTCGTCGGACATGGCGCCGGAGGCGTTGGTGGAGGGTATGGTGGGTTCGGGGGCTGGTGCGGGTTTGGACGCGGCGGGTTCGGTCACGGCTTGGACCCTGGTCGCGGGTTTCTTGGGCGTGGCCTGCTCGAGTCCATGTTCCTTCTCCTGCTTCTGAACGGGAGTGTTTGGCTGACCGCAACCGCACAGCAGGACCGCGGAGGCCGTCAGCACCAACAGGACACGAACCATCGGGCTTCCTTCCCAAAAGACATTTCTCGTACGGATGGTACACCTTTCGCCTCAGGGCCGGTCGATACACCCTCCTGCATACGGAGCTCCGGGAGTCCAACTCCTCGCCACGGTTCCGTGAGCAGAGCATGGGCGCCTGATCGCTAAACCCACCCCACCTTCACCTCCGGCTCCTCCCCCACCGTGGCGGAGAAGCGGACCTTTGGAGCGTTGTCAGTTCGAATAGTTGATAAGGATGGACCGAACGATGTCGTGGCAGGCGGGTCGGACTCTCAAGGTAGCGTCTCGAAGGCGCCGAGAGGAGCCTCCTCCTCGGTGAGCTCTTCCAACCGACGGTCGAGCCACCGATACTCGTCGCTCCAGCGGGCTCGGAATGCTTCGTAGGCAGCACTAGAGGCCCAGCGGTCCAAGGTGAGGTACTCTCTCGAGTCGTCGGAGCGCCGGAGCAGTTCGGTGCCGAGGTAGCCGTCGCCACGGCGGAACAGCTGTGCCCACTGCCCGGAGGGGCCGTAGGCACGCTCAAACTCGCTCTCCCGACCCATCCGGAGCCGGAACCGCCAGAGTATGACGTACATGGTCACATGGTTATCTCCTCCGACAGGAGCGTCAAGCCGTGAGTATCTACCTCGAACCTTGAAAGGCGGCCTCAGCGTACACGTCTTCACAGGCGTCCTCTACGGCGAACTTCTGCGAACCTCGCTTGCACGTAGTTCGGTGAGCAGCACACGAGCGCGTAAGCGCGAGACCAGCCCCACCTCGATCTCCGGCTCCCCGCCCAGCGTTGCGGAGAAACGAACCTGTAGGGTGTTGTAACTACGGATATCACACCGGGAGGTGCGTGCTGCCTACGGCTTGGGTCTCCGAGAACGTGGCTTCTAGGTCGTTGGGTAAATAGGGTAGGATGATCGGAGGGGTCGAGGGAAGAGGAGGATGCATGACCGACTACCGGGACGAGCAGGACAATCCGGGCATCAAGGTGCCTCCGCCCTTGATCTACGTGCTGCCCCTCATCTTGGGGCTGCTTCTCGACAGGAAGGCGCACGTCCCCCTCCTGCCGCGCGGTGCGGCGCGAAGCCTCGGGTGGCCTCTCCTCGTAGGCGGGGTACTACTCTCAAGGTGGTTCCTCCGAACGATGCGTAAGGCCGACGCGCCCGTACGCACCGACAGGCCCGTGCCGAGACTAACCACCGAGGGTCCGTTCCGCTACACCCGCAACCCGGGCTACCTCTCCATGGCCATGATCTACGCCGGAATAGCCGTCCTGCGGAACGCCCTGTGGGCCATCCTATTGCTGCCGTTGGTGCTCTACATGACCCAGCGCGAGGTGATAGGGCGCGAGGAGCGCTACCTCGAGCGGGCCTTCGGGGAGGAGTACTTAGCCTACAAGGCGCATGTGCGTCGCTGGGTCTAGTAGGTCATCCGAACCTCGAAGTATGCGACCGTCTAGGTCGTTAGGTGCATGGTCCGAAAATCCAATACACGGGGCCCTCGCCGGCTGGCATCATGCTCAGCGACACGAAGGGATGACTTGCCGCCTCGCGGCAGCGGTCGGAAGTAAGACGTGCCAAAACGATGGGGGTGATCTCTAGAAGATGGCTGCGATAGATGATGTCGACGAACTGATCGAGCAATACCACTTGGCGTTGGGCGAGTTCATGAAAGGAGATCCCGAACCTGCCAAGAGGCTGTGGTCTCATCGAGACGACGTAAGCCTCGCCAACCCTCAAGGCTCTGCCGCGCGCGGGTGGGATAAGGTTGCTGAGGCTATGGAGCGTGCCGCATCGACTCGTCGAGACGGCAAGTTCGTTGGCTTCGAGAACGTGGCGAAGCGCGTGACTGCCGAGCTTGCCTACGTCGTGGAGGTAGAGCGGTTAGAAGCCAAGGTTCACGGAGGGGAAGATGTAAGCCCCTACACCCTGCGGGTTACGATGATCTTTCGACCCGAAGACGGTGCGTGGAAAGTCCTTCATCGGCACGCGGACCAGATAACCACCACTCAACCGGCCGAATCGGTCCTGCAGAAGTAGTTCTACCCTTAGAGCGACCTTCTGAGAACGCTCCTTGCAAGCAGTTCAGTGAGCAGCGACGAGTGCGCAGTAGCTAGACCGGCGCCACCTCTACCTCCGGCTCCTGGCATAACGTGGCGGAGAAGCGGACCGTAGGGTCGTTGTAAGTTCGACTATCACACGGATGAGATCTGGCGCCCGAGGAGCCCGGCGGCGAGCACGAACGTGGCGAGGATACCGGCCCGGATCGCAGACGGCGGGGCGCCCGAAACCAGGATGTACAGCCAGATCAGGACCAGCGTCGTGAGGATACGGGTGGCGGCAGGCACGGCGAAGGTCCGTAGCGAGAAGTAGATCACGGCCGCGAGCACGGCGACGTGCTGCCCCGATATCGCCAGAACGTGCGTAATAGTCCCGGAATGTACGGAAAATAGGCTGCGCTTCTCCGCCCTAGAGTACGGTGCGCTTCCGGAGGTGCGCTTCGAGTGGATGTCCTGAGGCTAGAGCGTCATCCACGAGATCGTATGTTCATTCGGCTGCCCGATATCTTGTAGTTACCCGAAGGCACTAGGGTAAATAAGGACATAAGAAATGACCGGAGCTTCTAAGCCACTCCGGTCCTTTCTCCCGCGCGTTGTGCTCCCTTCTTAGAGCGGCACTCCTCGACCGAAGGCCGCCTCGGGTGCCAGAGCGGGCGTATTACAGCATCATTATTTGTACTGTGTCCAAGTGTGCCGGAGGTCCTCCGGCGGGGCTGACGCCAGGGAGGGTCGGCGGGACCGTCTGCGCCGTAATGATCAACGACACCATAAGCAGGAGCATGCACACGACCGTGGCCAGTGCCACCGCTATTGTTATGGGTCGGTGGTCCAATCTTGCAATCATCGCTTTCTCTCCTTTGTCACCTGTTGGGGAAAGCGGGCAACACTACTCCGCCTCCTCCGTGGTTTTTCTCCGTGTGCTTAGGTCCGGGGCAGTTCCGTACTCCTTCCTCCCGCCTCAACTGAAACGGGTTAGTAGCCCTTACCTGAATAACAGGAGTACCTGCCTATCCGGAAGTTGAGTTCGGTCATCTCCTTCACCTCCACTTTGTGCTGTGCGTTCTTCCTTACTGCATACACAGCGTATCTGGAGGGCGTTAGCGCAGCGTTAGCTGAGCTACTTAGGAGTTACTCATATTCGAAAGATTTCTCAGAAAGATTATGCGTAGCCCCGAGTGCGGGGTCTCGCGCTAGCCCAGATGGAGATAATGACCCGCTGTCTCTACAAACGAGGGTTCAGAGCAAAAGATTGCCCATCAATCACGCCGGGGCGATTGCTCGGCAAGCCGGGCTGCGATCTGTTCGCGGGAGTGGAGCGAGAGCTTCTTGAGTATGTTGGCCACATGGTTGTCCACCGTGCGCTCTGAGAGCACGAGCTTTGAAGCGATCTGGCGGCTGGTGAATCCTCGCGCTACCAGGGCGGCGACCTCCCTTTCGCGACGGGTGAGGTGGGGCTCCTCGTCAGCCGACGGTCGCTTGGGTGCTGGAGATGTAGAGGGTATGGGCTTCTCTTCTGAGAGGGCGTACTCTATTGCCTGCTCCATCGACATCGCTCGCCCTTCCTCCCATGCCCCTTGCCATGAAGCCTCATCCAGCTGGGAGCGAGCCATCGCGAGATACGGTGCCCGCAACGCATCTCTTTCAGAGATGAGATCGGGGCCTACCGCTTCGCCCGCCCCGAACAACCTTGCCGCTCGCTCGGATGCCCCTTCGGCTGCAGAGATGCACGACAGCCCATCCAGGCTCGATAAGGCGACCATCTTGTCACCCAGCTCTGTGGAGAGGTTGAGGCTTTCTCGGTAGGAGATCCTGGCCCGTTCGTGGTCGCCTTGCAACAGCGCCACCCACCCCTGGAAGTCTAGTGCAAAGGCGATCCCGCCTTTGTATCCCCGCTCTCTGGACAGCACTGCAGCTTCCTCGTTCAGAGCTGACCCTCGCTCGTAATCGCCTTCAAGCAAGTATAGGTATGCCAGGTTGCCCAAGTGAACCGCGAGTCCTTCCCCGTAGCCTAACTCCCGGCACAAGACGATGCCCTCTTCGCCGTGCTCCTTCGCCCGCTCGTGATCACCCAGCAAGAATGCAATGGCCCCCAGCTCGATGAGTGCGTTTGCTATCCCAATTTTGTCATCAGCCTCCCGGCTGAAGGTGAGGTTTTCTTCGACCAGCTCCTTCGCCCGCTCGTAGTCTCCTCGCAGCCTCGCCGCATACCCCAACATCCATCGGAAGGCGGCAGCGAGGCTACCGTCGATCTCTGCCTCGGCGATCAACTCGATTCCTTCTAGTGCAGCCGCCACTGCCCTATCCGTATCGAACTGAAGGTGAGCCATGTCGCTCGCCGCGTAAAGCGCCTTGGCCCTCACCGCAGCCGACACACGCCCTTCCTTCTCCAGAGCCTCCTCGAGCCACCTCCTCCCTTCACTGAGGTGCCCATGCCATTCCCAGAACGGCATCAAAGCTCCCGCTAGCCGCAAGGCCAGCTCGGCCTCCTCCCGCTCCAGCGCCCAGGAGAGAGCGGCCCTCAGGTTGTCGTGCTCGGTCTCAAGGCGCTCGAGCCACTCCGTGTCCTCCGGTCCTCGCAACCTCGGCTCAGCCTCCTCGGCTAAAGTCAGGAAGAAGGAGGCGTGCCGACGCCGTACCTCCTCGGCCTCGCCACTCTTCTCAAGCTTCTCCTGGGCGTACTGCCTGATCAGCTCGAGCATCCTGTAGCGCACCCCACCGCCCCCTGTCGCCTCAGCCACCACCAGCGACTTCTCCACTAATCTGGAGAGGAAATCTAGGATGTCGCGCTGCTCGGTGTCACCTTCTGCTCCTACTACTTCGGCTGTCTCCAAAGTCCATCCGCCCGCGAATATCGAGAGCCGGCCGAACAGCATCTGCTCGTGCGCGCTCAGGAGTGTGTAGCTCCAATCCAGCGTCCCCCTCAACGTTCGCTGACGGGGCGAGGCGGTCCTACTCCCCGCAGTTAACAGCTTCAAGGAGTCGTCGAGTCGCGTGGCGATCTGTTCTAAGGACAACCCCACTCGGGCCGCGGCCAGCTCTATGGCTAGCGGTATGCCGTCCAACCGCCCACAAATCATTGCCACGGCGTGTGCGTTCTCTGAGGTGAGGGAGAAGGCGGGGTTGCGATGTCGGGCTCGCTCGACGAATAGCCGTACTGACTCGTAGCCTGCCAGCTCCTCCACCGTCGGTGCATCTCCCAAGCTGGGCGCAGAGAGGCTAGGCACCAACCAAGTGAGCTCCCCCTCCACATTTAGACTTTCGCGGCTGGTGGCCAGCACCCTGAGGTGGGGGGATGAGTTCAGGAGGATGTCTGCCAAGCGGGCTACGGTGTCGACGAGGTGCTCGCAGTTGTCTAATACCAGCAGCGCCTGCTTGCTCCGCAAGAAGTCCACAAGCGTGTCGGTAAGCGGGCGTTCAGGCTGTTCCTGCACTCCCAGTACTGTGGCTACTGCCTGTGCTACCAACGTCCCCTCCGAAAGCGGTGCGAGCTCCACTAGCCACGCCCCGTCGGTATAGGCTCCAACCAACTCACGAGCTACCTCTAGTGCGAGGCGTGTCTTGCCTGACCCTCCCGTCCCTGTGAGTGTCAGGAGCCGTGTCATTGCCAGTGCTCGCTTTACCTCTATCATCTCCCTCTCGCGCCCCACGAAGCTGCTACGAGAGGCGGGCAGGTTGTGCTTACTGGCGACATGTGGCTCTTCAGAGGCGTAGCCGAAGGGATGTGCATCTGTAGGCGGAAAGCGGCCGACGGCTATCTCTTCGCGGAGAGCACGGCTAGAAGCAGAGGGCTCGGTGCCAAGCTCGCTGGAAAGAACCTCCTCGAGCCGCTCGTACTGCGCGAGTGCTTCTCCCTTACTCCCCGCCAGTACGTAGAGGCGCATCAGGCCTGCATGAGCCTCCTCGCGAATGGGATCCTCTGAGACGACCCTCCGCAACACCTCGGCGGCGGAATTGTAGTCCGCCCGATCCTCATGCAGCCGTGCAAGCCCCAGCAGAAGCGAGAGGTAGGTCTCTCGCAGCCGCCTTCTGTGTTCCTCAGGCCACTCTTCGTAGCGGTCGCCCGGCATAAGTTCTCCGGCATAGAGGTCGAGGGCAACCTCGTAGGCCGCTGGCTCGCGCGAGCGGTTGGCGTTCCTGGCGGCTTCCTCAAATGCCTCCGAGTCCACCCATAGCTGTCCTTCGGGGCACAGTACGAGTGACTCATCTTGGCTTGCCAAATAGCGCGAGCCTACTAGCGAGTCGGGCTCTAGAGCCCTGCGGGCGGAGTGGAGTGCTTGGCGCAGGTTGTTCGATGCTGCCCTCCTGCCGAGTTCTGGCCAGAGCGTCTCCATTGCCTGCTCACGATGGAGGTGGTGCCCGGGTGCCAATGCCAGCAGCTTCACGAGACTCGCCGCTTTCCTCATACGCCATGAGTCCTGCCGGACTGTCCGATCCCCCACCGACACCCGGAAGCCGCCAAGCAACCTGATTCGTAGGGTTTCGGCATCCCCACCCACCGAGCCATGCCCGCGTTCGCTCATGTAACCAATCTAGCATAACCGACTGTGAGAGCGAAGCCTCTATGGACAATCCACTCGGCGGCGATTTGCCGGGGCAACTTCTTCTAAAGGGAGCCGCACAGGATCGAGATACCAATTCAGGAAAGCTAATACACTCGTAACTACTTTTCGCGACTTCTGGGCACTTGGGTGAGTAGGGTCGGTCGTGTCGTCCCCATAGGCATAAGTGTTGCAAAAATAGTCTATTTGAGTGATGCATTATTCTTCGAGTTTCGCTACCATAGTAGCAAGCACTTTTGTGGGAGTGCGAGGAGAGGAGGTAATCGCGATGTCTTCGAGCGTGTCCAGGAGAAGATTGATGCTCAGTCATGCTGCGGCGTCGTTCGCCATCCTGTGCCTCCTCGCGCTCCTGGTGGGCTGCGGCGCCTTCCAAGAGCAGGGCACGGGCCAGCAGAGCGGCGGGGGTGACCCGAACACGCTGCGGTTCAACCTCCAGGCCGAGATACCCGACCTGAACTCCACGACCACGGCCGACGCGGTCTCCGGCAGTGTGCTCAACAACGTAATGGAAGGTCTCTACCGGCTCGACGAGGACCACCAGCCGCAGCCCGCGATGGCGAAGAGCGTTGAGATCAGCGACGACAAGCTTACCTACACCTTCACCCTGCGCGACGGAGTGAAGTGGTCGAACGGAGACCCCGTCACGGCGCAGGACTTCGAGTACGCGTGGCTGCG
>Ga0126308_10000701_pt1 | contig 11927 bp, 16 predicted proteins | sample Plot55_FD_92533 | JGI IMG/M metagenome (GOLD analysis project Ga0126308, IMG submission 92533) | Serpentine soil microbial communities from UC McLaughlin Reserve, CA, USA - Plot55 | ecosystem: Environmental > Terrestrial > Soil > Grasslands | place: USA: UC McLaughlin Reserve, Lake County... | reverse complement strand
CAAGGATGACGATAAGTTTCAAAGCAAAGACGACTACATCGAAGCTGCAATAGAATATCTTCGCAATGCACCGGAGAGCTACGTCAAGAGTCTTCCAACATGGTACGGGCAAAAGAACTATGTCGAGGAGTGGCTAGAAAAGGCAGCCGGATACAAGACGTTCCAGGGCCATCTCGGTAACAGGCATGCCAGAATCACATTGGACCGAGGGAATACGAGCCTTTCTGCTATGATAGAGAATGTCAAACGGCTGAGGAAAGTAGCCAAGCAAGAGCCACACAAAGAGATTCAACTGAAATATTCCGGAGACATGGACCCGTCAGGCGATGACATGGACGGGGACTTGATGAAGAGGATAGAGTCAGTCAACGCCAAGATAAACGTCGATGAGTTTCTGGAGACCGAGTTTGTGACTTACGAAAACCCTGAGGCCGAAGAAAAGGACAGGGTCATAAAATCAACAAAGAAAGGAGATGTCGAACTGAAAGAACTAACCCAAGGAGATAACTATCTTGAAGCATACAACGAATCATTGCAAGAGTGCCAAAGGGAAAAAGACTATAGAGACAAGAACGGGATGCTACATTATGGCCGAAAGTCCTTATTGGACAAGATAAGGATAAGACAGTCGAAGATCATCGCATACTACTATCCCAAACTGTTCCCACACCTAGTTCCAATGACAGAGGAGCGAGAGCAACGAAGAAAACCAGTGAAAGGCATTAAAATAGTCCACTTCAAAAGGATAGCCATAACGGAAGGACAGATAGCACACTATGATTTACCTGAAATGCCAACAGACAAGAAGACTTTAGAAAAGTTAGAGCGAGATAGCAAGGCCACAAGGTTCGAGGAGAAATACGGCAAAATGATGGCCGTCGAGGTCGATGCCTTGGACGCAACACACCCCGAGGTGTTGAAGGAACTTGTTCAAAAGTCAGTCGACGACGACTACGACCCCGAGATCTATAAGGACAAAATCCTAGAGCCGTACGGCTCCAAGGAGTACAAGAAACAGATAGATCAAAAGACCTTGGAGGAACTCGACAAGTTCAGAGAGGAGTTAGTACGGAGAATAGAAGACGACGAATACGAAGACACCGAGGAGGACGAATTATAATGCTAGAAGACCTTACAACATTCAATAGTGGGTCAGCTAACTAGGGAAATGAACTAAATCCCCCCCCTTCTCTTTTTATGTAAATATGAATGTATGAATGACGCCTGACTGTATTACAAAGAGTCACAAGATCGTGAGGTCATTTTTTATGCTATTTACGTTGTTTGTACATTGTGAAAATACGAAAAAGAGATAAAAAATCCTGCAATCCGGCCAAGCTCTCCTACAAATCCGGACTGCAGGATCGAACAACAATCCTACATTTTGGCAGCCGATGGTGGACCAAAAAGTAGCAAAAGACAGATGGCTATTTTGGAAATAAACGTTTAGTCACTTTTATAGACAATCTTTTTGGATAAAATATATAAAATCACGTTGCAAACTGTGGGCTTATATCTCGGCCAGGACGAATCCGTTTATCGATGTCCCGTCTTTTATTACAGGAAAAATATCCCCATAGTTTTATCTAGTAATCGTATTGGAACTTTTAGTAACCTTATCTGAAGAAGCTCACATATATTATCAAAATACAGCTATCATGAAGTTAAATGAACAGTAAAGCAATATTGGCATTGGTCTTTCTGATAGCCGGTACGACGTTGTTAACTACAGCAGTTACAATGGTGCCAGCTGCATATGCAGGGGGAGATGATGACGGAAACAAGAACAAAGCAGAAGATGATTCAGCAGCTGCAATAGCTGACTGTGACGACAACGAGGTCGAACAAGCTGGATTTGACTGTTTCGGCATTGCAGTTAACGATGTTGATGTTGACCTAGGAGAAGAAGAGTAGACCAAAGAAAGATTCCTTTAGTAACGGCTAAGGGAACCACAACCTTTTTTGCTATACATCTTTTATAAACTCTTTAGTTTTAGGTTTAGGCATTGCTTCCTTTTTAGCTTTAAAGCTTGGACTAGTCCCATAATTTGTAACAGTAGCAACAACAAGAACTAACAGAAGAAGAGGAAAACTACTGAGGGCGTTTTCTAAAGTACATTTTCTACATGCTGTATTCTAGTTATTATCTAGACCTTGTAACATACTAACCATAAACTATTCAACTAATCTCCCAACTAACCATAGTACTTAGCTTCTCAACTGAAATATATTCACTATAACAACTTGTATATTATGAACTCGAAAATGGTTATTGCTGCGGTCTTAATGGCTGCTGCACTGACTGGAATATCATTAACGACAAGCACAATGGCAGCATATGCTCAACGAGATGGAACAGAAGACAGAGCACAAGATATACTAACAGAACTTGGTATTGTAGGCGTTACAGGAATAGGTAGCGAAATAGAAGAACGAGACGCATTTGGGGACTGTATACAGAAAGGTCTAGACGTCCAAACATGTGTTCTACCAACCATTGAGGAACTACGAGACTCACGTGTGACCACATTAACAGGTGCCGATGTAGAAGAGACTGAGACAGAAGAGACTGGGATAATGTCAAATCCCTTGTTCAATCTAGGACAGAATAGCACAGGATAAACCAAAAACCGCATATTCCCCAGGGCAACAACTCGGGGAGTTACAACCCTTTTTTACACTTCCTTTACAAACCTTTTATCATTTTACTAAGTTCTTTCTTCCCTCTCTTCTTTCCGAAGAAAAGAGACAAAAACAAATAATCTTTTATTTTTCGTCAGTCAATAACAGCAACAGTTGGGATTATGATTGGTAAAAGGGTAATACTCTTGGGAACCAGTTATGTAGATGGCGGCGAGAATACCCGTCGAAAACGAGGCGAGACAGGAACTATAGTTGATGTCAGTACGTTGAACCCAAAACTCGGAGGCAATACACAATATTGGGTGAAGTGGCATCGGACAGGACTTGGTATTTCGGCGCTCATTGAAGGCGAAGACGAATTTAAAATATTGGAGGAGGAGAGAAAAAACTATAGTATCACAACAACGAGCTAACTATCTTAAAGAGTGGAGGCTCAGAAACAAGGATAAGCTTATCGCCTATCGCAAAGACTACTATCGAAATCATAGAGACAAGATTGATGCATACCATAAGAATAGAGAATATAGATAACGGGCCAAAGCATACCGTAAAAAGTACTACATTCAACATAGAGATGCGATATTAGCATATCTAAGAGAAAAGAGGGAGAGAGAAGACGACAGACTACAATTATGGTTTAACTCAAACTTAGATTTAGGGCCTGAACGAACAGCAAACTTATTAGAAAAATAACGAGTTATAGAACCTAGTAAGCGTAAAAGTTGACCTCTCTAGAAAATCACGAAGGAAATGTTGGACATTCGAGCATGAAGTTGACCGATTCCAATGGAAAAATGATCTACGGAAAAGATCAAATCGAATGGCGTCGTTCTAAAGTCTTGGAGCTAGATTGTCAGGGACTTACACAATATGAGATAGCCCAAAAGCTGCAAGTAGGAAAGGGGACAGTTGGAAACGACTTGAGATATTTGAAGAAACAGGCCCAAAAGAACCTTGAGCATCATATCCATGAAGTTGTACCCGAAGAATATCAGAAATGCATGGTTGGGATGAAACGGAATTTGAAATTGGTTTTAGAGGTTGGAGAAGCAGCTTCAGACCCGAGAGTTAAGCTTGAAGCTAGAAGAATAGCCAATGATTGCTATCGCTATATCATGGACCTTATTACAAACGTCGGTGTAGTAGGAGAGGCCCTCAGGTATGTCAATCAGAAAGAAGAACAGATAAACACACTGCAGAAGTCAGACGAGCGGGTAGAGACTATTGACGATAATGGGACTACTAATGGAGTGTTTTAGTTAGTTAATGCCAACCAGAGACGATAGGATAAATGAGATTGAACAAAGCATCCCTGATATCGAGCAAAGACTCTCAAAAGACTACGAAAAATTCTTGCAACAACAACAAAAACTTCTAGAGGTTAAAGCACTTCTACAACGATATAGAGCGGTAAAAGAAGTTGGTGATTTAAGAGAGGAGGTCGAAAAGCGAGAAAAGAGAAACGCGAGCACACGAGCTGCACTAGAAGCGAGAAAGACGGAGAAGAGTAAGAGTGAAGATTGGTTTAAGGTAGAACCTAGTCCAATTCCAGGAAAGTGTATCATATCATGGTGTAGGCCTCCTAGCATATTTCCAGATGATTTTGATGATGATATCGACTGGAAGCCTGCAGATGTTAAACGCGAAAGTGAAAACCAAGGTAAATGTAGCGACTGCGGGGGTAGACCATCATTATCATGACCATGACATTAACTAGGATAGAAGCGTCTACTAAAGAGATAGAAGAAGAAGGACTAGGACTAGACGAGACAACCACTAACGGTATTTTTTAGTCTATCTCCACAAAAAACCTAACATTGCTCTGGACGCAAGGAACAGGCTACTTCGAGATTACCTTGCTCAGACGATAAACCACCCCCCATTGTTAAGCTTTCAGACGGTTTAGTCTTGTTTGTGCCATTCTGAACATCGGTTGTATTCCCTACCTCCCCTATCCAGGATGGTGTGGTTGCGTTCTGTGCCGACGCAAGGTTAACAACAAAAGTGGTTAATACTGACATTGATGCAATGATTACACCCATGGCCAGCAACATTCTGTCATTCACGGTTAGTATTATCGTTAATGGAGTATATATTATTGATTAACAGGCAAATAGTAAAGTATTTTGTTACTGTAGTAATAGAGGTTGAGGACAGAGTCTTCTTCTAAAAATCTTAAATAGTTTTTTCTATAACCCTTTGAATTAAGTAGGTAATAGAGGAATCAGAACAGTACTGCACTAGCTCGGGGCACTAACTGGGTATGCTTTTGTCTTTTCTCTTTAGAGCCAGACTTATCACACACATCTATCCTCTATTACCAAGACATATTACAACCTCGTACTATATGAACAATAAAACTAAAAGCTTCCCCCACAGAATGAGAATAATAGTTGACATTCAGAGACTTGCAAAACTGGTAGACTCACAACAAGAACAACAACAGACCATCATTATCATGACCATGACGTTAACTAGCTCGACTACATTATTTTTTAGGTTCCTCCCACCATCAATTAGTAAATGCAGTTATCCTTAGCATGTATGTCAGACCGCCGCAGTCAATGTGAAGGTCAACATGAATGTCACTGTACTTGTCACACTTTTAGCAGTAAATGATAATTCCAAGCTCTATCTATTATCATATTGTTATGGCTACACAAATTACTCGGATAAAAAACGCAGACTTATCTGAGACTTTAAAGAGGCACTCTGATAATACCACTCTCCCATACTCAGCCCCTAACTTAACCACCCTACTAAGCGGCGTAACAGACCCAGTCTTTGTACTCAAGCGTATTGAGCCCAATGGCGTCGCCTTTCCGTTTACGCTGCAATGTAGAAGTCAGGCTGAGTTTACGACAGCAAACTTTGATACAGTTTGGAATCTGCTGCTAGGGGCCCCAGGCCAACCATTTGGAAAACTATAATCAATGACATAATGACTTTCAAAGACCTACAGAAGCTAGTACAGGGTGAAGTCGGCCAAGCTGAAAATATTTCTAGGTTACAGGCAAGGCTGCGAGGTAAAGCCTTTTGGTACTGGGACTCAGTAGAACACAAACACAGAGACAGGACAACCAAAGGCGATTGCTGTTTCAATCACATAATCGGACTGCCCAAAAAGGCTGGGATAGAAAAGCCGCTATTTAAGTACCAACGGATATTATACAAAGCACTTTTGCAGCAAGATATTTTAATAGCTATCCATATCAACGTGACAAAGCGCAGCAACAGAATGAGAAAACGTACGCCTTCAAAGAAAAACATTTGTGGGTTAAGAAGGCTACTGGCTTAGGCGTTACCGAATTTATGCTGCGGTTTATGGCCTGGCTTTGTCTTCGCAATGATGATTACAAAGATAGTCAGATGTGTATTATCACGGGCCCTAACCAGGAACTAGCCATTAAGCTTATCAAGCGGATGAAAGCGCTCTTTGAACCGCATGGCATCACCTTTGATAGTAAGGAAACCGTACTCGAGTTAAACGGCTGCGAGATATAGGCCTACCCTTTAAACCATATAGACGCATTCCGTTCACTAGCTAATCCCAAGTTTATTCTATTGGAAGAATCAGATTTTTTTAGGAAGAACGAACAGGATGATGTGAGAAATGTAGCAGAGAGGTACATTGCAAAATCAGACCCATATATCGTCATGGTATCAACGCCTAATGCACCTGGCGGCTTATTCCAAAAGATAGAGCAAGAACCATTCAAGACATGCATATACAAGAAAGTATTTTTGGACTATACCTATGGCTTGAACAAGATATACACTGCAGAAGAGATAGACAAAGCCAAAGCTTCACCTTCATTTGGACGCGAATACGATTTGAAATATCTTGGTCTGATAGGTAACGTTTTCTCGCAGCAAAGTATCCAACTCTGCCAAAAGGTAGAGTATAGCCCCTCCAAGGTAAACCCAAATGCAAAGAAATCAATAGGCTTAGACCCTTCTTTTGGTTCAAGCAAGTTTGGTATTGTAGCCACGCAGCTTGTAGATGGAAAGATTCAGGTAATACATGCCGATGAATACGATAGGCCTAACTTTGCAGATATGATTGACAAAATATGGACCCTCAAACAAAAATATGGGCACGTCACCAATATCTATGTAGATGCTGCTAACCCAGAAGTATGGCAGGCCCTAAAGCGAGAGTTTTCTGAGAGATATGACGAGCAATATATCAGGGACCAAATAGCAGCTGCATATGCAGGAGGAGATGATGGCGATGGAAACAAGCAAAAAGCAGAAGATGATTCAGCAGCTGCAATAGCTGACTGTGATGATAACGAGGTAGAACGAGCTGGATTTGATTGTATTGCTATAGCAACAAACGATGTTGAAATAGAGACAGAATCACCAGAAGAAGAACCAATATTATCAGTTTGTAAAGAGGTGAATGATCCAACTGGGGAAGTTGAACCAAATGACTTTGTTTTTACTATAACAAGTGGCCCTAATACTATTAGGATAGAAGGTCAACCTCCTAGTGATTGTCAACCTGTTGGTGATATTTTCCCAGGTGAATATACAGTAACTGAGGAGGAGATTACTGATTCCCCCGACCCCGACTCAACATCAGTAGAGGATGGCTGTACACTAGTTGATAATGACCCGCCAACAGCCACTGGAGTGCTAGAAGCCGGTGATACCGAGAGGTGCGTATTTATCAATAATTACGCTGCTCCTCCGCCCTGATTCATCCCTACAATCAGGACACGCCTTTAGACTACCGTTAGCCAGGCCCCTCTAACCATTTTTCCTAGTTCGGCAGGTTTCACTTCTCTCATTTCGACTAGAGCAGTTTAAAATATAAGACTAGGATATTGATAACCGTAACTAGACAGCCTTGTCTTCGGTCTGGCTTCCCAACTTGTTGGTCTGACTAGCTAACTATATTGCTTATTCCTACTCTCAAACTCTTCCTTGCCCATTTTTGTTTTGAGGGTATATGATAAAGGTGCTGAAGCTAAATAGTCCCATAACTCGTCAAATTCACGAGTGAGAAACTGATCCTTATCCAAAACCTCGTATGTATTTTTATACTCGATTCCTTTAGAGTCGATTCTCTGCAGCGTCATACCGATATGACGTTCCTCCATTGGAGCATTACGTTTCTTGAGCTCAGCTTCATAGTTTTCCTTTGTAAATGGAATGTCATAGACTAGCTGACAATTAATAGCTGTGATGACTGATTGCTGAAAACTATCTTTATCATTTGGATTAACAGGCTTGAGCCGCCTGACAGGCATTGGGTGCTCGTAAAGTCCTACGTCAAAACTACCATTCCATATCTCTTTGTCACACTGAAGCCCTTCCCAGGTCCACCTAGCTTTTAACCACTCTTTGTTATCAGCTTGTGTTTGTACTCGAACAACGCCTAGGAGAGTCTTGTACGGAAACACTTTGATTCTACCTGTAGCAGGGTCTTTGTATCGAGGGTCTTGTAGCACTATTTGTTTTTGGTCTTCGCTTAGGTTGTCCACATCGCCATCTAAAAGCTGGTGCAACTGATAAAAAACTGGCAGGCCCTGTTTATCCACTAGGGGAACTTGGTTCCCTTTTTCATCCCGGGTTTTTCTACAGCATTTTTCGAAGAACATTTCATACTTGATAAGCTCGGGTGGTTTTTGGTACTTGTAATACTTCTCATGACCCTTGATTAGCTTTAACGTGAGTTCTTGAGTCTTTTTAGGATTGTTCATCTCTCTTCTCTCTCTATGTTATCTAATCTACTGCTTACCTAACAAGTTTTTCGTAATACAGTACTTCCTTTCCGTCTTTCTGTCTAGCCCTTACAAGTCTTATAGGAACGTCATTTTTGTTCAGCTCGTCAAGCTGTTCTTTTAATACATTTTTGCCGCCTATCATAATGGGGACTTCTTCCCAACGCATATCTTTCCAGTCGGACATACGATAATAAGAACAGGAGTTGCATGTCTTAAAGCCTTTTATCTGGTTGAGGGTATTATACAGACAGACCGTTAGTTGACAGTATTTAGTCTACATTAGTATCGTCTTCGTCATCCTCATCCGCATCTTCATTATGGGTATCACTGTCCTCTAGTAGATCGTAACCTAACAGAAAACAGGATCGGACTTGTTCTGCTTCTCCTTCTTTAGGAGAATCGCCTAACTCTTCAAGACACTCGTCAAATACCTCATCATCTAAGCTAGGTAAAGCTTGTGTGGGGGAGACCATTGTTATGGTTGCTAATAGTGCCATGCCAACTATGGCCAAGGATGCCGTTGCTTGTTTCTTATTCATGATTTCTCAAAACGCAGCTTATTTCAAACTATTAAACAGTTGACGACCAATACTACAATGGTTTTTTGATTTAACTTTGAAAGCTAAATCTGTATCAATGAAAGAGTAAGATAAATGGCACTTAGAAAAGAAAGAAAGAAACTCAGTGCTTCTGTATTCTGAAAAAGTAAAGGGTTGCGAGTGAACAAATTATACTCAGAAAGGTTTAAGCTTTTTTGACTGACTAAGACTAGGAAGCCTGCACGAATGGCGTCGGTGGTGGGCTGCGAGTCCGGTTGTCCGGTAACCAAGGCCTACTATATTATCATGCTGTAAATCGAGCTTTGACCAGTTTATGCTTAAACCGTTTTAACGTCAATATTAACTACGCAATAAGCATTTTATCGGCTCTATCTCGGCCAAAGTTGGTTATCTTGCTTTGTCCGGTAGGCAGAATTCTAACAAAATCGTCAAGACTCATGTTCTTGACAAATTGCAAAGGTGACATCTTCTGGTTGGTGCCCGCTGCCAAGATAGATGTAAACTCGTTCTTGACTTTCTTAGCAGTGCTCATTGGATCTAGGCCTCCTGGCAATAAACTTGCAGATATAAATGCCCTGTTCTTAATTGGTTGGATAGGTCCACAACAAAGAAAAAAATTCCCCTTCTGTTCTATAATGCCGATAGCTAGTTGAATTTCAATTCCCTTTATATAATTTCGTTTACCCTCAATAACAAATGATCCCTTAGGAACAAATTGCCCGGTGGGCCCCCCTTTTTTTATTTGATCTGGAAGCACCCAATACGCATCGCCTCCAAATAACCCATCTCTCCAAGCCCTGCTGAAAGATATCGTTGCCTGGGCAACTTCTAGCAAGCTCTTATTGATGTTATCCAATAAACGGGCGTTTTTAAGGACAAAGAAAGGAGAACCATGGATTTCGGCATGAAATACGAGGTCTTGTTCTACAAGATGCTTACGGATAATAACTGAGTTCGATGAGGCATCCCTACCTCCTATTGCCAACAAACCGTCACTTGTGATGAACCATCGATAACGCTCATACCATTCTTTATTTCTTACGCGGTGAATGACAGCACTCTCAATTGAAGCTGAAAGTGCTTGGCTTTTAAGCTTGTTTATACGAACCATTAACCTAGCTTTAGCCTCTTCAATTGTTAATAATCCCCTCTCCATATCTTTTGCCCGTTGGAACAGCACTGAAGCTATTCTGGCTGGATTTTCTTGCAGTTCGACATTTTCGCCTGCTACTTCCAAATACGCAGTGCCCTTGGAGTTGAAAACATTTACCGACTTCTCCTCAATCAACTTATTGAAAGTGTCAGATGCTAAGATGTCAGAGCCTATATAGGGCATTGACATTAGCTCCATTGCAACCTCTCTAATGATATGAGCTTTATTGATTACTTGTTCCTTGGCCCTATCTTGCTCTGCAATATCATGCAATAAATTAGCCATTCTGCTCTCTATATGAGTGGTTTTTAACTTCTGTCCTAGATTTATTAACTGATAACTTAGTACTTCGTCAACTCCTTGCATATACTCTGAAACCTTTCTCGTACGAGCATTGGCTGTGGCATGTGTTGTTATAGGCAATGCTTCTACAGGATTTCCATCTTCGTCTTCTATTACTATGGGATAATGCTTGCTACCTGTAGTTATTTCTTCGATTAGGAATTTTGTGTTTACATAAATCCTCCTAATTTCATCGGTCGTTATATTTCCCACGGTTTTTGACTGAATGTTAGATCTGTACACTATTTCCTCTACAAACTTCCTTGGAAGAGAAGTGATTCTACCTACCCACTTGACAACTGCAAGACTAAATAATTCAGTGTTATTACTCATATTGACAAAGTCATCTAGCGACGCATTAACCACATCAATTCCACGGCTTGGAGGAAACTTGTAAAGGGTTCCAGCTCTTAATGTTCTGTGTTTTACTTCCATAGCCTTGGAAATAGCCAGAATATTCATTTTTTCGTCACACAATACCACGTTGCCATCTGCAAATAATTCAACAGCTAAAATTTTTAGGCCATTTGCTGGATGCCTAAAATTGAAGATTGTTATGCGCTCACTATCTGGCTGATGTATTGCTTCTACTTTCGATCTTTCTAAGTGAGATTTGATTGTTTCTCCAAAGTCGTTTTGCTCGAGCGGCCTAAACTTTAGTCTCGTAATCCAAATACCCTTAGAGGAAATCATAATCATGATGTCAGGTTCAGTTGTATGATGTAATTTAAAGAGAAAGGAGGTTCTAGTTATGGGGGTAATATTGCTCACATAATATCCTTGAGTAATCTTCGCCTTAATTTCATTTATAATAAAACTCAACTCTATACCTGACAGATCCACAATACATGAAAAAGTAATCACTAATATTAACCAAAACAATTAGATATGAAACTACCGCAAGGAATTAAACAGGGTGTTTCAAGAACCTATTTACTTGGAACCGCTAGATAGAATTTTTTACATCAGGGCAATTTTGGGTTTATTTGCAGGAGTAACCGTTGGCTTGGCAGTGAGTCCAGGCGTAGATCAGCCTACCGCTATAGGAATCGCCTTCGGTATTTCAATAGTTTTTTATATAATTTCTTACGCTGCTGCAAAGAAAGTATCTGGCAACATTCCCAAAAAAGAGAGGAGGAAGGTGGCAACTAGCGGTATTTTTCCATTTATATTTTTGTTACTAATGTTTATGATTATTACTTATACTGTGCTGCACCAGAATATTGCTAGTTAAATACAGGATCCCACCACTACCATCTATTGTTTTGGAATTACAGAACACCAGGTATTCCGGACGAACTTTTTGAAACTGATAAGGAAGTCCCCATAACTAAAGAAGAAATACGTGCTATTGCAATCAGTAAACTTAGATTAAAAGAAGGCTTTGCTGCCATCGATATAGGGTGTGGAAGTGGAAGTATTACAGTGGAGATCTGTCTTCAGACAAACGGTAATAACGTTTATGCCATTGATTTTAACGAAAAAGCTATAAAT
>Ga0126308_10000699_pt1 | contig 11934 bp, 6 predicted proteins | sample Plot55_FD_92533 | JGI IMG/M metagenome (GOLD analysis project Ga0126308, IMG submission 92533) | Serpentine soil microbial communities from UC McLaughlin Reserve, CA, USA - Plot55 | ecosystem: Environmental > Terrestrial > Soil > Grasslands | place: USA: UC McLaughlin Reserve, Lake County... | reverse complement strand
GTCTCGATCGGTCGCGGGTGTGTGCCCAGGAGCTCCGGCGAGGAGATCAGTACGCTCGCCCCCGCGCGCGAGAGGAAGTGCTCGATCTGCCGCGGGCGAAGCGTCTCGCCGATGTTGACGGCGACCGCCCCGGCAGCCAGCACGCCGAAGAACGCCGATATCGCTTCCGCGCCCCGGTCGAGCAGGATGCCGACGCGGTCGCCGGGTGAGATGCCGCGCTCGCGCAGGCCGCTGGCGATCCCCGCGGCCCGCGTTCGCAGCGCCGCGTAGTCGACCTCGGCGTCGCGGGACTCGACGGCTGTCCGGTGTGGATGCGCCTCCGCGCCATCCCATAGGAGATGGGCGAGGTTGGGATGCAGCGCATGGGGCACGGCTCCGCCGGGCCCCGCCGGGTGTCGAGTCGGGATCGTTTCCATGACTCCTCCGAAGCTGCCGTCCCGAGGGGGGTCGGGTGCGGGCGGCTCTGCGAGCGGGGGCCTGCAAGTGCTCTGCCGATCTCCCGGCGCCGAAGCTCCTGCGTCCGCGGAGCCCATCGAGGCGCCGCGTGTCCGGTGCAGGGACAGCGCAACGGTACTGGATTTCTCGTGGCGGAGCTTCCACAAACAGGGCTGGAAGTGCCGTGCGCTCGCCACATATGTTCTTTGCGCAAGTTCGTAGCGCACTGGAACTTCCGACCGCGTTAGCCTCGCAATTCACGGCAAAACATGTGGTTAAGCGCTCTGGAGGGGGCTAACGCCAGGGCGTGCCGTTGGGGGCAGTGGCCTTGCATTGAAGCACGAGGCCGGCGCCACAGTAGCCACGGCGGCTGGTGAAAGTGGGGCCGGAGGAACGGGGGATCCGCGGTGGGGGTGGCCGGAACCAGCGGCCGATCGACAATACACCGAGGGCATTCGATGACGAGCCAGACGATGGACGCGCTCCAGATCGACGTCGATGCGGAGATCGAGAAGATCACCGCGGCGCTGCGCACCCAGGTGAGCGAGGTGCTCAAGCGCCGGGGCCTGATCGTGGCGATGAGCGGCGGCGTTGACAGCTCGGTCTGCGCCGGACTGGCCGTCCGCGCCCTGGGCCCGAAGCGCGTCTTCGGCCTCTTCCTCCCGGAGCACGACTCCGACCCGATGAGCCTGGAGCTGTCCACCGAGTGGGCCCGCCAGCTCGGCATCGAGTACGTCACCGAGGACATCGCGCCGATTCTCGAGGGCGCCGGCTGCTACCGCCGCCGCAACGAAGCCATCCGGAAGCTGGTCCCCGAGTTTCGGGACGACTGGAAGTTCAAGATCGTCCTGCCCAGCGACCGGCTGAACTCGGACCGTCTGAACGTCTACCACATCGCCATGCAGCCGCCGGGCGGCGAGCTCCGCACGATGCGGCTCACCCCGGACGTGTACCGGACCATCGTGGCCGCGACGAACTTCAAGCAGCGCACGCGGAAGATGATGGAGTACTACCACGCCGACCGCCTGCACTACGCGGTCGTGGGGACGCCGAACCGGCTGGAGTACGACCAGGGCTTCTTCGTGAAGGGCGGCGACGGTCTGGCCGACGTCAAGCCGATCGCCCACCTCTACAAGACGCAGGTCTACCGCCTCGCCGACGCGCTCGGCGTCCCGCGGGGTGTGACCAGCCGCCCGCCCACCACCGACACGTACTCGCTGCCGCAGACCCAGGAGGAGTTCTACTACCTCCTGCCGACGGCGATGATGGACCAGGTGCTCCACGCGCACAACGCCGGGCTTTCGCCCGACGAGGCCGCGGCGCGCGTCGGCCTGCACGCCGACCAGGTGCAGCGCGCGTACAAGGAGATCGAGCAGAAGCGCTCGACGACGCGCTACCTGCACATGCCGCCCCTGCTCGTCGAGCCGGTGAGCGAGCTGCACCTCGACGCCGCGGCGGAGTAGGGCATATGTGCGGCATCGCCGGCGTCGCGCGCACCGAGCCCACCGGGGTTCCGGAGGCGATGCTCGTCCGCATGGGCGAGGCGATCCGCCACCGCGGCCCCGACGGCGCGGGCGTCTACGCCGGCAGTCGCGTCGGGCTCTCGCACGTCCGGCTCAGCATCATCGACGTCGACGGCGGCGCGCAGCCGATCGCCAACGAGGACGGACGCGTGCTGATCGTCTTCAACGGCGAGATCTACAACTACCTCGAGCTGCGCGAGGAGCTCGTGTCGCGCGGGCACCAGTTCCGCACGCGCTCGGACACCGAAGTCCTCGTGCACGGCTACGAGGAGTGGGGCCGTTCGGGGCTGCTGTCGCGGCTGAACGGGATGTTCGCGTTCGCGATCTACGACCGGCGCGACGACTCGCTCTTCCTGGCGCGCGACCGCTTCGGCAAGCGACCGCTGTTCTACGCCGAGCGCGCGGGGAGCCTGTACTTCGGCTCCGAGGTGAAGGCGATCTTCGCCAGCGGCGAGGTGCCTGCCGCCCTGGACCCCGCCGGGCTGGACGAAGTCTTCACTTTCTGGGGCGCGCGCGCGCCGCGCACGCCCTTCCTGGGCGTGTCGCAGCTCCAGCCGGGCGGCTACGCCGTCTGGCGCGACGGCCGGCTTCGCACCACCCGCTACTGGGCGCCGAGCTACGGCGACGAGGCGCCGGCGGAGGCCGCGGACGTGCTGGATCGGCTCGGCGAGCTGATGAAGAGCTCCGTCGAGCTGCGGATGCGCGCCGACGTGCCGGTCGGCGGCTACCTGAGCGGCGGACTCGACTCCAGCATCACCTGCGCGCTCGCGGCGGCGATGACGCCGCACGACCTGCGCACCTTCTCGGTCACGTTCGCCGACCCGCAGTTCGACGAGAGCGCGTTCCAGCAGGTCGTCGCGGGCGCGGTGCGCAGCCGGCACCAGGTGCAGCACATCACGCAGGGGGACATCGCGGCCGTCTTCCCCGAGGTGGTGCGCCACACCGAGACGCCCCTCGTGCGGACGGCGCCGGCGCCGCTCTACCTGCTCTCGCGCCTGACGAGGGAGAACGGCATCAAGGTCGTGCTGTCCGGCGAAGGCTCGGACGAGATGTTCCTCGGCTACGACCTGTTCAAGGAGACCAAGGTCCGGCAGTTCTGCCTGCGGCAGCCCGGCTCGAAGCTGCGCCCGCGCCTCTTCGACCGCCTCTACCCCTATCTCCAGGGCGGCAACGGTCGCGGCGGCGAGTTCTGGCGGAAGTTCTTCCTCACCGCTGGCTCGCCGGACGACCCGCTCTTCTCGCACCTGCCGCGCTTCCTGCTCACCTCGCGCATCAAGGAGTTCTACTCCGCCGAGATGCGCCTGGCGCTCGGCGGGACCGACGTGATGGAGGAGCTGCGGCAGTCGCTGCCGGAGGAGTTCGCGCGCTGGTCGCCGCTCAACCGCGCCGCGTACCTCGAGGTCGAGACGCTGCTGTCGTCCTACCTCCTCAGCTCGCAGGGCGATCGCATGTCGATGGCGAACAGCGTCGAAGGGCGCTGCCCGTTCCTGGACGTGCGGCTGGCGGCGTTCGCGGCCGGGCTCCCCACGGGGAGCAAGCTGCGCGGGCTGCGCGAGAAGGACGTGCTGCGCCGCTGGTCCGCGTCCGTGGTGCCGGCCGTGGTGAACGACCGCCCGAAGCAGCCCTACCGCGCCCCGGACGCGCCGGCCTTCTTCGCCGGCCGCGCGCCCGAATACGTCGAGGAGCTGCTGAGCGCGGAGAGCCTGCGCGCGAGCGGCGTCTTCTGCCCGGTCGCCGTCTCAGGTCTCGTCAGGCGCTGCCGCGCCGGACGCGCCACCGGCTTCGGCGAGAACCAGGCGCTGGTCGCGATCCTGTCCACCCAGCTCTGGCACCGGCAGTTCATCGCCGGCGACACGGCGTCCGCGTCGGGCGCCGCGCCAAGGCCCTCCCGATTCACCCTCTCGACGCGCCGCGGCGACGCTGCCGCCGTCGCGTGATTCACCCGCTCGCCCTCCCCCTACGCCCACCTAGCGGAGCAGCCCCGATGAGCCCTTCACCGACCGTATCCTCGAAGATCCGTCAGTACATCAGCGACAACTTCCTCTACACCCGTCGCGACGCCATTCTGGGCGACGACGAGCAGCTCCTCGAGCGCCGCATCATCGACTCGATGGGCATGGTGGAGCTCGTGACCTACATCGGCGAAGAGTTCGGCATCGAGGTCGCGGACGACGAGATCACGGAAGCCAACTTCGGCACCGTGAGCAGCATCGTGTGCTTCGTGTCGTCGAAGGCCATGCGGAACGAAGCAGCGGCGTGAGGCATCAACGCGATTCGCGGTTCGCGATTCGCGAGGGGCCCCGGGACGCCAGCGCTTGATGAATCAAGCGCCCACGGCATCCCGGGGCCCCTCTCGCACCTCGCACCTCGCACCTGGTAGTCATTACAGTCCCGCCAGGAACTCCACGAACCTGGTCGCGGCGGCGCGGCGGCCGGCGGCGTTGAGGTGGCCGCCGTCGTCGGTGTATTCGGGGACGAGCGTGTAGACCGTGTCGGCGCCGAGGGTCACGTAGGAGCGCGAGCCGTCGGGGCGGGTGGACTCGATCGCGGCGAGGTCGAACAGCGGCTCCCTGCCGGCGTACGCGCCGCGGAGCAGGGCGTTGAACGCGTTGCGCTTCGCGTTCACCTCGACGACGGTCGGCTTGCGCAGCACCGTCTTGAGGAGACGCTTGACCGGGCTCTCGTCGGCGGTCGTGAGCGGCACCGTGACGTGCGCGAGCACCAGTCCGGGATACTTCGCCCGCAGCTCGGCGGTGCGCGCACGGTAGCGCTCGAACATCTGGCGGACGTCGGTGCCGGGACCGACGTCCAGGTAGCAGTGCTTGTAGAGCGCGACACCGCCCGCGGCACCCATCCCGCGGTCGAGCGCGGCGGCGAAGGCCGCGCCCTTCGACTCCGGGTCGCCGTTCTCGCCCACGAACGACTCCACCAGCGCCGGCCCCTGCACGGCCGACGGGTCGTCCCCGTGCACGATGTTGAGCCGGACCGCGGCGCCCTCGGCGGCCATCAGCTCGCGCACGCCGTCCAGGATGTTGCCGCCGACCGACTGGTGGCCGAAGTAGATCTTCTTCGTGGCCACCGCCCGCCATGCGCCTTCCGCCGGAGCCGGCTGCGCGCCGCCCGGTCGAGTCGTCTGCTGCACGTTCGAGTCGCTCCCGCAGGCTGCGAGGGTGAGGACCAGGGCGGCGGCCGCCGTTCGGCCGAGTCGCGCGCCCCGCATTACGCCATCCGCGATATGCTGTCCGCGGCGGCGGCCGCCGTGGCGGCCAGCGCCGCACCTCCGGCCGCGACCGCGTGCATGGCCAGCGAGGGGTCGTACGCCGCGGACGCGGGGTCGAACGGGGGCGCGTCGGCCGGCCGCTGCTGCACGGGGGACGCCACCCGGGCCGGGTTGCCGACGATGATGACGTTCTCCGGGAAGTCGCGCATGCACACGGCCCCGAAGCTCACCACCGAGTTGTGGCCGATCCTGGTGCCCGGCATGATGCCGGCGTGCTGGCTGATCCAGACGTTGTCGCCGATGACGATCGGCGCCACGCGAACGGGCGCGTCGGGCATCCAGCGGTCGACGCGGGTGCTGTGGAAGTCGGTGTCGATCAGGCTTGCCCGGGCGATGATGCACCGCCGCCCGATGCGGATCTCCTTGACGCAGCCGAACGACGTGGCCCCCATGATCGTGTTGTCGCCGACGACGATCTTCGCCTCTCTCGAGTAAGTCCAGAAGGTCGGCGTCTCGAGGATCACGACGTTGTCGCCGAGGATGATCTCTCCCGGACCGCGCACGCTGAGCGGCGCGAAGAGCCGCAGGTTGCGGCCGGCGCGGAAGCGGATGCCGCGCAGCCGGTAGTACAGCCGATGCCAGTGCCCGCGCGCCAGCGCGATCGCCACTCTGGCGGCGTGACCGGGCCGCCGCAGCGCGGCGGCGAGCGTGGGCTTCGGGGGCTGGGGCGCGGCCTCGAGGTTCGGATTCCGACAGTGCTCGCTCATACTTTGACCGGTGCTCGCGTCATCGAACGGACGATCGACCGCCAGGCGGGCGGCCCCTTCTCATCAGGCGTCAACTCGCGGACGATGTGGACAGCGCCTGCGCAAATCCGTGCAACCACTGGGATTGGCGCCCATATGCCGACCAGTCGTTCACGTCGCATGGCAAGAATGCGACAGGCGCTGGTGTGGCGCAACGCACACATGAGTCTGTGGCCTGTTTGCCGCAGGTCACTGTCTTGTGCGGTCCACACGCCACACACCCGCGGCTGACCGGCCGGCGCCCTGGCGCGAAGCAGGTAAGTTGGTGCGGCTAAAGCACGTGGAGGCTCGCCGCCGCCTCCGCGTCGCTAGCGGTCGCGCCCTTCGTCGCGCTCGCGTGCCGTGGTTTCTTCGGCGCCGACCTCGATGCGCTCGGCCAGCCGGTCGATCGCCGCGGGGCCGGTCGCCCACCGCATGATGCTCTCGGCCGTCTCCACCAGCGACTCGCTCGAGAAGAACGCGCAGCGACGGTGGAGCTCCAGCGTCTGGAAGGTCGGCCGCATCAGCTCCCGGCGCACCTTCTCCAGCCGGTCGGCCGGCGCGACGATGTAGAGCGGGAAGTTGAGATTCGGTGAGAGCGCCGCGAGGTCGGCCATTCGCAGCAGCCCGGAGAAGACCGACGTCGTGTGCTCCACCTCGAACGCCGCCGCCACCTGGTTGCTCCCGCGCAGCCAGACGACGTCGATCAGGCTGATCAGACGCTGCGTATCGGCGTCGATCGCGAGAGGCGGCATCCGCTCCACGCTCAGGGTGCCCAGTGGCTCCCGGTTCCAGACGCGGCCGCGGTCGTTCGCGGCGATCCACACGCGGCAGCCCAGCTTTCGGCCGATCTTGGCCAGCAGCCACTGCACGTGTGTGTGCCCGAGCGGCGCATCGGCCGGTGGCGCGCCCGCCGCCGGCGGCGTCTCCCGCACCGCCATCGCGCGTCCCGCCGGTCGCGCCGGCGACTCGGCCGGTGCGGGCGCTGACGCCCGCCGTCGGGTTGGCGTGCGGCGCAGTGCGCCGGGCTCGTAGAACAGCTCCGATTCGGCGTCGCTGCGTCGGCGGGAGGAGTCGCGCCACCAGCAGAGGTATTCCAGCCGCCACGGGCTCACGCCGAGCGCGCCGGCCACGGCGCGGAACGCCGCGCGGAACGCGAAGTAGTCGCTCACCGGGTCGCCGCCGGGCAGGTAGAGCCCGTCCTCCATCTGCATCGCCCGGCGCGCCGACAGGTGGAAGCCCGGCCACTCCTCGGGCTGCTGGACGTGCCACCACACGCTGGCGAAGAAGGCGGCGCGCGCAGGCTGAAGCTGGGCGCGGGTCATCCCGACCGCCGAGGCCGCCGCGTCCAGAAATCGCACGAAGGCGCGGAGTCGGCCGCGCGCCACGAGCTCGTCGTCGGGCGCGGGGAGCGCCGCCCGCAGCTGTTCGGTGAGCGCGCGCTCGTCCGGCACGCGCGCGACCAGCCGGTTGAGGAACATCGCCCCCGAGAGCCCGCGCAGGCCGAACACATCCCAGGTCGTGCGGGACTTGCGGTCGACCGTCGCGCGCAGCTCCTCGGTCGTGACCGAGCCGGCCAGGTAGCGTCGCAGCAGCTTGAGCATCTCGGGTCGCACCTTCGCGCGGCGCGCCTCCCACGCCTCCGCCTCCGCCAGCGCGTCGCGGTCGGCCAGCAGCTCTTCGTGCAGCAGCCGCCACGACTCGAGCTGGAACGAGGTGAGCGGCGTCACACCCGCGTCGTTCGCCTCGGCGGGGGCGTCCTCCTCGGGCGGCCGGTCGCTGCTCGCGTTGCGTCGTCGTGGCGTCACGCCGTGCAATCTCCCTCGGCGCCGAGCGCCGGGCAACGGGCGGAGGGCGTTGCGCGGAGCCCGGGGCAGCAGTCGAATCAGTGGGCTCTTTCGCGAAGCAGCGGTGTAGCACTCCGCCGCCCACGCCCCGGGGCTGCCGCCCACGCGCGTGGCTGGCGATACTTCGCTCCCCCCTCACACGAGTACGGGCTACTCCCATGATGCCCAGCGGTCGGCTCGCGCTTCTGCTCGCGGGTTCGGCACTCCTGTCGGCGGCGCACGGCGCCCCGGCCCCGCTCCACGTCCTCCGCGTCTCGCCGCTTGACGGCGCCGCCCGGACCTCCCAGATCACCGTCACCTTCGACCGACCCGTGGCGGGCGCGCTCGACGCGAGCGTGGACCCGGCCCGCGTGCTGCGCGTCGAGCCGAAGGTGCCGGGGAAGCTCGAGTGGCGCGACCCGGTCACGATCCGCCTGACGCCGTCGGCGCCGCTGGTCCCTAACGCGACCTACACGGTCACGGTCTCGACCGACTTCCAGGCGATGGACGCCAGCCGGCTGGCGGAGCCCTACCGGTGGAGCTTCCGCGTGCAGGGGACCACGCTGGTCGGCGGGGTGCCCGTGCGGGCGGGCATCCAGCCCCAGCACGTGGCCCCCGACCAGCAGTTCAACCTGGTCTACACGAACGCCGTCGATCTGGCCCGCCTGAGCTCGAAGGCGTACGCCGAGTTCGAGTCGACCTGCTCGGGCGCGCGCGTCGTCAGGCTGCGCGCCGCTCGGCAGCGCGCGATCGCGAACGACGACGACTGGCAGCTCCAGGGAGCCGGCGGCTGGGAGCGCGACCGCTCGATCGACTCGATGCGGCGCGTGGTGACGCTGGTGCCCGAGGGCGCGCTCCCGCGCGGCTGCGGCGGGGAGCTGGTGGTCCCGTCGGACATCGCCGCCAACGGCGACGCGACCGCCACGGTGCGGCTCGCCTTCCACACCTACGGCGACCTGCGGCTCACCTCGGCGCGCTGCGCAGGCAGTGGCGAGGGGAGCGACGACAAGGCCTGCCCGACCGGCCCGATCCGCCTCGAGTTCTCGACGCCGGTAAAGGGCGCCGAGGTGATGCGGCGCGTGTCGCTCATTCCAGCGACGGCGTTCCAGCTGTACGACACGGCGTCGGTGGCGAGCGAGTGGGTGCTCGACACCAAGCTCAAGCCGCGGACGTCGTACGCCGTCGTCGTGGACACCGCGATGCGCGACGTCTTCGGCCAGCGCATCGCCGGAAATCCGGCCGCCGGCGCGGCCACGACCGGCTACTCGCCGTTCGTCGACTATCCGTACGGCCGGCTGCTGGTCGAGCGCGCCGCGTTCCGGACGCTGGCCGTCCGGCACGTGAACGTCGACACGCTGATCGCCTTCATCGCGCCGGTGCCCGACTCGCTCGAGGCGCTGATCCTCTCCCAGTCGCCCTGGTCGATGGACGAGCTGTGGCAGTCCGTCCGCCCGCGCGCCACGGTGCAGCGCATTCCGGTGACGCCGTCCCCCGACCGGGTGCGGATCACCGGGATCAAGCTGCCGCTGGTGGACACGCGCGGGCCGGACCGCTCGTCGCTGCTCGCGCTCCGCGTCCTCCGGAGCGGCGTGCCCGAGGACTCGGCGCGGGGCGCGCCCGTGGCGGTGCTCCAGGTGACGGACCTCGGCGTGCACGCCAAGCTCGGCGTGGAGGAGGGCGTGGTCTGGGTGACGGGGGCGAGCGACGGCCGCCCGCGCGCCGGCGCCGGCGTCACGCTGTACGACGCCGACGGAAAGGTGCTCACGACGGCGCGCACCGACAGCACCGGGATCGCCCGCCTGACGAACTTCCTGCGCGCGAGCGGTAGCACCGCCACCGCGGGAGACGAGGAGGAGGAAGAAGGCGGGGACTACGAGGGCGGCTTCCAGGGCTACGTCGCGGCGGAGCTGGGGGACGACCGCGCGGTGACCGGCGTTCGAGACTGGGACCCCGACCTCTCGCTCTGGCAGTTCAACGTGGACCCGGCGTACGGCTCCTCGCGCAGCCCGCAGGCGGCCGCGGTGTTCACCGAGCGCGGGATCTACCGCCCGGGCGAGATGGTCTTCGCGAAGGCGATCGTCAGGCGTGGAGCGCTTGGCGCGCTGCGCGTCCCGGCGCGCGGCGACTCGCTGCGGTGGGTCTTCGCCGACCGCGAGGGGACGACGCTTCGCGAGGCGACCGTTCCGCTCAGCTCCTTCGGGACGGCCGCCCACACCTTCACCGTGCCCGCCGACGCGCAGCTCGGCGACTACGCGGTGAAGGCGCAGGCGAAGCGCCGCGGCACATGGCGGGACGTCGCGTACACCAGCTACCGCGTGGCGGAGTACCGGCCGCCGGAGTTCCTGGTCGAGGTGTCGGCGGAGGGCGGGACGGCGGATGCGGCGGCCGAACGCTTCCCGGGCGACACGGTTCGCGCAACGGTGCAGGCCCGCTACCTGTTCGGCGCGCCGATGGGCCGCGCCGCGGTGACCTGGATGGCGCGCCAGCGACCGCTTTACGGCTGGGAGCTGAACATCCCCGGCACCGACAGCTGGTACGTCGGCGAGAGCGGGCGGTGGTGGGAGGAGCGCGACTCCGACTCGCCCGGCGTCTCGGTGTTCGAGAGCGGCGTGGACACGCTCGACGCGTCGGGACGGCGCACGCTGCGGGTGGGGCTGCCGGTCCCGCCCGCCGGGCGCGGCGCCGAGATCACGGTGCAGGCGGCGATCACCGACGTGAACCGCCAGGTGGTGGGCGCCTCGACGCGGGTGCGCGTGCACCCGGCGGCGTTCTATCTCGCGGCGAAGCCGATGGGCGGCTCGTACTTCTGGACCGCCGGCGAGGCGCAGCGCATCGCGGTCGTCGCGGTGCGGCCGGGCGGCGAGCGCGTGTCCGGCATCCCGATCCGCGGGACCATCGTCAGGCGGGAGTGGCACCGCACCCACCGCGAGCGCGAGGGCGTGGCGGAAACCGTGGGGGAGTGGGTGAGCGACACCGTCGCCCGCTGCACCATCACCAGCGCCGCCGAGCCGGCGACGTGCGGCTTCACGCCGGCCGAGGGCGGCAGCTACATCGTGATCTTCGAGGCCCGCGACGCGCGGGGCCGCACGGCGTCGACCAGCTTCTACCGCTGGGCGTCGGGGAAGGGGTGGGTGCCGTGGAGCGACGAGAGCCAGTTCAAGATGGACGTCGTCGCCGACCGCGAGCGCTACAGCGTGGGCGACACGGCGACGGTGATGTTCGCGTCGCCGTTCACCGACGTCGAGGCGTGGATCACCGTGGAGCGCGAGGGGCTGATCGAGCAGCGGCGGATGCGGCTCACGTCGGGCGCGACCACGCTCAAGCTGCCGATCACCGAGGCGTACGCGCCCAACGCCTTCGTCGCCATTCTCGTGGCGCGCGGGCGCAGCGCCAAGCCCGGCGGGCTGGACGACCCCGGGCGGCCGACGATCCGCGTGGGCTACGCCGAGCTGCGGGTCACGCCGGAGGTGAAGCGGCTGGCGGTGCAGGTGGAGCCGCTGTCGAAGGAGTACCGCCCGGGTGACACCGCGCGCGTCGCGGTGCGGGTGCGCGATGCGGCCGGCCGCGGGCAGGCGAGCGAGGTGACGCTGTGGGCGGTGGACCAGGGCGTGCTCTCGCTCACCGGCTACCGCACGCCGGACCCGATCGACCTGCTCTACCACCGGCGCGGGCTCGGGATGCGGCTGGCGAGCAACCTGACGACGGTGGCGCCGCAGGTGCCCGAGGGGGACAAGGGGCGCGCCCCGGGCGGCGGCGGCGGCGCGAACGGCGCCGAGATCCTGCGCTCGCGCTTCAAGACGACCGCGTTCTTCATGGGCTCCGTCGTTACGGACGCGCAGGGGAACGCGACCGCGTCGGCCAAGCTTCCCGACAACCTGACGACCTTCCGCGTGATGGCGGTGGCGGTCACGGCGGGCGACCGCTACGGCAAGGGCGAGTCGCCGATGCTCGTGACGCGGCCGATCGTCGCTCGGCCGGCGCTGCCGCGATTCCTGCGCCCCGGCGACGAGTTCATCGCCGGCGCGGTGATCAACGAGCGCGTCGGCGGCACGCCGACCGTCTCGGTGAAGGCGCAGGCCACCGGCGTCGAGCTGCGCGGCGATGCAACGCAGCGCGTGCGTCTGGAGGCCGGCCGCGGCCGCGAG
>Ga0126308_10000698_pt1 | contig 11935 bp, 13 predicted proteins | sample Plot55_FD_92533 | JGI IMG/M metagenome (GOLD analysis project Ga0126308, IMG submission 92533) | Serpentine soil microbial communities from UC McLaughlin Reserve, CA, USA - Plot55 | ecosystem: Environmental > Terrestrial > Soil > Grasslands | place: USA: UC McLaughlin Reserve, Lake County... | reverse complement strand
TTGCGCGAGTACAGGGCCATGCGCTCGGCGGCGGCTGCGGGCTCGTTGCCTGCTCCGACATCGTCGTCGCGGCGCCCGATGTCAAGTTCGCCTTCTCCGAGGTCAAGCTCGGGATCATCCCGGCGGTGATCTCGCCCTTCGCGCTCGCGAAGATCGGCGCCGGCGCAGCGCGGCGCTACTTCCTCACCGGCGAGCGCTTCGACTCGGCGACCGCCCTGCGAATCGGGCTCGTGCACGAGATCGCGGAGGATCTGGACGCCGCCGTTGAGCTCCTGCTCGCCGAGCTCCGTTCGGCCGGCCCGGAGGCCGCGCGCCACGCGAAGAAGCTCGTTCTCGAGCGGCCCGACGGCCTCAGCACCGAGCGCAGGATCGCCCAGAGGCGGACGAGCGACGAAGGCCAGGAGGGCCTGCGCGCGTTCCTCGAGAAGCGCGACCCCTCGTGGGCATCGAAAAACTCCTCGTAGCCAACCGGGGCGAGATCGCGCTGCGGGTCTTCCGGGCCTGCCGCGAGCTCGGGATCGCGACGGTTGCGGTGGCGGCCCCGGACGATCGTGACTCGCTGCACGCGCGCTCGGCCGGCGAGACCGAGAACATCGTCTCGTACCTCGACTTGCAGGAGCACATCCGCGCGGCGCGGGAGAGCAACGCCGACGCGATCCATCCCGGCTACGGGTTCCTCGCCGAGAACGCAGATTTCGCCGAGGCGGTCGAGGGCGCAGGACTGACCTGGGTCGGGCCGCCGCCGGAGGTGCTGCGGGCCGGCGGCGACAAGCTCGAGGCCAAGCGGCTGGCTCGGGAAGCCGGCGTCCCGGTCGTGCCCGACGGCGATCCGAAAGACATCGGCTTCCCGCTGATGATCAAGGCGGCTGCGGGCGGCGGCGGACGCGGGATGCGGGTCGTTCGCAAGCCCGGCGAGCTCGAGGAGGCGTTGGCCGCCGCTCGGCGGGAGGCCAAGGCCGCCTTCGGCAACGAGCGCGTCTTCTGCGAGCGCTACGTCGAGCGCCCACGCCACGTGGAGATCCAGCTGCTCGGCGACGCGCACGGCAACGTGGTTGCCCTCGGGGAGCGCGAATGCTCGGTGCAGCGGCGCCACCAGAAGGTGCTCGAGGAGGCGCCCTCCTCCGCGCTCGACCCAGAGCTGCGCGAGCGGATGAGCGAGGCCGCGGTCGCTTTCGCGCGGGCGATCGGCTACCGGAGCGCGGGGACCGCCGAGTTCATGCTCGACGGACGCGACTTCTGGTTCCTGGAGCTGAACGGCCGCATCCAGGTCGAGCACCCGGTGACGGAACTCGTAACGGGCGCCGACCTCGTCCAGGAGCAGCTACGCGTAGCGCAGGGCGAACCGTTGCAAGTAACAGATTGTTACTTGGACGGACACGCCGTGGAGGTACGGCTCTACGCGGAGGATCCGCGAACCTTTCTCCCGCAAACGGGCCGAATCGCGCGTCTTCGGCTTCCAGCCGGGATCCGCGTGGACGCCGGAGTCGAGAAGGGCGACGAGGTCGGCACCTCGTACGACCCGCTGCTCGCGAAGCTGATCGCACACAGCGCGACCCGGGAGGAGGCGCTCGACCGCCTTCGTGCGGCCCTGGCCGAGACGGAGGTCGAGGGCGTCGTCACCAACCTTCCGTTCCTGCGCTGGTTGGTCGCCCACCCGGCCCTGCGAGCCGGGCGAACGACGACCGCGTTCTTGGTGGATCACCCCCCGTTCTCGGCGCCGCCGGTGAGCGTCCCCGACCCGGTTTGGGACGGCGGCTTCCGCCTCAACCTGCCCGCTCCACCTCCTGCCTCGCCGCCCGACCCCGACGCGGACTACGCGCCAGGCGAAGCCGGAGAGCAGAGCGCGCTGACTGCGCCCATGCCCGGAACGGTGATCCGCGTGCTCGTCAGCGAGGGCGACAAGGTGCAACCGCGCCAACCGCTGGTCGTTCTAGAAGCAATGAAGATGGAGACGCCCATCGTGTCGCCGTACGCGGCGGTCGTGCGTGTAGTGCACGTCGCCGAGGGCGACCGGGTCGCGGGCGGCGAACTGCTCGTAGAGCTCGAGGAGTAGTCAAGGAGGGCTTACCCCGCGAAGTAGATCCGCTTTCCGTCACGCGACCAGACGGGCGGCGACGGGAACATGTTCAGCTGGCACAGCGCCGAGCTCGCGAGCTGCTTGCGGCCGCGGCCGTCCGGGCGCACGATGCTCAGGTTCGCGCTCGTCAGCAATGCGATCCGCTTGCCGTCGGGCGACCAGGTCGGGCAGCTGCCGCCAAAGCCAGCGCGCCCGCCGACCCGGTGCACCCTGCCCCGCGCCAGCGGCCTGACGAAGACACCCGCGTCCTGCTCGAGAGCGATCGTCTTGCCGCCAGGCCCCCAGGCCGCGTAGAGACCTGCCGCGAGCCGCCTTCGGCCACTGCCGTCGGCGTTCACGACCAGAACGCGGTGCTCGAGGCTCGGCGTCGTCGTGCCGAAGGCGATCCGCTTGCCGTCAGGCGACCAGGCCGGCGGCGAGCGGAACGCCTGCTCCATCAGGCCCTTGAAGATGGTGCGGACGCTCGAACCGTCGGCGCGCGAGACCCTCAGCGCTCTTGCCGTCCCGGGCGTGTAGGCCTCGAAGTCCTGGAAGACCAGGCGCCGGCCATCGCGCGACCAGGCCGGCTGCATCGCGTGATCGAGCAGCTTCCGCTCGCCCGAGCCGTTTGCGCTCACGGTCCAGACGTCGGTGAACGGACACCAGAGGACGATCTCCGGCTCGCAGAGGCTTCGGTTCCAGACCATGAAGGCGAGCCGCTGCCCGTTGGGCGACCAGACGGGGCGCAGCTTCTCGCCCGCGCTGAACGTGAGCTGGTGCTGGCCGCTCCCGTCGGCGTTCATCAGCCAGACCTGCGGGTCGGGCTCGGCGTCGCGGACGTAGGCGATGCGGCGGCCGTTCGGCGAGAGCGCAGGGAAGTACTCCTGCTCCGGCGCGTCGGTGAGCGCGTGCCTGGCGCCTCCCGCTACCGAAACGACGTAGATGTCGCCGGTGTACGGGTCGTAGGCCGCGGCTGAGCCGCCGATGGTCAACGCGAGTAGCGCGACCGCAACCAGCTCTAAGGCAGCGCTTGCGATGCGTCCGTCTGAAATGACCGGTCGACTCAATTGACGTCGCCGGGTTGGCCCTCGGTCCTAGAAGAGTTTTTGGAGCTTCATCGCCTGACCCATGTCCCCGCGCACCTTGAGCTTGCCGGACATGTACGCCGAGGTCGGGTTCTGCTCGCCGGTGGCGATCTTCATGAAGGTCTCGGCCGAGGTCGAGATGACCGTGTCGGCGTCGCCCTCGCTCTCGCTGACGGTGACCTTGCCGTCGTCCACCTCGACGAGCCAGGTGCCGGCGCCGTCGATGTCGAAGCGGTAGCTCGCGTTCAGGCCGGCCGCCTTCGCCTGGTCGACCCTCGACTCGAGGGTCTCGAAGAACTCTCTCGGGCTCTCTGGCATGCGGGCGAGATTACAGCAAGGTTACGCCGCGGACTGAGCGGCGGGCTCCGGCAGATGCCGGTCGATCAGCGCGTGCCCGAGCTCCCACTGGGCGTGGGCGATCTGGAGCCGGTTGCGCTCGAGAGAAACGGTGCTGGCGCCCCGTATACGCAGCTCCTGGCGCTCGACGACGAGCTGCGCGACCCTCAGGGTCAGCGCTTCCACGGTCGAGCGGCTCCGGCTTCGCCGAAAGCGCGCAGGAGGGAGGTGCCGCAAAGGCAGGCCGCGTGCCACGGACGTTCTATCGGCCGCAACACGCAGACGGTATATCCCCCTCACGGGGCAGCAGGCTACGCAGGCGGTCGGCTAGCATCGCGCGGCCATGCGAGTCGAGGTCAAAGGAGTGTCGCCGGAGCAGGCGGAAGCCGATGTCCTCGCCGTTCCGTTCGCCGGCGAGAATGGTCTGATCGGCGCCGCGGCCACGCTCGACTCGAGCCTGGACGGGCTCCTCGCGAGGCTCGCCGCGGACGGCGAGCTGCGCCACGAGCTCGGACACACGAGCCTCGTCCACGTCGACCGGAACCTGAAGTCGAGGCGTGTCGCGGCGGTCGGAATCGGCAAGCCAGAGAACGTGAGCGCCGACACGCTGCGTACCGCGGCCGCCGCGGTGGCACGCCGGTCCGGCGAGTTCGCCGCGAGCATCGCCTGGGTGATCGACGACTCGCTGCCGCTCCCGGAGAACGAGCAGGCGCGCGCCCTCGTCGAGGGCACGCTCCTCGGCGCCTACGACCCGGCACGCTGGAAGCACAACGACGAGAACCGCTCGAAGCTCGAGACGCTCGTGCTCTGCGGCCAGGCGGACGGCCTGGCTGAAGCCGCCGAGCGCGCGTTGCAGATCGCGGAGTGGACGAACCGCGCTCGCGACCTCGTCAACAGCCCCGCAAACGAGGCGACGCCGGAGCATCTGGCCGCTCGGGCCGCCGAGATCGCCTCCTCGTCCGAGAACCTCGAGGCCGAAGCCCTCGGCCCGGAGGAGATCGACGAGCAAGGAATGGGTGCGTTCGCCGCCGTCGCGAAGGCGAGCCACAACCCGCCGCGCCTGATCGTGATGCGCTACGAGCCGCCGAGCCCGACCAAGCCGGAGCTCGTCCTCGGTCTCGTCGGGAAGGCGATCACCTTCGACACGGGCGGCCTCTCGCTCAAGCCGGCGCTGCACATGGAGGACATGAAGGGCGACATGGCCGGCGGCGCGGCGGTGATCGAGGCCACAGGCGCGATCGCCGACCTGGGCCTGCCGATTCGCGTGCTGACGGTCGCGGCCGCCTGCGAGAACATGCCCGGCGGCCACGCCTACCGGCCGGGCGACATCCTCACCGCGGCGAACGGCCAGACGATCGAGGTGACCAACACCGACGCGGAGGGCCGGCTCGTGCTCGCCGATGCGCTCTGGTACGCACGCGGGCAGGGCGCCACTCACATCCTCGACCTCGCCACGCTGACCGGGGCGATGGAGGTCGCGCTCGGCGACCTCTACGCCGGGATCTTCGCCAACGAGGACGACTGGCGCGACCAGGTCGTTGCGGCCGGCGAGGCCAGCGGCGACCACGCCTGGCCGTTCCCGATGCACCCGCGCTACCGCCGCTACGTGGACTCCGTCTTCGCCGACCTGAAGAACTCCTCCGACCTCCGCCAGGCAGGCGCGGTGCTCGCCGCGGAGTTCCTGCAGGAGTTCGCGGGCGAGGGCCCCTGGGCGCACGCCGACATCGCAGGCCCCGCCTTCTTCGAGCGCTCCCGCGGCGACTACCTCACCCAGCGCGGCGGCACCGGCTACGGGGTGCGTTTGATCGTCGAGCTCGCCACCCGTCTGTCCGAGTGAACTTCGACCTCTCGCCCGAGCACGAGCTCGTTCGTTCGACCGTGCGCGAGTTCGCCGAGCAACGGGTCGCCCCGGTCGTCGAGGAGCTCGACCGCGAGCACCGTTTTCCCTACGAGCTTGTCGCGGAGCTCGCCGAGCTCGGGCTGATGGGCATGCCGTTCCCGGAGGAGTACGGCGGCGCCGGCGCAGACACGCTCTCCTATGCGATCGCCGTCGAGGAGCTGACGCGAATCGACTCGTCGGTGGCGATCACGATGGCGGCGCACACCTCGCTCGGGACGATGCCGATCTTCCTCTACGGCACAGAGGAGCAGAAGCAGCAGTGGCTACCCGATCTCACCTCCGGCAAGAAGCTGGCAGCGTTCGGGCTGACCGAGCCCGGCGCTGGCTCCGACGCTGCCAACGCGCGCACCACCGCCGAGCTGCGCGACGGGCAGTGGGTGATCAACGGCTCGAAGATCTTCATCACCAACGCAGGCACCGACATCACCTCGTGCGTGACGATCACCGCCCGCACCGGCGAGGACGAGATCTCGAACCTGATCGTCCCGAACGGCGCCCCCGGCTACGAGATCTCGCCGCCGATGGAGAAGCTCGGCTGGCGCGCCTCCGACACGCGCGAGCTCTCGTTCAAGGACGTCGCGGTTCCGGAGGAGAACCTGCTCGGCGAGCGCGGCAAGGGTTTCCGCCAGTTCCTCGAGATCCTCGACGGCGGGCGCATCTCGGTGGCCGCGATGGGCGTCGGGCTCGCCCAGGGCGCCTACGACCTCGCCGTCGCCTACGCGAAGGAACGCGAGCAGTTCGGCAAGCCGATCGTGCAGTTCCAGGCGGTGCAGTTCGCCCTGGCCGACATGACCGTCGAGATCGAGGCCGGCCGCGCCCTCACCTACAAGGCGGCCTGGCTCAAGGACACGGGCCGCGAGTTCGCCAAAGAGGCCGCGATGGCCAAGCTGTACACCGGGGAACTCTCACATCGCGCCGCGAACGCGTCGCTCCAGATCCACGGCGGCTACGGCTTCATGGAGGAGTCGCCGATCTCGCGCCTCTACCGCGACCAGAAGATCCTGGAGATCGGCGAGGGGACGAACGAGGTGCAGCGCATGGTCATCGCTCGCCACCTCGGCCTCTGACCTTCCGCGCCGGGACGAAGATCACCAGTAGCGCGAGCAACACGACTGCCCCGATGATCACCCGGTCGCGCCAGACGGTGCTCCCGCTCGAAAACGTCGGCAGCACGATCCCGTGCTCGGCCGCGAGGGAGCGCACGGCTTCCGTCGCCGACTCGGTCAGCGCCGTTGGAGTCTTGCCCGTCCGGAGCTCGGCCAGCACACGCTGCTCCTGTGCCACCGGCTTCGTGCCGCGGTGGAAGCCGAAGCCGGCCGGCATCGCCACGAGCAGCCGATCGGAGTAGGCGAACGCGAGCTCGCTGCCGAGGAACTTGGCGTAGGCCTGCGGATGGCCCCAGAGGCTGATCGCTGTGCCGAGGTCGCCGGTGAAGGCGATCACCGCGACGCGGATCTTGTAGCCCCGCTTGTTCGCGCCCGCGACGGTCTTCGTCAGCTCCTCCGAGGCGGATTTGGAGATCGGAGCCTCGAAGGGGATGAAGACCTGCTGGGTGATGAGGACGTCGCTAGCCGGGTCGCCGTTCGCCTGAGCGGCGGGGACGATAAGTAGCGCGACGCCGAGCGCCGCGAGGATGGCGGCGCGTCTCACCGGCCCTCGAGAGCCTGCTGTGATTCCTCCTCCTCCGAGAGGAGCCGGAGGAGGAAGTAAGACATGGCGACGAAGAAGACCGCCATCTGCTCGGCGTTCATCAGGATCCCGCCCAGGTTCTGGTCCTTCTGCGGGGACAGCCCCCAGAGGCGAGGCGCCGCCTCGTAGAAGCCGTAGAAGGCCCGCGCCGAGAAGATGAGCGCGAGCGAGAGGAAGGCCGAGCCGGCGTACGCCGCGCCGAGGTACACGAGGCGCACCGCGGTCGAGAGCCGGTTCGGCTCGTTCGAGAACACCGGCCACCAGAACACGAGCCCGGCGAAGATCAAGGCCGCGTGCTCGATGTTCAGGAGCAGCGGGTGGCGCAGCGCGTAGTCGTAGAAGGCCGGCAGGTGCACCCCATACCAGACGACCAGCCAGAGGGGCAGTGCCACGCGCGGGCGCGTCAGGAACGCCAGCGTCCCCCCTCCCTGTGTGGCGACGGCGGCGCGCATCGCCGGGGTCAGGCCCAGCACGAGCAGCGGCGGCGCCCAGTCGGCGATCATCACGTTCTGGAGCAGGTGGACGACGAGCAGGTAGTGGACGGCGATTGTCTCGAGCGGCGAGTTGAGCGAGGTGGCGATCAGCAGGGCTCCGAGCACGAAGAGCGCCGTGCGTCCCCGGCTCGGCCGCTCGACGGTCTTCGCGAGACGCACGTAGCCGTAGACGGCGCCGATGGCCAACGCGAGAAAGAGCGGCTCGAAGCTGAAGGAGCTCGCTGCGGGAGCGTTCACCGCGACCCGTGCGGGAGCGCCGGCCCGCCGAGACGGCCATGCCGCTCCTTCAGGTAGGGCCGGAGCAGTAGCGCCACGCAGATCCCGAGCGCCAGCAGCTGCTCGACCATCATCACCACGCCGGCCAGCCGCTGGTCGGTCAGCGGCGAGAGCCCGAAGAGGCGGTCGGGCTGAGCGGCGTAGCGCGGATAAGCCGCGCCCGAGCTGAAGAGCAGCACGTCGACGAGCGGCTGGGTCAGAGCGATCATCGCCAGGGCGAAGAACACGCGCTGTGGCCGCAGCAGGCGCCGGTGCCGCGCCGGGTCGACGAGCTGTGTCCAGACGAGCGTGCCAGTAACGAGGAAACTCAGGTGCTCGAGGTTGTGGGCCCACGGATGCGCGGCGGCGTAGTCGTAGGCCGACGGCACGTGCCAGGCGTACGTGGCGACCGTCCAGAGGCCGAGGGTCACCAGCGGCCGAAGCAATACGCCCAGCAAGGCCCGAAGCGGACGGAACCCGGCCAGAGGCCGCAGCAGCGCCGGCGGGAGCAGGAAGAAGAGCAGCGGCCCGCGCACGGCGACGACCAGCAGGGCAGGAGCGGCGTCACCGATCAGGACGTGCTGGAGCATGTGGGCCGACAGCAGCTGCTCGTCGGCTGCCTGCTCGAGCGGCGAGACGAGCGGCACCACGAGCAGGGCAAGCCCGGCGGCGAACAAGGCCGCGCGCGTCCAGGGCGCGTGATCGGGCCGCCGGCGGCGGAGTCGCACGAAGGCCTGCGCGAAGAGCACGAGGCCCACGGCGGCCGCAACGAGGACGACCGGCGGCGTCTCCCAGGAGTTGGACAGGTGGGCGACAGGCAAGGCCGGGATCAGGTTAACGGAGGCCTGATTGCGACCCCGCTGGGTAGGCTCCGGGCATGAGCCACCACACTCATGCAGAGGCCGTGCACGGGCACCCGCACGGGCCCGACGATCACTACGGGAAGGGCGACCACGGCCATTCGCACGGCCTCGTCGACCGCTCGATCGTCCGCTCGCGTGCTGGCGTCAAGGCCGTTTCGCTCAGCCTGGGCGTCCTGGTCGTCGCGTCCCTGATCCAGGTTCTGATCTTCGTCCTGACCGGCTCCGTCGCACTCTTGGCCGACCTGATTCACAACTTCGGCGATGCCTCCACCGCCATACCGCTCGGCATCGCGTTCTACCTACGAAGCTTCCGCGGGGAGAAGATCGCCGGGCTGTTCGTGGTAGCGACGATCTTCGTCAGCGCCTGCGTCGCCCTCTACGCGACGATTGAACGGCTCATCAACCCGCAGGATCTCTCGCATCTGTGGGCGCTGGCAGCGGCGGGGGTGGTCGGGTTCGTCGGCAACGAGATTGCCGCCTACATCAGATACCGCGCGGGCAAGCGCCTGTCCAGCCCTGCCCTGATCGCAGACGGGAACCATGCCCGGGTCGACGGATTCGTCTCGCTCGGAGTCGTTGCCAGCGCGATCGTGGTGTCGCTCGGAGCCCCGATCGCCGATCCGATCATCGGCCTGCTGATCACCCTCGTGATCCTGAAGATCACCTGGGACTCGTGGCGAACGGTCTCGCAGACCGACCCGGGCGAGCTTGTCGACAACCACGAGCACTGAGCCGCGCAGGCTGCTCGCCCTCCTGGCGGCGCTGCTGGCGGTCACGGGCTGCTCCTCCTCGCGTCCGGCCACGCCGACGATCGGCGCCGCCCGGACGTACGCGCTCTCGGGCTTCGGCCCCGTTCGGGTGCCGCACCCCGGCCGGGCGCGCCTCGCCTTCATGATCACCCAACCCTCCCGGAAGCCGCTCACTGCCTACCGCCGAGGCGCCGGCCCGCACACCGGCGTCCACCTGATCGTCGTGCGCGACGACCTCGGCGTGATCATCCACCGACATCCACCGGTGGGACCGAACGGACGAATCGTCCAGCCGGTCGACTTTCCGATCCCCGGGCGCTACCGGGTGCTCGTCGACGCGTTCCCCGCGCCCGGAGGCGGCCCGAGGAACTTCCAGCTGCATTCGGACGTGCGCGTTGCGGGCCGGTACAGGCCACAGGCCTTGCCGCCGTTCACCCCGGTGGTGACCAAGGAGGGCTACCGGATCTCGCTCAAGGCTCCCGGTGTCCTAAAGGCCATCGAGCCGGCCTTCCTCACCGCCACGATCACCGCCCCCGACGGGCGGCCCGCTCGCTTCACGCCGTACTACGGCGCCCTCGCGCACGCGATCTTCTTCCGGGCGGGCACCCTCGACTACTTCCACACCCACGTCTGCGGGCCCTCGACGCCGGGCTGCACCAGCGTGCTCGGAGGCGCGAAGGTCGTCGGACGGGCAACCAGCCCCGGCAAGCTCCGGGTCGGCGTCCTACTGCCGGTGGCGGGAACCTGGCGCCTGTTCCTCCAGTTCCAAGTCGGCGGCCGCGTCCTGACGGCGCCGTTTACCCTTCGGGTCCGATGAGGGCACGCGCGGCACTTGGTTTCGTCTGGGTCGGGCTGGTCGCGCTGCTCGTGCTCGCCGCGCGCTCCATGGCCTATGGGCTCGCCGAGCCGGCGGATCTCTCGAGCCGGCTCGAGCACTCGGCCGGCGGCCCAGGGCTCGTCGTGCTCGGGGCGGCGTCGCTCGGGCTCGCGGCCTCGCTGTCGGGAGCGGTCGTCTGGCTGGCCGCGCTGGGTGTGCGCGAGCGGCACCGGCTGTGGCCCGAGCGGCCGGCTCCCCGGCTGCTGCTGCGCCGGCTGACGCTGCGAGCGATCGGGCTCTACGCCGCAAGCTCGTTCGCTTTTGCCCTGCTCGAGTCGTATCTGCACTGGCGAGCCGGGATCGGTTTCCACGGGCTTTCCTGCCTCCTCGGCCCGGTCCATCGCGACGCCATTCCGCTGCTCGGCGCACTCGCGCTGTTCGCCGCGTCGCTCGCGGAAGCGGGCCAGCACCTGTTCGCGTGGATGCGTGCGGCCGTCAGCGAGCTGATCCGCCCCGACGTGCCGGTCATGAGCCCACCCGCTTTCGCCCGGCTTGCGCACGATTCTCCGGCTGGCGCCGGGCTGTTCCGCCGCGCCGAGCCGCGCGCTCCGCCGCTCCCGGCCTAGCCGGGTTCCGACGAAGCGAAAGGACAACGCATGAACAAGCCAGCACTGGCCGCGGCAACGGCGCTGGGCGCACTCACGATCGTCTCGAACGCAGCAGCCCATTCGTCCATCAGTCCGCCGGTTGCGAAGAGCAAGACCCTGCAGCAGTTCACGCTGGAGCTGCAGGCGGAGAAGGAGAATGCGACAACGACGAGAGTCGAGGTGACGTTTCCGGATGGGTTCCACGTCGAGACCTTCCCGGCGACTCCGGGGTGGAAGCGAAGCGCGATCACCGTAGGAAGCGGCGAGGAGGCCGCTGTCCGGCGCGTCGTCTGGACGGGCACGGAGCCCTCGCCGGACGCGGATCCCGTCTTCCACTTCACCGGGACGCTCGCGGAGCCCAAGACCTACGGCGTGAAAGTGCGACAGGTCTACTCCGACGGCGAGGTGGCCGACTGGACCGGCCCGGAGGGCTCCGACACGCCGGCTGCGTTCGTCGAAGGCGTCTCCTCGGTGGGCGGAAGCTCGAGTTCGACGCTGACGATCGTTGCGCTGGTCGTCGGCGGCATCGGCGTTCTGCTCGGGATCGTCGGACTGACGACCAAGGGCCGGCCGCTCGCGTGAGGCGGGCCGGCCTGCTCGCTCTGGCGGCCGCGGCGGCCCTCGCGCTGCCCGCGGCCGCCTGGAGCCACGCCGGGCTTCTGCGGACGGAGCCGTCTGCGAGCAAGACCGTGAACTCGCCGCCGGCGCGGGTGTTGCTGAGCTTCACCGAGCCGGTCGAGGCGCGCTTCGCGATCGTCTCGGTCACCGACGCGGGCGGCAACCAGGTGACGGCGGGCCCGCCGCGGAGCACACCTGGGGCGGCGCAGACGCTCCTGGCGCCGCTCAAGCGCGTGCCGAAAGGCTGGTACCTCGTCTTCTGGCGCGTCATCTCGGCCGACGGGCACCCGGTGCGCGGCGCCTTCACGTTCGCGGTCGGGCCGAACCCCGGGCCGCCGCCGCAGTTCCAGGTGCCGTCGCTCAGCGAGACCGCGACGACGACACGGCTGCTCGTCTCGCGCTGGGTGGTGTTCCTTTCGCTGCTGG
>Ga0126308_10000697_pt1 | contig 11936 bp, 13 predicted proteins | sample Plot55_FD_92533 | JGI IMG/M metagenome (GOLD analysis project Ga0126308, IMG submission 92533) | Serpentine soil microbial communities from UC McLaughlin Reserve, CA, USA - Plot55 | ecosystem: Environmental > Terrestrial > Soil > Grasslands | place: USA: UC McLaughlin Reserve, Lake County... | reverse complement strand
CCGTCGCTCGGCGCCAGGCCCGGAAGGTGCGAGTGATCCCTGTGAAGACGTTTCAACAGGCGTTGCATGCCTTGGCAACGCTGCCTCCGCACGCATAGCTGAGCGCAGTTTTGTCTAGGACTGCAACTGCCGGAAATTCCACCATTTTCCTGTCGGTAAACCTCCAAAAGCGGCAGCGGCCGTCCTATAGTGCCGTCGTTCCACCGACACGAAAGAGGGCTAACGAGGCTGTGGCAAAGCGAACGGGACTGACCTGTGACGACTGCTATTTCCGACGCGCCGGGCTGTGCGCACTGGTACTCGCAGAACCCTGTCCGACGTTCCGCGCACACAGCCGCGGTTCGCTCGTGCCGCCGAGGCAGCCGCGCCTCGTCCCACGCCCGCTCGCCGAGCTAGCTCAGCGGACGGCGTAAAGTTCGGGCGCCGATGCGCCGCCGACGGAAGATCGACGATGCCCACGTGGAGCAGTGGCAGCCACGCCTCTGGGCGAAGCTTGTCGCGCTCGTGCTGGCCGTTGCGTATCTGATCGCGTTCGTCGCCGAGAACACGACCAACGTCCCGGTGCACTGGGTGTTCGGAACGACGCACGGCTCGCTGATCTGGGTGATCGTCGCAAGCCTCGGATTGGGGCTGCTGCTCGGCGTGCTGCTGTCGCAGCTATACCGACGCCACTGGCGCCGCCGGCATTTGCGCAGTGATGAGGCTCTCGACCGCACCGGACAACCGACCGATTCCGTCGGTGATCTCCGCGGGTGAGGCGAAGCTGTAGGCGAGGCGCGCCGCGCTCTCTCCTCCGGCGCCGGCGTAGAAATCTTGCCCTCTGACGAAGGTGACGCCTCGCTGCTCGGCTTCCTTCAGCAGCGCAGCTGCGGAAACCTCGCCAGGCAGGTCGAGCCAGAGGAAGTAGCCACCGGCCGGGTGGCTCCAGCGCGCATCGGTGGGAAAATCGCGCGCGAGCGCGTCGATCATCGCATCACGGCGGAGCCGGAGCAGCTCCGAGACCCGTCGCACGTTGCTCTCGAGTAGCCCGCGCCGCAGGAACTCCCAGACGATCGCCTGGGTGAAGATGGTCGGCGAGACGTACGTCGAAGTCGCGATCGCCTCGACCGCGCCGACGAGCTGCGGGGGCAACACGAGGTAGCCGACGCGCAACCCCGGAGCGACCGTCTTCGAGAAGGACGACGAGTAGACGACGCGGCCCGGCTCCGCCAGCTCGAGCAGCGTCGGCACGGGCTCGCCCTCGAACCGAACGAGGCCGTAGGGATCGTCCTCGACGATCAGCAGGTCCGCGCGTTCGGCGAGCGCGACGAGCCGTTGCCGCCGCTCGAGCGAAAGCGTTCGGCCACTCGGGTTCTGAAAGGTCGGGATGGTGTACAGGAACGCGGGCGCGGGGCCGCGCTCGAGCTCGCTCTCGAGGAGGTCGAGATCGAGCCCCTCGTCGTCGATCGGGACGCCGTCGACATCGGCGCCGAGACCGCGCAAGATCTTGAGCGGTCGGTCGTACGTCGGCGCCTCGACGATGACGCCCTTCGTCTCGCCCGCGAGTAGGTGCGACGCGAGGAAGACGAGCCCCTGCAGCGAGCCGTTGGCGACGAAGATCTGCGACGGCTCGACGCCGTGCCGCTCCGCCAGCAGCTCGCGCAGCGGCGGGAAGCCAGCGGCGGGGCCGTACTGGACGGCGTCACGATCGGTCCTGCGCAGAACGGCGTCGGCGCATTCGCGGAGCTCCTCCACGGGAAGGCAGTCGGGTCCGGGCACTCCGCGCGCGAACGAGATGTGAGTCATCGGCGCTGAGTCTAGGGACCGGCTCGGAAAGACGTCAGGCCGGCGCGGCGGCGGCCTCTGCCACGAGCTGCGCCACCTCCGTCGGCGTCGTTCCGACCGTCACACCGGCAGCTTCGAGCGCGTCCTTCTTCGCCTCGGCGGTGCCGGACGAGCCCGAGATGATTGCCCCCGCATGGCCCATCGTCTTCCCCGGGGGTGCAGTGAAACCGGCGATGTACGCGAACACCGGCGTCGTCATCTCGTCACCTATGAAGCGCGCCGCCTTCTCCTCTTCGTCGCCGCCGATCTCGCCCACCATCACGACCCGTTCCGTCTCGGGGTCGTTCTCGAACTTGCGGAGGATGTCGATGAACGAGGAGCCAACGACCGGGTCACCGCCGATGCCGACGATCGTCGAGTTGCCAAGGCCGAGCTGTGTCAGCTCGTGACCGATCTGGTACGTGAGCGTGCCTGAGCGCGAGACGAGGCCGATCTTGCCCTCGCTGAAGATCTCGCCCGGGATGATTCCGACGTTGGCTCTTCCGGGTGAGAGCGCGCCCGGGCAGTTCGGGCCGATCATCGTGATGCCGCGGCCTTGCACGTAGTTGTAGACGCGCAGCATCTCGTGCGCGGGGACATGCTCGGCGATGCAGATGACGGTCTCGATCCCAGCGTCGATCGCCTCGTACATTGCGTCCGCCGCGAAAGGTCCAGGAACGAACACGAGGGACGTGTTCGCGCGGGCCTCCTCGACCGCCTCGGCCACCGTGTTGAAGACCGGAATCCCTTCGACGTCCTGGCCGCCCTTCCCGGGCGTCACCCCCGCGACGACGTTCGTGCCGTAGTCGCGGTTGCGGAGGCCGTGAAAGCGGCCTTCGCGGCCGGTCAGACCCTGGACGACGAGCCGCGTGTCCCTGTCGACGACGATCGCCATCAGGTCTTTCGTCCCTTCAGGACAATCCGATCGAGGCGCAGGTAACCGTCGTGGATGCGGTCGGCGAGGAGCTCACGGACGCGCGCCGCCTCGTCGGCGACGCACCCGGCGCGTGCGAGCCACGGCTCGAGCTCGATCCGCTTCTGCTCGAACTCGACCTCGTCGACCGCGAGCGCCGCCTGGTGGAACACGTCGCGCCACTCGGACTCCGAATAGCAACGGACGTGCGTCGGATCGCGCAACCGCTCGGCCTCCTCGACCGCCTCGCCGCCGTAGAGGTTGTCGGAGACGAGCACCAGGTGGCGGCTCACGCGCGCCAGCTCGCGGAGCGCGGCGCCGATGTCTTCGAAATGGTGAGGAGCGACCCGCGAGACGACGACGTCGAAGCTCCCGTCGGCGAACGGAAGATCCTCGGCGCGGCAGACGACGTCCGCCTGCATTCCCGGCGCCGGGTCGACGGTGACGACGTCGAGCCCGGCCTCTCGGAGACGCCGCGCGACGTGGCCTCCGCCGGTCGCGACGTCGAGCGCGGTCTTCCCCTCCGCCCACTCCACGATCAGGTCGAGGTCACGGCCTGAGCGATGCGCTTCGCTCTGGCGGTAAGCGCCGGCTCGCTCAGACCACAGGTCAGTCATGCCGCGAGCTCCACCGCGCGGCGCGCCGCGTCGAGCATCGTCGGCTCGACATCGATCCGCGCGTCCGCTTCCTCGAGCAGCGCACGACCCTCCTCGGCATTCGTCCCATCGAGTCGTACGACGATCGGATGCTGGATCTGCATCTGGCCGAGCGCCTGCAGGATCCCCCGCGCCACCTCGTCGCAGCGCGTGATCCCGCCGAAGATGTTGAAGAAGATCGACTTCACCTGGGGGTCCGAGGTGATCACCTCGAGCGCGTCGACCACGCCCTGTGCGTCTCCCCCGCCCCCGAGGTCGCAGAAGTTCGCCGGTCGCCCGCCCGCAAGCGCGATCACGTCCAGCGTGGACATGACGAGCCCGGCGCCGTTGCCGAGGATGCCGACGTCCCCGTCGAGCTTCACGTACGTCACGCCCTTCTCGCGCGCGGCACGCTCCTCCGCCGGGTAAGCCTCGAGGTCGCGCATCGCCGCGATGTCCTCATGCTTGTAGAGCGCAGCGTCGTCGACCGTGAACTTCGAGTCGAGCGCCTTGACGTCACCCGCGGGGGTGACGATCAGCGGGTTGATCTCGGCGAGCATCGCGTCGCAGCCGACGAAGACCGCGTAGAGGCGGCCGATGATTTGCAGGATCTGCTTCTGCTCGCCCGGGTCGTCGATGCCCGCGCCGTAGATGAGCCGTCGCGCCTGCCACGGCTGGAAGCCTTCGAGCGGATCGACGTGCAGGCGCGCGATCGCGTCGGGATTCCGCTCCGCGACCTCCTCGATCTCGACGCCGCCCTCGGCCGTCAGCATGAACAGCGGCTTCTTCTCGCCGCGATCGAACGTGACGGAGAGGTAGTACTCCTCGGCGATGTCCGAGGCGCTCTCGATCCAGAGCTTCTTGACGACGTGCCCGCGGATGTCGAGCCCGAGAATCTGCTCGGCCTTCGCCTGGGCATCGGCGGGATCGTCCGCCAGCTTTATTCCGCCCGCCTTCCCGCGCCCGCCCGTCAGCACCTGTGCCTTGACGACGACCTGCCCCCCGAGCTCCTCGGCCGCCCGCCGCGCCTCCTCCGGAGTCGTCGCGACACGTCCGTCCGACACGGGTATGGCGAAGCGCTTGAACAGCTCCTTCCCCTGGTACTCGTAGAGGTCCACCGCGGCCGGAGTCTAATGGCGGCCCTTCTCTAGACTCGCCGGCGTGGACGCGATCGTCGTCGAGGATCTCCACAAGCGCTACGGCGACGTGCAGGCGCTGGACGGCGTCAGCTTCAGCGTCGCGGAGGGCGAGGTCTTCGGCCTCCTCGGGCCGAACGGCGCCGGTAAGACGACCACGGTCAAAGTGCTCGCCACGCTGACTAAGCCCGACTCGGGTCGCGCCGAGGTCGTTTTCCACGACGTCGTGCGCGAACCGAACGCCGTCCGGCGGACGATCGGCTACGTACCCCAATCGTCCGGCGTCGACCGCGAGGCGACGGGGCGCGAGAACCTGATGCTGCAAGGCCGGATCCAGGGAATGAAGGGAAAGAGGCTGGGCGAGCGCGTGGACGAGCTGCTCGACGCACTCGGCCTCGCCGACGCGGCCGACCGCGTCGTCCGCGGCTACTCGGGGGGGATGAAGCGCCGTCTGGACGTCGGGCTCGGGCTCGTCCACCGGCCGCGCGTGGTCTTCCTCGACGAGCCGACGACGGGGCTCGACCCGGAGGCGCGTGCGGCCATGTGGGAAGAGCTCGGCGCGCTCGCGCAACGAGAGGCGCTGACGATCCTGCTCACGACCCACTACCTCGAAGAAGCCGACCACCTCGCCGGGCGCATTGCGATCGTCAGCCGCGGCGCCGTGGTTGTCGAGGGGACGCCGAACGAGCTGAAGCGCAGCCTCGAAGGCGATGCCGTCACGGTCGAACTCGTCGACGGGAAGGTCGACGACGCGAGCGACGTCGTCACCGCGCTCGAGGGCGTCCGCGACGTGCGGACCGAGGGCCGATTCCTCCGCAGCCGAGTCGAAAGCGGCGCCCGGGCGATCCCGCAGATCCTGTCGGCACTGGAACGGAGCGGAATCGCCGTCGAAGCGGTCGACTCGCATCGGCCGTCGCTCGACGACGTCTACCTCCACTACACGGGGCGCGAGTTCCGCGCGGAAGACGAGGCTGCCGCATGATCGAGGCCGCGCGAGACACGTGGTTCATGGTCGGCCGCCAGGCGCGCAACCTGATGCGGGAACCGATCTGGATCGCGCTGCTCGTCATCCAGCCGCTCGTGTGGCTCACGCTCTACGGCCAGCTCTTCAAGCGGGTGACTCACCTGCCGGGGGGCGGCTTCGGGACGGCCTCCTACATCACCTTCCTCGCGCCCGCGATCGTGGTCATGAATGCGTTTTTCGGCGGCACGTGGAGCGGCATGGCGATGATCACCGACCTCGACCGCGACGTGATCCCGCGCTTCCTCGCCACCCCGGTCAGCCGAGTCGCGCTCGTGGCGTCCCAGCTCGTCCGTTCGGCGCTGATCTCCGTGATCCAGGCACTGATCATCCTGGTGATCGCGCTAGCGCTCGGCGTCCGGATCGACAGCGGCCTGCGGGGGTGGTTGGTCATCCTTGCGTCGGCGGGGCTCGTCAGCGCCGCGTTCGCCGGCCTGTCGCAGGGCATCGCGCTGCTGACGCGCAAGGAGGCGACGATGATCGCACTCGCCAACTTCATCGGGCTGCCGCTGCTCTTCCTGTCGTCGACCCTCATCTCCATCAAGCAGATCCCGCACTGGATGCAGGTCGCGGCGCGCTACAGCCCCGTCAACTGGGGCGTCGACGCCGCACGCGAGGTGGTGCTGCCGGGCACCGACTGGGGAAGCGTCGGCACACACCTCGGCCTCCTGCTCGGCCTGACGATCGTGATGGGCGCGCTCGCGACCTGGACGTTCCGCCTGTACCAGCGGACGCTGTAGCGCAGATAGACTCGCCCGCACTCGACCAAAGGGGGTTCGGACGTGGACGAGAAGCGCACGCTTTCCGATGACGAGATTCAGACCACACCTGGTGAATCTCGCTCGCGCTGGTCGGTGACTGACGCCGACCAGGACGACCAGGACACGGACTCAGACGACGCAGACACGGACGCCGATACCGACGACCCGAGCTGAGAGCGAAGCGCTCTCTCGCTGCGTCGCGCCGGTCGCTGGCGAAGAGTTCCTCGCCGGCTACTGGGAGCGGAAGCCGCTCGTCGTCTGCAGGAAAGAGCCGCGTCGGTACCACGACCTGCTCTCGCCGGCGGACGTCGAGCGGCTGATCTGCTCGAGCGCACTGCGCTATCCGGCATTCAGGCTCGTTCGCGAGGGGTCGGCGATCGATCCGCGCTCCTACACGACCGACCTCTCGTGGCGGCCGGTCCCCTTCACCGGCACGATCGACGTCGACCGCGTCCTGGCGGAGTTCGAGGGAGGCGCGACGCTCGTGCTCCAGGCGCTCCACCACAGCTGGGCTCCGCTCGCGTCGTTCTGCCGCTTGCTCGAGCTGGCGCTCGGCCATCCGGCGCAGGCGAACGCCTACTTCACTCCCCGCTCGGCGCAGGGGCTCGCCGTCCACCACGACACCCACGACGTGTTCGTCCTCCAGGTCTCGGGGCAGAAGCACTGGCGGGTGTACGAGCCGGTGCTCGAGCTTCCGCTCCGCGATCAGCGCTACTCGAAGGAGCTCGGCGGCCCCGGCGACCCGGTCGAGGACGTCGTGCTGGCCGCCGGCGATGCGATGTACCTTCCGCGGGGCTGGCTGCACGACGCGCTCACGACGGACTCCGAGTCGCTTCACCTCACGATCGGGGTGAACGTCTACACGTGGCTGGACGCGGTCAAGGCTGCCGTCGAGGATTGCGCCGGCGAGCTCGACTTCCGCCGGTCGGTGGCCGAGGACGGTGAGCTGGAGGCGGATCTGCTCGAGCTGATCGGCGAGCGACTCTCTCCGTCCGACGTGACACGCCGTAGGCGCGAGCGCTTCATCCGGTCGAGGCGGCCGATCCGGGACGGTCAGCTGAGCCAGCTGCGCGCGCTCGAGACGCTGACGCCGGAAAGCTCGCTCGAGCGGCGTCCAACGACGGTCGCGGAGCTCGACTTCCCGAGCCTGTCCTTCGAGGGGAAGACGGTGACGTTTCCGGACCGCGTGCGTGAGGAGGTCGAGTTCGTGGTTCGCGCAGAGGAGCCGTTCAGCGCCGCCGACCTACCCGGCGACCTCGACGACGAGAGCCGGCTCGTGCTCGCGCGCAGGCTCGTGCGCGAAGGCTTCCTCCGCGCGCTGGACTAAGTAACACTGTGTTACTTGACCACGAAGTGGCGCGGCCGCTTCGGTGTATCGGCGTTGCAGGTCAGGTACATCGGCTCGCCCTCCTCCGTCTCGACGTCCAACTCGTGCCGCTCACCGCCGGCAGCGAACGTGACGCGCCAGCCTCCGTCGTGGCGCTCGCTGCCGATCAGCTCCACGTCGCCGATCCGGGTTAGCCCGGAGCGGCCGCGCAGCACGCGCTCGGCCGCCTGGACCGGGAACGAATAGGCACACCGGCCGCGGTAGCAGTCGAGGTAGATGCGCCCCGCCAGGTACTCGTTGACGAGCGGCCAGACGTCGCCGAGGCCGACGCGGCCGAAGTAGAGCCCTTCGGGAAAGCAGACGAGGTTGCCCGCGAAGCGGTCGCCGCCGACGTGTGTGCATTGCCAGACCCAGTCCGAATCGACCTCGTTGGAGACCGCGTCGTAGAGCGGTCGGCCATAGCGCGCGCAGCAGCGGTCGCGCTTGCCGTGCGTGCAGATCGTGAGCAGGGGGTGATCGATCGGTTCCCCGAGGTCGGCGCCGAACAGGTCGAGGCCGACGAGGTCGTCATGCCTTTCGAGGACGAGCCGCGAGACGCGAGCGCCCTGCTCGGTGGTGCTACCCGTGTAACAGACGATCCCGGGATGCTCGCGCCGCGGTCGCCGGATGAAGAGCAACCTCGAGCGAGGCGTCCGTGCGAGCTGGTCGGCCAGGTGCTGCTTGACGGCGTCCTCGAGCATGCTCCCCTGCAGCGGGTTCGGGCTCCAGAGCCCGCGGTACTCGAGGAGGATCCAGCGATCGACGCGACTCGCCGTCGCTGCGAGCGACTCCCCCAGCTCCGACGACACCTCTGCGCAGAGCGGCCGTCGAAATTGAGCTTCAGCAGTAGGCACGACGGGTTCAGTTTCAAATCGGGGCGCTCTAACGCGTTCCTCGGCCGTCGCTGGCGGTGCGGGGCCGGAGCGGACAGTATTTCAATACGGACGCGGAGAGCACCGTGCCGTCAGCGGCGGCAGGCCGCCCCGGGAGGCCGGCTCTGCCGGGCCCGGAGGGGCTGCCGGCCAGGGGCGCGTTAGCCCTCCTGAGCGATGACGCAGATCACCTGTCCCATCTGGACGGAATCGGCCGGCGCGACGGACAGGTCGGTGATCGTCCCGTCGCGATGCGCGCGGATCTCGTTCTCCATCTTCATCGCCTCAACGATGCAGAGGACCTGTCCGGCGGAGACGGCCTCGCCCTCCGACACCTCCACCGCCACCACCGTTCCCTGCATCGGGCTGGTGACGGCATCGCGCCCCGCTGCGTGGTGGGCACCGCCGCTGCGCTCGCGACGCTTGCGCGCGAGAACTCGGTGCTCGGGCTCGGGCACGAGCAACTTGACCTCGTAACGCTGCCCGTCCAGCTCGACGATCGAGGCGCGGCCGTCCAGCCGCTGGGACTCGCTCGCCGTTGCGATCCGCGGCGGAGCGAGCGCGGCCGCGCGGTCTGCTAGCAGCTCCGACTCGACGATGCCGTGACACGTTGCCCCCTCGACGAAGCACGGGTGCGAGAGCAGCGCGCGGTGGAACCCGACCAGCGTCGGCACTCCGTCGATCACGTACTCCTCGAGCGCGCGAAGCATTCGCCGGCGGGCGTGCTCGCGGTCGACGCCGTGCGCGCACAGCTTCGCGACCATCGGGTCGTACAGGGCGGAAATCACCGAACCGGTCGTGACGCCGGAATCCACGCGGATTCCAGGCCCTGCCGGCTCGCGGTACGCGCTGATCGTCCCGGGCGCCGGCAAGAACCCGCTCGCGACGTCCTCCGCGTTGATCCGGCACTCGATCGCATGCCCCGAGAAGCGCACGTCCTCCTGGCAGAACGACAACGGCTCGCCCGCCGCGATCAAGACCTGCTCGCGGACCAGGTCGAACCCTGTCACGAGCTCGGTGATCGTGTGCTCCACCTGAATGCGCGTGTTCATCTCGAGGAAGAAGTACTCGCCGTCGCGCGAGAGCAGGCCCTCGATCGTCCCGGCGCTCCGGTAGCCGACGGCGCGGGCCGCATCGACCGCGATCCCGCCGATCCGCTCCCGCAGCTCGGCGGAGACCGCCGGCGACGGCGTCTCCTCGACCAGCTTCTGATGCCGGCGCTGGATCGTGCAGTCGCGCTCACCGAGATGGACGACGTTCCCGTGCGCATCGGCAAGCACCTGCACCTCCACGTGGCGCGGGTCTTCGAGGTAGCGCTCCACGTAGACCGTCGGGTCGGCGAAGTACGACTCGCCCTCGCGGCGTGCGGAAGCGAACGCGCGCTCGACCTCGTCCGGTGAGCGCGCGACTTTGAGCCCTTTCCCGCCGCCGCCCGCTGCAGCCTTGATCGCGAGCGGGTATCCGAACTCGTTCCCGAGCGCCGCTGCATCTGCCGCGGTCGCAACGGCCTCCGTCGTCCCCGGGATGATCGGAACCCCCGCCGCCTGCATCCGCTCGCGAGAGACGACCTTCGACCCCATCGCGTCGATGGCCTCCGGTGGAGGCCCGATCCAGACGATCCCGGTGTCGGTGCAAGCGCGGGCAAACGACGCGTTCTCGGCTAGGAACCCGTACCCGGGGTGGATGGCCTCGGCACCGGCACGGCTGGCCGTCTCGAGAATCCGCTCGGCGTTGAGGTAGCTCTCACCCGGCGCTCCCGGCCCGATCAAGAACGCTTCGTCCGCGTACGAGACGTGGAGCGAGCTACGGTCGGGCTCCGAGTACACGGCGACACTCGCTATGTCGAGCTCCCGCAGGGTGCGGAAGACACGGATCGCTATTTCGCCGCGATTGGCGACGAGGACTTTCGAGAACGGAGGCACCGGCGGCGTATTCTCCCGGAGAGATGGGCCTAGCCGATCAGCTCACGCTCGCGCGCGTCGCGTCGGTGCCGTTCGTCGTGCTCCTGTACGCCGTCGAGTTCCACGGCCACAACTACTGGGCGACGGCGCTGTTCGTGGTCGCGATGACCACCGACTGGTTCGACGGTCGAATCGCGCGCAGGCGCGGGCGAACGTCGCAGCTCGGGTCGCTCCTCGATCCAGTCGCCGACAAGATCCTCGTGATCGCGGTCATGATCGTCTTGATCGACCAGGGCGTGTTCCCCGGGTGGATGGTGGCTGCGATTGTGGCCAGAGAGTTCCTCGTCTCGGGGCTGCGGCTGGCGGCACTCGAGCGCGGCGTCGTCATGCACGCGCGCGACCTCGGGAAGCTGAAAACGTGGTCGCAGGCAACGGCGGCTGCGATCGGAGGCTTCGCCGCCGCCGGCGCGTGGACGGAGCGCGCCGCCTGGTGGGCGCTGCTCGTCGCGCTCGTCCTCACCTGGGTGTCGGGCCTGGACTACGCGCGCGTCGCGCCGAAGCTCGTGCGCGGCCGGACGTCCGCGGCCTGAGGGGAGACGGCTTCCTCTAGCCCGGCGCGTCGCCACGCGCTTGCATAGGCCGCCGGTTCGATGCGCGCCTCGAGCAGCTTCTGCAGCGCGGCCTCGATCGCATCTCGCTGCAGCGGCTCGGGATCGGGTGTGATCTCGACGTCCACCGCGGCAGATTAACCTCAACTCGTGGATTTCTCGCGCAGCCTGATCGAGACGTCCGGGTACGACCGCCCGGGCTTCGCAGCCCGCTACGACCGCTTTCGGCCGGCGCCGCCGGAGGCACTGCTCGAGACGCTCTGCCGCTACGCACGGGTCGAGCGACCGGGACTCGTCGTCGACCTGGGTTGCGGAACCGGCCTGTCCTCGCGCGCTTGGGCCGGGCGCGCAGAACGCGTGACGGGGATCGAGCCGAACCCGGCGATGATCGAGGAGGCCGAGCGCGCCGACGGGGTCGAGTATCGGCACGCGTTCGCGCAGGAGACGGAGCTCGAGGACGGATGCGCAGACATCGTCACGTGCTCGCAGTCGCTGCACTGGATGGAGCCAGAGCCGACGTTCGCAGAGGCGGCGCGGATCCTGCGGCCGGGCGGCGTCTTCGCCGCCTACGACTACGACTGGCCGCCGGTCGTCGACCCCGAGGTCGACGAGGCCTTCGACGCGTACCAGGGCCGGCGCGGCGCGCTTCGCGAGTCGCATGGGATCTTCCGAGGCGGCGACCGCTGGAGAAAGAGCGAGCACCTCGCGCGGATGCGCGCAAGCGGGCAGTTCACGTTCTGCCGGGAACTGCTCCTCCACTCTGTCGAAGAGGGGACCGCCGAGCGCGTGGTCGGATTCGCCTACAGCCTCGGGCTGCCCGCAGCAGACGTCGAAGGAGGTGTCGAGAAGCTCGAGATCCCGGACGACGAGCTCGAGCGGCACCTGCGGGTGCGGGAGCTCGAGGACGTCGCGCGCCGCGT
>Ga0126308_10000696_pt1 | contig 11937 bp, 8 predicted proteins | sample Plot55_FD_92533 | JGI IMG/M metagenome (GOLD analysis project Ga0126308, IMG submission 92533) | Serpentine soil microbial communities from UC McLaughlin Reserve, CA, USA - Plot55 | ecosystem: Environmental > Terrestrial > Soil > Grasslands | place: USA: UC McLaughlin Reserve, Lake County... | reverse complement strand
CCCGCACCAGCGCGAGCTCGGCCCGCCTCCGTTCCGCCTCCGCTGCCAGCTCGGCCGCTCGAAACTCACGGAAAGCCGTTTCACTGTATCCCAGCTCAGCCAGCTTGGCTCGGAGCTCGGCGATCAGCGCAGTCGAGGCCACCCTGGCCTGGTTGGCGCTCTCCAGCTCAGCGATTACCTCGTCACTGCGTTCGGCTACTGCCCGAAGGCGTTCGGCCTGAAGCGCCAGCGGCTCCAAGGCACGGGTCTGCTGTAGAACGATCCCGTGTCGTTCGTGATCATAGGAACCCAGGAACTGATCGAGCACAGCCTGAAGCTCTCCCACCCGGACCAGCAACCGGTTCTGCTCCTCCTTCAGCGGGCCGGCCTCCTGCGCCTGGGCCCTGAGCCGTGCCAACTCACTGGTTGCTCCGGTCAGCTCCTGCTCCAGATCCAGCCGGCGGCGCTCCACCTCGTTCAGGGCCACCGGCTCCTGCTGGAGCTGCTCGATGCGCTGCTTGTAGTAGTTGCCGTTCGAGCGCACCTCTTCCATCTGGCGATCCAGCAGCTCCAAAACCCTGGCGTACTCGTCTCCCAGCGGACGGGTGCAAGTGGGGCAGACGCCATTGGCGCCGGCCTTCACGATCCGCTGCCGCTGATCCTTGAGCTCCTGATACTGGTCGAGCAATCCCTGCCGCTTGGTTTGCGCATCCTGGGCGTCGCGCACCCAGGCGGTTCGCTGCTCCTCCGCTTCGAGCGTGGCGGCGGTCAGTGCCGCGCGGGCGGCGTTGACCCTGTCCAGGGCCTGGTCCACGGCCCGGGCGACCGGCAGTCGGGCAACTCGTTCCTCGATCGAAACCAGATGGCTATGCACTTCCTGCAGCTGGGCCCCATAACGCCGGCGGGCAGCATCGTGCTCGGCCTGACGCTCCAGCAGCTGGGCTTCTTCCCGCAGGGTGGCCAAGGGGCTCAGCTGACGGGAGAGCTCCGCCAGCTGTTCACGGGCAGCAGCGAGCTCCAAGGCCTCTTGTTCCAGCCGGGCGACTCCTTGGGCGGCGGTGGTGGCCTGATGGTCCGCCACCCGTAGCTCGGCCTCGAGCGCCAGGGCTGCCTCCCGCTGTTCCTGCAGCTGTTCCCAGCGAGGTCTGATCTCCCCCAGCCGGCGCTCCGCCAGATCGCTTGCCTTCGCCGCCTCCACCTCCGCATCCTGAGCCCTGGTCAGCCGCTCCTCTGCTTGGCTCTGGGCTTGATCCAACTCCGCCAGATCAGGGAGTCCGGCGCGGAGGGCGTCGACCCGGGCCCGCAGCGCCGATCGCCTTTCCTTCAGTCGGTCCTGTGCCGCCCGGAGGCGCTCATAGCCCAGGACCCGGGAGAGGAATTGCGCCCGTTCAGGAGCGGTCATCGCGGCCATGACGGCGAGCTCTTTCTGGCCGGTGAAATAGGTATTGAAGAATTCGTCTCGGGTCATACCGAGCAGGCGGGTGACCCGCTCGGTAACTGAACCCAGGCTGTACGCTACCGGAGCAGCGTCGCCGTCCTGATATAGCTCCGCCTGGTTCAGCGATCGGACAATGCGGTAATTGTGGGCGCCCAGGGTGAACTCGACTTCAACTTCCACCCGGGCTCGGGGCGGAGCGCCGCGGCGCCGGAGCGTCTCCCGATTGCCGCGAGCCGCAGGCATGCCGTACATGGCCCAGGCAATGGCCTCGAGAATTGTGGTCTTGCCGGCGCCGTTGGGCCCCACGATTCCGGTCAGACCGGGGCCAAGCTCGATGTCGGTGTTCTCATGCTGCCGGAAGTTGACCAATCGGACGCGGTTGATTTGCATCAGCCGCCTGCCAGATCCCGTTCGACCAGATCCATCAACTCCTGTCCCAGACGAACGAATTCACCGCGATCGAGCTCAGCCGGCAGCGGCCTTCCAGACAAGTACGAGGAGACCAGCTCCGGCAGAGTCTGGCGCCGACCCGGCGCGCCGACGCCGACAGTACGCTGAATTTCGGGCCGCCGCAGATCGAGGTGAAAATGCAGCGCGTCGGCCTTATAGCCCCGGATCGCTGCGTGGTTCAGCTCCCGAGCCACGTGCCGCGGTATGTCGTAGACTCTGAGACGGACGATCTTGTCCGAGAGTCCACCGGGGATTGTCGCCAGCCGAAATGCGATCTCGGCGTCGATGGCAGCGGCGGATTTGGTTTCGGCCCGCACCGGCTCGAGGTCGAGCACCTCCCGGGCGGCAGGTACTCGGTGGCGCTCCACCTTGCCGGTGTCCAGGTCTACCAGCAGCCAGCCCTTCCCGTGATCTCCGTGGTCGGACTCGTCGGCCCGCTCTCCCCAGATATTGGGACCGATGTAGTCCAACGCTCCGGCATACCAGGCGTTCCTGGCGACCTGATGCTGGGTGTGGTAATGGCCGAGGGCGACGTAGGTCCAGTCCTCGAGGTTCAGCTCGCGCCGGTCGACAACCGCGCCACCAAAATCTCCCGCTCCCCGATGGATCGAGTATTCACCCTCTACCTCCAGATGTACTACCAGGAGCTGGTGGCGCTCCGGCCCTTCCGGCCGGAGAACCGGCCGCTCCGGCGCGAGCAGCGCTTGCCGGGGGACGGCGAAGATGCTGAGATCGAGATCGGGGTATACCAGCCGGCGGGCCTCGGTGGTGGCGACCTCGACTCCGACTTCCTCGAACAGCCGGAGAATCGATCCGGTCTCTACCGAGCGCGGGGTGTCGTGGTTTCCGGCGATCAGAACTATCGGGGCTTTCGGCACTGCGTCCCGCAGACGCTGAAGCTGCCGGAACGCGAAGACGATGGCAGCATTGGTCGGCCGAACCGAATGAAAAAGATCTCCTGCGATCACCACGATGTCCGGCACTGCCCGGATCACGCCGTCGATGGCGGCCCGAAAAGCCTGCGCCACGTCGGCCTCTCGTTGATTGATGCCGCCCGCAGTCTGCCGGTGGTACTGCCGGATGCCGAGGTGAGGATCCGCGATGTGTGCGAGTTTCACGGGTGGAGAATGAAGAGCGCAGCGGGAAAGGGCAAGAACTCAGGCGTTACCCATAGGGCTCATCGGCGTGCCTCAGTGCGGGTATTCCGCGACGTGGTGTCACCACCTCCCCGCCGACCCGCCGGCCCAAGCACGCCGCGAAGAATGTGGCCACGTCCTGGGGACGTTCCCTCCGGGTAACCGCGAGAGCCCGGCGCACGTCCTCGCTCCGACGCCCCTCGATCATCACCCGGATTGTGTCGGCTGAAATCCTGCGGTCGAGCTGCCGGACCCGCTTTACTACGGCCTCGTCGAAGGGAAGCTCGACAGCAGGGGGGAAGCGCTCGATGCCTTCTCGGCCGTTGAGCACTGCCGGGCGAGGAAACTTGAAAAAGATCGGCTGGGTGAAGTGGGGATGCCGCAGCATCAGCTCGCCCTTGGGCAGGGTGGCCATCTTGATCTTGGTGGCAGGCGAGATGGTGGCGTATCCGGGCGTGGCGAGCTCGTCCACGTCCATGCGGCCGTAAATCACCGTGCCGGCATTGCCGACCACCCGACGCTGGACCTGGGAGCGGAACTGCTGAGCCGAAAAGAGCACCAGTCCGAGATACCTCCCTCGCTCCGACAAATCCAGCAGCATCTTGCGGACGTACGTCTCGGGTCCGTCTGCCGGCGCATACTTGTTGAGCTCATCCACGAACACCACGACGTGATCGACCCCGAGATCCCGGCGCTCAAGATGCTCTCTGAGCTTGGAGACGACTCGGGCAAACACCAGGTCCTGTGCCAGCGGGTCCAGCCCGGCGACGTCGATGACCTGAACACTCCGGTCCTCGAACCGTCCCCACGGCAGATCGTTCGAGATCCCGTCGTCGGTGACCAATCCTTTGGACCGGGTACTGATGTTGTTCAGCCGGTTGCGGACCTTTCGAATGGTTGCGATGTGGTGGGTCCGCCAGACCTCGCCTCCCTTCCCCATCGCTTCCATATAGTGGAAGATCCGGCGAAAAAACTCCTCCAGGTCGGTGAAGCTCTGAACGGTGAATGGCTTAGGCTGCAGGGTCTCGTCCAGATACTCGCGCCCTACCACCCGCTCAGCCAGAAAATCGATGAAGGCATCGGCCTTGGCATCGATGTCATCTCTGTTGAGGACCACCTCCGCATAGTCGAGCACCTCTCGCAGACCCCAGACCAGCGGTTCGGTGTTCGAGGCCAGCTCCTCGTTGGTGCGCAGTGTATTGAGATTCACTCCATCGGGTTTGAGCGGCGCGTAGTACCGGACAGCGCTAAAAGGCCGGGGGTCCAATCCCAGACGGGCGTACTGCTGCTGGTCCTGGGGGCTCAGGCTGGCCGCCTGATCCAGAAAGCAGAGGTCCGGACCTTTGACATTGAAGCAGAGTGCGGCGACCGTACCCTTGTGAGCTGGGAATGTCTGAAAGATGCTGCCCAGCAGAAACTCGACCGCACTGGTCTTGGTGGCGAGACCGGAAACCCCGGTAATGTTGAGATGCGCTGCCTCCGGACCGAGCAGGAAATCAGCATCCAGGTACACCGGAGACTCGAGCCCGCCCGCCGCATAGAGGCCCACCGGAATTCCGGTGGCGCGCTGATGGGCGGTGTAGCCGTCCATCCGCAGTGCCAGGGCCACGTCACTGTCTGAGGCCAGCCAGACGGGCCCGAGTGGAACCGGCTGGAGGGGTTCCTCCGGAAGCTGGCGGAGAACGGCAGCAGCGTACAACCGAATCTCTGGTCGATGATCCGAACCGCTCCCTGCCGGATTACCCTCGGCCCCGATGACTGCCTGGAGCGGAGAGACCAGGTCAGAGTAGGCAAATCCGTCAGTGACCACCCCGAACACCGTGCGACCGTTCTCCTCCACCCGAACGATGGCCCCAATACCGACAGGAGACTCTTGGGCAGTCCAGAAGTAGAACTGGTGCGGGGTGGAAGGCTTGAGCTCGGTGGCCACAACCCGGCCGACCGGCTGGAGCGGTGGGGGCATTGCTGGATTGTACCAGCAGACAGGGGGTCAGCGCTATGTCGCGCCTGCAGGCGGGCCGAAATCCTAGACGAGCTCCCGCTCATCAGGGCGTAGCGAATCGACCTAATATGTTTCATAATACATTCTGGGGATGGCGGCTGACCCCGTATGACAGGAGGGCTTAGCTTAGATTGCTGGTGCCCGGAATGACTGGGCAACATTGCCGATAGATGACGCTGTGAGGTTGCCGTGAACAAGAATCCAGGAAACCTTGCCCGAGATTTGAGCCAGCCGCAGTCTCAGACTACCGACCGCCTGCGGGATCTGCTTTCCTCATTTTCCACGCTGCGCAGCAACAATCGGAATCTGGTGGCCCAGCTCCGGGGCTCTATCTACGAGCTCCGAGAGCACCGCCGCAGACTCAAGCAGCAACGCGTTCTGGAGATTCCGCTTGCGCAAAACGGCGCCGGCCAACCGGACCTGAGCAAAAAGTTTGGCTTGACCCGGCGGGAAGCCGAGGTGGCCGAGCTGTTAAGCCAGGGACGTTCCAACCAGGCGATTGCCCGCGCGCTCAACATCAGCGATCATACCGCGCGGCACCATACCCAGCGAATCCTTTCGAAGCTCGAGGTCCACTCCCGCGGCGAGGCCGGAGCGAAACTCCGTGGGATGCATCTCCCTACCTAGATAGGCAGTTCTGCCTATCTCCTTACCCGAAAAGATGTTGCCGTGACTAAGGTCACCGACAGGTAAGTACCTTGCCGGGCATCCTGACATTCGTACTTACCCGGCGCGGCAATACGGTGTAAGTCGCCGGGTCTATGCCAAGCTGAACGGTCATGCAATGAAGGTACTGGTAACGGGCGGTGCGGGCTTCATTGGCTCCCACCTCTGTGAACGACTCATCGCGCAAGGCCACGAAGTAGTCTGCCTAGACAACTTCTTCACCGGTCGGCGGGACAACGTCCGACACCTGCTGGACTACCACCGGTTCGAGCTGCTCCGTCACGATGTCTGCGAGCCGCTGCTGCTGGAGGTAGATCAGATCTACATCCTGGCCTGTCCCGCCTCGCCGGTGCACTACCAGTACAATCCCATCAAGACCGTCAAGTCGAACGTGATGGGCACTCTCAACATGCTGGTGCTGGCTCGCCGTGTGAGTGCCCGGATCCTCCAGGCTTCCACTTCCGAAGTGTACGGCGAACCTCACGTCCACCCTCAGACCGAGAGTTATTGGGGGAACGTCAATCCCATCGGCCTTCGCTCCTGCTATGACGAAGGCAAGCGGGTGGCGGAGACCCTGATGATGGATTATCACCGCCAGAACAAGGTGGATACCCGTATCGCCCGGATCTTCAATACCTATGGGCCGCGGATGGCCGAGTCCGACGGGAGGGTCGTCTCCAACTTCCTTGTTCAGGCGCTCCGGGGAGAGACGCTGACCTTATACGGAGACGGCAGCCAAACTCGGTCCTTCTGCTACGTAGACGACCTGGTCGAGGGTCTGATGGGGCTGATGAATTCCGAGGGCATACACGACCCCGTCAACCTGGGAAACCCCGGCGAATTTTCCATCCGCCAGCTGGCCGAAGCCATCGCCGAGCTCTGCGAGGCCGAGCTCACGATTGTGTATCGCCCCCTGCCACAGGATGATCCCACCCAGCGCCGCCCCGACATTGCCCGCGCACGGGAGCTCTTGAACTGGCAGCCGACGATTCCGCTGCGGCAAGGTCTGGAGCGGACAGTGCCCTATTTCGCGGAACGATTGAAGCGCTCCGCGCCCCACCTTAGCAGACATAACGGACGCCTCGTCGCCACCGGAGACATCCCGTTTGTGGAGCGGCGCCGCGCCTACACCGAGGCAGCGAACTGGACCGACCGACACCGATCCTGACGACAGTTCTCAAGCGGGGTACTGATCAGCCCGCGCACACCACATGGGAGATGGATGAATGAGCAATCATGTCCTGATCACAGGCGGCGCCGGCTTCATCGGATCGCATCTGGCCGATGCCCTGCTGGCCAGGGGCCATCGGGTTCGCGCCCTGGACAACCTTTCACCGCAGGTCCACGGTGAGAATTCCGGTCGACCCACGTACCTGCACGACCAGGTAGAGCTGATACGGGGGGACGTCCGGGACCCGGAAGCCGTGAGCCGCGCGCTGAAGGGCGTTGATGTGGTCTACCACCTGGCCGCCGCGGTCGGGGTGGGTCAGAGCATGTATGAGATTGCCCAGTACACCGCCATCAACAATCTGGGAACCGCTGTCCTGCTGGAAGCACTTACCGCCGACCCCGTGTCCCGCCTCATCGTGGCCTCCAGCATGAGTCTGTACGGCGAGGGGCTCTACCGGTGCCCCGACGGATCGGTCTGCACCGGCGAGGAGCGGAGTCTCGAGCAGCTGCGAGACGGCGAGTGGGAAGTGCGCAATGCGGCCGGCGAGGTGTTGACGCCAGTTCCGACACCCGAGAGCAAGCTCCCCTCGCTCGCCTCGGTCTACGCACTCTCGAAGTTCGATCAGGAACGGATGTGCCTCATGATCGGCCGGGCGTATGGCATTCCCACCACGGCGCTTCGCTTCTTCAATGTCTTCGGCACCCGGCAGGCGCTGTCGAATCCCTACACCGGAGTGCTGGCCATCTTTGCCTCGCGCCTGTTGAACGACAAGAGACCAACGGTCTTCGAAGACGGTCTACAGCGGCGGGATTTTGTGAGCGTCTACGACGTGGCTCGCGCCTGCTGTCTGGCATTGGAGCGGCCCGAGTCAGCCGGTGGAGTGTTCAACGTAGGGAGTGGGCAGTCCTACGCCATCTCGGAAATCGCCGAGCGGATTGCCAGGGTGATGGGTAAGGAATATCTGAGGCCTGAGCTGACCGGGAAGTACCGGGTGGGTGACATCAGGCATTGCTTTGCCGACATCGACCAAGCCCGAAGCACGCTGGGCTATGAACCGCAGGTAGGCCTGGAAGAGGGACTGGAAGAGCTGGCCTCCTGGTTGGAAGGACAGGTGGCAACCGATCGAGTCGAGGAAGCCAGCGCCGAGCTGGCGGCCCGAGGACTGACCGTATGACCACGAAGAGCCCGGGCCGGGCCTCCGGCCGACCAGTACTGATCACCGGTGGTTCGGGATTCATCGGGACTAACCTGGCTCACCGTCTGCTCACCGTGGGCCAGCCGGTGCTGCTGCTCGACAACCTCGCTCGCCCTGGCGTCGAGCAGAATCTTCGCTGGCTTCGCGACACCCACGGCAAGCTGGTGCAGGTCATGGTCGCGGACGTCCGAGATGCCGCAGCGGTTCGTCGCGCAGTAGATCTGGCTTCACAGGTATTCCACTTCGCCGCCCAGGTTGCCGTTACTACCAGTCTGACCGAACCGATGGAAGACTTCGAGGTGAACGCCCGAGGTACCCTGAACGTGCTGGAAGCGATCCGGGCCCAGGCCACCCCTCCGCCTCTGCTCTTTACCTCGACCAATAAGGTGTACGGCGCATTGGAGGATCTGGGACTCCGGCGGCGCAACCTGCGGTACGAACCCACCGATCCGGCGCTGCGGCAAAGCGGGGTCAGCGAGAGCCGGCCCCTCGACTTTCACAGTCCCTATGGGTGCTCCAAAGGCACGGCCGACCAGTACGTGCTGGATTATGCCCGGAGCTACGGACTGGCGGCAATCGTGTTCCGAATGAGCTGCATCTACGGAGCCCATCAGTTCGGAACCGAGGATCAAGGCTGGGTCGCCCACTTCCTGATCCGCGCCCTAGAAGGCCGTCCGATCACCCTCTACGGAGATGGCCGTCAAGTTCGCGACATCCTCTCGGTTGAGGATCTGGTCGACGCGTTTCTTCTGGCACAGGAGCACATGGCGAGTGAAAGTGGGCAAGCGTTCAACATGGGTGGTGGTCCCCGGAACACGGTGAGCCTGCTCGAGCTGCTCGATCTCATGGGCGAGCTGCTGGGTCACAAACCCGAGGTCGAGTTCGCGGAATGGCGGACCGGAGACCAGCGCTACTACGTGTCGGACACCGGAAAATTCCAGCGTGCAACCGGATGGAAGCCGCAGATCTCGGTTCCGGCTGGTCTCGACCGGCTGCACCGCTGGTTAGTCGAGGCAAGACCGCGAAGCGCCGTGATCGCGTCTATCGGCGACGGAGCACGGATACGGAAGGCGGCCGGTGCTGAGCGATAGCCTTACTGCTCGCCCGGGCACGGCCACCCAGACGATGCGGGCAGCGGTGATTGCAGGCCCGAAGCGGACGGAGATAGAACATGTCCGAGTTCCGGAGCCGGGCCCGGGAGAGGTCCGGCTTCGGCTCGAGGGCTCGGGGGTGTGCGGGTCCAATCTCCCCGCCTGGGAGGGCCGTCCCTGGTTCCAGTACCCAACCGAGCCTGGAAGCCCGGGGCACGAGGGGTGGGGGATGGTGGACGAGGTGGGGCCCGACGTCACCACGGTCTCTCCAGGTGATCGGGTAGCGGCTCTCTCCTACCGCGCCTACGCCGAGTACGACATTGCCTCCGCCGATGCGGTGGTTCCGCTGCCGGAAAAGTTGGCCGGCAGGCACTTTCCCGGAGAGCCACTCGGCTGTGTCATGAACATTTTCCGGCGGGCGGACATCCAAGCCGGCCATACCGTAGTCATCATCGGCATCGGGTTTCTGGGAGCATTGCTTACTCGCCTCGCGAGTCGAGCCGGTGCTCGGGTCATTGCGATTTCCCGACGCCCCTTCGCCCTGGACCTGGCGCGCGAGCTGGGAGCCGACGTCGCAATACCGCTGGACGATCACCAGAAAATCGTCGACCACGTCACGCGGTTGACTGAGGGTCAAGGGGCCGAGCGCGTGTTGGAGGTAGTGGGGGCCCAGTGGCCCTTGGACCTCGCGGGTGATCTGACCCGGATCCGCGGACGTCTGATTATCGCCGGATACCATCAGGACGGACTCCGTCAGGTCAACATGCAGCTCTGGAACTGGCGCGGGATCGACGTGATCAACGCGCACGAGCGGGACCCCGCAGTGTACATCCAGGGCATTCGGGAGGCGGTTCAGGCGGTCTCCAGTGGAGTGTTGAACCCGTCCAGACTGTACACCCACACCTTTTCCCTGGACCAGTTGGATCAGGCCTTTCGCACCATGGAGGAGCGCCCGGACGGGTTTCTCAAGGCGCTGGTTCTCACATGAGACCCCGGGTTGGGTTTCTCGGGGTCGGCTGGATTGGGCGCAACCGGCTCGAGGCTTTGGCTCGGAGCAACGTGGCCGAGATCGTTGCCGTTGCAGACCCCTCTCCCGAAAATGCCAGAGCGGCATCGACTGTTGGCCGGTGCAGCACTATGGGATCACTGGAGGAGCTGCTGGCGCTGGGCCTGGACGGGCTGGCGATCGCCACTCCAAGCGCGCTCCACGCGGAGCAGGCCTGCACCGCCCTGGACCGAGGAGCAGCCGTCTTTTGTCAGAAACCACTGGGGCGAACGGCGGTCGAGACCTCCGAGGTGGTGGACACAGCTCGCCGGAGAAACCGGCTCCTCGGGGTAGACCTCTCCTACCGCTTCGTTGAAGGGGCCCGCCGGATACGACACCTGGTGCAGGCCGGTGAGCTCGGCTCGATCTACGCTGCTGACCTGACCTTCCATAACGCGTACGGGCCGGACAAGTCCTGGTTCTACGACCCGGCGCTCTCTGGGGGCGGCTGTGTCATAGATCTGGGAATTCACCTCGTGGATTTGGCTCTGTGGGTCCTCGAAGACATGTCCGTCACCGGCGTCTCCAGTCACCTCTTTGCCAGCGGGAAGCCGCTCACCGGCAGCGCGTCGCAGGTTGAAGATTTTGCGTTGGCCGAACTGGAGCTGAGCTCGGGCGCAGTTGTCAGATTAGCCTGCTCCTGGAACCTTCCCGCCGGCTGTGACGCGGTCATAGAAGCGGCGTTCTTCGGCGAGGCCGGTGGCGCCATGCTGAGCAACGTCAACGGATCATTTTATGACTTTACCGCCGACCGATTCCGGGGAACCGCCCGGGAGCGCCTCTCTTCACCCCCGGACGATTGGGGTGGTCGCGCGATTGTGGACTGGGCCACTCGATTAAGCACAGGAGCGGGCTACGATCCCTCGGCCGAACAGCTGGTGGAAGTAGCAGCCGTGCTCGATGCGATCTACGGCCGTGGGACTCAGTCCGGCCTTACTCTGACCGATCAGGCGGCAGCAGCACTGGCCCAGGCAGGCGTGCCATGATCCTGCGTCCGAGAGGCCCTCGGCGCATTCTGATGACGGCAGATACCGTCGGCGGCGTCTGGACTTATGCCATTGAGCTGGCCCGGGCGCTGGGAGCCGAAGGCGTGGAAGTCGCCCTCGCGACGATGGGTTCCCCGCCCTCGAGAGAGCAGCGAAGCCAGGCAGCGGCGCTCAGAACATTGCAGCTATACGAGAGCACGTTCCGGCTTCCCTGGATGGAGCAACCCTGGGAGGATGTTCAGCTGGCCGGTGAATGGCTGCTCGAGCTGGCTACCAACTTCGATCCGGACATCGTGCACCTGAACGAGCCGGTATATGGCTCCCTGAACTGGCCGTATCCCACCGTTGCAGTCGTGCATTCATGCGTGCTGTCGTGGTGGGAATCGGTCCGGGGTTCGGCCTTGCCTGACGAATGGGAGCGGTATCGCCGGGAAATGACTCGCGGTCTGAGCCAGGCCGATCGCGTCGTCGCTCCATCACGGTGGATGCTCGAGGCCACCCGCCGATTCTATGGGACGACCCGAGGTCTGGTGATCCCCAATGGACGCGACCCGACCTTATTGCATCCTGATCGAAGCAAGGAACGGCTAGTGTTTGCCGCGGGCCGGCTCTGGGATCCAGCCAAGAACCTGCTTCTCCTGGAAAAAGTCGCCGAGTGCCTGGCTTGGCCGATTTACATCGCCGGGGACCCGAGTCATCCGGGGAGAGACGAGCAAATCGCGACCGCGCAGGTGCGGCTACTCGGCCAGCTTTCAGAGACTGACGTGGCATCCTGGCT
>Ga0126308_10000695_pt1 | contig 11947 bp, 9 predicted proteins | sample Plot55_FD_92533 | JGI IMG/M metagenome (GOLD analysis project Ga0126308, IMG submission 92533) | Serpentine soil microbial communities from UC McLaughlin Reserve, CA, USA - Plot55 | ecosystem: Environmental > Terrestrial > Soil > Grasslands | place: USA: UC McLaughlin Reserve, Lake County... | reverse complement strand
TCGAGGTCGAGGCGCTGCGAGTCGTCCGCGGCGGCACCGTCGCGCTCGACGCGATCTCGCTGCCTGGGCGATCGCGTTGAGCGTGGTCGCCTATCGCGTCCTCCGCCGCGCCCTCGGAGCCGAAGAGCCGGTGCCGATTAGCCGCTATGCCATACCCCCTCTGGGTATGATTGAGGAAAGCCGATGACCGAGATCACCTACACCGTCCGGGACATGACCTGCGGCCACTGCAAGCAGGCGGTGAGTTCCAAGCTCGCTGAGGTCGCGGGCGTCGACGGCGTTGACGTCGACCTTGACACGAAGCTCGTCACCGTCCGGGGTGATGACCTGAACGATGCGGTGCTGCGCGCGGCGATCGAAGAGGCCGGCTACGAGGCGGCGTAGAGGACGATGACGACCGCGACCGCTCCCAATGGCAAGGAGACGAACTTCCGCCTCGACCTCAAGGGGATGACCTGCGCCTCCTGCGCGGCGCGGATCGAGAAGAAGCTGAACAAGGTCGACGGCGTCGAGGCGACGGTGAACTTCGCCACCGAGCAGGCGACGGTCAACTGCGACAGCGACGTTCCAGTGGAACAGCTCGTGGCCGCCGTCGAATCGGCCGGGTACGGTGCACTCCCCGTCGGCGCCGCGCACGATGAACAGGCAAACGATGACGGCGCCGAGGCAGGCGATCATCATCACGACGAGCCGTTGCGCGTCCTGACAGTTCGCCTAACGCTCGCGGTCGTCTTGACGATTCCCATTGCCCTGCTGGCGATGGTCCCGCCGCTCGAGTTCGCGAGGTGGGAGTGGGTCGCGCTCGCCTTGTCGACCCCGGTCGTCTTCTACTCCGGTGCCGGCTTTCACCGAGCCGCGTTGAAGAACGCGCGCCACGCAAGCGCGACGATGGACACGCTGATTTCGCTGGGCACGACGGCGGCTTGGCTGTGGTCGACGGTGGTGTTGGTTGGCCGGATCGACACCGACACCTACTTCGAGGTCGGCGCTGTCGTCACGACTCTGATCGTCCTAGGCCGCTGTCTCGAGGCGCGTGCGAAGGGCCGCTCGTCGGAGGCGATCAAGAAGCTACTCGAGCTCGGCGCCAAAGAAGCCCGCGTATTGCGCGATGGGATTGAGGTGCTCGTCCCCGCCGACCAGTTGCAGGTGGGCGACCGCTTCGTCGTCCGCCCCGGCGAAAAGATCGCTACCGACGGGATCGTCGTTGAGGGCGAGTCGGCGATCGACCAGTCGATGCTGACCGGCGAGTCCGTGCCGGTCGAGGTCTCGGCCGGGTCAGAGGTCGCCGGCGCGACCGTCAACAGCTATGGCCGCCTCGTGGTCGAGGCGACGCGAGTCGGCGCCGACACTGCGCTGGCGCAGATCGCTCGTTTGGTCGACGCGGCGCAATCGGGCAAGGCACCGGTGCAGCGCCTCGCCGATCGCGTTTCGGCGGTGTTCGTGCCGATAGTGATCGTCCTCTCGCTGCTCACCCTCGGCGGCTGGCTGCTCGTCGGCGCGAGCCTTACCACCGCCTTTATCGCCGCCGTCTCCGTCTTGATCATCGCCTGTCCCTGCGCCCTCGGCCTCGCCACGCCTACCGCGCTGATGGTCGGCACCGGCCGGGGCGCGCAGATGGGGGTGTTGATAAAGGGGCCGGAGATCCTCGAGCAGACCCGCCGCGTCGACACGATCGTCCTCGACAAGACCGGCACCGTCACCGCAGGCAGGATGGAGCTGGCGGAGGTGGCGCTGCTGAACGGCGCGATGCGCACCGACGTTCTGCGCCTCGCGGGCGCAGTTGAGAACGCCTCAGAGCACCCAATCGCGCAAGCGATCGCGAATGCCGCCCGCGCCGAGGTCGGGCTACTGCCGGCGGTCGAGCGTTTCCGCAACGAGCCGGGCGTCGGAGTCACCGGCGTCGTCGATGGCCACGAAGTCGCGGTCGGTCGCCGCGACGGACGGATCGAGGTGTCGTGGGACGGCGTACCGCGTGCGAACCTTGCCGTGCGTGACACGGTCAAGCCGTCGAGCGCCGAGGCGATCGGCGAGCTGAAGGAGCTTGGGCTGACGCCGGTGTTGCTGACCGGAGACTCGAAGGAGACCGCCGAGCGCGTCGGCCGCGAGGTCGGGATCGAGCGCGTGCTGGCCGATGTCTACCCCGACGACAAGGTCAAAGAGATCAAACGTCTACAAGAACAGGGCCGCGTGGTGGCGATGGTCGGCGACGGCGTCAACGACGCGCCGGCGCTCGCCGAGGCCGACCTCGGCCTGGCGATCGGCACCGGCACCGACGTGGCGATCGAGGCCTCCGACTTGACACTCGTTACGGGCGACTTGCGCGCCGCTGCCGACGCGATCCACCTCGCCCGCAAGACACTGCGGACGATCAAGGGCAACCTGTTCTGGGCCTTCGCCTACAACGTCGCCGCACTGCCGCTGGCCGTCTTCGGCCTCTTGAACCCGATTATCGCCGCGGCTGCGATGGCCGCCTCGTCGTTGTTCGTCGTGAGCAACAGCCTTCGCCTCAAGCGCTTCCATAGCGCTCGCCAAACCTAAGGAGACCGTCATGAACGAGATTGTCGAGAAGCACGTTCACGGGTATACGAAGGACAAGCAAGCGTTGGTCAAGCGCCTGCACCGGATCGAAGGCCAGGTACGTGGCATCGAGAAGATGGTCGAAGACGATCGCTACTGCATCGATGTCCTGACCCAAGTCGCCGCAGTCAACACGGCACTCGAGTCACTCGCCTTCAAGATCCTGGACGAGCACGTGCGTCACTGCGTAGCCGGCGCGCTGACTTCAGGGGATACGGCCGACGCGCAAACGAAGACCGAGGAGTTGCTCGAGGCCGTTCAGCGTTTCGCCCGGACGCGCTAGCCGCCACTAGCACGCACTCAGGGATCGCTTCGTCATGACGGCGCTCCGGCTTGTCTGACGTTCGCTGCCACGGTTTCGAGCACGCCACCCGCGAGTCGACGCTGTCTTTGAGGCCGAAGCCGACGATGACCAGTCGGTCCTCTGGGAAGCCACCGCTTCGTTGTCGAAGTTGGCCCCCGCGCGTGTAGTGGTCGTTCGATCAGAAAGCACCGGTTCAGTGTGTCCCCCGATGTCATCGCAGCCGCGCGTGAGCACGCTCGACCTATGTTCCGAAACCTGCCGAACGAGCGTTTGAGGATCTCCACAAGACCACGATTCGGCAAGTCGCCGGCGAGCCAGCGACGGCGTTTGCGTCCTCCTGCTCTGCGACCGCGCGAGAACGCCGTCGTGACGGTCTCTCTCGAAGATTCGCTCGGCGGTCACGGGTTCGGACTCGCCGTCGCGCGCGCCGATCGCGCTTCGACGCCTTGCACCCCGCTTTCGGCTATGCCGCATCGAGTCCTCGACTCGCCATTGCGGCGAGATCATCGGAGGCGGCACGCTGCACCACCTCGATTCTGAGTGGAAGATCGTCGAGATCGGCTACTTCGTGCTGCCGCATGCCCGGCGGCGCGGCGCGGCAACGACGATCGCGCGCATGCTCGCCGAGCACGCGGTCTCAGTCGGGATCGAGCGCGTCGCCGCTTATGTGAACGTCGGCAATACCGCCTCCGAGCGCGTGCTCGAACGCGCCGGCTCACTCGCGAGGGCGTCATCCGGTCGATGCCGAAGCCCGACGGCCGACGGATCGACAAAACACTCTTCTCACTCCTTCGCATCGAATTGCGCTGACGCAAAAGGGCGAGGCCCCAACAGCGGCATCGCGTGGCGCGGGAAACACCTCCCGCTTAGCCGGACATAATTTTTGTTGTGGAGGATCGTCGCGCGCGCTTCGAACAGATCTACCGACAGCACGCCGGCGCAGTTGCGGCATACGCGCTGCGGCGCGCGCCGCGCGAGACGGCCGAGGAGGTCGTCGCGGAGACGTTCCTCGTTGCCTGGCGGCGGCTCGACGGGGTGCCAGAGCAATCGCTGCCCTGGCTCTACGGCGTCGCCCGGCGGATGCTCGCAAACCAGCGGCGATCGACGGCCAGACGCGCCGCGCTCACACAACGGCTGAAGCTACAAGCTGCGGTCGCCGCTCTTGATTCGGTCGACGAGTGCCTCGTCGATGCGCTGCAGGCACTTCAAACCCACGACCGGGAAGTCCTAATGCTCGTGGCGTGGGAGGGACTGACGTCGACGGAGGCCGCGCAGGCACTGGGCTGCTCGCCGGTCGCCTGCCGCATCAGGCTGCACCGTGCGCGCAAACGGCTTGCGCGCGCAATGGATTCGCCACCGAACTCGGCGGCGGACTTGGCCACGACGGAGGCGAAATGACGGAGGCACTTCTTGACCGCCTCGCGCAGGCGAACCCAATTCCGGAGGCCGCCGTCGTTGAGCTGAACGCGGAGCTCCAGACCCAAACGCTCGCCTTGCCACGGCTCTCTCCGGAGAGCCCGCGTCGCCGGCGCACACTGCTAGTGGCCGCGGTGATCGCAACGGGCGCGCTCATTGCGGGACCCGCGCTCGCGTGGCGGTTTGGCGTCCTCGACTTCTCGAACGCGGAGCCTGCGCCACCGCGCGTCGTAAAGGAGTTTGAGACGCTTTCGAGAGGCGCGCCGGAGGGGATGGACCCGGGGGTAATCGCAGGCCAGACACGACGCGCTGGCGATGTTGCTGGGCACATTCTGTGGGTCGCGCCGACGAAGCAAGGCGGCCTCTGCTACGAATGGTCGGAGGCCTCGGGCGGCTGCGACCGCCTCGGAACAGTCCCGCTGGGTGTTACCTGGGCGACCGGCCTGACGCCGGCCGGTTCTCAACCATCGATCAGAATCGTCGAGGGTTTCGCCCATGCGCGCTGGGTCGACGAGGTTGAGATCGAACTGGACGACCAGTCGACGGCTCACCCGCGACTGATCTGGATCTCGTCGCCGATCGATGCTGGCTTTTATTACTACCGCGCCCCAGAGGGCCGCGCGATTGAAGGCGTGTTCGGGCTGAAGCACGGAGAGGTAGTGGTAGACGAGAAAGCGCCGCGTTAGCCACCTTTCAAGAAAGTAATCAGTGATACAATCTTCGCTTGCGTAAACGAACCGCAGGCTCGATCTTGATGCTCCTCGCAGGGTCAGGCGTGCTGGCGGTGGCCGCGTTTGCTGAGTTGGGCTCGCCCCGCCAGCTCACGATCAGGAACGGCGGCACGTTCCGCATCACCGTCTGGGGCACAAACGGCATGGATCTCGATCCTGCTCTTCCATCCGCCCAATTGGCACCGCTCGTCGAGGCGACGTGCGCCCGCCTCATGACCTACCCTGACGCGACACCCCCACCTAAGGGATTCCGCCTCAAGCCCGAGGTTGCGGTCGAGGACCCAAAGGTCTCGCCCGACGGGAAAAGGTTCACATTCGTGTTGCGGAGCGGCCGGCGCGCCTTTCGCTTCAGCAACGGTGCTCGGGTACAGGCAAACGCCTTCGAGCGTCAGATCGTCCGCCTGCTCGAGCTGAAGACCTACGGCGCCGAGCTGATCCAGGACATCGTGGGGGCCGACCGCGTCGAGAACGGCCGAGTCCGCGGGATCGTCGCCCGTGGGAATCGTCTCACGATCAAGCTGAGGCGGCCGGTACCGGACCTTCCCGCGCGACTGGCAGCTCCCTGGTTCTGCGCGGTACCGCCCACGCTGCAGGCCGATCCCGAAGGAGTTACGGAGTTCGACGCGGCGGGGCCGTACTACGTCAAAGACAACGTGCGCGGCCGCCGGATCGTGCTCAGGCGCAATCGCTTCTATCGCGGATCTCGGCCGCATCACGTCGACGGCTTCGTCGTAGACGGCCAGGCCGCGTCGCTTGACGCCGTCATTGACCGCGTCGACCAGGGCGTGGCCGATTGGGGCTGGGCGCCTCCTGGTCTCTATTTCCGTCCCGAACGACGACTCGTCGCGAGGTTCGGTGTCAACAAGTCGCGCTTTTTCCTCCAGCGGGGGCTTGTCTTCAACCACTACAACTTGAACACGTCCCGCGAGCTGTTCCGAGACAACGCCAGGCTGCGGCGCGCGGTGAACTTCGCCATCAATCGCCGGGCAGTTCAAGCCGCTGGGACCGGACGCTTCGGCGGCGGACTGACGGACCAATACCTTCCTGCGGGGTTGCCCGGTTTCCGGGACGAGCACATCTATCCGCTCAAGCATTCGAATTTTCGCATGGCGAGAAAACTCGCGAAGGGTCACACGCGGAGCGGCAAGGCGATCCTGTATACGCCTGACCTCCCCTCTTTCGTCGCAGCCGCGCAGGTAATTAAACAAAACCTCGCAAGGATCGGACTCGTCGTCGAATTCAAGAAGTTCCCCTCCGTGCCAATCTACCTCGCCCACATGCGAAACGAAGCGGAACCGTGGGACATTGGTTGGTCCTCCTGGGGGCCCGACTATCTCGATCCTTCGACCTACCTGAATTCGCTGCTCGACGGCCAGTTCACGAATACGAACAATTGGCCTCATTTTGACTCACGTGCCTACAACCGGCTGCTGAGGCGGGCGGCCCAACTGCGGGGCGAGGCCCGGTATCGCGAGTATGCGAGGCTCGACGCCAAGCTCGCCCGCGAGGCGGCACCGATGGTCGCGATCAGCTTCTCGAAGGAGCCAACATTCGTTTCGAAACGGGTTGACCCTCGCTGCATCGTCCTGCGCCCGGAACTCGACTTGACCGCAGTATGCTTGAAGTAACCGCTACGGCTCTTGGACGGTCACCCAAACGAAACCGTTGCTGACGACGACCCCGGCGGGAAAGTTGCCGGTGTGAATTGTCTTTGTCACGTTTCTCGTCTCTGGATCGATTCGTGAGACGGTTCCGTCGCCGCTGTTCGTCACCCAGACTGCACCGCCGCCCACCGCGATCGCAGACGGTCGCAAGCCAACTTCGATCGGCTGAGTCCCGGATCCAAAGGAAAGACCGATCCGCGTGACCGTCCCCTCACCCTGATTCGTCACCCAAAGGGCGCCATCACCGTAGGCAATCGAGCTCGGCTGGAGGCCGGTCTGGTGAGTTCCGACGGGGCCGCTCGTGAACGTTTCGGGATCGAATCGATCGACGATCCCGTTGCCGCTGTTCGTGACCCAAACCGCTCCTCCCGCGTACGCAATCCCGCTCGGAGCGCTACCAGCAAACCCGCGCTTGGGTTTGAGGGGGCGAGACGGATTGATTCGGATGAGGACCGAGTTACCGAAGACGGCCCAGACGGCGCCACCTCCGGACGCAACCGCACCGGCGTCACCGCCGTATGAGCCTTCACCGAACCCGACCGTCAGTACGCGCCGGTTGTATCGCGGATCGACCTGCGTGACCGATCCGAGCAGACCGTGGGCGACCCAGACGGCGTCAGAGGAGACAGCCACGCCGGTCGGGGTTCGGTTCTCGAGCGTGACGAACGCAACCGGTTTCCGGGTGACCGCATCGATTCGAGTCAGCGTCCCCCCAGCCTCGTCGCGATTCCCCACCCAGACGGAGCCGGCGCCGGCCGCGATCGGACCGGGTCTGATCCCCGTCGGGACCTGAGCGACGATCTTGTTCGTCTTCGGGTCGATTACACCGACATTGTTTGCGTCGACGCCCGATAGACCCCCGCCTCCGCCTCCAATGAGAAGCGCGATCGTGATTACTGCGATGGCGGCGACCGCGATCGCCGAGGAAATGAGCGTGATTCGTCTTCGCAGCCACGGGAGCGCGAGTGCCTGCTGCTCGCGAGGCGGCGGAAACTTACTCGGGAGGTCCGAGGCGCCAGCCTGGTAGAGGGAAACGGGCCGATCGAGGTCTTTCAGCCGGTGCGATCCGAGCGGGCGAAAGTTGATCTCGAGGTCCTCCTCTTCGTCTGCAAGGAGCGTCTCCGTCGCCTGGGAGACGAGAACCTGCCCGCCGTGGGCGGCGGCGCAGATGCGAGCCGCACGGTGAACCGCGAGCCCGGTGTAGCGGCCGTTGGAAATCTCGGCCTGGCCGGTGTGGACGCCCATTCGAACCTTGAACGCAGCGCCGCCGGGCCAGTCCGCGTGGCCGTGAAGCACCCGCTGACCGTCCAGCGCCGCGAGGACGGCGTTCCGCGCGCGCGGAAATGCGTAAAAGAAGGAATCGCCCTGCGTGTCCAGCTCGAGGCCCCCGTGTCGCGAAAACGCCTCGCGCAGGAGGCGCTGGTGAGCGTCCAATCCTTCGCCGTAGCGCTCGCGAAGCTGCTTGAGAAGGCGAGTCGAGCCTTCGACATCCGTGAAGACGAACGTGACGGTGCCGGTCGGAAGCTGATGCCGCATCCCGCTGCAAGTGGTAGCACCTGGTGCGCGTCCTGGCTATCTGGGCCGCTGTGAGACCCGCGATCGGAAGCCGTGCCGGCGCTGCTAGCCAGCATGCATGAGCCGAGATTCGCAGCGCCGCAGGGGGTCCCTCGAGGACACGACTCCCGGATTCGTCACCCGCACTGGCACAGCGCGAAACCGCGTCAGTTGTGACGGGTTAGCGTTCCGCGATTTGGCATTCGGGATGTTGAGGAGCGAAATTCACACGGGTGAGCAGTTTTGGGCTGAGAGAGCTCGACGGGCACGAAAACGCTGAGGGCGACCCCGTCGATGCTTCGAGCGGCGACGCGAGGTCCGGGGACCTCTGCGAGTACATTGAGCGTATGGCGACCAAATGTTTCGCTTCGGCTCGGCCAGAATCGTCGCTCCCCTTACCCTCGCACTCTTTGCGCTGAATTGGCTCCGTGGCGCTGAGGCGGCGCGTCTTCAGCACGACGGCGTCTCGATTCGACTACCTCCAGGGTGGGGCGGCCTGTACCGGTCGACCGGCCGCGACGCGCCGACGGTGCTACACGTCGCCAACTTTCAACTCCCACCGAGTGATGACGATCAAGGCAGCAAAGCTAGCCGTGCGATGACAGGGCGAAGCGTGCGAATCGTCCTGCTTGAGGTCGGTAACCGTGCAGGGACCAACGGGTTCGTCCCTCGACGATTTCCGATTGCGATCCGCCGAGCCGATTTTCGGCGCTCGTTTCCAGGCAGCCCGAAGACCCACGCCGTCGCCGGGCGTCGCTTCGCTGCGGCCAGCCGCTCGTTCAGCCTCTGGGTCGACTTCGGCACGCGTCCGGCTCCCGTGGCGCTCCTCAACCGTGTCAATCACGTCCTCGCTTCGCTCGCGATTCGCAATCCCTGGCGAGTGAGCGCACGAACGTGGAAGCGTCTGCACCGCCCGTTCCAGCCTCCTCGACCTTCTCGCGGCCGCTGCCGGCGTTCTGCGACCGCGCGCGGGGTGCCATCGGTCGCCTTCCCGCTGGGGCGTGGCCCCGTCTACGTCGGGCTCGGGGCCGCCCACGGCATCGCTCCCCTCGTGGATGACACCCGCAGGAACGGCGTCTACTTCCACAAGACACTCTGGGCCGTCAGCCCCCGCTATAGGGGACCCCTGCTCATCCGCGGAAGATCGGTCGCTGGCTCTGGCGTCCTACGCTTCCAGCTTGGGATGCAACGCGAGCTTCGCTGGCCGTCCGACCGAGGCACACGCGGTCGCTGGCGGTACGTCCCGACGCACACCGTGATTCCTCGCGAGGGTTGCTATGCCTTGCGAATAGACGGGATCGGCTTCAGTGAGAAGCTCACCTTCCTTGCAAGGCGCTGAGGAGATGTAGGCGCTCGCTCCGCTTCATAGTCTCGGGTAATGCGGAAGCGTTGATCGCGAACGGCGTCTCGAAAGCCGGGCGTCGCCCGCGCCGGACGCAGCGTCGGCTAAAGAAAAGGGCGACTGTCTCGGGTTGTTTAGGTGATGGAGGTTGGCCAACGCGACCGGGCGGCTGAGATCGAAGCCGTCTACCGCCGCCGCTACGGCAAGTTCCTCCGTGTCGCCGTCGCCATCGTGCGCCATGAGCCGCTGGCTGAGGAGGCTGTCCAGGACGGCTTTGTCCGCGCGTTGCGTCACCGTCGCAGCTTTGAGGAAGGCGCGCTCGAGGCGTGGCTATGGCGAATCGTCGTCAATGAGGCGCTCCGGCGCCGCGCGCTCGAGCGTCGTCCACGGGTTTCGCAAGAACAGGTCTTTGACAGCCGAAGCGCGGGGTCGGTCGCGGCGACGGAGAACGGACACAGCGACAGCGGGATGCTCGAGGCTTTGGTCGCCGCACTCCCGGAGCGCCAGCGCGTGGCGCTCTTCCTCCGTTACTACGCCGATCTCGACTACGACGCGATCGCGACCGCTCTCGACGTTAAGTCGGGAACGGTGGCGGCGACGTTGCACGCCGCCCATACGACGCTTCGTCGCCAACTGCTGGAGGTGGAACAATGACCGACACCCGCATCGCCGAGCTGCTCGACGAGTGGACGCCGAGCTACGACGACCGCGTCGGCGATTGGGAGCGTGTCGCCGCTGAGGCCCGGCTGGAACGGATACGTGGCCTGCGCGCGACGCCGCTGCGGCTCGGCGCCGTTGCCGCCGCGATCGCCGCAGCGGCTGCGTTGCTGCTCGCCTGGGCGTTCAACAACCAGCACGTCTCGCTGGTCGACCGCGCCTTGGCCGCCGTCGGCGACGGTCCGGTGCTGCACGCTGTCTTGCGCGGCGAGTGGGGCGGGACGCTGGTCGATCTCACGGGCGACCGCAGGCCCATCTACGGCGACAACGAGGTCTGGTTCGACACCAGAAGCGGGCTGACGCACCAGATCGAGCGCCTCGGGGGCGCCGTCCAAGGCGAGGAGCTGTACAAGCCGAAGAAGCCGGCCGCCGAGTTGGCGGCGTTGGGCCGCGAGTACAAGCAGGCGCTCGAGTCAGGCACCGCCCGCGTCACCGGCAGCGACACGATCGGCGGCGAGCCGGTCGTTTGGATCACGATTCACAGCGAGCTGCTGCCGGACGTCGCCGACGGCAAAGGCCACGAATGGGCCCAGCAGGTCGCCGTTTCAAAGCGGACGTACAAGCCGGTCGCGTTGCGCGAGACGCGCGACCGCAAGCCAGGCCCCGAGACGCTGCAGCACGTGCTCAACCTGCAGCTGATCGCCCGCGACGAGGCCGACTTCACCACCTCCCGGCCGTCGCGCGAGGGCACCGCGTTCGAGGAGGACCGCGACGCGATCCCGCTTGAGCAGGCGGCAAGCCCCCTCGGTGGCCAGACGCCGCTCTGGCTCGGGCGCGACTACAACGGGCTGCCGCTGGCGCAGGTGTATCGCGAGACGACAAGCGCCGGTCACCAGCAGCGCGCGCGGCTGACCGGCGCCAAGGCCCAGGCGGCCATCAAGTGCAGCCAGCAGCGGGAGAACGGCGGTAACTGTTTCCGCCAAGTGGGCGTCGGGTCGGTCGAGGTGCGGCCCGACGGCGTCTTCATCACGCGGGGCCCGATCCAGTGGAGCGAGGAGCAGAGCAGCGTCGTCCTCTTCTACGGCACCATTGGCGACGACTCGAGCACCTACCACAAGGACCAGATCCCGCTGTATGACAAGCCGTACATCATCCTGACCGAGTCGACGCAAGCGTCCCCATTCCGGCGTTTTGTGGGCACCTATGTTCCGCCGGAGGGCTCCGTATTCCTCACCGCCGGCAACCGGACCGGCGTGTTGCACCGCGGTGAAATCCACATCACCGTCGAAGCTGCCAACCAGGCCGAGGTTCTCGCGGCGGCGCGCGCACTGATGCCGATGCCGTTGCCTTGAGGTCGCCTCACGGCGACCGCATTGAGGTCGCGAGGCGCCATTCCCTCAGTTTCTCGCGCGAAGTGATACGCGAGCGCGATCTGCCGGCGCCGCCTAGCGGCCGCTCGGGAATCAGTTGACCTGCGGCCACAGGTCAAGCGCAAGCTCCCGTGCATCGCGCTCGTCTTCGAGGCCCATGACTCGTCCGAGTCTTGCGTCGTCTGTGCACCTTCACGCTGGCCCACGCTAAGACTCTGCGCCTCTAAGGCGACCCGACCGCCATGCCGGCGGAGAATCACTGACTTGCGATACTCGTGCGGGTGGGTGAGATCGATCCTCTCGGCACGCGCAGGGACTCGGCGCGTTCCTCG
>Ga0126308_10000694_pt1 | contig 11948 bp, 10 predicted proteins | sample Plot55_FD_92533 | JGI IMG/M metagenome (GOLD analysis project Ga0126308, IMG submission 92533) | Serpentine soil microbial communities from UC McLaughlin Reserve, CA, USA - Plot55 | ecosystem: Environmental > Terrestrial > Soil > Grasslands | place: USA: UC McLaughlin Reserve, Lake County... | reverse complement strand
GAAGCAGTAGCGTGGCGGAGTACGAGGGCATGTCGGTGCGATGCAATGGAAGAGTGGAGCGATCTCGGCCGGGACGTCTTATAGAATCGACCACAGAGGCACCGAGACGCCGAGGGGGCGGGCCTTGATGAATCAAGGCCCCCACATCTGCTGCAGGGGCGCTCCCTCTGTGTCCTCTGTGTCCTCGGTGGTCAATTGCCTTGAACGAATCGTCCCGGCCCGGCGGCCTGACTAGTCTGTCAGCGTGCGCACGTCGCGCGCGGGAGGCGTGGCGTGAATGGCGGGGGCGGCGGCACGAGTCCCGGGCTCGGCGGGACGAATGGCGGGCGCGGGTGCGCGAGTGCACCATTCCGTCTCAACCCTGGGGGGCGGCGCCGTGTCCAACCCGGAAACGGGTCGGGTCCCGTCGCGCGTAACACATCGGTGTCTGACCGGTGAGCCTCGCGACGCGGCGCGGCCGCCCGAATTCTCTCGTGACCATCAGCCTCCACGACCAGCTCCAGCAGGCGCTCGGCGCCGCCTACACCGTCGAGCGCGAGCTTGGCGGCGGGGGGATGTCGCGCGTGTTCGTGGCGCGCGACAACGCGCTGGGGCGGCGGGTGGTGGTGAAGCTGCTCTCGTCGGAGCTGGCGGCGACGGTCTCGGTGGAGCGCTTCCGGCGCGAGATCATGCTCGTCGCCGCGCTCCAGCATCCGCACATCGTCGGCGTGCTGAGCGCCGGCCAGGCGGACGGGTCGCCGTACTACATCATGCCCTACGTCGAGGGCGAGTCGCTCCGGGCGCGGCTCCGGCGCGGGCGGCTGGGCGTGGTCGAGGCCGTGCGCATCCTGCGCGACGTGGCGCGCGCGCTCGCCTACGCGCACGAGCACGGCATCGTCCACCGCGACATCAAGCCGGACAACGTCCTGCTGGCCGGCGGGAGCGCGATGGTCGCCGACTTCGGCGTGGCGAAGGCGCTCTCCTCGGCGCTGCGCCGCGTCTCGTCGGAGACGGACGCGGACACGGCTGCGGCGACCCAAGCGGGGACGCTGACCCTCGTCGGCACGTCGCTCGGCACGCCGGCCTACATGGCGCCCGAGCAGGCCGCGGGCGACCCCGACACCGACCACCGCGCCGACATCTACGCCTTCGGCGTCATGGCGTACGAGATGCTGGCCGGCGCACTCCCGTTCACCGGGCGCTCGCCGCAGGCGCTGCTCGCCGCGCACCTCACCGAGGCGCCGAAGCCGCTCCCCTCGCACCGCGGGGACATCCCGGCGGCGCTGGCCGATCTCGTCAGGCGCTGCCTGGAGAAGGAGCCCGAGCACCGCCCGCAGACGGCCACCGACCTGGCCGCGGCGCTCGAGGATCCGGAGATGGTGAGCGGCGCCTTCGCCTCCGCCCCGGCCGCGCTCACCCCCAGCGGCACCCCGTCGGCCACCCCGGGCGCGACCCCGGCCGGCACGCCGGCGGGCGTGGCTGCGGCGCCGATGCCGACGCCCATGCCGACGCCGGCCACCGTCCCCGTCCGCGCGTCGCGCCGGCCGCTGCTGGCGGCGGTCGCGGTCGCCGCGCTCCTGTTAGGCGGGGGCGCGGTCTACTGGGGCGCGCGCCGCGCGGGCGCGCCGGCGGTGCCCGGCGCGGCGGCCGGCGGCGCGCCCGCGGCCCCGGCCGGGCCGCCGGCCAGGTCGATCGCGGTGCTCCCGCTGGTGAACATCGGCCGCGACTCCACCGACGCCTATCTCGCGGCCGGCATGACCGACGAGCTGACGAGCGCCCTCAGCCGCGTGGCCGGGGTGCGCGTGGCCTCGCGCACCGCCGCCGGCGCCATCCAGGGGACGACGTCGGCCGCCGAGATCGGGAAGTCCCTCAACGTCGCGCTCCTCCTGGAGGGGACCATCCAGCGCGAGGGGAAGCGCGTGCGCGTGACCGCTCGGCTGGTGAACGCGGCCGACGGCTACATGCTCTGGTCGGACGTCTACGACGGCGCGGCGGAGGACGTCTTCGCGCTCCAGGACGAGGTCGCCGGCGCGGTGGTGGACGCGCTGAGCGAGCGCTTCGCCGACGCCGACACCGCCGCCGCGGCCGCCGCCCAGCCGGCGCACTCCGAGGCGCGCGGCACCGCGGACATCGAGGCGTACAACCAGTACCTGCGCGGCCGCTACTTCTTCCAGAAGCGCGGCGAGGACGCGCTGCGCAAGGCGATCGGCTTCTTCCGCCAGGCGGTGGCGAAGGACCCGCGCTACGCGCTCGCCTACAGCGGCCTCGCCGACGCGTACGCGCTGCTCCCGCTCTACGGCACCACCCCGCACGACTCCGCGCTGCGCCTGGCGATGGATGCCGCCGAGCGCTCGATCGCGCTCGACAGCACGCTCGCCGAGGGGTACGCGTCGCGGGGGAACCTGCTGGCCGCGTCGTGGCGGTGGGCGGACGCCGAGCGGGACTTCCGACGCGCGGTGGCGCTCGCCCCGGGCTACGCGACGGCGCACCAGTGGTACGGCGAGTACCTGCTGCTGAACGGCCGCGTGGACGAGTCGGTGGCCGAGATGCGCCGCGCCGGGGAGCTGGACCCGGTGTCGCCGATCGTCGCCGGCTCGACGGCGCTCGCCCTCGCCGTCGCCGGCCGCGGGGACGAGGCGCTGGTCCGCGCTCGTCAGGCGGTGGAGATGGACCCGTCGCTCTACGTCGCCCACTTCATGCTCGGCACGGTCTCGCTCTACGCGGCCAAGCCCGCCGAGTCGATCCCCGAGCTGGAGGCGGCGCTCCAGCTCGGCGGCGGGACGGTGCCGCCGGTGCGCGGGATGCTCGGCTACGCCTACGCCGCGTCCGGCCGCCGCGAGGCGGCGCTCGAGATCCTGCGCGCGCTGGAGCGCGAGCGCCGCGGCGACTACGCGACCGCGCTCGCCCGCGTCCACCTGGGGCTCGGCGACACGGCGCAGGCGCTCGCGTGGCTGGAGCGGGCCGCCGACCGCCGCGAGTCGTTCTTCGTCTCCGAGTCAATGGCGTCGCGGATCTTCGACCCGCTGCGCCGGAGCCCGCGCTTCGCCGCCCTCGTCAGGCGCGTGGGGCTGGACGAGCGGCTGACGAGAGGCTGATACGCGAATCGCGAATCGCGAATCGCGAATCGCGAATCAGCCTTTCACGTCTGCTGCGCGAAGATCACCACGTGCCCGCCGGGCTCGCGGACGCCGATCTCGTCCATCCCGTAGAACGTCTTGCGGCGCGCGACCGCGACCTCGATCGACGGGTCGCTCTGCACCACGCGCGCGACGGCCTCGACGTCGGCGACCTCGATGAACAGCGCGGTGTGCGCGGTGGCGCGCGGGTCGGCGCCCTCGGCGAGCGCCGGGATGTCGTTCCGGACGCTGGCCCAGCTCTGGTACATCACCTCCACGCCGTCCTTCACCAGGATCACGAAGCCGAGCCTGTCGCCCTCGGGGACCTGCACGGTGAGCTCGAAGCCGAGCCGCTCGGTCCAGAGCGGGAGGCAGGGTTCGATCGCGTCGACGAGCAGGACGGGGCTGAGCTTGCGGACGGCGGTGGGGGCGGCGCTATTGCTCGCGGGCGTCATGGCGGAGTCGGGGTGCGCGGCGGTCGGGGTCGTCATCGGTTGGCTCATCGCTCGGGTGGTGGCCGCGTGCGGGAGACGGCGTGAACTTACCGCGGGGGCGGGGCGGAGTCTTGGAAAAATGGAACCACGCAGGGATGCAGGGGATGACAGGGATCATCCCCTTCACTGGCCGCCCTACTAGCTCAGGCTCCGGCCGCGAATCATCATCCCTAGCTCCACCCGAGACCGGGACGCGACGACTGTGGCGATGCGCACCTTCACCGACTCGGCCGGCACCAGCTGGACCGTCTGGGACACCGTCCGCACGACGGATGCCCCGGTGCGGGAGACGCTCCAGGGCGGCTGGCTGACCTTCCAATCGGCGTCCGGCAGCAAGCGCCGGCTGGCGCCGGTCCCCCTCTACTGGGCGAAGGCGCCTGAGGCGGAGCTGGAGCAGCTGCTCGCGCGGGCGAAGCCGGTCACGTCCTCCACCGGGATGGACGCGATCACCTGAGCGCGCTCCCCAGCGCGCTCCCCAGCGCCCCAATGGACCGCGGGAGGAGTACGTAGGGCCGGAGCGACGGTCGGGTGTCGCTTCCACGCCCCAGTTGCGGCGCGCGCCAGCGAGCCCTACCCTGCACAACCCTGCACGTCCGCGCGGCACACTCACCAGGCCGCGGCCTCGGCGGCCTCACGCCCCTGTCCCTCTGGCGCTACTGGCGACGCCCGTACCGTACCCGGAGGCCAGTCCGTGTCCCAGCCATCCCTCGCCGGCGGACCCGCGCCCGCCGCGCCCTCCGCTCGGCCGCCCACGCCGCCGGATGTCCCACTGCTCTCCGAGGCCCGGCGTGCGGCGCTCGCGGCGGCCAATGTCGCGCTCCGCACCGCCATGCTCGCGGCGGCGACCGCGCGGCGCGGGGGGCGCGCCGGAGACGCACTCCACGAGAGCGCGGGCGCTCTACAGCAAGCCGTCTGCGACTGTGTCGCCGAGCTCATGGCCGCCGGAGAGTCGCCGGAGCGCGTGCTGGGCGCCGTGAGGCGCGCCGCGATGGAGGCCGGCGTGCCGGAGCGCGGCCGGGGGGAGGACGGGGCGTTGATGCTCCGCATCGTGCGCTGGTGCATCGAGGCGTACTACCGGGACGCCTGACGCCAGCGCGCGCCCGCCGGCCGGCCGCTCGTCACTCCCCGAGGCCCCGCCGCCACGCCTCCGGCGTCACGCCCGCCAGCTCGCGGAAGTCCGAGACCAGGTGCGACTGGTCGGCGTACCCCAGCTCGTACGCCAGCGCGCTCCACTCCACGCGCTCGGCGCGCGCGGCCCGCTCGACGACGCCCTGCGCGCGCACCACGCGGCAGAGCATCTTCGGCGTCACGCCCACGTAGCGCGCGAACCGGCGCGCCAGGTGCTGGCGCGTGACGCCGAGCGCGCCGCTCAGCGCCTCGACCGACGCGGCGCCGCCGGCGCGAACGATGATCTCCACCGCGGCGCTCACGTCCCGCGGCACCGCCGCCACGCGCGCGAGTCGCTCGAGCAGCACGCCCTCCACCGCGCGCACCTTCGACACGAGCCCCGGCGCCGCGGCCGCGCGGTCGGCCAGCGCGCGGGTCATCGCGCCCCCCCACACGTCGCCCAGCTCCACGCGACGGTCGGTGAGCTCGGCGGCGGGGACCGCGAGGAACGGGTGCGCGCCCCCCGGGCGGAAGCGCACGCCCAGGAAGGCGGCCGGGTGCTGCTCCGGCGACACCACCAGCGCGCGCGTCATCGTGCCGACGACGCCGAGCGCCGCCGGCTCGCCCCCCGCCGGCCCGCCCAGCTCCAGCAGGATGTCGATGCAGCCGTCCGGGAGGACGCGGTGCCCGCGCGCTCCGCCGGCGGAACGCGCGCGGCGCGTCCAGTAACAGGCGACGTACGCGCGCAGCGCCGCGGCCGGCGCGTACTCGGCGTACTCGGCGGTGGCGGGGAGGGGCACGCGGGCGCGTCCGCGCCTAACGTGACGTGGTGTTCCGCGGCGCCGGCGGCGGCGAGACGCGGAGGCCGGGCGGCGGCGCCACGGCCGGCGAGGCCGCGTCCTCGGCCGCGTCCTCGGCCGCCGCGGCCTCCAGCAGCGCGTCCTCCACCGCGCGCCGGGTGAGCTGCTCGGCGGCGATCGCGGCGACCGACTTGCGGCGGACCAGCCGCAGCGCGGCCACGTCCTCCTGCGACTTCACCTTGGTGAACGCGGGCACGACACACCCCGGGGGCAGGACCACGCCGTCGGCGATCACGGCCCGGTTGCCGACCGAGGTCACCGGGCCCACCTCGCAGCCGGCGCCCAGGACGACGCCGTGGCCGACGCGCGAGCAGACGCCGACCTTCGCCCCGCGCCCGATGCGCGCGCGCATCCCGACCACCGCGCCCGCGCCCACCTCGGCCTCCTCGCCGACCGTCGTCCCCGGCCCGACGATGGCCAGGTGCCCGACGAGCGCGCCGCGCCGCACGCGCACGGGCGCGACGATGATGTCGCCGTTCCGGAGGCAGATGTTGGTGCCGATCGTCGCCCTGTTCGCCAGGTAGGCGCCCGCCTCGATGTCGAGCAGCGGCAGGTCGCGCAGCCAGCTGTCCGGGTACGTCGTGAAGTCCATCGACCCGCGGTAGCCGAAGAGGCGGAAGACGGCGCGCCGGAGCGGCGGCACCGCGAGCACGGCGTGGTAGATCGGGCTGCAGTAGTAGACTGCGGTCCAGCAGAGCGCGTACAGCCGGCGCGGGCCGTAGACCGGATGGTTCAGGTCGCGCGGGAAGCGGCCGGGGACGATCGCGCGCGCGGTGATCCGCGAGAGCCCGCCCGCGATCAGCACGAACAGCAGCGTGTACACCGCGGGCGCGATCACGAGCAGCGACAGCCTCGCCCACGCCGACCGCGCCGCGAGCACGGGGTAGAGCGCCACGGCGAGCGGCACCCCGGTGATGAGGCAGAGGTAGACGGGGACGAGCGCGAGGATGATGCGGCGGCGCATGGGACCTCCGGAGTCGCTCCGCGAAATGCGCACCGAGAGCCGCGTTCGCGCAAGCCTCCGCTAGTCGGTCCCCGCCCTGACCTTCCGCAGGTAGTACTGCCGGTACCCCGGCGGGTACCCCTCGAGCACGCCGAACAGCTCGTAGCCGAGCTTCCGGTAGAAGGGGAGCGCCTGGTACTCGAACGTGTCGAGGTGGATGCCCAGGCATCCCTCCGCCCACGCCCACCGCTCGACCTCGCGCATCAGCCGGCTGCCGTGCCCCTGTCCGCGCAGCTCGTCGGGGAGCCAGAACTTGGCGATGTAGAGCCAGCGCCACCGCACGTGTCCCAGCAGTCCGCCCCGCACCGCGCCCGTGTCGTCGTCGCGGAGGAAGCAGGCGACGGGGCGCGCGTTCGGCTCGCCGATGTAGCCGACGTTGAAGGCGAGCAGCCCGTCGAGCACGACCTGCTCGTCGGCGGGCGTGGGGGACTCGTCGAGAGCGATGCGCATGAGGGCGAGCTCGGAACGCGGAACCCGCAATCTAGTTCCGTTGCCTCGCCCGCTTCCGGGCCGTCCTGAGAGTGTATGGCCGAGTCCGATTTCCGGGCCGGTCTCCGCACTCCGTCCGGCCCGCATGTCAGGCTCGCTTCGCACCGCCACGCTCCTCGCTCTCATCCTGTCCGCCTGCACACCGCCCCCCGCCACGCTCGCCCCCGTCGAGAGCGGCGCCGCGGCGTCCATCCAGGCCGGCGCGCGCGGCTATCGCTGGTCGCCGGCGGCGGCCCAGCCGATCCGGCTCTACGTGCAGCAGCGGAGCGACCTGCCCGGCTTCACCCCCGCGCACCGCGCGATGGTGGACCGCGCGGTGCGCGCCTGGTCGGCGGGCGGGGCGGTGGACGTCGCGCGCACGGGGTACGAAGGGGGCGCGAGCATCCGCCTGCGCTGGACGAGCGGACTCCCGGCGCAGCACCCCGGCGTGACGATGCTCAAGCTGGACCGCCGCGGCGAGATGGTGCAGGCCGACATCTGGGTCAACGTCACCGCGCCGGCAATCGCGGGCGCGTCGGCCGAGGACGTGCTCTACGCCGTGATCGCGCACGAGGTGGGGCACGCCCTCGGCATGCCGCACGTGGCGCAGAAGGACAACCTCATGTACCCCATCCTCGGCGCCTACTCGGTCACCCGCGCCGACCTCGACGCGCTGCGCACGGTGGCCACGACCGGCAGCCTACCCCGCGGCGCGGGCGGCCGGGCGCTGCCGGAGGCGGCCGTGGTGGTGGGTGGGGCGGGGCCGCGGTGACACGGGACGAATCACGACGCGGGCACGATCCCGTGACTATTCCGCGCGCAACGCCCGCGCCGGATCGATCCCCGCCGCGCGGCGGGCCGGGATGTAGCTCGCGACGAGCGCGACGACGAAGAGCAGCGTGGCCATCGCGGCGAACGTCGCCGGGTCGGTGGGGCTGACCTGGAACAGCAGTCCCCGCAGCACGCGCATCACCGACGCGGCGACGACCAGGCCGGCGGCGACGCCCGCCGCGGCCACCGCGGCCCCCTGCCGCACCACCAGCAGCCCGACGTCGCCCGGCGTCGCGCCGAGCGCGAGCCGCACGCCGAACTCCGGCGTCCGCTGGCTCACCGCGTACGAGACCACGCCGTAGACGCCCACCGTCCCGAGCAGCAGCGCGGCGCCCCCGGCCACGAGCAGCAGGAGCGCCGTGAGCCGCGCCCGCGCCGTGGCCGCGGCGACGACCGCCTCCAGCGTCCGCACGCGCGCCACCGGCACCCGCGGGTCCAGCGCGTCCACGATCCGCCGCGCGGCGCCGGCGACCTCGCCCGCCGGAAGGCTCGTGCGCACGACGACGACCATCTCGCGCGGGTAGTACGGCACCGGCGCGTCGGCGTCGGGCGTGGCGGCCAGGTCATCCAGCAGAGGGAAGTACAGCGCCCGCGCGGGGCCGCCGGCGATCGTCTCGCCAGGCACGTCGCCGACGACGCCGACCACGGTGCGCGGCACCTCGCGCTCGCGCTTCGCCAGCCGCAGCCGGAGGCCGACCGCGTCCTCGGTGCCGAACAGCGCGCGCGCGAGCGACGCGCTCACCACCACGGCGCGCGCGTCGCCCACCAGGTCCCCGCTCCGGAAGGTGCGCCCGCGGCGGAGCGGGATGCGCATCGCCCGGAAGTAGTCGGGCGTCACCAGGTTGCCGGTCGCGACGGGCGGCGTGCGCGGCGGCGCCGCCCCCGCGGCCCCCGTGGCCGCGAGCACCGGCTCGCTCACGAACGGCGCGGGCGTGAGCGGCACGTCGAGCGCCGCCTCGGCCGAGCGCACGCCCGGCACGTCCCGCAGGCGGCGCACGACCTCGCCGAAGAACGCGGCGCCGCTGTGGTACGAGAGGTACTGCCGCGTGGGGAGCGCGAGCTCGAACGTCACCACGCCGGCGGGGTCGAAGCCGAGCGGGGCGCGCTGCATCCGGCGGACGCTCTGCACCATCGCCGCCGACGCGACGAGCAGCGCCAGCGCCAGCGTGAGCTGCGCGGCGACGAGCGCGCGGTGCGTGCGGCGCCAGCGGCGGCTCCCGGTCGCGCGCCCGACCGCCGACCGTAAGGCGCTCGCGAGTCCGGCGCCGTTCCCGCTGCCGGCGCGGGCGAGGGACACCGCGCCCAGCAGCAGACCGGCGACCACCGACAGCGCGGCGGTGAAGCCCACCACGGCGGGGCCCAGCCGCACCTCGTGCAGCCGCGGGATCTGCCCGGGCGCGAAGCCGAAGCGCGTCTCCACGCCGAGCCACGCCAGCGCGAGCCCGGCCGCGCCGCCGGCCGCGGCGAGCAGCAGGCTCTCGCAGAGGAAGCGGCGGGCGACGTCGCGCGTGGCGGCGCCGAGCGCGCGCGCCACCGCGACCTCCAGCCGCAGCCGCTCGGCGCGGACCAGGAAGAGGCTGGCCGCGTTCGCCCAGGTGATGAGCAGCACGAGCGCCGACGCGCCCAGCAGCAGCACGAGCGCCGGCCGCACGTCGCGCAGGAGGTCGTCCCGAAGCGGCACGACCACCGCGTGCAGCTGCGCCTGGCGCAGCAGCTCCGGCGTCGCGTCTCGATAGGCGCCGGCGAGTCCCGGGATCAGCCGCTCCAGGTCGGAGCGTGCGCGCTCGGGCGACACGCCGGGGCGGAGCCGCGCGATCCCGCTCTGGTGCAGGTCGCGCACGTCCGCCCGCGTGGAGTCCACCGGCATGCAGAACCAGAGCTGGGTGTCCTGGCGGGGGAAGTGGAAGTCCGGCGGCATCACGCCGACGATCTGCCGCGGCACGCGATTCAGCTCGATCGCGCGGCCCACCGCGCCGGGGTCGCCGCCGTAGCGCCGCGCCCAGAGCTCGTGGCCGATGACGACCTTGATGACGTCCGCGCCCTCGTCGCCGTCGGCGCAGAGCCGCCCGCTCGCCGGCCGCGCGCCGAGCACGGCGAAGACGCTCGGCGTCACCAGCGCCGCCTGCACGCGCTCGGGGGAGCCGCGGTCGGTGATGCTCAGCACGCGGTCGAAGTACGCGCCCATCGACTCGAACACGCGGTTGTACCGGCGGTAGTGCAGGTACGTCCCGTCGGAGAGGCCGCCGTCGGCGAGTCCGAGCCCCGGCGCGACGTTGCGCACCGCGACCAGCCGGTCGGCGTGCGGGTACGGCAGGGGGCTGAGGAGCACGGCGTGGACGAGCGCGTAGATCGCCGCCGCCGCGCCGGCGCCGAGCGCGAGCGTGAGCGCGGCCGGGACGGAGAAGCCGGGCTGCCTGACGAGACGCCGGAGCGCGTAGCGCGTGTCGCGCGCGACGGCGTCCCACCGCTCGGCGCGGCGTCGCGAGGCGAGGATGCGGCGCCCGGTGGCGCCGAGCTCCGCGCGCACCCGGGCCACGTCGCCGAACTCCTCGAGCGCCCGCGCGCGCGCGGCGGCCGGCGCGAGCCCACGCGCCACCAGCTCCTCGACGCGCTCCTCGAAGTGGAAGCGGATCTCGTCGTCCACGTCGGCGTCCACGTTCGGGCGCCAGAAGCGCAGGTACCGCCGCCACGCCGGCTCACGCATGCGCCAGTATACCCTCGACAGTTTATTCAATCAAGTGTTGAGGGAATGGGATCATGGTGCGCCTACCCAGAGCATGCGCTCGCCGTACTCGAAGGACAGGGTGCGCGTGGCCGTCACCCGCCGGCCGACCAGCGCCTCGCCGGGGGAGGCCGGGCGGTAGCCCGCCGGGAAGAGCCGCCCGGTGCGCGAGTCGCCCAGCCGGTGGAACGCTGGATGGTCGTCGAGCGAGTCGGCGTACGCTTCCGGGCTCCGCGCGTAGACGACCGTCGTCCCGGCGTCGGTGCGGACGGTGACGAGGCTGTCGGTGGCGGCGACGATCGTCCCGCGGACGGTGTCGGGCATGGGACGCACGCCGGCGAGCGTCGGCACGGCGCGGAGCACTTCCGTATGCGCGTTCCGGAACCAGACGAGCGGCCGTGCGCTGGTGTCGGAGCGCTCGTTGGCGAAGCTGTGGAGGAAGCGTCGGGCGAGCACGGGCCGCGTGGTGTCGGGCCGCAGCTGGCCGCCGGCGTAGCTGTACCACTGCCCCACGAGGTAGTATCCCCAGCCGCGCCGCCGGTCGTCCGCGCTGTGCCACTCGGTGGCGAGCACTCGGCAGGGCCCGCCCTCGGGAGCGCGCGTGAACGAGCCGTCGCGGCCGTACTCCTCGATCGTCAGGCGCAGCGGGCGCGCGGAGGGCCGGCGTCCGTCGACGATGGCGACGTCGTAGTACTCGACGCCCATGCCGCGGGTCCACGAGCCGAGCGCCATCACGATCGTCTCGTCCGCGCCGTCGCCGTCCAGGTCGCCGACGAGGGCGTCGGTCGCTCCGAGCGAATAGACGGTGCGGGGGAAGATGTCGGTGCCGGACCACGTGAGCAGCGTGCTGTCGCGCGTCCGCAGCGTGAAGGTGATGGTGGAGTCCGTCATGCAGTGACAGACCCGCCGGCCGGCCGGCAGCTCGGCGCACTGCGCGAACTTGCAGCCGGGCGCCGAGAGGGTGTCGAAGTCGAACGCCTGCAGGCGGCCGCTCCCGCTCGCTCGGGTGCACGGGACGTCGCGCCGCCACGCGGCCGCCGCGGCGCCGAGCGCAGGGGGAGCGATTACCTGGGCGGGGGCAGGGCCGGCGACGGTCGACAGGAGCGCGACCACGCCTACGAGGCGTCTCATCATTGTGCGGTGGCGGATCAGGTCGAGGCGAGGGCAACGGCAACGGCATTTTGACAGGATGAACTGCGACAGGATGGACAGGATGGTGAACAGGATGGGGGCCGCTCGGGAGGCCCCGCGTCCCGTGAGCACTGCATCCTGTTCACCCTCCTGTGCATCCTGTCAAAATGCCGTTGCCGTTGCCCTCGCCTCGACCTGATCCGCCACCGCACAATGATGAGACGCCTCGTAGGCGTG
>Ga0126308_10000690_pt1 | contig 11985 bp, 10 predicted proteins | sample Plot55_FD_92533 | JGI IMG/M metagenome (GOLD analysis project Ga0126308, IMG submission 92533) | Serpentine soil microbial communities from UC McLaughlin Reserve, CA, USA - Plot55 | ecosystem: Environmental > Terrestrial > Soil > Grasslands | place: USA: UC McLaughlin Reserve, Lake County... | reverse complement strand
GCGCTGGTCGTCGTCCCCGTGATGATGCAGCGGATCATGGAGCTGCCGGAGGAGACGCTGAAGAAGTACGAGCTGTCCGAGCTTCGAGTGACCGCGGCAAGCGGCTCCGCGCTGCCGGGCGAGCTCGCGACCAACTGGATGGACACCTTCGGCGACAACGTCTACAACCTCTACGGGTCCACTGAGGTTGCCTGGGCGACGATCGCGACTCCCGAGGACCTGCGCGAGGCGCCGGGAACGGCGGGCAAGCCGCCGCGCGGAACCGTGGTGCGGATCGTCGACGAGGACGGCAACGACGTCGAGCCCGGCAAGACTGGCCGCCTGTTCGTGGGCAACGAGATGGCGTTCGAGGGCTACACGGGCGGCGGCGGCAAGGACGAACTGGGCGGTCTGCTGTCCTCCGGCGATGTCGGGCACTTCGACGATGAGGGGCGCCTGTTCATCGACGGCCGCGACGACGAGATGATCGTCTCCGGCGGCGAGAACGTCTTCCCTCGAGAGGTCGAGGACCTCCTCTCCGACCACGACAACGTCAAGGAGGTCGCGGTGATCGGCGTGGACGACGAGCAATTCGGCCAGCGCCTCAAAGCCTTCGTCGTCCCCGACGACGGCGCCGACCTCTCCGAGGACGAGATCAAGGAGTACGTCAAGTCCAACCTCGCGCGCTACAAGGTCCCGCGCGAGGTGGAGTTCCTGGACTCGCTGCCGCGCAACGCGACCGGCAAGGTCCTGAAGCGCGAGCTGGCCTAGCCGTTTTCCCTGCAATCGCACGGGTAGGGGCGATTGGAGAGCGAGATACAGGAGGTGCATTCGCATGCCACCGCGCGGTGTGAAGAAGGGCACTAAGCGCGCCCGGCAGTACGAGCACGTCAAGCGGAGCGAGAAGCAGCAGGGACGGTCCGAGGGCCGCGCCAAGGAGATCGCGGCGCGAACGGTGCAGAAGGAGCGCGCCAGGTCTGGCGAGTCACGCCAGCGCTCACGCACCTCGACCCGCGACATCTCCTCGGGTCGCCGCGGGGGACAGCGGTCGGGGCGTTCCGGCCCCCGGGGCCGGACCCGCGACCAGCTCTACAACGACGCGAAGCGGCTCAATATCCGCGGTCGCTCGCGGATGAGCAAGCGCCAGCTCCTCGCGGCGGTCAACCGCAAGCGCGGTAGCTGACCGTCCGGAGCACAGCCGCCCGACAATCGTGATTCGCTAGGAGGAGGCGGCCGCGCGTTCGCGCTGTCGGGCGGCCGCCTCCGCGCGCAGCTGCTCGTGCTCGACCTGCCGCTTGAGCTGCTGCAGCGTCCGCCGCAGGTGCCGGCCGAGTTGCGGCGCGGCGAAGAGCTCGGCGATCCAGCCTGGGATGCCAGCGCCCGCCACCCCGTAGGCGAAGCGGAACTCGACGTTCGTGCGACCGTCGGGAAGCTCGCGCAGTCGCCACCGGCCGCGCTGGTCCACGCCGACCACGGAGCTCCACGCCATGTCGCGCTCCTCCTTCCACTCGACGATCTCGATCAGGCCTCCGACCTCGGCGGAGCCCACGCGGATCAGCATCCGATAGCGGGCGCCGAGCCCACTGCGGTGCTCTCCCGCAACCTCCCAGCGCGTCACTCCGGACATGAAGTGCAGGTAGTTCGACGGATCGGCGAGGTACTCCCAGACTCGCTTCGGGGGCGCGGAGACGATGATCGATTCGTTGAGTCTCATGGGAGCTTCAGCCGATTACCGGGAAGCGGCGCTCGGCCGCAAGCGTGTCGAGCGTCTCCTGCATGACCCGCATGACGTAGTCGTAGACCTCGTTCAGGTCGGGATCCGCCCCGAACTGTTCGCGAACGTCGATGGGCTCCAGGACCTCCACCGTGATCTTCGCGGGCAGCGGGAAGTGTCCGAGGAAGTCGCCCACGTTCAGCCCCCACGGCAGCGCGATGGAGATCGGCAGGACCTTCAGACGCAGATAGTGATCCAGGCGGAGAAGCTGGGCGAGCCAGGTCCCACGGGAGAGGAACAGCGCCGTCTCCTGGCCGCCGACGGCGACGACGGGGACGATCGGGACTCCGGCGTCCAGCGCCAGGCGGATGAAGCCCTTGCGGCCGGCGAAGTCGACCCTGTTCCGTTCCCAGGTCGGCCGATGGACCTCCCAGTCGCCGCCGGGATACACGAGCAGGGCCGCCCCGGACTCCAGCGCCTTGCGCGAGTTCTCGTGCGACGCGGCGACGGTCCCGCCGCTGCGCAGTAGCTGGGCATAGGGCGACGCCATGACCAGGTTGTGCGCGAGCTGGTGGAAGTGGCGTTCCACCCCGAAGTACGTCGAGAAGGCGAGCGTGAAGACGAACGTGTCGGGAGTCAGGTTGCCGCCCGAGTGGTTTCCGACCATCAACACCGGGCCGTGCTCGGGGATGTTCCCGAGGTTGCGCACCTCGCCGCGGAACCAGAAGCTCGAGAGCAGCCACAGCAGAGGCAGCTGCTCGCGGAGATGGTCCGGGTCGCGGTCGTCGAGGTCGGCCGTCAGCCGCTCACGAACCTCGCGAGCGGCCCGGGCGGTGACGCCGGCCGCGGCGTCCTGTCCGGCCTCGGCTACGGCGCCCGCGAGTCGACGACCGGCCCGCCCGAACTCCGCCGTGGCCTTCGCCAGGCCGCCACCGACCCGGCCGAGGTCGCCGATCTGCCCCAGGCGCGAGGCCAGCCGGCCATCGGCCGCGCCCCCGCCGTTTTGCTTGGCGCGCTCGAAGATCGTGCGCTCGTCGGCCATCGAGCGAGATTCTATGAGGGACTAGGCGGCCAAGCGGGTGCTGATCTCGCCCGCCGCCGCGAGGTGGTCGCGGATGAGCGCGTTCGTCTGCTCGGCCAGCTCCACCTGCGGGACGTGGCCGCAGTCCGGCAGGACGACCTGGTTGGACGACGGCAGCGCCTCGGCCACGTGGCGGGCGAAGGCAGCGGGCACCAGACGGTCGCTCTCGCCCCAGACGAAGAGGGATGGCGGACGCAGGTCGGCGAGCCGGGTCCAGAACCCGCGCTTGCCGTGCGGGGCATCGAGGTAGATGTTGCGAAGCGCGGCGAAGAAGGCGATTCGAGCCGACCGGGAGCGATACGTGCGGCAGAACTCGTCGGCCGCGACATCCGCGGCCGCGGGGTCGAGGCGATCGGGGCGAGCGAAGAGGCTCCAGAACTGGGCGCGCACCTGAGCAGCGCGCATCTGGTGCGGGATCGCCGCGAGCTCGGGGCGAACGAGCCTGACCAGAGGAACGAACGTGCGCCGCTTGCGGAAGGCAAGCGCGGGAGAGAGCAGGGAGGCGCTCTGCACTCGGTCCGGCTCAGCGAGCGCCACCTCCAGCGCGATGCGGCCACCCATCGAGTTGCCCACCACGTGGGCACGATCGAGCCCGCTGGCGTCCATGTAGCCGATCACGGCGCAAGCGAAGTACGGAGCGTCATACGCGGCCCGCGCCGGCTTCGAGGACCCCCCGAACCCGGGCAGATCGACCGCGTGAACCGTGTACTCGGGAGTCAGCGCCGAGACCGTCCGGAAGAACGAGGCCTTGTTTGAACCCAGGCCGTGCAGGCAGATCACATGCTCGCTGCCCTCGCCCGCGATGAGGCTGCGGACGCTGGCCCCGGAGACCTTCACGTCCGTTACGTGGAGCAGCGGAGGCCGATCCCCGGGCAGCCTGAACAGCCCTTCGAATCCGAGTGCGAGGTCGAGATCGCCGCGCGCGTAGAGCCGGCGCTGGGCGAAGGCGTCGAGCCCGGAGAGCCTGCCCTCGCGCAATGCGATCCAGGTGGCCGCGTCGCTCCCGATGACGACATCGGGCTCGCGGGTGGCCGATGGCCGCACCTCGCACCGCCCCCCGCGGGCGCGGACCTGCCACGTCCGGCCGACGTCGCCAAGCCGGACCTGGAATGTCGCGTCGAAGTCGTCCTCGGCGCCCAGGTAGCGGGAGGGCAGGGTTCGGAACGCCTCCTCCACACGCCTGACCCGCTGCTCGTGCAGGGAAACGCTGCTCCCGATTCCCGAGCCGCGCTGCGATGCCCCCCGCGGTCGCTTCCCGTTGCCCATCGCTGGGCCGGACGTTATCCGTCGGAGTGGCCGCGAAATCATGCGCCACGGCCTTCTTCCCGCAAATAGCATCAACTAATCCATGCGCGAGTTGCGAATTACCGACACGCTGAGCGGGGAGGAGAGGCCACTGGACCCCCGAGATCCCCCAAGGGTGGGCATCTACGCATGCGGGCCGACGGTCTACTCGCGAATTCACGTCGGCAACGCGCGGCCGTTCGTGATCCCGATCCTGCTGCGGCGGCTGCTTCAGCGCCTGGGCTATGAGCCCCGTGTCGTCATCAATGTCACCGACATCAACGACAAGATCTACGCCGCCGCTCAGGAGGCCGGCAAGCCCTCGGCCGAGTTCGCGACCGAGATGACGAGGGCTTACATGGCGGACACGGATCGGCTGGGCCTTGGCCGTCCCGACGCCGAGCCGCTCGCCTCGGAGACCATCCCCGAGATCATCGGGCTGATCGAGGCGTTGATCGAATCCGGCCATGCGTACGAGGGCGGCGGTGACGTCTATTACCGCGTCCGGAGCTTCCCCGAGTACGGCAAGCTCTCCAACCGCGATCCCGCGGATATGGACCAGGGGGAGGAGGCGGGAACCGCGAGCCTCAAGGAGGATCCGCTGGACTTTGCGCTGTGGAAGGCCCACAAGCCGGACGAGGACACGTCATGGCCGTCGCCGTGGGGCGAGGGACGCCCCGGCTGGCACATCGAGTGCTCCGCGATGGGGGAGAAGCTGCTCGGAGCGGACTTCGACATCCACAGTGGCGGCTCAGACCTGATCTTCCCCCACCACGAGAACGAGATCGCCCAGACCGAGGCGGCCCGGGGGGTTCCGCTGGCGCGGCTCTGGATGCACAACGGGATGGTCCGTGTGGCCGACGAGAAGATGTCGAAGTCGGTCGGCAACATCTTCCAGCTCTCGGAGGCGCTGGACCGGTACGGCCCCGAAGCGGTGGTGGGGTATCTCGTCGCCGGGCACTACCGCCAGCCGCTGGAGTTCTCGGATCGTGCGCTCGCCGAGGCCCAGGCGCGGGTCGAGCGGATCCGCAACTTCGTCCTGGAGTTGCCTGAGGAGGATGGAGCGGAGCCGGATCCCGCTGTCTCGGCCGCGCTGGACGCGTTCCTCGCGGCCCTGGCCGATGACTTCAACACGCCACGCGCGCTCGCGGTGCTCTTCGACCTGATCTCAGAGGGCAACCGGCGCGAGCTTACGGGGGCGCGCGCGGCGCTCGAGGAGATGCTCCCGCTGCTCGGCCTGGAGGCGCTCCTGGCTCCACCGGACGCGGCCGACTCCGAGGCCGAACGGCTGCTGGCGGAGCGCGAGGAGGCCCGCGCGGCGCGCGACTTCGAGCGAGCGGACAGGCTGCGCGACGAGCTCGCTGGGCGCGGGTACGAGGTTCGCGATACGCCGGAGGGCGCGCGCCTCGTCCGGCGCCGCGGCGGCTAGCCGGTGGCGAGGGATCGGGGGACGACCGAGGTCATCTACGGCCGCCGACCGGTGGCCGAGGCACAACGCGGGCGGCGCCGGGTGCACCGCGTCTGGACCGCGGAGGAGCTCGCGGCGCCGGAGCTCAACCGGCTCGCCGGGTCGCCCGACCATCAGGGGGTCGTCGCGGAGGTCGATCCCTATCCCTATGCGGACCCGCGCGAGGTCCTCGGACGCCCGGATGCGCTCGTCATCGCCCTCGATCAGGTCCAGGACCCGCGGAATCTCGGCGCGGTATGCAGGTCCGCTGAGGCTGCGGGAGCGGCGGGCGTCGTCATCCCGTCGCGCCGCTCGGCCGCGGTCACAGCGGTCGCGGCGAAGGCCTCGGCGGGGGCCGTCGAGCACCTTCGGGTGGCGCGCGTGCCCAACCTCGCGGACTGGCTAGGCGCCGCGAAGGACGCGGGCGCGTGGATCTACGGAGCCGAGTCGGGCGCGGACGCTCCGTACGGCAGTGCCGACCTGACCGGCAAGGTGGTGTTGGTGCTCGGAAGCGAGGGCGGGGGGCTGCGGCCGCGGGTCGCCCAGACCTGCGACCTCCTCGTTTCGATACCGCTGGCGGGCCGAGTCGGGTCGCTGAACGTGTCCGCGGCGGCTGCGGTGCTGCTGTTCGAGGCCGCTCGGCAGCGCGCGGCCGGCAATCGCTAGCAACGGGCGCGGACGGATGCCGCGATCTGCAACCGATCTTGCGCCGCGGGCCGGGGCGGTTGACAGAAGAACGCCCAGGGGGTTAGAGTTACGCACGTAAGGGTTAACTAAAGGTCGAGCTTCGGCCTGCCGATAACCCTTCAGGAGAGGGCGCCCAGGGGAGGTACGGGCGCCACTGGTTCCCAATCCGAACGGAGGAAACCCGTGGCCGTACCGACCCCCACCCCCGAAGTAGCGACTACCGCACCCGCCGCCCAGGTCGCGGTGGCCCGGCGTCCAGAAGCTCAACCTGAGCTTGAGGATTCGTACCTCGTCGCGCTGGCCAAGCGCGGCAGCCCCGACGCGTACGACCGGATCGTCAAGCGCTACCGGGGGTTCGTGCGCCTGAAGGCGTCCTCGTACTTCCTGCTCGGCGGTGACCCCGACGACCTGATCCAGGAGGGCCTGCTCGGTCTCTACAAGGCGATCCGGGACTTTCGCTCAGACCGGGAGTCGAGCTTCCGCAACTTCGCGGAGCTCTGCATCACGCGCCAGATCATCACCGCCGTGAAGACGGCAAGCCGCAACAAGCACGCCCCCCTGAACCAGTACCTCTCGTTCGCCCAGACACCGGCCGGCGCAACTGAATCGGAAACCACCCTGGAAGAGGTTCTCCCCGGGCCGGGCAGCGAGGACCCGTCCGAGCGCGTGATCGCCACGGAGGAGCTCCAGAGCCTGGTCTCGTGCCTTTCGAGCGTGCTGTCGGAGCTCGAGAGCCAGGTCCTGAGCCTGTATCTCGACGGCCACTCCTACGAGGTGATCGGCGAGCGACTCGAGTGCGACACGAAGACGGTCGACAACGCCCTCCAGCGCGTCAAGCGCAAGGTGAGCCTGCATCTGGCGTCGCGCGAAGCCGCGGTCTGATCGCGGGCGCGGGGCCGGGACGCGATGCTAAGGGATCGGCCCTGAACGGAATACCGCGCGGTCCGGTGGCGCTGCGCCGAGTTTCGACGCCGCGCTGGTGAAAGACGCCCAACGGGCATCTGCGGAGATCGATACGTCTGAGCTGTCGCCGTCGCCGGCCTTGCCGTCGCCGGTGCGACTCAAGAGCAGCGTTCGCCCCTGCTGAAGGTCGCGAACGTAGGCCTGCTCGTAGCCCAAGCCCCCACCGGGCATGTTGGTCCCCCCGGCCTGAAACGCGACGAACCGGCCGTCTGCCGATGGCTGGCCGTAGACGCCACCGCCGTCCGCGGCCTGGCCCATCGTGGTGCGACTCACCAGCACGAGTTTGTTTGCCTGCGTGTCGCGGCGGAACACCTGCGGGTTTCCGGACGTCACCCCGGGGAGGTTCGTCGCGAACGAAGAGAAGGTCACGAACCTCCCGTTGGCGGAGATCGAAGGACAGTCCGAGTGGTCCCCGGCCGCCACGACCCCATCGGAGCGGCGGTCGATCAGGGTCGTACGGCCGGTGTCGAGGTCGCGCATGTAGATGCGGTTGAAGCCATTCGCTCCGGGAAGCTTTGGATCTTGGGAGCGAAACACGATCCGGCTGCCATCAGCGGAAATCGACTGGCCACATACGTAGGCAAAGATCGGCTCCCCGTTGCTCGCCCGGCTCACGAGACTCGTGCGGCCCAGCCTCAGGTCGCGGATGTAGACCCGCGGGACCGCGCCGTGGATGCCGCCGCCGGGCAGATTCGTGGCCGCGGACGCGAACACGACGTATCGACCGTTCGCCGACATCGAGGCGTTGACGCTGTCCTCGCCGTCCGCCGGGTCGCCGTTGTTGGCCCTGGAGACGAGGATCGTCCGGTTGACGGAGCGGTCTCTCACCCAGACCTCCGCGTTGTCCGGATCGGCTCCTGGGAGCCCGGTCCCCGAGCCCTGAAAGCTCACCACGTCGCCGTTCGCCGAGATCGCATTCACCACCGCTGCCCCAGAGGGCGCGTGTCCGTCGTTGTCCTTGCTCATCAAGGCGGTCTTGCCGGTCCGCACATCCCGGAGGTAAGTGAGGAAGCGGGTCCCGTTTCCGCCCGGGAGATTGGTGGCGTCCGAATCGAAAGCAACGTACCGCCCGTTCCCCGAGATGTCCTGTCCGATGTCGGTGGAGCTGTAGCCGTTGGCCAGATCTCCAGCAGAGGTGCGGCTGACAAGGACGCTCGTGATCGCACCGCTGGCCGAAATGGCGAAGGCGAGCGCAAGGAATGCGCACAACACGACGACAGTGCCGACGCGCCTCATCCGTGAGGCGCCGCCCATCCGTGGACCGCGGGTTCCCTGACTTCCGATGGTGCAGCCTATGCCGAACCCGCGGCGGAAGTCAATGAACCCGGCACGAGGTACCCCTGACCGAGGCTGCACTTTGTTCGAATAGGTCGAACTAACTACAGCTTCGACCTCACCCGCCCGTTCTATGCTCCGCTCAAGGTGCCCGCCTAGCTCAAATGGCAGAGCACGTCACTTGTAATGACGGGGTTCCCGGTTCGAATCCGGGGGCGGGCTTGAGAGATGGCAGAGCGCGACTTCACCTGGCGTGATGCCGAGCGGACGATCGTGTTTCGCGCCGGCGCGCTCGGGGATTCGCCCGAGATCCTGGGCAGCGGGATCTGGGAACGGTTCGAGCTCCTGACGACGACGCGGGCGCTTGGCGCCGCGCCGGTCGAGCTCGCGGCGCGGGCCACGGTGGTGCACCAGGTCGAGCCCGGCGAGGTGCCGTACGTCTCGGCGGGGATCATCGACAGGATCCGGAATCCCACCCTCGTTGCTCTCGGCGGCGGGCGGGTCGTCGACACGGCGAAAGCGATCGCTGCCGTCCGCGGCGGTCGGGTCTGCGCGATCCCGACAACCCTCTCCGGAGCGGAGATGACCAGCGGCCACCGCCTTCCGGCCGGGCGCGAGGACCAGGCGCCACACCACGTGCGGCCGGTGCTCGTGATTGCGGACCCGTTCGAGATGACGACGCTCGACGACCGGCGCCTTCGCGCGAGCGCCATGAACGCGCTCGCACACGGCGCGGAGGCCCTCTACGTCCCGGGGGCGAATCCCGTTGCCTCGCTGGCCGCGCTCCGCGGAGCGGAGCTGATCGCGTCGGCACTGGATCAGCAGCCGGGTGAGCGGGATCGCCCCGGCCTCGCCCTCGGTGCTCTCCTCTGCGCCTACGCGCTCGGGGAGACGGGGTTCGCGCTGCACCACGTGGTCTGCCAGACGCTCGTCCGCATGCTCGGCACCCCGCACGCGGAGACGAACGCGACCATGCTTCCGCGGACCATGGACATGATGCGACCGCGCGCGCCGGAGGAGATCGGCGCGCTTGCGCGGGCACTGAGCGCGGAGCCTGAGGAGATTCGCCGCCGCATCGAGTCGCTCGGCGGCGGGTCGCATCGCCTGCGCGAGCTGGGTGCGAACCCCAACCGCGTCGAGTCGGCGTGCAACGCGATCCTCCAGCGCTCCGAGTACAAGGACACGCCGGAGCCGCCGGCGCCCGAGGAGCTTCGGCGCATGCTCGAGGACGCCTGGTAGGCCCGCAAGCCATCGTGCCGTTGCGCTCATCTCACGCGGGTAAGTAACGCGAGGTGCATGCGCGTGTAGGCATGGTCATGGACGAGGGGCAGCGCACCTCGGCGCCGCCGCGTTCCGATCGCGTGATCAGCGAGGAGCGTTTTGAGCGCTACCACGACTACGCGCGCCGCCGGGGCGTGAACCGCGTGATGTACCTGGTTGTCCGGGCGATCCTGCAGCCCGCGTTTCTCGTCTGGCTTCGCCTCTCGAGGACAGGGCGCGAGCATTTCCGCGGCGTCAAGGGCGGCTTGATCGTGGCGTCGAACCACCGCAGCTTCCTCGACCCGTTCGTCATTGGCGTGACTCTCCCCTGGCGGCGCCCGATGCAGTACGTCGCGAAGGTCGAGCTCTTCGAGCGGCGCTGGCAGGGCTGGCTGCTCTCGCGGGTCGGCGCGTTCCCCATCCGGCGGGGCCAGTCCGACGAGACCGCGATGGAGACCGCGCGCATCGTGCTCGACCGCGGCGGGACGATCGGCATCTTCCCCGAGGGCACGCGGATCCGATCCGGATCGCTCGCGACCCCGCGCCGCGGTGTCGGTCGCCTGGCGCTCGAGACGGGCGCGGCCGTGGTCCCCGTCGCCGTCCATGGCTCCGAGCACGTTCGCCGCGGCTGGCGCATCCGCCCGCGCAAGATCAAGCTTCGCGTGGGACGCTCGATGCGATTTCCGCGAACGGAGAACCCGTCGCCGGCCCTCGCCGCCACGGTCACCTCGCGGATCTGGCCGAACGTCGAGCTCCAGTGGGAATGGCTCGGCGGCCTGCCGCCGCTGCGCAAGGCGGCGATCATCGGCGCGGGGAGCTGGGGGACCGCGATGGCGATCCTCCTCGCCCGCGGCGGGCTCGAGGTCCAGCTCGGCGCCCGCTCGGAGGAGAAGGCGGCCGAGATCTCCGCCCGCCGCGAGAACAACTCCTACCTGCCAGACGTCGCAATCCCGGAGAACGTGGCGGTGAGGAGGGCCAGCGACATCGAGCTCGCGGGCGTCGACCTCGTCGTTCTCGCGGTCCCGTCCGCCGCGCTGCCGGCGGTGGTCGGCGGGCTGGGCGACCGCGTCGGGTCTCGGGCGGCGGTGCTGATGCTTACCAAGGGCCTCGTCCAGCCGCTGGGCCAGCTGCCCAGCGAGTACGTCGGCGAGCGCATTCGGTCGCGGGCAATCGCCTCTCTGGGCGGTCCCGCGCACGCGCGCGAGGCCGCCGCGGGCATGGCGGCGCTCGTCCTCGGCACCACCGACGACGACCTGCGCGCACAGCTCGGCGACGTGTTCGACCGCGCGGGGTTGGTTTGCGAGCGAAATACCGACGTCGCCGGCGTCGAGATGGCCGGCGTGGCGAAGAACGCCGCCGCGCTCGCCGCCGCCGCCGCCGAGTCACACGGGCTGAACGCAGCGGGGATCGCGGCCGCGACAATCTGGCGCGAGTGCGTCGAGTACGCCCTTGCGCGTGGAGCGAAGCTCGAGACCTTCACCGGGCTCGCCGGCGTGGGCGATCTCACGGCGACGGTGCTCGCCCCCGGAAGCCGCAACCGGCGGGCGGGCGAACTCCTCGGATCGGGCATGCCGGCGGACCAGATCGCCGCAAAGATCGGCCAGGCGTCGGAGGGCCTGGACTCGGCGCCGCTCATCGCCGAGTCGGTGGCGCGCGCCGGCATCCTTGCGCCGGGGCTCGAGGGCCTCGCCGCACTGATCGAGGGCAGCATAGACCCGGGCGAGTGGGTCGCCGGCCTGCGGCGGGCCGAGCGGGCCCGCCGGGCGGCGGCGTAGGAGGATTAGGCTTGACCGGTGAGCGAGGGGAGCACCGAAACGGCGTCGAAGGCGGAGCTCGACCGGGCATTCGAGGACCTCTACCGGGCCCATCTGCGCGACGTCTACTCGTATGCGTACTACCGGGTCGGGAACCATCACGACGCGGAGGACGTGACGGAGCAGGCGTTCCTCCAGGCGTACCGACACTTCGAGCGCGCGCGGCGGGAATCGAACGGCCGGCCGCTGCGACCGTGGCTGATCCGGATCGCCCACAACCTGGCCTCGAACTACCATCGCGATCGTTCGCGCCGCCCCGAGGCCGCGCTCGACGCGGTGGAGCCGCCGTCGCATCCACATGGGACCGAGCAGATCGTGGAGGGTCGCGAGGAGCTCCGGCTGGTGCTGGACCGGCTCGACCGCCTCTCCGACGATCGCCGCGACGCGCTGATCATGCGCTTCGCGCTCGACATGTCGAACCGGGAGATCGCTCGGGCCCTGGGGCGGTCCGACGGGGCGACCAAGGTGCTCCTGCACCGCG
>Ga0126308_10000689_pt1 | contig 11988 bp, 12 predicted proteins | sample Plot55_FD_92533 | JGI IMG/M metagenome (GOLD analysis project Ga0126308, IMG submission 92533) | Serpentine soil microbial communities from UC McLaughlin Reserve, CA, USA - Plot55 | ecosystem: Environmental > Terrestrial > Soil > Grasslands | place: USA: UC McLaughlin Reserve, Lake County... | reverse complement strand
TGATGAGCGCCGAATAGTAAACGTAGAGCATCAGGATGATCACACCGGCGAGCGAGCCGTAGGTCTCGTTGTAGGAGCTGCCACCGAAGGTGCTCGCGTACAGCGAGAACAGCAGCGAAAAGATGAGCCAGAAGGCGAAGGCCAGGACCGAGCCTGGACTGATCCAACGGAACCTCTGTTTGGCGGCTGGTGCGAAGTAGTAGATCAGGGCGAAGGCGAACAGAACGACGAGAGCCACGACGGGCCACTGCACGATACTCCAGATCAGCGCGAAGACGGATCCTAGCCCTACGAGGTCGGCGACGGTCACACCGATAGACTCGCCGAAGACGACGAGCACGAGTGCGCCGATCAGGAGAATGGCCACCGCGAGCGACATGAAGATCGAAAGCCCGTAGACCTTCCAGAAGGGCCTGTCTTCCTCGACCTCGTACATGACGTTCATGGCTTCCATGACCGAGCGAAATGCTCCAGAAACGCCCCAGAGTGCGAGCAGTATCGAGATGATCGCACCGAAAGTAAATGCGCTCTCGGCCTGGCTCTGGGTGATACCGAGGAGTTGATCCTCGATAAAGCCCGTTGCCGCTTGCGGCGCCACACCTGAGAGCCCGTCGACCATGGTCTTGACGAGGTCGGTGGCTTTGAAAATTCCAAGGAGCGAGAGCAGAAAGGTGAAAAACGGGAAGACCGCGAAGAGGGCCTTGTAGGTGAGGTTGCCGGCGAAGGCCATGACGTGATCTTCGCTCATCTCCTCGTACGTCAGCTTGGCAAAGTCGACGAGTCCCAGGTTCTCGGCAACGGGAACCTCGACCTCATTGCCTTTACTCTCGGCCTTCTTGATTAACTGCATACCCGGTATCTTCACGCGCCATCCTCCCGTGGGCATGCGCCCCTGAGGAACTTCAAACTACTTCGCTGTTTAGTTTACCCGCGAAAGGTCATCTAACTAACATGGGGTGCGAGTCTGAAGCCAGGGACAACCTCTCCTCACCCTTGGATCAGCGCGAGGCGCTGGTGGTTCGTTCTAGTCCTGGTGCCCCGGCCCGGGCGCAGCCGGTACAGTTGGCCTCTTTGGTAGTGGTGACCCAGTCCTCGTCGTTGATCGGCCTGCCGCAGTACGTCTCCCTGAGTTGTGGCTTGGCCACGTGCACCCTGCCGATCCCGTTCGCCTGGCGGATATTCATCTCTCTCCTTCTCGCTGCCTGCCCGCCAAGTCTAACCCGCCTGTCCACCAATGTAGGGTCCCGTGCTCTCCGCGACGACCGCGTAGAGCGGGTCGGAGAACATGCGGCGGGGACTGCGATCCAGGCTTCGGATGTTGGCGAAGTTCCCGGCATCCCGGAGATACTCCTCCACGAGCCGCATGTGGCCCCGGTCGTCCAGACGTTGCCAGATCTCGACCGCTTTCGTGGGAAAGCAACGATTTGAGAAGGTGATCGCTAGCGGCGCGCCGACTCTGAGTACTCGACCGACTTCGCGCAGCACCTCCACCGGCCTGGTCAGGTAGTCGATGGAGACGCAGATCCCGGCCCCATCGAACTCTGCCTCCCCGAAAGGCAGTCTGGGATTGGTGTTCAGGTTCTGCACAACGTATGAATCGAGCCGGGGGTTCTGTCTCAGCTCCACCTCGTTCATGCCGAGCCCGATCGCACGCCCGTAGGCGACCTCCGGGGGCAGGTGGCTTATCCAACTACTCATGAGGTCCAGAATCTCTCCGCCCGCCGGGAAGAGCTCCCTGTAGAGTTGCGTAACGGCGGCGATCGCCCCTTCGTCTATATGCGTGACGAGCCGGGGAGTCCTGTAGAACTCCTCATCAGGCGACTCATCGGTACGCCTGAAAGCATCCTCTGGGATCTGTGGCAACTACTCATCTCCCTTCGTCCGCTCACGTTTCGACCATACTTTATGCACCTCTGTACTGCTCGGCTGTGATCCCATGTACCCCTAACCTGCAAGCCTGTGAAACAGGTTCGCTCCAACAGGTCCATATTCGGGATGCGCGCAGGCCGAGATCATCCTGTACTCGTCATTCTCACTCTCCCCACCCGTCATGCTCGCTCCCGCGCCCACTCATTCCCGCGAAAGCGGGAATCCACGGCCAGGAGGAGAAGTTCCGTGATCGAAGACAATCTGCTTGGGGGCGTTAGAATTCGCCCTGACCTGGTATGAGTTCAGAGCAGACAGGCAGACATTTCACGGTCGCAGTGTTCGTGGTATGGAAGGGCAAAGTATTACTGCACCAGCACCGCAAGCTCGGCATGTGGCTGCCGCCTGGTGGACACATAGAGCGAGACGAGCTTCCCGACGAGGCGGCCGTGCGCGAGGTCTTCGAGGAGACCGGCGTCGAGGTCGAGCTGGTGGGGGAGAGGCGCGAGGATGTCGATGACCCCGTTCAACTCCACCGCCCCGCCGGGGTGCAGTTGGAGAACATCGGTCCAGGGCACCAGCACATAGACTTGATCTATTTCGCCCGACCCCGCGGCCCGACGCAAATTTCCGCGCAGTACGACGAGGACCGGGTCGGCTGGTACGGTCTCGAAGACTGGGACACGATGCCCTTGAATGCCGAAGTCAAAGGCTGGTGCGAGCGTGCGCTCTGCTCCTTGGGAACCTGAGGGCCTCGCCCGTCGAACATTTGGGATGGCGGGTACCCGAAGTCCGGGGGTGCGGAGGGGCTCATCGCGTGGATAATCGGTCGCACGGGCGCCGGTCGGGAGAGGGGATCCACCCGCGCCGGCGGAGCACGAGAACGCGGTGATCCGCGAAGGAGGTCGTCGATGCGCGATACGTTCCAGGAGGTCGCTTCTCCCGACGGCACCACCATCGCTTTCGACCGGCTGGGCGATGGTCCGCCGGTCATCTTGGTGTGTGGAGCGATGTGCGACCGGGCTTTGATGCGCCCTACCGCCGAGGAGCTGGCGAAGCATTTCACCGTGTTCAACTACGATCGTCGGGGCCGCGGCGACAGTTCAGACACGGCGCCGTACGCGGTCGAGCGCGAGATAGAAGACATCGGGGCCCTCGTCGCCGAGGCCGGGGGACGGCGTCTGTGTACGGCCATTCCTCCGGAGCGGGCCTCGTCCTGCGCGCGGCGGCACACGGGTTGCCCCTCGGCAAGATCGCTCTGCACGGCCCCCCCTACTCGCCGGATGGCGACGAGGAAGGGCGACGGACCGCGCGGGAGTACGGCGAGGACCTCGAGGCCATACTGTCGGAGGACCGCCGGGGTGACGCGGTAGAACTGTTCATGACGACGGTGGGTATGCCGCAGGAGATGATCGAGGGGACGCGCCGTACACCCAGGTGGGCAGAACTGGAGGCTTTGGCGCCCACGCTCGCCTACGACTCGGAAGTCATGGGTGACACCAGCAGGGACGGTACGATTCCAGTCGGCGAGGCCAGCAAGGTGACCGTCCCCGCCCTCGTGCTCACCGGCGGAGCGGACTATCCGTGGATGATCGACGTGGGCAGGCGGCTCGCAGAGGCCGTGGCGAACGGGCGACACCGCGTCCTGGAGGGCCAGGAACACGCCGTGCCCCCCGAGGTCCTGGTGCCAGTGCTGAAGGATTTCTTTACGAACCGCGCGTGGCCGTAAGAACGAACCGATCGCGAATCACTTGTGCACCCGGGTGCGAGGAATGGAAGTTCTGCGGACTTCGCGTGTAGGGTCTCCTGTCGTAGCCCTTACAGTGTCTTCCATAGTGCCAACCTGAGGAACCTGGCGCCATACCGGGCCTTTACTCACCTGAGTGCATGGAAGGTCGGGGTTGGTGTAGAGTTTCGCGATGGGCAATAGGGTCACGCGACGGCGATTTCTCACCGCGGCGGGCGCGGCGTTTCTCGCAGGTACAAGTCTGGCGGGTTGCGAAGTGCTCGGTCGCGGCGCAGGGGTAAGCTCCGTGCGTACCCCGGAAGTCGGACCCGTGCGCATCCCGAGAAGGGTCTTACCTTTGCCTGGCGCTTCATCCGCGCCGGAGGAGGGCGCGTGGTCCTTCCGCTCACGCCCAGACCTAAGCCCACCCGTCGCCGAGGTGGCAACCAGGGCGCACGGCACCGCCCCCGGCTATGTCTTCGTCGCCCCGCAGACGGGTGGCGCCGGGCAGGGTGGCTCGTTGATCGTCGACGATCGCGGGGAGGTCGTGTGGTTCCGTCCCTTGCCGGCCGTGTTCGGTCGCGCCATGGACCTCAAAGTCCAGAGCTACAAGGGCAGCCCCGTGCTCACCTGGATGGAAACGCCGGGCGAGTTCGCCAGCGAGTACGTAATCGCCGACAGCACCTACCGCGAGATAGCCAGGATCAGGGCCGCCAACGGCTACGATGGTGACCACCACGAGTTCCACATCAGCCCGCAGGACACGGCCCTGATCACGATCTACAGCCCGGTGCCAACGGACCTCACCCCCGTCGGCGGCCCCCTGAATGGACTGGCGTGGCAGGGCATCATCCAGGAGCTGGACATCGAGACCGGGGAGGTCATCTTCGAATGGCGAAGCCTCGAGCACGTCGGCTTCGACGAGACCTATGCGGAGTTGATGCAGGACGGCCGCTCCGGGTTCGACTACTTTCACATCAACTCCATAGACGTGGACCACGACAACAACCTCCTCGTCTCCGCCCGCGAAACCTTCGCCGTCTACAAAATAGACCGCAAAAGCGGTGAGATCATCTGGCGCCTGGGCGGCAAGAAGAGTGACTTCGAGATAGGTCCGGGCGCCCGCTTCGCCTTCCAGCACGACGCCCGCCGACTGCCCGACGGGACCATCTCCATCTTCGATAACGGCACCACAATCTTTCACGACGATCTCCCCGAGGCCATAGAAGAGTCGCGTGCGATCGTGCTCGAGGTAGACGAGGACAAGATGAAAGCCAAACTGGTCAGCGTGTACACCCACCCCGACAAGAAATACGCCGACGCGGCAGGCAACACCCAGGTGCTACCGAACGGCAACGTGTTCGTAGGTTGGGGCAGGGCGCTGGCCATCTCGGAGTTCGATCATGATGGGAAGATGCTCTTCGATCTCACGTTGCCGGCGGAGAATAGGTCCTACCGATCTTTTCGCTTCCCGTGGAACGCGCAACCTGACGGCGCGCCCGCCGCGGATGCAGAGCGTACCTCCAGCGAGGAGGCCAGGGTCTACGCCAGCTGGAACGGCGCCACGGAGGTCGAACGCTGGGAGGTGCTGGCAGGCCCTGGACCGGATCGACTAGAGTCGTTGGGCGAGGTGCCCAGGGACGGCTTCGAGACGGCCATGTTGGTGAGGACCTCGGAAGCGTACGTCGCGGTCAGGGCCAGAGACCAGTCGGGTCGGGAGCTCGGCATAACGAGGGTCGTCGAAACATGAAATTATCCGATGTTCGAATACCGCCTTTCAGGGATCGGCTTCGTTCTCGTTGGATGCCAACCGCTGACGGCTCGTCTCGCCCGCTGTGCTGCTGACACGTCGCCCGGTAAAGCTATAACTGTCTACTGATCGCGCCATGCGAGAAGTCGCTGGTGTAAACGCTATGGGATGTCTGGGCGCGGCACAGAAGAGCGCACCGCCTCGAGCATGGTTTCCACGGCTTCCTTCCTGCTCAAGCCGCTCCCTCGTTCGAGTGAGCGCCAGGTGTGGAAGTCGACCGCGAGTTTGATCGTCGCGAGCAGGCGGTTCCTTCTGTCATCACTGACCTCCCACCCTTCGATGAGCAGGTCACGCACCGTCCCAAGGTAGGGCACGACCGAACCCTCGAGCAGGGCGGCGAGCTCGGGCATCGTCTGGGCGTCTCGTAGGACGTTCGCCCTCATCGGCTCGGTGCGCGCGTAGAAGCCGTAGAGATCTTCCAGTGCCGTCCGCAACCTCACTTGCGGATCGCTGATCCGCACCCAGGGCTTCGGATCCGGCGCCGGATACCGCTCGGTCCAGCTCCTCGAACATGCCTTCAGAAGATCGGTCAAGTCAGGGAAGTGGTTGTAGATGGTCAACCTGTTCACCCCCGCACGCTGAGCTATCTCGCTTATGGTCGTGTTTGCTGGCCCCCGCGTGCGATGTAGCTCGACCGTGGCCTCCACGATCCGGCGCCGCGTCTCACGTTGGCGCTCCGCCCGCTTCTTCATCTCGTACTTGCGTTTCTCTGCCATTTCAATAAACACTATATCAAACGATATTGACAAAGAGATCAGACAGGTGTAGGGTGCTGGCAGTTCGATAAACGCAGTGTTTATCGAAATTAGGAGAGGAGGTCTTCTGTGAGCGAATTGGTAAACCAGCGAGCGCGCAGAGTGCTCTCGCCGGAGGAGGGCGAGCCGGTGTGGCTGCGGAAGCTCGGCATAAGGTTCATGATCGGAGGAGAGGAGACCGGGGGTAACTTCGCGCTCGTCGAGTATCTGATCGGAGCACGGGCCCTCGCTGCGCCGATGCACACCCATGAGCGTGAGGAGGAGTATACCTACGTGCTGGAGGGAGAGGTTGGTGTCCAGATAGGTGAGGAGGTTCTCCTTGCCCAACCGGGGGATCTGGTCTTCAAGCCAAGGGGTGTTCCGCACGCCTTATGGAACGCGACTGATGAGCCGGCACGGGCGCTGGAGATGATCTCCCCTGCGGGTTTCGAGCGCTACTTCGCGGAGTTAGCACCGCTGTTACCGCCTGCCAACCAGGGTCCGCTCGACGAGGAGGCGGTTGGCGCTGTGAGGGAGAAGTACGGGCTCGAGATGGACATGGGCTCTATCCCCGTGCTCGCCGAGCGCCACGGCCTCGTGGGCGGCGCGCCGCCGCCTTCTGAGACCCCTACCTCGCCAGGCAATTCGCTGGGGTAGCGATACGCTCGTGTCCTGACTTACGGGTCGGAGCAGTCGCGTCGGTAACCGCAGTTGGGGCAGATCAGCTTGCAATGCAAACCATACATCTCCGCGCCACAGACCTCGCAGTCCTCACCTGAAGGTTGCAGTACCTTGGTACTCTGTCCCTGCTGCTCGCTCTCTTCGCCCATCTCTCGACGTGTAGAACCCGTCCGTGACACTCGCGACTCCGAGCTCAGCTCTGCGTGTCTTTCGGGGCCGTAGAGCTCTGGAGGATTCTGCCGATACGCTCGGCGCTGAGCGTCTTGAGTGCGCTGTAGGAGAGGACCTTCTGTATCTGGCGGAGCGAGGTGCCTAGCGCCCTGGTGAGGATCTGGAGAGTACTCAGGCTCTGCTGCAGCTCGGAGATCTGGATCGGAAGCTCCGCGGCGCGGGCGTCGAGGGCCGAGATGCTGATCTCGAGCTCATCGGTCCGTGCGGCGAGGCTGGCGACTTCGTCTGTAACCTCGTCCTGGAAGGCCGCCCGCGTGCGGCGGAATCTGAGGTAGGCTCCGAGCGCGCGCAAGGCTGTCACCGCAGAGATCACGGCCCCAACGAGGATCAAGATGAGTAGAGCAATGTACATATCCTCCGCTACCGTATCACGGCCCCACGCGACTTTACAAACTTCCGACCGGTGCTAAAATCTCGCCCACGACGCGGGGTGGAGCAGTCTGGTAGCTCGTCGGGCTCATAACCCGAAGGTCGCAGGTTCAAATCCTGCCCCCGCTACTTCGCAGAGACCCCGCACACGCGGGGTTTTTCTCGTTTCCGGGGTCATCCGGTGCCTGGTTCTTCACGCCTCCTTCTGCGAAGCAGGTCGTACACGGACAGTGCGCCCACGAAACACCAGAGGGCGATCACCGGGTCGCAGATGGCGCACCCAAACGACGAGCCTGCAGCGAAAGGCACGATGGGATCCCCGTAGAGGTGATGCAGCACGTCCCAGCCGGTATGCAATAGCCAACCAACCCCTATGAAGTTGTAGGATCGCAGTCCCTTGTACGCGCAGAAGGTGACCATCGCGGTGAAGGCAAACTCCCAGATACCGAAGCCTCCGTTCAAATACGCCGCGCCCGCGCCGGCGATCATGATGGCGTTGAAGTTCTGTCTTTGCGGCTCTGCGAACAGGGAACACAACGCAATGTAAACCACCGCTACGATAAGCGGTCCAACTACACTTATGATCGACGCGAGCAGATCCCTTCGACGTAGCCGTGCAAAGTGTCCCCATTCTCGACTAACCGACCAATTCGAAGAAGTGGCAAGATTGCCAATTATCAACGAATTTTGGCCATCAAGCTGAAAGTGTCGCGATCATCTCCCGCACGCATGCAGGATGATCTGACAGGACGGGACTGGGGCGTGGCGAGAAAACCCCTATAGGGTACGATATTGCCATGCATTCGGTGTCTGTTCTGGCGCTTGATAGGGTATTGGCCTTTGACCTTTCGACGCCGCTCGAGGTCTTCGGTCGTGCCAGGTTGCCTGACGGGAGGGTGGCTTACACGGTGCGCGTCTGCGCCCCATGTGATGAGATAGACGCTGGCGCTTTCGGATTGCGTACCACCAACGGCCTCGATGCGTTGGCAGGTGCCGACACGATCATCGTTCCTGGGCTGGCCGATCCTACGGCGCCGGTATCCGATGACGTGCTGGAGGCGTTGCGGGCTGCTGCGGAGGGAGGAACCAGGATCGCCTCGATCTGCGTCGGCGCTTTCACCCTGGCCGCCGCCGGTCTTCTGAACGGTCTGCGCGCGACCACGCATTGGGCCGCGGCCAAAGAGCTTTCGCGCCGGTATCCCGAAGTCGAAGTGGACGCCGGCGTACTCTTCGTAGACAACGGTGGGATCCTCACCTCCGCCGGCGCCGCGGCGGGCTTGGACCTCTGTCTGTACATGATCCGCCAGGATCACGGTTCCGCGGTGGCGGCCGATGCCGCCAGGCTGGCCGTAATGCCCCTCGAGCGCGACGGTGGGCAGGCCCAGTACATCGTGCACGAGCAACCCGGCGCAGACGGCTCCAACCTCCAACCGCTCTTGCATTGGATAGAAGAGAACGCCCATCGGGAACTCACCCTCGACGACCTCGCTACCAGGGCAAAGATGAGTACCCGCACCCTGAACCGGCGTTTCCGAGAGCAGACGTCTGCGACCCCGATGCAGTGGCTGCGAAGAGCCCGGATCCGGCGGTCCCAGTATCTGCTCGAGACCACGGGACACTCCGTCGAGCGGATCGCCCTCCAGGTCGGTTTCAGCTCTCCGACGAGCTTCCGCGAACACTTCAAGAGGTTGGTCGGCACCAGCCCGCAAGCCTACCGGCGCGCTTTCCAGGGTTCACCAGCCTCCTGACCGAAGTAGTCGAGCGCCGGAACCCTTGATGGTGTGGCACGGCACCTTTAGAATGAACGTCATGAAGCCTGTTGCGGGAATGCGCGGCTACGATCCCGGCCGCTATTACTTTAGCGGTCCGCCCTTCGACGGGTCGATGGAGATTGCGCGCATGAACTAGCCGCAACCGGCCCGAAAACCAGTCGAAGGGAAGCGGAGGCCGTGGCCTCCGCTTTTTCTTTGGCTTCTGGGGATCTAGTAAAGGAGGATATGGATGATAACCGGCACGAAAAGACAGGAAGACAGAAGATCTATATTCCTGGTGATGAGGTCAGGCGCTTCCCGAACCGAGACAGAGGCAGTCCAAAGACGGGCGGAAGCGATCGGTTTCAGCACCAGGGTCTTCCAGGGTGAGGAGCGTACCGTCATCGGAGTAGAGGGCGAGATCTCTCCCACGCTAGAGGTGCAGTTGGGGACCATGCTGGGGGTGCAGGACGTAGTGGGAAGTGGGAAGCCAGATCTCCTGGAGACCCGTGACCTGCGCGTGCCGAACATCCGGCCCCTGATCTCGCCGACGATACTGCGCGAACAGCTGCCCCTTTCCGGGACGGCTCTGAGGACGGTGAGCCGCTCGCGCGAGGAGGTCATCCGCGTCCTGAACGGGGAGGACGATCGGCTGGTCGTGGTCGTGGGACCCTGTTCCATCCACGATCCCACCGCCGCCCGCGACTACGCACACCGTCTGAGAGAATTGTCCGCGGAACTCGCCAGGGATCTCTGCATGGTCATGCGCGTGTACTTCGAGAAGCCGCGCTCGACCGTAGGATGGAAGGGTCTGATCAACGACCCGCACCTCGACGGCAGCTTCGCCGTCAACGAAGGGCTGTACATGGCGCGAAGGTTGCTCCTGGATCTCGCGGAGCTCGGGTTGCCCGCCGGTACCGAGTTTCTGGACCCCATAACCCCCCAGTTCTTCGCCGACGCCGTGACCTGGGCGGCCATCGGTGCACGCACGACCGAGAGCCAGGTCCATCGCCAGTTGGCCTCGGGTCTCTCCATGCCGGTAGGCTTCAAGAACGGTACCGGCGGCGGGGTGCAGGCCGCGATCAACGCCGTTCGCGCCGCCGATCATCCGCACAGCTTCCTGGGCGTTACCGACCAGGGACTCGCCGGTATCGTGACCACGAGCGGCAACCCGGACTGTCACGTGATCCTACGCGGAGGCGAGAGCGGCCCGAATTACGACTCGGCCAGTGTTAGGGAGACCCTGACAAACCTTCAAAAGGCGGGTTTGCCGCGGCGGCTCATGGTCGACACGAGCCATGCCAATAGCCGCAAAGACTACCGTCGTCAGCGGCTCGTGGCGCAGGACGTCGCCGCCCAGGTCGCAGCAGGCGAGACGGGTATCGTCGGCGTGATGATGGAGAGCTTCCTGGTAGAAGGAAACCAGAGTCTCTCCGACCAGTCCCCACTCACCTACGGCCAGAGCATCACCGACGCTTGCATAAGCTGGGAGACGACAGTGCAGGTCCTCCGCGGACTGGCTGAGTCGGTCGAGGCCAGGCGCACGGCCTGGGACAGGGTTTAGGATCGGTGACGGCGGGGTAGGCAGCTTGGAAGCGTGCGTATTGGTGTGCAGCGGCAACTGTGCGACGCACGGACACCACTGACTCGGGGAATGTAAGGCTCGGAAAGGACGAACATGAGCGAAGAGAGCGGTAATAGCCAGGGAAGCCCCCTCAAGAGCGAGAGGGGCAACACTACTATCAGTAACTCGGTGGTCTCCCAGATAGCGGGTATCGCGGCGCAGGAAGTAGAGAAGGTCCAGATGGGCGGCGGCACCTCCCAGGCCGTGGGCGGGTTACTGCAGAGCGTGACCGGCGGCAGCTCGAGTGGAGGAAGCTACTCCAGGGGTGTGACTGTCGAGGTCGGTGAGGAAGAGACCGTTGTGGACCTGACGATGACCGTAGAGTACGGCCAGTCTATACCCCAGCTCGCCGAGGCCGTTCGGCGCAACGTGATCAACCGCGTGGAGAGCCTCGCCGGGTTGCGGGTCAACGAAGTGAACATAGTAGTCAGCGACGTCCAGATCCCCCAGGATCAGGGACAGACTTAGGCGCTGGCCAGCCGCCAATAGCGGCAAGTCTGAGTCGGGTACAACTACAACATAGGGTACGAGACCGGGGCGCCACGCCCCGGTTTTTCTTTTTGCGTGCTCCCGCGGTTCTCTAAAGCGGTTTGCGGAAAGAGTAGACCTGAGGTGAGAAAAGGCTACAGGCTTCAGCAATAGACCTGAAACCTGATGCCTGCAGCCTCCTCCTGCAGCGTAGCTTATCCTTCTTGAGAACCGCTATAAACTACCTGCATGGGAAGCACCCACTTCCAGGACAATGTCGCGCTGACGGCGGAGCGTTACGGCATGGACCTTCGTCGTCCATTGGCGCTGGTCTCCGGCGGACCAGACTCGGTGGCGCTGCTACGCGTGATAGTCGCCCTCGACGGCGAGCCGGTGGTGCTGCACCTCGACCACGGCCTGCGCGGCGAGGAATCACGCGAAGACGCCGAGTTCGTCCGCGGCCTCTGTGGACGGCTGGGTGTGCGTTGCGAGGTGCACAGGCTCGGGCTCGACGGCGGTTCCAACCTGCAGGAGCGGGCGCGCGAGGAGCGCTACAGACTCGCCGAAGAGGTGATCGTTTGGCTGGGGCTGGAGGTCGTTGCGACAGGCCACACTGCCGACGACGTGGCCGAGACTGTGCTTATGAACCTGGCGAGGGGTGCCGGTCTGCGCGGGCTCGCTGGCATCCCTCCTGTGCGGGGTAGGATCCAACGCCCCCTCATCGCATG
>Ga0126308_10000688_pt1 | contig 11988 bp, 11 predicted proteins | sample Plot55_FD_92533 | JGI IMG/M metagenome (GOLD analysis project Ga0126308, IMG submission 92533) | Serpentine soil microbial communities from UC McLaughlin Reserve, CA, USA - Plot55 | ecosystem: Environmental > Terrestrial > Soil > Grasslands | place: USA: UC McLaughlin Reserve, Lake County... | reverse complement strand
GATGCTTGCCAGGCCCAGCACCCTTATCTCCAACGTCTCGCCGGCCTCGCGCACCGCCTCCAGGTCAGGGCGGGCGTAGTGCTGCAGGCCGAGCACCAGCTCCTTGCGGGCTACCGTCTGCTTTACCGCTTCGGCGTGCGCGTTAAGCTGGTTGCGAATCGCCGTGCGAATAAAGTCGGTACGGTTCTGGTAGAAGCCCTCCTGCACGAGCAGGTCGATCTGCCCGAGGTCCACCAAGCCTAGATTGATCGTGATCTTCTCTGTCTCGCTCAAGCCGTCAGCTCCTAGCCATCCATGCGGATGGTAGCATATGCCTACTGGATTCGTTGTCAGTTAGGTTGGAGTGGCTGATGCTTGAGAAGATCCTCTAACGGCCTCGATTGTCGATCTCCTACACCTCTGCGCACCTCTAGCAAGAGAAGGAAAGCATCTCCCTCAGCGTGAAGTTGTTCACTAGGACGCCGTATCTGGGGCTTTCGTAAGGTGCAAGACGCGTATATGTGTGATAGGAATGTAGTGATATAGACCTACTACGATGGAGGAATGCCGGTGGCCACCACCACAGACTTCGACAAGATAACGCGCACCGCCTGGGAGATGACCCAGGCACAGCGCGACTCCTACCACGCCCTAACCGAGAACTTCGCGGCGGCCCAGAGGCGTGGCGTTGGGCTGACCCAGAACGGGATGGAGTTCTTGAGGCTTCAGGAGCAGAACGCCAAGGCTGCCGAGCAATGGTTCGCCAGCAGCGTGAGGGTGGCGCGACTCCAGCAGCGCAACGTTCGCTTCGCCCAGAACTGGCTGAGGGAGGGCGCCGAAGCCCTGCGGGAGCAGACCGAGCACAACCTGCGCACGGCGGAGGCTTTCGCCCGTAGCGCCCGCAAGCAGCAGGAGGGCTTCCGGGCTCTCGCCCAGGGGTGGGCCGATGCCTACGAGGGCTTCTTTTTCTCCCCCTTCAACTACGCCCAGGAAGGCCTTAGGACCATCCAGCAGACTACGGAGCAGGGCCTGAAGACCTCTCAGCGGGTCGTCGAGCAGGGTGTGGAGGCCACCGAGCAGGTCGCCCGGCAGGGGCTGCGGGTCGCCGAGGAGGCCACTGAGCAAACCGACGAGGTCCTCCGTAAGACCGAGGAGGCCACCCGCGAGGCGGAGCTTAGGGCCAGCATCCTTGGCGCCCTGGAGACGAACAACTACGAGGGGATGACCGTCGCGGAGGTCACCGAGAAACTCGATGAGCTTTCCGCCGACGAGCTCAAGAAGCTGCGCGAGTTCGAGAAGCGCAACAAGGACCGCGAGAGCCTCGTGGAGCGCATCGACCGCAAGATAAGGGCCAACTCGTAACGAAGAGAACCCTTCCAAAGCAGCGCTAAGGGCCAGGACGCGAGTCCCGGCCCTTCGACTTGGTGCCCCTGCATTCGATCCTTGAGTTCGCAGTTGCGCGGGGAGGCGTGGGCAGTCGCTTGTCTACGTCCTCAGGACGCACATGACCTTACCTGGTCTTAACGTTGATTGGAGCCCCTGCGTCAGAATGAAAGGATGAAGACCGTGACGAGAACCATAAAAACAGCGACAAGGCGAACAGGACGGTCGAACGTGATCCTTGATCGCGCTGCTTCCGGCAAGGTGGAGCCCGATCACAGGGGAGGCAGCCGGATGGACGAGTGGAGCCTCGGTCCGTTCGGGATATGTGACTACGATGGCCCGGAGACGGTCCGCTTACGGAAGTACGTCACGGGTACACACGTGCTCTTGGAGAAAATCGGGGTCGAGACGGGAGCCACCCCCCGGGAGGTGGTCTGGACCACGAACAAGGCCAAACTCTTCCGCTACCTACGCCCCGACGAGCGCTCCGGCGAAGGCGTCGGGAGGAGACGCTCGGTCCCGGTGCTCCTGACCTACGGTTTCGTGCTCAAGCCTTACGTCCTGGACCTGGTACCGGGAAACAGCCTGGTGGAGTACCTGGTGGGTGAGGGCTTCGACGTCTACATGCTCGACCTAGGGATCTCCGATGCCGATGACGCGGGGCTATCGCTAGAGGACTTGGTCTTAGACTACGTGCACGGCGCGGTCCAGAAGGTCCTCGAGACCTCGGGAGCCGATAAGATCAGCCTCTTCGGCCAGTCCCAGGGCGGTACGCTGTGCGCCATGTACGCCTCCCTGTTCCCCAGAGGCCCCCTCAAGAACCTCGTCCTGCTCTCCGCGCCCACGGAGTTTGCCCCACGCAACCCGGGTCTCCTCGGGTTCTGGACACTCGTGAGCAGCAGCAGTGGTGCGTACTTCGATCCGGCGATGGTGTCCAAGATTTTTGGGAATCTCCCTACGGACCTTGCGAGTCAGGTAGTTAACTCGATGGCCTCCCTGCAGGCCACCGCCGTGGGCATGGCCGCTCGGCCCTTCGGCCGCGGCTTTGACGTCTACGATACGGCGTTGCGAGCGATCCGGGATTTGGCCGACCGAGACGTCTCCGTACGTTCGTGGCTGGCGGTGAGCAAGTGGGTCGACGACGCCGCCCCGTTCCCCGGCGAGGTCTTCCGAAGGTGGGTAAGAGACTTTTACCAGCGCAACAAGCTCGTCAAGGGGGAGGTGGAGCTGCGCGGGCAGAGGGTGGATCTTTCGAACATCGAGTGTGCTGTGCTTAACGTCTCGGGCAAGCGAGACTACGTCGTTCCCACCTCCAAGACCGAGGCCACGACCGCCCTGGCTCGCAGTTCGGACAAGGAGTCAGTTTCTCTGGACGCCGGGCACGTGGGCATGCTCGTCGGACCGGGAGCCAAGGATGTACGGGCCCGCCTCCGGGACTGGCTCGCCCCCCGCTCTGGCGATCTTACAGCCGCCTAATACTGGTATTCGTAGACACTCAGACTACGAGGCCGCGCCAATAGGCTGGCAACTCCGAGAAGCCCGGGCTGTTTGTGGAGCATCGGCAGGCACCGCTCCGCCTCGAAGCGCCGGTACTCCTCGAGACGCGCCGGGTTGATCTTCGCCACACGCGCAGGATCACCGCCGGTCCTCAGCGTTCGGCATCATCGGCTGTCCGGCGCTGTCTCGTAGAAGACTTTCGATCTGCTGTTCCGTGAGCGTCGCGCCTTTGGGTGAGGCGTATCCAGGCTTCGGCCACGGAGACATGCACGACGAACGCCACCAAGAACGCCGCTGCAGAAAGCGTCTGGAGCTGCTGCTGGGTCGGATCTGCCACGGCGAGGAGGGCCGGAATGAAGATCAGGCGCATCGTGGCGACGGCGAGCGCTATGGCGAACGCCCGGATCATCCACTCCCGGTGCAAGCCATCCGCTTGGCGCGGACGTGGACGAAGCCCTTGATCAGGGCCAAGAGAAAGAAGGTCCCGAAGAGACCGATGTACACCTTTTCTATCCAACCCGAGAAGGGGATGACCAATCTCATGAACAGTGCCGTCGCTCCCACCAGGCCGATCGAGACCAGCGCCCTTCCGACCCAGCGGGTAGCCGAGGTGCCTGGACCGGCTCCGCCTGACTAGCTGAAAAGGCGCCACGGCCAAGTAGAGTCCGCGCAGGACCACGTGCAAAGCTACGATTGTCGAGAAGTCCAGGAAGCCGGGGTTGAAGAGTTTATAGAGGTAGTGGGTGGCGGACGCCGCGATGCCGACGAGCTCCAGGAAAGCCGACCGCCGCGCCCATGGGACACCGCACGACAATTCTCACCATCGAACCGCTCCTTTACCACGATCGTCCCATTGGCCAGGAAGGTCGGTTGGAGCGGTATCGGCTGAAGGGTGGATCGGGGGGTGGAGATCGTTCGCCTGGAAGGTATGGGGCGTTCGTGCCAAAGTGACCCGGCTAGAGGAGGTCCATCTCCCTGGCGCGGGCTATAGCCTGGGTGCGGCTGCGCGCCCCCAGCTTGCGGTAGAGGTTGTTGACGTGGGTCTTGACGGTGCTGATGGAGACGAAGAGCTTGCCTGCGATCTCCCCGTTGGACTCGCCGGCGGCGATGAGCGCGAGCACCTCCAGCTCCCGCTCGCTCAGGGACTCGGGGAGCCGCCCGTCGGAAGCCGGCGCCGCGGTCTCTTGCGCGAGGGCCGCCAGGAGCTTCGCGAGGTAGCGCGCCGGGACTTGGCTTGCAGAGCCAGGATGGCCGCTCTGGCGGGCTTCGAGCGTCGCCGACAGGAGGTCTCCCATCGGAGCTCCCTCGTCGACGGAGGTTCGGACGTAGCCCTCCGGTTCAGCCATTTCGAGGGCTTGCGTGAGGGTGCCCACGGCCTGCTCTTTCTCGTTTGAGGCCCACAGCGCCAATGTCTGCAGCGACAGGATCTCTATCAGGTCGCCCGTTCGTCCCGCCGCTTCGCGCAACTCCCCGAGCAGACGCAGCGCCTCGTTATGCCGGCCCCGGGGCGTGGAGCAGCCTCGCCGAGGTTAGCCGGTCCACCGCCCGGGAGGCGCCCGAGGCGGCGTTCGCGGCGCGCTCCTGCTCGAAAGCGGCTGCCTCCGCGAGGTCGCCCCGCGCTAGGCGCAGCCGCGCCATCCAGGTCCCGGCGATGGCGATCTGCAGGTCAGCGCCGGAGGTGCGCGCGACCCGCTCCGCCTCGCAGGCCGTCTCGAGGGCGCCCATCTCGCCCCCTCGAGCCCGCTTCACCCGTGAGAGGGTTATGTACGCCCCCACCAGGTTGCTGACCTCCCTCGCCTGTTCGGCCAGTTCCATTCCTCGCTTCATCTCATGTTCTGCTCCGTCCAGGTCGTTCCGTTCATAGTGGAGATCAGCCATCCCTACGTGGACCACTCCCGCGGAAGGAAGCAGCCCGACGCCTTCCTCGGTCACGAACCGCATCGCCAGCTGGAACGCTTCTTCTGCCTCCCGCAGGCGGCCCCGGTCCGCCTGCACCCGGGCGTGCAGTACCATGGCATTGAGCGTCCCATAGACGTGGCCTGCGGTCCGCCCGATCTTGGTGGCCTCCGCGAGGGCCTCGCTCGCCGCAGACAAATCGCCTGCGGTCCTGAGCGCGTCTCCCAGGCTGACGGCGGCGAAGTTGCGAAGGTGCCCCTCTTCGTCGGGCAGGTCGTTGTCAGTTTCGTCCAGGGAGAGCCAGGCGACGGATCTTTCACCACCCTCCGAACGGTCTTCCGGCCATTCGCCCAGCAGCGTGGTCTTGCCGAAACCAGCCGGGGCGGAGACGAGTGTCAGGCTGCGCCCCTCACCGGCGGCGAGGGCATCGCGCAGGCGCGGGCGTGCCACCAGGATAGGGCGCGTCCGTGGGGCGCGCAGCTTGGTCGTTACTAGCGCTTGGGTCACGACAGTTGGTCTGGCTCGGTTCTTCCTGAGCACAAGCTTACTGCGTAGGGCGCCGGATCAAAGGGCAGCGAGGCCAGGTGGCTAGAATTGATGAGAAGCTAGCCACGCAGGTAGGTGAGCACGGCTAGAACTCGCCGATGATCGTCGTCAGTCTGGGCGAGGCCGAGCTTGCCGAAGATATTCTTGACGTGCTTCTCTACCGCGCCCCTGGTGACGTAGAGCGCTCTGGCGATGGCGTGGTTAGAGCGGCCTTCGGCCATGAGGGAGAGGACTTCCCGTTCGCGGGGAGTGAGCGAGGCAAGCCGCTGGTCGCGCCGGCGGCGGGAGAGGAGCTGGCTCACTACTTCGGGATCTAGCACGGTCCCGCCCGAGGCGACGTCACGGACCGCTGCGACGAAGTCGGGGACGTCGGCCACGCGGTCCTTGAGCAGATAACCGACGCCCGCGGCCCCCGACTCGAGCAGCTCGGCACCGTAGCGCTCCTCGACGTACTGCGAGAGCACGAGCACTGTGAGGTCGGGTACGCGCCGACGGATCTCGATAGCCGCCTTGAGGCCCTCGTCGCGGTAGCCGGGCGGCATCCTGACGTCCACCACGGCAATGTCCGGGCTGTGCCGCTCGGCTGCGGAGATCAGGGCGGTACCGTCGCCGACCTTGGCGACCACATCGAGTCCGGCATCGCCGAGGAGCCTCGCCAGACCCTCGCGCAGAAGACTGGAGTCCTCGGCGATCACAACCCGCAGCGGACCATTCGAGGTCTGTGCGTCCCTCACTACGTCTAGCGGATCCCGACACCGGGAGCATCGAGGGGTAGCTCCGCCCGCACGTGGGTAGGGCCCCCGGCCGGACTTTCTACGAAGAGCCGGCCGTCGAGCGCGGCGAGGCGGTCGGCGAGGCCGGTCAGGCCGGTGCCGACCTCGGGTTCGGCGCCGCCTCTGCCGTCGTCCACGACCTCGACCACGAGGAGCCAGTCCTCCGGCACTCGCCACACAGTAACCCGTGCCTCCGAAGCTCCAGAGTGCTTGGCGACGTTGGCCAGGGATTCGGCCACCACGAAGTACGCCGTCGTCTCCACCACCTCGGACGGCCGCCCATCAAGCTCCACGTCCACCTCTACTGGTAGGGGGCTGCGGCTGGCCAGGGCGGAGATCGCCGCGTCGAGTCCGCGGTCGCTCAGGAGGGCCGGGTGGATGCCCTGGACGAGATCTCGGATGTCGGCCAAAGCCCGCTTTGCCTCCACGTGCGCCTCCTCGAGGAGCTCCCGGGCGGTGTCGGGATCGGTCGCCATCTTCTCCCTGGCCATGCCGAGCTCCATGGCCAGAGAGACGAGCCGCTGCTGGGCGCCATCATGCAGGTCGCGTTCGATCCTGCGGCGTTCGGCCAGCGTCGCCGCAAGCGCTCTCGAGCGGCTCTCGGTCAACTCCTCCACACGCTCGGCGAGCCGGGCACGCCTACTCGGTCCCAACAGTGCCCGTCCCAAGACGACGTGTGCTTGGGACAAGCCGATGATCAGAAGATACCCGAATAGCACAGAGACCGGCAGAGCCACTACCGCGACGGTTAGCGCTTCGGGCAGGGTATCGATCCTGACCTCCTGCCACAGCGGGGCACCCTCCGGGAACGCGACGAAGAGCCACGCGGGCAGCGTGATCGTACCCAGAAAGAACACGAGCGCGGCGACGACGCTAGCAAACTCGAGGGCGCCTACGGCTACTAGCAACAGCAGGTAGGCGAGGTCACGCCAGAAGGCGGGATCCTCGGCCCGTGCATTGGCGCGGTCGAGCGTGGACCCTCGTGGCACTCGGCGGTAAGGAGAAGACACCTGGTAACCGAGAGACCTCGCGATACGACGCCGCTCGGCTTGCGCGCCGTACACGGACAGTAATGTGAGAGGAGTGGAGATCAACGCCAGTCCGCGGGCGAACGTTTGCCGCTGCGGCCTGCCGGTCCATGACAGCACCGCGAGGATGAGACCTATCGCCACCACCCAGACGGCTGCCAGAAAGACACCGAGCAACATCGGCGCGGCGAGCACTGCGAACCAGAAGATCGCGAGCGGAAGGCTCGTTAGCAGGAATCCTGCCGCCGTTCCCAGCCGGGCGAAAGACGGTGAATGGATGGGGCCGACGGAGTCGTGGCCCGGCTCAGTTTTGGGACCGACGGCGATCGGTGCGGACAATCGGTACTTCCTTCCTCGCCTCACAACCGCAAGAATCACGCACGGTCCTAGCGGCGTTCTTCGCCATTATAGAACCGTAGGGGTACGAGGGCGCGTCGGCGTCGCTGCTCGCAAGCCGCGGCTTGACCTCTCTTGTCAGCATCCTTTCGCCCCGAACCATGGCGGGCGATCTCCGGCCACAACTGGTGACCGGCGAAGAAGGCCGCGACGGCCACCGGCAGCCAGTGTGTCAAGCCGGTGTAGACGATGAGCCCGCTCAGCAGCTGCCCCTCCGGCACGTAAGCGGATAGCAGGACCACCAAACCTAACTCCCTCGCGCCACTGCCTCCCGGGGTCGGGGCGAGCGGGAGGACGAAGGAGGCAAGGAGCAGCTGAGCTACTACCACAGGGATCCAATTGCCGGACCAGCCCACAGCCATCAACGCCAGAGGACCGGCGCAGAGGCGCAACGCCCAGTAGACAACCGTGAGGCTGACGGCGTAAACCAGGGTCATCCGGTGACCACGGCGCCAGTACGAGGCGAAGCTCGTGTGCATGTCCCGGAGGAAGTCGGAGAACTTTGCCCGTCCTCTCGCCCGCCAGCCAGGCTTACCGGAACATGGCTTTCTGTTCTCGGCACTCCTCCTCACTCTCCTGCACACCAGGAGGGCGATCGCGGCCAAGACCACGGTGGTAGCCAGGCCCGCCGAGAGAAAGTTCGGGGTGGGCGTATCGGGGAATCTGGAGGCTAGGACTAGCCCACACAGCGCTGCCGGGGTCAAAACAAAGGCGTCGAGCAGGACCCTCGTGATTACCACGTTGCCCCCCTCTCCGGCCGAGAGGCCAAGCCGTTTGAGCAGGTACACTTTGTAGGGGAGCTCCGCTCCCCTGATGGGAGAAATGAGCGCCACAAACAGGCCAGCCATGTCGATACGGAACATGGCGCCCACCCGAAGACCCTTCAGTTGAGGCCGTGCGAGCAGGGCGTAGCTCAGCCCCTGAAGCCACCAGGTCACCACGGAAGTCCCCAACGCCGCGAGGAGTGGCCAGACGTTCACCACCCGGGGCATCTCTTCCGCTCTTGCAGCGATCAGGATGATCACCAAGGTGGGCAGCAGGAGGGCCAACAGGGCTCCGATGGTATAGCCGTAGCGTCTCATTTGCTAGATGATCTCGTCCAGCCAGTCGAACACCCGCTGGCTGGTGACGCTCAGCGTGCCAGTCTGGCAGTGAGCCAGACCGGTTTCCTCCTCGGTGAAGAGCATGGAGTGCTTCGGGCACTTCAGGGGGTCATTGAGCTTCTTCGCCTGGCCCGTCGTGAACTCCTCGGCAGCGCCGTCCATGACGAGCACCCGGCAGGTGATGTGGTCCACAACCGCCTTGTCGAAGCAGGTCACGCGCTGTCTTCCCGCGTGCACCACACCGGGGTCTTCGGACTCGGGGTGATGAATCAGGGCGGCCCGCAGGTAGGCCTCGCACGCGCTGCATTTGTGGCCCTTAGCCAGGCTTTCTCCGCCATCTTCCGGACCCGCTCCGCCGTTCCGAGCCACTCTCTGGCCTAGCTGTTCTCGTCCGCCGCGTCGATGCGGCTTGCGGTGTCGAGGCACTCGCCTATGTCGGCCATGCCCTGTCCGGTGTGGCTCAGTTAGTAGAGCAACTGGTTGTCCATGATGGGCTCGCCGATGATGTCCAGCTTGTACCAGGGCCGCTCTGGCCCTGCCCCCTTTGACGATCCCGCTCTCCCGCCTTGCTCCGGCTAGGGTGGTGAGCCCTGACCTAAGCAAGACTCCGATTCCAACCAATCCGATACTCTTCAGCATCTCGCGCCTGGTATCTCCGCGATCACCAGAGGATCTTGAGGGCGCCAGGTTTTTGTCACTCATAACGACATCGATAGTAGGAGCCGGGGTACAGGCTAACAATCCGGCAGTCTGCAGTTTTCGAGGTGGGGTTATCCCCACCATGCCTTGTCCTCAGTATGAAAACCGCTGGTTCGTGTCGTTGTGAGCTGTCTTCCACATAAGCGATGTCGAACAAGACTTCGCTCCATAGCGTCAGGTACGTGGAGACAAGGGACGCCGATCCAACACAACCACGGGTGCCGGAAAGACCTTACCCCTCGGCCGCCCCGGCGGTGGATCTCCACCTCCCTCTCCACCCTTCGGCCGATGCCACTCCACCGTCCGACCGCTACATTAGACTGCGTACGGGTAGGGCTGGCGGCTCTATTCCCCCTCTACGAGCCGCCGACTTATCCGGCAGCAGGCAACCAGGGATCGGAGCAAAGATCATAACCGACAAGAAGGCTTCGCGGATGTGGTCCGCGACCACGCCACCGCCGACGACTCGCCCACATGGCCAACTGCTGGAGCAAGCCCTCGCGGAAGCTTCGGTAGATGCCTCCCGACTCGGCGTAGGCGTCATCGGAGGCCTTGCCCTGGTCGCCGGGTTCCTGGATGCCGCCGGTATCCGGGGACGGCAGCGGCGCTTCGAAGCCGCCCGATGTCCCGGTGGCGCCCTTGCCGGAGTCCACCAGGACCTCGCCTGATATGGCGTGTCCGCCGCAAAGACGAACGGGTGCACGCAGTGTACGGCGCTATCGATTCGCCATCTGCCAGAAACCGAGGAGGGAGTCAAATGATCTTGGTGACGGGTGCCACGGGCAACGTGGGCGGAGAGCTGGTCCGCGCGTTGGTACGTGCTGGTGAGGAGGTGCGGGCGCTGATTCGCCGCGATGCGGCTCGAACCGCTCTGCCGGCGGACGTGGAGGGTTTCGTCGGGGATCTCGATCGGCCGGAGACCCTGCCTGCCGCCCTGGACGGTGTGCGCGGGGTGCACCTGCTGAGTGGGTACCAGGACATGCCCGGGGTCTTGGCCGAGATCCGTCGCGCTGGGGTGGAGCATGTCGTGCTGCAGTCGAGCAGTGCGGCTCCGGACGGCGATATGAGTAATGCCGTTGCGCGCTACCACATCCTCTCCGAGGCAGCCGTGCGTGAGTCCGGTGTGCCTTGGACGTTCCTTCAACCGAACAGCTTCATGTCCAACACGCTCCAGTGGCTGTCGCAGCTTCAGGCCGGCGACGTAGTTCACGCTCCATTTGCCGACGTGCGGGTTGCGACGATCGACCCCTACGACGTCGCCGCAGTCGGAGCGGAAGTGCTGACCTCAGGGGGTCACGAAGGCCACAGCTATCGCTTGAGCGGTCCGGAGTCGCTGCTGCCTGCCGATCGCGTCGCCGTGTTGGCCAGGGTGTTGGGAAGGGATCTGCGTTTCGAGGGACAGTCGGACGCGGATGCCAGGGCGGAGATGAGCGCCACGATGTCCGGCGAGTACGTCGACGCGTTCTTCAGCTTCTTCGGTGATGGCATGCTAGATGAATCGAAGGTCCTCCCGACGGTGCAGGAGGTCTCAGGAAGGCAACCTCGCACGTTCGAGCAGTGGGCGATGGCGCACGCTGGAGCCTTCCGGTGAGCACGACCGACTCTCACTCCTTGATCCATGCGCAGGGAGGAAGCAGGGCATGAGAAAACATCCAGCGGCAATCAGGTTCTTCAACGGATTGGGACGACGGGTCGCGTACTTCTATGTTCGTCGACTGATGCGTTCGGACGTCGAGTGGGAGGCCGACTTGCCATCGGGCGCGAAAATCATCGCCGCCAACCATCCAACGACGACGGACCCTTTCCTGATGATGTCGTGGCCGTTCGAGCCGGTTTACATCCTGATCAGCGAAGCCGCTTTCAGGGTGTCGCCGATCGGTCAATTCTTGCGCCTCGCGGGTCACATACCGGTTTACGCCAATCGCGGACGCAACGCGTTTGAGGCCGCATTAGAGCGGCTAGGCGAGGGCCAAGCCGTGGGCATCTTCCCGGAAGGCGCCCTGAGCGATGACGATGGACAACTCGTGAGAGCGCGCAGCGGAGCGGTCAGGCTGGCCGTAACGGCACGAGTGCCGATTGTCCCGGCCGGTATTGCGCTGGATTGGCATTTCGTCACCACGCGGCAGTGGCAGCAAACCGGAGTAACGGAGAAGATGCGGTGGTTCTGGCTTGGAGCGTATGAAGTATCCGTAGGGAAGCCGCTCGTATTTGAGCACGCCGCGGACGATCGCGAGGCAGTCAAACAGTCCACGGACATCCTGATAGAAGAGATCAAACGACTCATGGAAAAGAGTGCAATGCGATTAGTGGATGCAAGCTGGCCATTGATCTATCCGAGGCCGACCCCATGACATCTGTCATATCGAACTCACGACAACCTTCACTACCGGGCGTATGAGCGCGTTCATAGACTTACGTGAAGAAACCTGGCAAAGGAGAGCGCTAATGTTTCACGAGGAAGCCTTGGGGGAGGCAACACCGGCGTTGGCGGGCGGGGCCATGGTGGAGGCCCGCGGTGTCGAGAAGGCGTACGCGGCGGGCGGGGTGCGCGTCCGCGCATTGAGGGGGGTGGACCTCGCCATCTCGCGCGGCGAGATGGTCGCCGTCATGGGTCCCTCCGGGTGCGGCAAGACCACGCTCCTGAACTGCCTCTCCGGCCTCGACGAGTTCGACGAGGGCGAGGTCCTC
>Ga0126308_10000687_pt1 | contig 11997 bp, 13 predicted proteins | sample Plot55_FD_92533 | JGI IMG/M metagenome (GOLD analysis project Ga0126308, IMG submission 92533) | Serpentine soil microbial communities from UC McLaughlin Reserve, CA, USA - Plot55 | ecosystem: Environmental > Terrestrial > Soil > Grasslands | place: USA: UC McLaughlin Reserve, Lake County... | reverse complement strand
TAGGAAGCCGAAGCGCCTCGCGGCCCACCAGGAGAGAAAGAAAGCGACCACCAGCGCCAATCCCTTGGCTACTTCCTCAACCAGCGGCGCGGCGACGGCCGGGCCGAACGTCGCACCCACCTCCGGGGGAAGTAGACCCAAGACGATACCGTTACCGACCAAGGAGAGCGCGACCGCCCCTGTGGCTCCCCACGCCGCCATGAGGGCCAGCACGCTGAGCGGCTCTCGCTCGTAGAGGTCCAGGAAGCGGATCAGCAGCAGGAAAACGACCCCCTGGATCAGGGCGAAAGTCACCAAGAACGCCGGGTGCGTGGGCGTCACCGCCATCCGTTACTCCAAACCGACAACACTTGTGGAGTTGACTCAATGGGTTTTTGTACGCGCTATTGCGTCACTTGTGGAGCCAACTCCTTATAACGTAGCGTACAACGCCGCCGAGGTCGCTGCATCCCCAATAGGGGTATTTTCGCGGGTCGTGGCTAAGGGTTTCGTCCCAAAGTCACAGGGCGCGTAACGGGGAAGGACCGAGGACGCTCTTTTGAGGCCCCGGCCCAAAGGTAGGTCGCCCTCCCTCCTAAGCCGTCTGTAGAACCGGCTCTTAAGAAGAGCTACGACGCAGCACTAACCTCAGCACGGCCAAGCCGGAGACTACCAACGCCAGGGCCGCGGCCGAGGCGAGCGCCGGGTACACGCCGTCTTGCACGCCGCGTTCGAAGAGGCCATGCGAGGAGACCTCATCCTCCGTAACCCCGGCAGCCCACGCCAACAAGCCGAGGGTCCGCCAGGAGGAGATAGAGCCCCTCGACGCCGAGCAGGCGCGGAAGTTTCTCGGCACCGCGAAAGGGAACCGTTACGAGGCGCTGTAGTACGTCCTCTGCCTCACGGCCGGGCTTCGGTAGGGTGAGGCTCTCGGGCTTAAGTGGTCGGACATAGACCTCGACGCCGGCACGCTCCGGGTGAGCCGCCAGGTACAACGGGTCCGCCGGGACGGCGAGAAGTCCTGTACGCTTGTATCCTCTGAGCCGAAGAACGCCAGCCGCCGTACCGTAGGGCTTCCTCAGAGGGCCGAAGGGGGTCTCAGAAGCCACCGCAAGCGCCAACAGGACCGCCCACGAGGCCACTAATGTGCGCTTCGCCACCTGTGCCTAAGCATAGCAACGATGGATAACCTCTACGTATTGTCCAGTATGCAGAGGGCAACGGCTGCCAGTTTGGGTTCAGACTCCGAATTGGGGTGATTCGAGTCGCGTCAGTTCGTGCTACCAAGGCGCGGGGGCTAGAACGCTTCGCTCAGGTGCGGACCCAGCAGCGGCAGGTCGGCCGGGCCGATACGGTCGGAGGCGGTCTTGGCTTGGTGCCAGAAGGGGTAGATCAGCGGCGGGGCGCTCACCTCATCCAGGCGTCGGCGCTCCTCTTCGGTGAGCCCGAGCTCCGCGGCCTTGAGGTTGTCGACCAACTGCTCGTCGGTGCGCGCGCCGACTATGACCGAGGTCACCCCCGGTCGGTCCAGCAGCCACGAGAGGGCCACCTGCGCCGCGGATACACTATGATTCTCCGCGATCTCGATGAGCACGTCTATGATGTCGTAGAGCTTGTCGGTGTCGTGCACGGGCGGCTCATCCCAGCCCTTTACGTGGCGCCCCTGCGAGGCGTCTTCATCGCGCCGGTACTTCCCAGAGAGCAGACCACCGGCCAGCGGGCTCCACACCAGGATGGAGCACCCCTGGTCTATGGCGACCGGCACCAACTCGTACTCGGCCTCCCTCGCCTGCAGCGTGTAGTGGATCTGCTGGCTGACGTAGCGCTGCAGCCCAAGCCTCTCGGAGACGCCCAGCGCCTTCATCAGCTGCCAGCCGGAGTAGTTGGAGGATCCCACGTAGCGCACCTTGCCGCTCCTCACGAGGGTGTCCAGCGCCTCCAGGGTCTCCTCGAGCGGGGTGAGACCGTCCCATTCGTGGACCTGGTAGAGGTCGATGTGGTCGGTGCCCAGCCTCCTGAGGCTCTCCTCGCACTGGCGGATTATGTGGTGCCGGGAGAGGCCGGTGTCGTTGGGACCATCTCCTACAGACATGCGAACCTTAGTCGCGAGGAGCAGATCGTCTCGCCGCCCTGCGATCGCCTCGCCGAGTATCTCCTCCGACTCTCCCCCAGAGTAGATGTTCGCGGTGTCGAAGAGGTTGACCCCGGCGTCCAGGCACATGACCACCTGCCTCCTTGCCCCGGCGACGTCCGTGGAGCCGACCTTGCTGAAAGCGCCCTGTCCCCCGAAGGTCATCGTGCCGAGAGTTAGGGCAGAGACGAACAGGCCGGAGCGTCCTAGCTTGCGGTATTCCATGCGATCCTCCCTACTTTGGCGTAGGCGCCAGCCTAGCACGGCGAGGACGGTATATCGTCTGCGGACCCGTCACCAAATCGGAGACGCTGCCCAACAAGGCCCTCTTTGGGGCCGCCGGAGGCCAAGCCGACGATCCGGCCCGCCGGCAGGTCGGCCACGCGCTAGGCCCAGCGCGGGTCCGTTACGCCCCGCAACCACCCACGCCAGCGATCCTCGAAGATCTCGTATGAGATGCCGGCGACGAAGCCCTCAGGGACAATTCCTCGGTAGGAGCTCCTCCAGGAGTCCACACGGACGCACGCAACACCCCTTCTACGACGTTGGATGAACAAGGCACGATAAAGGCCCGGAAGCGCTCACTCGAGGGGTTCATGGAGAGCCCGGAGCGGTAACCGTAGCGGTGGCAGTTGGAGAAGACTCGGTAGGGGAATCGGTGGTCGAGGAGGTGGTCTGTTCGAAGTTCTTGGTGGGGCGTGTCCTCTCGATGGTGGTCGAGGGGCCCACGCGCTCGGTTCGCGGCGGCAAGGCGGATGGCGTGGTGGTCGTCCTAGGCAGGTAGTAGCCGAAGTAAAGGAAGCCGAGGACGGCCACTACGATCGCCCCCGCGAAGAGGACCGCGATGGGGGTGTTGAGCATCTCCAACGACCTTCTCGTTCTGGCGCCGCCTTTCCTTGGAGGCCTCCGAGTGCACAAGGTAGTAGAAAGGTCGCGCACTTGCCGTTGGAGATCCCGAAGAGCCGAACGAGACAGGCTGGCTCGTGATCTTGGCCGTAGGCTAGGCCACAACGGGACTCCTGACCATGATCCTGATCGGGTTTCTGCCCATCCAGGTAATGGCTATATGTGTCGGCTGTACCCTTCGTGCACGCCGCCTACGCCGCCTACAGGGTGAGCCAGGGCGACGACATCGCTACCCCATAGCCGCCGACCTGGTCCAGGAGTGTTGATTAGGCGCTCTAAAGCAAATGCGGAGGCCCCGGCTCTCGTGACCGGGGCCTCCGCGTCTGGCAGCGCAACGTCCGGGCGGGTTAGTCGATGGGGACGTCCGATGGACCGTCGCTTCGTCAGGTTCAGGAGACTCGCCTGTGGCTCCGTACACTATCCTCGATGGAGATCTCCCTCGAAGATGATCCGCGCTAATTGCTCGTCCGCCAAAGAGATCTCGAGGAGCCCGTTTCCACTACCCGCAGCCGTCTGCCTGACGACGTAGCTCTCCCCCACCCGAGTCAACTCCACGATGACGCCCGCGAAGCCATCTACCACCGGGTCCATCTCGACGAACGCCGACTCAAGCAGCTCCGGTTCAAGTAGCTGGTGTCTTTCGAAAAATGGCATCCTGCGTCTTCCCCTGTGCGGCATTTATTGAGGTTGCGCCCTCCCACCCCATAGTTTGCCAACGGCCAGTCGCCTGCTAAGAGCCCCGCTGCGGCCGTCCACAAGGCGGCCAGTATTTCTGAAGTTCGGTATTGTTACACGCCATTCTCGCGGTCGGTAATAGCGTTTTTCAAGGTCGGTCTGCCCCGTGGTCGAAGAGCACGGGGGGCCATCGCCACCATGGACGTCCTCACTCGACCTCCGTACACCCTGTCGCCGCCTAGCCCGGCTTAAGGTGTGGACCTCAGATCTTCCTTGGGGCTCCGGCGGGTGCCTGGCGATTCCAACGAAGCATGATCTTTGGTTTCACCTTCCGGGAGGATGGACCACGTACACCACCTTTCCCTGTATCCTCACGTCCTCGGCGGAGACCATTATGTCCTGGTGCTCGCCGTTGTGAGACTTGAGTCTGACCATCTCACCTTCCCGATAGAGCCTCTTGACCGTGACCTTCTCCCCGCCTAGCAGGGCCACGACCACCGTGCCGTCGGGAGGCGACTCGTCCTCCTCTACTACGAGCAGGTCCCCTTCCTCGATCCTCGCTCCCGTCATGCTGTCGCCTTCCACCTTAAGCGTGTACCGCCTCCTGCCCGATCGGGAGGAGAGCAACTCCGAGGTTAGGGAATAAGCCGCGCCGTCCAGGGCCACGGCCTCGAGCCCTCGCCCCGCGGCTATCCTCCCCAGCAGAAGCATCTCTCCGACGGCTTCCCACCCCTTCTCGGTCAGCACGGGGGTCCTGGATCGGTCGTCCAAGCGCCTTATGTACCCCTCGCCATCTAGCTTGCCCAGGTGGTGGTGGACGGTCTGGGCGCTCTTCAAACCCACCGCTTTGCCTATCTCCCGAATGCTCGGCGGCGCCCCCGCGTCCCCCGCTCGTCGGGCGAGGAACTGAAGGATCTTTAACCTCTTCTCGAATAACCGCTCAGCCATACTGTGCCCCCGACGTTCTACTCCGGAAGAACTTTAGCCGATTTTACCCTAGACATCAAACAATTATTTGATGTAGAGTGAAAAAGAAAAGGAGGAGCGCCCCCACCCGGGCCTCCCCAAGACCGAACGGCCACGATACCAGTAGCGGTCTCTGGAGGGTTCCCTCAGGGGATGAAGACGCCCGTTCCTGCCCGCGATTATACTGGGCGGGGCCAGGTTTCTCGACCCTTGGATCTAAGGGGCTCCTCCCCGAGAGAGGAAGGAGGAGTCGTGCCCGACGTGAGCATCTCGGAGGTCCATCGCTACCCCTTGAGGCCGCCCGGCTTTGAGAAGCCACTCCTCCCGGCCCCCGACTCCAAGAGGGTCGTAGCCGAGCACCTGTTTGAGGCACGGTGGTTGAGGCGGGCCGCTAAAGCGGGAGACCGCACCAGAGAGGTGGCCCAGGCCGGGTTCTTCTGCGCCCTTCTCAACTCCCAGCTTGGGGGCTTCTACTCCCCTAAGGTGCCCCTGAACGAGGCCGGGAGGATCGGAGTCTCGGGACACCTACCCGATCTGCACCTCTCTGGGAAGGACTTCACGGTCGAGGAGGGTGGCCGGGCGCTTTGGGTGGGGCTCTCGTACTGCAAGGGCATCTCGGAGGCGGCTGGCAATGGCCTCAGTCCTCTCCGAGCGGGAGAAGAAACCCTTCTCCTCGGTTGCCGACCTGTACCAGGGAACCCTTGCCCACAAGGGTTCCCTGGAGAACCTGACCAAGGCCGGGTTCTCGGACTCATTGCTTTCCGGACGCGGGGATCGGCGGAGGTTGATGGAAGAGGCAAGAAGGCTACCGAAGAAGCGAAGAAACGACCGTCAGTCCGAGCTCCCGGTGCCCCACCCGGCCTCTTGGTGGGAGTCAAGGGAGTCGGGCAGAGCTGCCCACCTGCCCCTGACAAAGGGGCAGAGGGAGCGCATGGAGTGGAAGACGCTCGGGCTAAACGTCCGCCGCCACCCCCTCGCGCCCTACCGCTGGGGGCTGAGGGATCTCGGGGCCGTTCCGAGCGAGGGGACCACGGACCTCCCGCACGGGACCGGGGTTCGCGCTGCGGGCCTGATCGAGTGCCTCCAGAGCCCCGCAACCAAGAGCGGCAAACCCGTCTGGTTTTTGCTCTTGGAGGACGAGCGGGGCTACTTGCAGGCCACCAGCTTGCGCGCCGTCTACGTAGAGTGCGGCGAACTGCTGCACCACCGCGGCACCTTCCTGCTCGAGGGCCGGGTAGGGTACCGTGGGCGACACGCTAACCCAGACGGGAACCGCCGCCGCCTCCGTGCTGGCGCTGGTCCTCTCCCTGGTCAACCTCTACCTGCAGCGGAGAGACCGGACGCCCCGCCTGAGGATCCGGGTGCGCTACGAGTACCGCGTCGAGCTCGCCCAGGAGGCCTCCGACGGAGAGGACCCACCCCGGGTGCACGACGACTCCCAAGAAGGTCTCTACCTCCGGCTGGGGGACTTCCTGAGAGAGCACGGCGTCGGGTACCCGCAGGGCACGCCCATGGTGCGCTTCGCCCTCTCCAACGAGGGGGAGAAGCCGATCTACCTCGACGAGGTCGCGCTGATCCTCGCCCCGGGCCCCCGCTCCCCCAGAGACCGGCTCGTGCTGGACCCGACCGAAGGCAAAATCCTCCCCCGCGACCTCGCCCGGGGGACTGCCGCCAACGTCCTCCGTAACCAGAGAGGCCAGGAGGGTCTCGCGGAGCTAGTGCCCGGGGATGGCGTCGGCTACAAGTTCGAACTGGTTCGGCTCGCGAACATCCTGGAAGAGGCGGGTCACACCGGTAACGTCCGCCTGAAGCTCGAGGCCACCGACCGCCTGGGGAATGTCTACCGCCGCCCCTTCGAGGTCAACACCGACCTCTGGGCCTATCCGGAAACGCGGTGAGCGCCTCGTATGTTTATGAGGAGGTCTACGTCGTAGGGGCGGTATTTGAGGATGGTCACGCCTATGGCCATGGGAGTTCCTAGAAGATTGTAATTATGAGCGAGAACCCTGCCTATGGCACCCCTACCGCCCCCCCTCATTGCGGAGATAGGGAGGCCGACGAAGAAGCTACTCAAGAGCATCACGGCGGCGTAGGCAAACCACTTGATCTTCTCCACGGCGACCCCACCCTGCAGGACTATCGTCTCCCGAACGTTACGACAATCGTTACGAGGCAGCAAACTTTCGGAGCGATCACGCCCGCGCCAAGCGTTATCGCTCTGGCTTTCAGTTGCTCCTTTGCCGAGAGCTAGCGTCACCGCCGCTTGGCGCATGGCCCGGAGAGTTCATGTTAGAGGATCGCACACGCCGCTTGCGCGGTACCCTGTGGCCATCCACCGCATGCCGCACTTGGCGGTCTCATCACGTTGGCGCAGTAACTGGCCTAAAGAAGGCCTGGATGGTTCGCGCCGGCTTCCTCTATTCGGATCGCGACTAGGCTATTCTCGGCTCGCTGATGCACTCGAGTAGAATGGGGACGAGCTGTCCGCAACTGGGAGAATTTGCACTCGAGGACTTCCGCCACCTGCACTACCCGTGGCTACCCATGGCAGTATCGAACCCCTGACCTCCGCCGTGTAAAGGCGGTAAGATGGTTTGCAGTCCTTACTGCCGATGTTCAGAATAGCGTCTGCGCGCCAGGCTCGCAAAGAGTCCCAAAGGGACGGCCACAGAGGCGGCTAGCGCAAAGAGCAGGTCGTAGGAACCGGCCTCCGCCAGCGGGGCCGCGGCCATGGTGGCTACCCCACTCCCGGCGAATAAGGCGGCGGCGAAGAGCGAGATGACCGTGGCGCGCGCCTCTGGCACGACCTCGGTAGCCCACGTCTGGAGCGTAGAGTGCATGAAGGCGAATCCACCACCCACCAGTACCGCAGCGACGCCCGCACCCGCGAGCGACTGGCTCCAGGCACCCGAAGCGTAGCCGAGTGCGAGCATGATCCCACCGATCAGGATTAGCGCTGCCGCCCCGAGACGGTTGGTAAGGCCCTTGACGGCACGCGTCCACACAAGCACCGCGAGCCCGTAAAGCCCGACGACGAGGCCGGCCACCACGGCGCTGACTCCCACACTCTCGAGCGAGGGAGCGAGGAAGGTGAGGAAGCCTAGTATCACGGCGCCCTCCACCATCGCTATCGCCACCACCAGAACCGCCCAGAACCGGCGGAGGACCCGGCTGATCTGGGTCAGTGGACCTTCTTTCCTCTCCGCGGCGAACCCCTCTGGCTCCGGCAAGCGCGTCAGCAAAAGGGCGAGCGCGACCCCGGCGAGGGCCGGGGTCGCGAAGGCTAGGCGCCAAGCGTCGAGGTAGGCGGCGAGCCCTCCGAGGAACGTCGCCGAGGCCGTACCCACCGCAGAGGCAGCCATCAGGTCCGCCAGAGCCTTCTGGCGGGAATTCATCCCCACGGTGTCGCCGACGTAGACGAGGGCTGACGGGATCACCGCGGCGAACAGCCCGCCGGCAAGCGCCCGCGCAGCGATCAGGGCGCCCAAGTTCGGGGCCGACGCCGAGAGGACCCCTGCTATCGCGGCCCCAAGGAGCGTAAGGCGCATCACGCGCACCCTCCCGAGCCGGTCCGAGAGCATCGCCCATACGGGCTGCATCCCTCCGTAGAGCAAGTAATAAAGGCTAGCCGCCGCGGCAACCCTAGCCAACGAAGTCTCAAAAGTGGCAGCGATGGTTACCAGCATCGGCGCGACCACGAAGCGATCGAAGCTGCTGAAGAAGGCCGCGAGCTGCAGGAGGCGCAGCCCTCCGGAAGGTTTTATTCCCGTGGCGTCTTCACTTCGTCCATGCGTGCCTCCAGCGCTTATCTGCTTAGCGGGGATGCATGCCGCCGTCCACCGATACGGTCTGTGCGGTGATGAATGGGTTGGCGACGAGCGAGCACACCACTTGCGCCACCTCCTCCGGCCTCCCGAGCCGGCCTCCTGAGCCTGCCTACCGGAACCCTCGCAGCGAGCCTCTCGCGCGTCTGCTCCTCGTTGTCCGATCCTCCGCCAGGGAGCGTGCCGCCGCCTTCAATGAGGGCCGGTGCTACGGCGTTGACCGTCACGCCGTGCGGCGCGAGCGAGGCTGCGAGGGAGCGAGTAAGTCCAATCAGGGCCGCTTTAGAAGCCGCGTATTGCGGGCCGACGAGGCCGCCGGTGAAAGCGGCTACTGACGAGACGAAGACGAGCCTGCCCCGACCCCGCCCGCACATCCCGGGCGCCATCCGCCTGGCGAGCAGGAAGGCGGGCCGCAGGTTCACCTCCATCACTTCGTTCCAGTCCTCGACCGATATCTCTTCCAGACCCTGACGCGGCGCGATGCCGGCGTTGCTCACCAGCACGTCCACCGGCCCCAGCGACCTCTCGGCTTCTTCACAGACGCGCCCCACCGCCGCTGGGTCCCGCAGGTCGCTGCCGATCGCAACCGTCCGGCGTCCGGACCGTTCGATGCGGGAGGCCACCCGCGCGGCCGCGTCCCCGTCGCTCTCGTAGCTGACCGCCACGTCGGCTCCCTCGCCTGCCAGACTCTCCGCTATCGCGGCCCCGATGCCGCGACTCGCCCCAGTGACCAGCGCGACGCGACCTTCCAGGTCCATTCTTAACTCCTCCAGAGAAGAAGGGCGGGCCGATCAGGTAGTCTGCCCAAGAGACGCCCTTCGCTTCGCGTCGGTCTAGTGGTTGACCGACCGCATTCCTATCTCGTTGTAACGCTCCCCTGCCGCCGCTCCTTTGGGGGCGACCTCATCTATGCGCTTCAGGTCCTCGCCGGTCAGCTCTATCTCCGCGGCGGCAGTATTCTCTTCGAGGCACTGACGGCGTTTGGTGCCGGGGATGGGGACGATGTCCTCCCCCTGGTACAGGAGCCACGCGAGGGCGAGCTGCCCCGGAGTCGCGCCCTTCTCGGCGGCGACCTCCCTGACACGCTCGACCAGCTCCAAATTTTTGCCGAAGTTCTCGCCCTGGAAGCGTGGCGAGGTGCGTCGGAAGTCGTTCTCCTCAAAGTCGTCTGGGCTCTGTATCTGGCCGGTCAGGAACCCGCGACCCAAAGGGGAATAAGCCACGAAACCGATCCCGAGCTCTCTGACGGTGGGCAGTATCTGGTCCTCCACGTCCCGACTCCACAGGCTGTACTCGGTCTGCAGGGCAGTGATAGGGTGCACCGCGTGCGCCCGCCTTATCGTCTCGGGCGCCGCCTCGGAGATGCCGAGGTAGCATACCTTGCCGGCCTCCACCAGCTCGGCCATGGCGCCCCACGTCTCCTCGACGGGCGTATCGGGGTCAACACGATGCTGATAGTAGAGGTCGGTGTACTCCACGCCGAGCCGCTCCAGCGAGGCGTCGCACGCGCGGCGCACGTAGTCCGGCTCACCGCTCACCCCGAGCCTCTCGCCGTTCTCCCCGCGCACGTTACCGAACTTGGTGGCCAAGACCACCTCGTCTCGCCGGCCCCGGATCGCTTTGCCCATCAGCCTCTCGTTGGTGAAGGGGCCGTACATGTCCGCGGTGTCGAGGAAGCTCACGCCGAGCTCTACGGCGCGGCGGATCGTGGCAATCGACTCCTCCTCCCCCGCGCCATAGAACTCGCTCATCCCCATGCAGCCCAAGCCTAGCTCCGAGACCTCGAGGCCCTGAGCGCCGAGTGTTCGCGTTCTCATAATCTCCTTCTAAGAACAGCCATCCGATATAACACTTGAGATACCCTATGTGAGCCGTTCGGTAACGTACTGGAGCAGGGGCTAGACCTGGTCGTCGCCCTCGGCCGCCTTCTGGGCCCCGCTGGCGATGAGTGGGGTCAGTAAGCCCCCGGTCTACTGCCGGGGCTTCACTCTTTTCGGGTATTCCCCTTAGATAAGCCGGTTGCGAAGAGCCGACGAGCGGATTCGAACCGCTGACCTAACCTCATCATGAGTGATAATCGGGGTGTTGCAGGGAATTGCATGGCGGTGCAAACCCCGCATATCTAAGCCGGTTTCTTTTCTCTGGCTTGCCCTGTGTTGCACGGTATTGCGCCCGCGGTCGTGTCAGAGTGGTGTCAATATGATCCTCGTATCCGCGTAACACTGTCGTCCACGACTAGTTCTCTTGAGTCCGGATCGGTCAAGCTTTGCCTCATGCGATTGGCTGGCGAACCAAAGGCTCAAAGCCCTGCGTCTCACTCACCATCTCTCGTAATCTTTCCGTCTCCGCTTGTCGCATCCGTTCTCGCTTGTGACACCCGTTGGTCAAAGCCATCCTCCTTAAACTCTCCCGCGCAGGAACTCCTCCCAGCGTATCTCGCCGTATCTATTGTTCGGGCACGTCAACGCCCCCTCGCGGAACGCTCGAGCCGTCTTGCCAGGCAACCGAAACACCAGGATCGTCTTTTGCCGTCCCGTGACCTCGAGGTAGCCGCGCACGACGTCGGCCACCGTCCTCACCTCGGGTCCGCCTATGTCCGGGGCACGACCCGCAGGCTCCGAGAGCGCGAGTTCGACCAGGCGTCCGGCCACCTCCCCTGCGTCCATGGGCTGGCCGGGGAACCCGTTGGGTACGACCATGACGAGCATCCGTTCCAGGAACCGTATCGCCATCAAGACCAGATCGTAGAACTGGGTGGCTCGAAGGATGGTGTACGGGACGAAGGAGTCTTCGATGACCCGTTCCGTTTCGAGCTTGACCCGATAGAAAGGATAGGATGGAACGCGGTCTATGCCGACGATGGAGATGTAGACGAAGTGCGAGACGCCTGCTGTGGCAGCAGCCTCGAGCAGGCGCTTTGTCCCTTCGACGTCCGTCTGGCGGGCCTTGCGGAATGGGCTCGAGGCGCAGTGGATAATCGTCTCGGCGCCGCGGACCGCCAGATCCAACCCCTCTCCCGTACTCAGATCTCCCCGGACCGTGCCGGACCGCCCGCTTCGGCTTAGGACCCGCGCCTCTACGCCCGTGGAGTTCAGACGTTCGACCACCCGCTGGCCTAGGACCCCGGTCCCACCGGTGACGAGGACTTCCGACGCGCTCACTCCGAGACCTCCTTTCTTTCGACTTGTCCCAGCGGCGACACAGTCCCAAGGCGATCGTTCCTTATTATCTCGCACCGGCCGCTCTCAAGATCTCAGGTAAGAGGCTCCGTTCACGTCGACGATGGCACCGGTCATGAAATCCGGGGCCTCCGAGGCCAGGAACGCCACCGTACGCACGACCTCCTCTGGGGTGGCGACGCGCCCGAGGGGGCTCTGCGACCGGATAGCATCCCCCATAGGGCCGCGGAGCAAGGGGTTCGCCATGTCGGTCTCGACGAAGCCGGGTGCGACGACGTAGAAGAATACGCCGTGGGGCGCGAGCGCCTGGGCCATGGATTGGCTCATGGCGTTCAGG
>Ga0126308_10000685_pt1 | contig 12003 bp, 16 predicted proteins | sample Plot55_FD_92533 | JGI IMG/M metagenome (GOLD analysis project Ga0126308, IMG submission 92533) | Serpentine soil microbial communities from UC McLaughlin Reserve, CA, USA - Plot55 | ecosystem: Environmental > Terrestrial > Soil > Grasslands | place: USA: UC McLaughlin Reserve, Lake County... | reverse complement strand
GATCCTGGAGTTGCCGGACGAGAAGGTCGCCGCCGCTAACTGATCTCCTGACGTTCCTCGGGCGTCGGTGGCGGTGCGGGGCCGGAGCGGACAGTATTTCAATACGGACGCGGAGAGCACCGTGCCGCTAGCGGCGTCAGGCGGCCCGCAGGCCGGCTTTGCCGGCTGGAGGGTCGCCGGCGAGGGACGTCAGGCGACTTCGCGGAGTTTTTGGGCTTCCGCCAGAGCGCGCAGCTTCTTCAGCGTGTGGTGCTCGATCTGGCGGATTCGCTCGCGCGTCACGTTGAACGCCCGGCCGACCTCGTCCAGGGTCAGCGGTGCCTGGCCGTCAAGGCCGTAGCGGAGCTGGATGACCTCGCGCTCGCGTTCCGACAGCGTGCCCAGGATCTTCTTGAGCGTCTCGCGGCGCATCGTCATCTCGGCCGCCTCGTCGGGAAGCGGCTCGGTCTCGTCCGTGAGGAAGTGCCCGAACTCCGACTCCTCCTCGTCGCCGACCGGCTTCTCGAGTGACACCGGCATCTGTGCCGTGCGCCGGATCTGCGTCACGTCATCGACGGCGAGCTCGACATCGATCGCGATCTCCGACGTCGTCGGCTCGCGCCCGAGCTCTCCGCGGAGCTTGCGCTCCGAGCGGACGATCTTGTTCAACTTCTCGACGATGTGGACGGGCATGCGGATGGTGCGGCCCTTGTCGGCGAGCGCGCGCGCAACGGCTTGGCGGATCCACCAGGTCGCGTACGTCGAAAATTTGAACCCCTTGCGATAGTCGAACTTCTCGGCAGCGCGAACGAGGCCGATCGTCCCCTCCTGGATCAGGTCGAGAAACGGCAGGCCCTGGTTGCGGTACTTCTTTGCGATCGAGACGACGAGGCGAAGGTTCGCCTCCACCATCTCCTGCTTCGCGCCGTGCTCGCCGCGCTCGATCCGCTTCGCGAGCTCGACCTCCTGCGCGGCCGTCAGCAAATCGACGCGGCCGATGTCCTTGAGGAAGAGCTGGAGTGAATCGGTGGAGACCTCGCGCTGCTCGACGTCGACGCTCGGCGCCTGCTCGGCTTCCGCCTCGGCGGCATTGACGACTTCGATGTGGAGTTCCTCGAGCGCGTTGTAGAAGTCGTCGAGCTGCGACGTGTCGAGGTCGAGCTCGTCGAGCGCGAGCGCGATCTCATCGGCGCTCAGCGACCCGTGCTCGCGGCCGCTCTCGAGGAGACCCTTCGCTTCGTCGGTTTCGAGTAGGTCTACGGCCAAGACCCGCTTCCCGCCACCGTTGCTATTGCCCCCGCTCACTGAGGACGGAACTGTCGCACGAGCGGCGGACAGAATCTATAGGCCGTTCGGCCTATCTTCCTGCGCGTGCAGGCCTATCTTTTCGGCCCCAGCTTGCGCAGGAATCTCGCTGCTTCCAGCGCGAGCGGCGTCTGCGGCGCGACGGTGCGCGCAAGCTGCAGCTGGCGCCTCCCTTCGTTCACCTGACCGAGCCAGAGCAGCAGCAGCCCGAGGTGGAACCGCACCGTCGCCGCGTGCGGGAACCGTCTGGTCAGCGGCCCCAGCCGAGAGAAAGCGCGTTCCGGATGCTCCTTGTCGAAGCGGGCGACCGCGGCCGCGACCTGCGGCTCGGGGTCGTTCGGCGCGAGAGCCGCAGCGGCGGTGTACGCCCTTTCCGCGGATATCGGCTTACCGAGGCGCTGGAGCACGACTCCGTAGAGGAGCCTCGTCCGAACGGTGCGCCCGCGCTCGAGCTCGGCGAGCTGCCGCCTCGGCGAGAGCCGCGAGAGGCGCGGCGGCGCGCCGAAGCTCGGCACGAAGGTCGGCCGTCCCGGCGCGTAATTCTGGTGCAGGAGGTCGTCCGCGCGCACGGCCGACAGCGAGTCCGGCTGCGCTCGCTTCGCCTGCCGCCACGCCGCCAGCGCCTGCTGGTCGCGACCCGCCGACGACAGCGCGATCCCGAGGTTCAGCCGGACGAGAGCACTGTTCGGGTTCCCCGCCGCAAGGCGTCCGAGCCGCTCCAGCGTCGCGTCCGGCCACGCGGCCATGGCCGCTCCCACCTCCGCCTCGAGCGAGTGGTAGCGGTCGAAGATCGCGCGTGCATCACCGACGTGGTTCTGCCGGTACAACGTCGCGGCGCGCCGCAGCGCCGTCGCCTCGCGGTCCGCGCGCACTCCGAGGTCGAGTGCGAGCGGCGGCCGAGGACCAAGTTCCGTCGCCTGGCGCTTGCTCCCATCCGAGCTCAGCGCGATCGTCGCACCGATCGCGCCGGCCGCCGTCAGCACGGCGAGGCCGACGATCGTGTAGACGCGGGCACGCGCGCTCACGCAGCCGACGATAGCCGCACCGCCGTCGCTAGTCTCGTCTCAGGAGATGCCGAGCTACCGCGAGCTGCTGCAGTCCGTCAAGGACGAGATCCAGGAGATCGACGCTCGTCACGCGCGCGAGCTGCTCGACGCCGATCCGACGGTCAGTGTCGTCGACGTGCGCGAGCGCGACGAGTGGGACGAGGGGCATCTTCCGAACGCCGTCCATATTCCGCGCGGCTCGCTCGAGTCGAGGATCGAGCAGGCCGTTCCGGATCGTACGCAGCGCGTGGTCCTGTACTGCGCGGCTGGGAACCGCTCCGCGTTCGCGGCCCGAGCGCTCGGGGAGCTCGGCTACGAAAACGTGAGCTCGCTTGCCGGCGGCTTCACCGACTGGAAGCGGAACGGGCACCCGACGGCGCTGTCGCGGACGCTGTCACCGCAGGGACGGATGCGCTACAGCCGCCACCTGCTGATTCCCGAAGTCGGCGAGGAGGGCCAGCTGCGGCTGCTCGACTCGCGCGCGCTGCTCATCGGTGCGGGTGGTCTCGGCTCGCCGGCGGCCTTGTACCTCGCCGCGGCCGGCGTCGGCACGCTCGGGATCGTCGACGACGACGTCGTCGACGAGAGCAACCTGCAGCGGCAGATCATGCACTCGACGGCGACGCTCGGAGAACCGAAGGTCGAGTCGGCGGCGCGGACGATCCGGGAGCTGAACCCCGACGTCCAGGTGATGGCCTACCGCGAGCGGCTGACGTCCGAGACGATCGAGCAGATCCTCGCCGACGGGTGGGACGTGATCGTCGACGGCGCTGACAATTTCCCGACGCGTTACCTGCTGAACGACGCATCGGTCTGGCACGGGATCCCGGTCGTGCACGGGTCGATCTACCGATTCGAAGGCCAGCTGACGGTGTTCAAGCCGGGCGACGGGCCGTGCTATCGCTGCCTATTCCCGCAGCCCCCGCCGCCGGAGCTCGCGCCTAGCTGTGCTGAGGGCGGCGTCCTCGGCGTTCTGCCGGGCATCGTCGGGACGCTGCAGGCGAACGAGGCCCTCAAGCTCGCGCTCGGAATCGGCGAGCCGCTCGTGGGCAAGCTCGTCCTCTTCGACGCGCTGAGCGTCTCTTTCACGCAGCTGGAGGTCCGCCGCGACCCCGCCTGCCCGGTCTGCGGCGACCAGCCGACGATCACCGAGTACGTCGACTACGTCGAGTTCTGCGCCGGCGCCAGGGGAGGCTGAGATGGCAAACGTGAGGATCCCGCCCACGCTCCGGACGGAGACGGGCGGCAGCGCCGAAGTCCAGGCGGAGGGTGGAACCGTGCGAGAACTGCTCGCCGATCTCGCCTCGCGCTTCCCATCGCTCGGCCAGCAGATCTTGCGCGACGGCGACGTCGCCCCCTTCGTGAACGTCTATCTCGACGGCGAGGACGTCCGCACGCGTAGCGGGCTCGACTCGCAGGTCGACGAACGCTCCAGCGTGATCCTGCTTCCGGCGGTCGCCGGTGGCCTGTCCTAGCGTCGTCGCGCCCTCCCTGCTGGACCTCGTCGGCGGCACGCCGCTCGTCGAGCTGCCACGGCTGACAGCTGCTGCGGGAGTGGCGGACGCGGTTCGCGTGTTCGCGAAGCTCGAGGGGCAGAACCCGACCGGCTCGATCAAGGATCGTGTAGCGAAGGCGATGATCGAGGAGGCGGAGGCCGCCGGGGAGCTCGAGCCGGGGCGCGAGCTGCTCGAGCCCACCTCCGGAAACACAGGGATCTCACTCGCGCTCGTGGCGAAGCTGAAGGGCTACCAGCTCACTTGCGTGCTGCCGGAGAACGCGACGGCGGAGCGCCGGCGCCTGCTCGAGCTCTACGGGGCGAAGATCGTCGAGTCGCCGGCGGCGGAGGGAAGCAACGGCGCCGTCCGGCTCGCCCTGGCGCTCGCGGAGCGGAGCCCGAGGTACTTCATGCCGTTTCAGTACGCGAACCAGGCGAACCCACGGGCGCATTACGACGGGACGGGGTGCGAGATCGCAGAGGCCATGGAACGTGTCGACGTGCTCGTGGCGGGTCTTGGCACCGGCGGCACGCTGATGGGCGCCGGCGACCGCCTGCGGGAGACGTTCCCCGACCTCGTGGTCGCGGCGGCGGAGCCGCTGCCGGGCGATTCGGTGATCGGCTTGCGCTCCCTCGAGGACGGCTACGTGCCGCCGATCCTCGACGTGTCGAAGCTCGACCGCAAGCTGCTCGTCTCTAACGCCGAGTCCGTGCTGGGGCTGCGGGCCCTGCTTGAGCGGGAGGGGATCTTCGGAGGCGTGTCCGCCGGGGCGGTCATCCACGTCGCCCTACGGCTCGCGCGCGAACTCGAAGAAGGTGTTGTCGTCTGCGTCCTCGCCGACGGCGGCTGGAAGTACCTCTCCGCCGACTTCTGGCAACTCGGGGACGCCGAGGTGGAGGCCGCGATGGAGGACCGCGTCTGGTGGTGATCCCCGCGGACGTTCGTCGCGCGCTCGAGGAGCACGCGCGCGAGGAGGCTCCGAACGAAGCCTGCGGCTTAGTGGTCCTCCGCGACGGCGAGGCCGTCCGCTACGAGCGCGGGCGCAACGCGCTCGTCTCGCCGTACCGGTTCGAGCTGGAGGTCGACCCCGAGCTGTGGTTCCTCGAGGACGACGGGTACGAGCTCGCCGTCTTCCATTCGCATCCCGAGACGCAGGCGCGGCCGTCGAGAACCGACGTCGAGCGGATCGGACTATGGGAAGGGCGGCCCTACCTGATCCTGAGCCTGGGCACGGACGAGCTGGCGGCGTTCCGGATCGCGGACGGTCGAGTCGCCCAGGAGCCGCTCTAGCTGACTCGGAAAGACTTGTACTGGCCGGCCTTGTAGTGGCCCGGCAGGTTGCAGAGCAGCACGTACTTTCCGGACTTCAACGTCAAGGTCAGCTTCTTCAGAGAACCTGGCTTGAACGGCTTGAGCTTGCCCTTGACGCCCGTGAGCTTCGCGACGGCGCCTTTCATCGGCAGCTTCCCGGCAGGGCGGTTCGTCTTCACCACGATGAACTCGTGCTTCAGCTTCCCTTTGTTGCGGACGGCGAACGTCACCTTCCCGGAGTTGGTGCCCGGCGGCGCCAGCACCTTGAACTCCTTCAGCGACACGGCGGTCGTCGGCCCCATCTGGGTCTCGGCGAACGCCGTTCCGGCTGCTACGCCGGCGAGGCCGACGAACAGGGCTAGGAGCTTCTTTCGCATGCCTGACCCTAAACGACCCTCAACGTTCCGTGCATCTGCTTCTTGTGCGGGTCGCAGACGTAGCGGTACGTGCCCCTCTTCAGCCGCAGCTTCGCCCACGTCTTCGTCCCGAGGAAGCGAACTGGCGTGGTCTTGTTGATGCCCGGGCCGACGAGGTGGAAGTTATGGTCGGTCGAGGTGTCGTTGATGACGAACGTATAGACGCCAGGCTTGACGCGGCTGATCCGCTTGAAGCCGTAATTCGTCAGCTTGATGTCGAAGCTCGGGCCCGTCTTCCCGAAGAGCTTCGGCACCTTGACCTTCTGCGGCGCGGCCTGGATGCCGGCGGCGCCGGCGGCGAGCGCTCCAACCGCAGCGAGAACGAGGAAGGAATACCCGAGTCGAGACACCTGCTGCTCCTTTCGATTCAGTTTGGCGGGAGTACGGGGTCTCGGTACTCCGAAGAGGCGCCTCGATCGTAGCGATACTCCCTGACGTGCAGGCACCTGAAGGGTGGCGGGAACGAGACGGTGCCCTCGAACGGGAATTCCGCTTCAAGGATTTCGCTGGGGCTCTCGCGTTCGTGAACCGCGTGGGCGAGCTGGCAGAGCGCGAGAACCACCACCCCGACATCGCGATCCACTGGGACCGAGTCACGCTGCGCTGGTGGACGCACGTCGCAGACGCCGTCACCGAGCGCGACCAGGAGCTCGCCGCGAAGACGAACGAGCTCGCCTAGCCGGACGCCGGCTCGTCTCCGGCGAGCGGCTGCTCCTCCTCGCCCGGCGACGGGAGGAACGTGACCGTCAACCGCTGGATCCGCGTTCCTTCGACCTCGCTCACTTCGAAATTCATGCTGTCCAGCGCGACCTCGTCGCCTGCCTCGGGCGCGCGGCCGAGGCGGCCGAAGACGAAGCCGCCGACAGTGTGGTAGTCCTCGACCGGCAGCTGCGTCCCGAACTGTTCGTTGAAGTCGTCGATCGGAAAGGTGCCGTGGATGCGGACCGTGGAGTCGTCCAGGCGCTCGATCGACTCGTCGGGCAGGTCGAACTCGTCCTCGATCTCGCCGACGATCTCTTCCAGCAGGTCCTCGAGCGTGACGATGCCTTCCATCGCTCCGTACTCGTCGAGGACGATCGCCATGTGCTGGTTCTTGGCGCGGAACTCGGCGAGCAGGCTCGCGAGATCCTTCGTCTCGGGAACGACGTAGGCGTCCCGGAGCAACTGCTCGATCTGGACGTCGGCAATTCCGCGGTCCATCAGCGCCGAGAAGAGGTCGCGGACGTGCAGGATCCCGACGATCTCGTCCAAGGACCCTCGGTAGACGGGATAGCGGGTGTAGGGGGAGTCCATGACGGCGCCGAGCGCCTCTTCCGGCGGAAGGTCGATAGACAAGGCCACGACGGCGGGCCGCGGCACCATGACGTCGTCCGCCTCCTTGTCGGCGAAGTCGAACACCTTGTAGAGCATCTCCCGCTCTTCCTGCTCGATCTCGCCTGTCTTCTCGGCCTCGGAGACGATCATGCGGATGTCCGCCTCGGTGTGCGCGATGACGCCCGCCGGTGCAGGCTGGATGCCGAAGAGGCGCGTGACGGCGTTCGCGGACTCCTGCAGGAACCACACAAGAGGATAAGTCGCGAGATAGAAGCCTTCGATCGGAAGCGCCACCCAGAGCGCAGTCGACTCGTTCTTGGTCAACGCGATTGCCTTGGGAACAAGCTCACCGAGCGTGACGTGGAGGTAGGTGACGAGGCCGAACGCGAACGCGAACGCGATCGACGTAGCGAGGAGAGGCTCGTCGAACCAGTGCTCGACGAGGGGCTCGCCGACGGCACCGAGCAGAATCGAGAAGGCGGTGATCCCAAGCTGGACGGTGCCGATGAAGCGGCGTGGACTGTCCATGATCCGGAGTGCGATCCTGGCCCTCCGATTGTTTTTTTCGGCGAGCTCGGCCAGCCGCGGACGCCGAGCCGTGACCAGCGCATACTCAGCCGCGACGAAAAAGCCGTTCGCCGCAACGATCGCCAGAACGGCGATAACCTCGAGGAACGTGATCACGTGGACGCCCCGCCGGGCGGACGTCTAGGAATTTCTTCGTCGTCCAACAGGATCTAGGCCGCAGTATAGGTAACGGGGACGACGTCCCCGAGTCGGCGGGCCTCGCCCACCGCGACCAGCCGCTCGAGATGCGAGAGCGCCTCCGCGACCGCGAACCGCCGCTGCGAGGGACCGAAGCGGTCGCCGAACAGTGACAGCGAGACCTCGTAACCGGTGCGCGCCTCGGACCCAATGGCAGCGGCGGTTGCGGCGAGCCGCTGCTCGTGGTGCAGCAGAATCTCGCGCGCGCGGCCCGCCGGGTCGTCGATCGGGTCGCCGTGTGCCGGAAGCGCGAGGCGAGGCGCGAGCTCGACGGTCCGTTCGAGCGAGGCGAGATAAGCGCCGAGCGGGTCCGGCCGCGATTCCGGGTAGAGGCCGACCGCCGGCGTGATCCCCGGCAGCAGGTGGTCGCCGACGACGAAAACTCCGTCGCGCAGGAAGCCCAGGTGACCGTCGGCGTGACCCGGCAGCTCGACGACCTCCCAGCCGTCGACGAGGTCGCCTTCGTCGAGGAGCTGCGGGTCACGCGCGAACCGGATGAGTGGCCGCACCGTGCGCCCCTGCTCGAGCACGTCGTCTGCGATCTGCGGCGGAACGCCGTGGAAGCGGAACCAGTCCGCGATCCGGTCCGGCCAGTCGCGGCTCCCCCACACCCTCTCGCACTGCTCGTAATCGAGCCTTCCCTGGTGGACCGAAGCGCCCGTCACCCGGCGGGCGATGTCGCTGCCCCAGACGTGGTCCGGGTGGAAGTGCGTGATCAGGATCGCCTCGATCGGGACAGCGAGCGACTCCTCGAGGAATGGCGCGAGGTCCGGCAGGCCGAGGCCGGTGTCGACGAGCAGCCAGCCGGCGTCGCCGCGGATGACGTAGCAGTGCACGTGGCTGGGCGGAATCGGGAGCGGAATCGTCAGCCGGCGCACGCCCACAGCGAGCTCGTCCATCGCGGCCATTCTCTCGCACGAACGTGTGTTCTATAATCGCGGGATGCGCGCCGAGTACCGCGAGGAGCCGTGCAAGGTCGCGCTCAATCGCGTCCGCGGGATGGCGTTCGACTGGTCCCTGAACCCGTACATGGGCTGTGTTCATCGATGCACGTTCTGCTACGTCAGAGCGTTCGAGCGGCGCGCCGACCGCCCGTCGGACGAACGCTACGGCCAGTCGATCCGCGTAAAGGTCAATGTCGCAGAGGTGCTGCGCCGCGAGCTCGCGCGCGCGAGCTGGAAGCACGAGACGGTCGCGATCGGCGCGGCGACGGATCCGTACCAGCCCGCGGAGGGGCGCTATCGACTGACGCGGTCGTGCATGGAGGCGCTCGTCGACGCACACAATCCGTTCAACGTCATCACCCGCGGACCGTTGATCGTCCGCGATCTCGACGTCCTGCAGGAGGCAGCGCGCCGCGCAGAAGTCTCGATCAACTTCTCGGTGCCGACGCTGGACGACCGCGTCTGGAGAACTACAGAGCCGGGGACCGCTCCTCCACGTCAGCGGCTGCGGGCGCTCAAGCGGCTGGTCGATGGCGGGATCAAGGCGGGCGTCGGAATGGCGCCGATCCTGCCCGGCATCTCCGACAAACCCGAGTTGCTGCGCGAGGTCGTCCAGGCCGCCCGCGACGCGGGAGCGACGCACCTGTGGGCGAACGTCCTTTTCCTCCGGCCGGGAACCCGCGAGCATTTCCTCGAGAACCTCGCCGAGGACTGGCCGGAGGAGGCGGAGCGGTACGAGCGCCTGTACGGGCACGGCGCCTACCTGAAGAAAGACGTGACGGGGCCCGTGCAGGGTGCGGTAGCGGAGCTCCGGCGCGAGTACGGCGTCGCCGACCGCCGCCGGAAGCCGCTCGCCCCACCCCCCGAGCCGGAACAGCTCTCGTTCGCCGTCTGAATACAATCCCGCCGTGGCACAAGACGGGTACCTCCTGTTCGTCTGGAAGCCGAGCGGCTACGAGTTGGAGAAGCGCTCGGGCAGCCCGCCTGCGGTTGGCGAAGACGTCGAGATCGGCGAGCAGACGCAGCGCGTGATCAAGGTTGCGCCGTCGCCGCTTCCTGCGGACTCGCGGCTCTGCGCCTACCTTCAGCCGCTCAGGTAGCGGCTTCCTCCGCGGCGACCAACCCGAGGACGAGCGCGGTCGCGAGACCGCTCGCGTAGCCGCCGGTCGAGATCCCCCCGGCGTCGACGCCCGCCGCGTAGAGCCCCTCGACGGGTGCGCCGTCCTCGGCGAGGACACGCGCTCGCTCGTCCGTCCGGAGGCCGCCGATCGTGTGGGTGATCCCTGCAGTGACATGGACGGCGTAGCGGTACCCGGTCGGCGCGTCGAACGGTAGATCCCGGGGATCGAGAACGGTGCCGCCTACGTCCCGAGCCGCGTCGATCATCTCGCCCACACTGCGGTCACGAACCGACACGCCGAGCGTTGGCTCGTCGACCAGGTACCACGCGCGTCCGCCGGGCTGCCGCGCGATTGCCTGAACGAGGTCGAGCTCCGACCAGGAGATCGCGGCGGGCGCGAACTCCTCGCCCCGCTCGTTCAAGACGAGCGCGTGGCTGCCGTACAGCTGCGCCAGCTCGACGTAACGCTCCTCCGGCACGCGTGCGGGTGGAGCCGGCATCGCGCGGCCGTAGAACTCGTTGAGCCCGGTGCTGAGGGCTGCGCCTCGGGCGAGCCCGTGCCGCAGCCCATCGCCGGAGCTCCACCGATTGGCGCGCAACAGAACCGGCTCCTCTGTGATGTGGAGTCGGACGAGCTCGGGGCTCGCCGGGAAACCTCCAGTGGCGAGCAGGATCGGCCCCTCCCCTTCGTGGAGCGGCGTCTCGTACTCAATCGCGGGCGCGGCGCGGACGAGTGCCTCCGTCAGACTGCGAGGCTCGAATCGTTTGCCGATCGTCCGCGGATTCCCGGTCTGCTCCCACACGACGGGAGCGCCGAGTGACTGGAGCCAGTCGAGCGCGTCGTCGAACCGCTCGACGATCAGCTGCTGAAGGTGTGGATCGCCGCCGGGGCACTCGGCCCGGAACGCGTCGAGCGTCCGGTAGCGCCAGATCACGCAGCTCGAGAGGAGCATCGACCCGCCAGGCCGGTTGCCCTTCTCGACGACGCGCGGCTGCAGGCCGAGCTCCCTGGCGCGCGCTGCGGCGCAGAGCCCTGCCATGCCCGCCCCGGCGATTGTGACGCGCCGCTTCAGACCAGTGAAAAGCCCGGCTTGTGCTCGACGTACTCGAGCTTGACGCGCTCAGGGCCCCAGAGGAAGACGGCGTAGGTGTTCGCGGCGTCAACGACCCGGTCGACCTCAACTCCCATCCGCTTAGCCTCCTCGATGTGCTCGTCTGCTGAATCAACCCGCATCGCGAGATGGTTGAGCAGCGGGCGCTCAGGCTCGGTCGAGTCTCCGTCGTGGAACTCGACGTACGCCCCGCCGACCTCGACCCGGGGTACGCCGGATGGGCCTGCGCCGTCAGGGGAGAATCCGAGCGCTCCGTACTCCTGTGCGGTCTCGTCGGGATGCGCCGAGAACAGCGCGACGTGGTCGAGGTCGTAATCCACCTCCGTCTGGGCCTCGACGAGGCCCAGACGGAGCCCTTCGTACAGGTCGAAGTACGCCTCGCCTTCCCGAGGACGGCTCAGCTCGACGCCGCTCTTCAGGCGGGCGAGCGTTCGCTCGAGATCCGACACGCGGAGCGCAACGTGCTTGAGGTGACCTCGCTCGCGCGGGCCTTCCTCCGCGAACAGGGTCAGCTTGCCGCGACGCGCGTCCGAGCCGACCAGCGTGAAGTCGTCCGTTCGGTCGACGATGTGCATGCCGAGGTGCTGCGTGACGAAGTCGGCGATCCGATCCCGCTCCGCGACCCACAGCGCCACGTGATCGAGGGTCAGCGGCTTCATCACGAGAGCATAGTGGGAGGGGCACAAGGCCCCTCCCATGGGGGCGCTACTTACGCCGGTCGACGGCGCGCTGGAGCTGACCCTTGTTCATCTTCGAGCGGCCTGGCACGTTCATCCGCCTGGCCTCGTTGTAGAGCTGCTCCTTTGTCCGGCCCTTCGGCCTGGAAGTCCCCGAGCGCTGCCCGCCGCGGCGGCCCGACGACATGTCCTTCCGCGACAGCCGAGACGACTCTTTCGCCTCGCCGGAGCGTGCTCGCTCCTTGTTGACGGTTCTGGCCGCGACCTCCTTCGCCCGCTTGGTCGACGTGCCACGCTCCTTCGCGCTGTCCTTGATGTGCTCGTACTGGCGTTCGCGCTTGTTGCTCCATGCCTTCTGCGGCATCACTCCTCCTTTGCGAGTTCGCCTTCGAAGGTCCGTTGCCCCGCGCGCCCAATTTGAATCCCGTCCGAACGCGCGAAATTGGCGCATTTCCAGCACAATTGGGCGCGGATCTCCGCGGTATGCTCGGAAGTGGGTGGTGGGTGGAGCGCCGATG
>Ga0126308_10000684_pt1 | contig 12008 bp, 2 predicted proteins | sample Plot55_FD_92533 | JGI IMG/M metagenome (GOLD analysis project Ga0126308, IMG submission 92533) | Serpentine soil microbial communities from UC McLaughlin Reserve, CA, USA - Plot55 | ecosystem: Environmental > Terrestrial > Soil > Grasslands | place: USA: UC McLaughlin Reserve, Lake County... | reverse complement strand
CGTTGCGCGTATGAGAGAGGCCACTGGTCCTGCTCACCATCTTTCGCATCGGCACGTTTCACTTTGCGCAACGCAGGCGTTGCTGCGTCACCAGGAGACCCGGATCGAAGTCGCTCGATCTCCGCTGCCAGGGCCACAACCGTGGGCTCCTCAAAGATGAGTCGCAGCGGAACCTCGATATTAAGCGACGTGCGAATCCTGGAAACGAGCTGTGTGGCAAGCAGTGAGTGTCCACCGAGATCGAAGAAACTCTCGTGGCGCGAGACTCGCTGGAGCTGGAGCAGATCTGAAAAGCAGTACGCCAACAGCTCTTCTGTTGCGGAGCGTGGTGGTTCGTAATCCACCGCAAACGAAGACCGGAATGCCGGAACCGGCAACGCCTTGCGATCCAGTTTTCCGTTGGGTGTGATCGGTAGCTTGTCGAGAACGACAAAGGAAGCAGGCACCATGTAATCCGGCAGCCGTTCCTTGAGATACAAACGCAAATCGGCGAGGCGTAACGCCTTTTCATCTGCCGCCACGACATACGCTACCAGCCGCTTGCCACCAGGACCGTCTTCTCTCGGCAACACTACGCACTCGCGTATCTGTGCGTGAGCAAGCAACACCACTTCAATCTCACCGAGCTCGATGCGGAAGCCGCGAATCTTTACCTGCTGGTCTACCCGGCCCACGAATTCCAGGTTTCCTGACAAGCGATAACGAACCAGGTCGCCTGTGCGATAAAGACGTCCGCCAGGTTCTTCGCTAAACGGGTGTGGAACAAAACGGTCCGCCGTCAAAGCCGGCTTGTTTAGGTAGCCACGAGCCAGTCCATTTCCGCCGATGTAAAGCTCTCCCGTAACTCCGATCGGCACCGGCTGCATCTGCTGGTCCAGCACATACGCTGTTGTGTTCGCGATCGGTCTGCCGATGGTCGGCGCCTCTTCTTCGGGAGCGATCTCGCCACTCGTCGCAACCACACTCGACTCAGTTGGGCCATAATGATTGACAAAGTCGAAGGTCCATTCTTTGCGGCCGCCGCGTCGTAAACGGTCGCCTCCAGTCAAAAGTGTCTGCAACTCTGCGTCTGCCAGATTTTCGTTGAGCAGTGCCTCCGCCATCGGCGTGGGCACGAAGCTCTTAGTGATTCGCTCGCGCACAAACCATGCTGCCAACTCGGCAGCAGAGCGCCGCACGTCCAGCTCAGGTACATGCAGCGAGGCTCCCGCCGCCAGGTTGGCCCACAGTTCCCAAACCGAGGCATCAAAAGCGACGCCGGCCAACAGCGAAGCACGATCTCCTGGCGTGATGTTGTACGTGCGCAAGTGCCAGTCAACCAGGTTCGCGAGACCGCGGTGCGTGACACCGACAGCTCTCGGTGTGCCCGTCGAGCCTGAAGTGTAGATGACGTATGCCAACTGCTCCGGATACGGCTGCGACAGCTCAACAAGCTCTTCCGCCGTTGATTCACTCATCAGTTCCTGCCACTGCTCGTCGAGCGGCAGCGCCAGATTGGACCAGGGCGCTGGCACGTGTTCGAGTAGTTTAGCGCGAGTGAGCACTGCCACCGGGCGCGCATCTTCAAACATCAGACGCAAACGCTCCGGTGGATACAGAGGATCGATCGGGAGGTACGCAGCCGAGCTGTACAACGTGGCAAGTGCCGCAACGACAGATTCAGCAGAGTGATCGAGCAGTATCGCAACCACCGACTCAGCTCCTGCCCCTCGGCTACGCAGTGTGTGAGCAAGTCGCGAAGCAGCGCGATCGAGTTGTTGAAATGTGAATGATTGATCCGGAGTAGCGAGGGCGAGTGAGTTGGGATGGTTCAGGGCGTGCTGGTGAATAAGCAGATGCGGTGCAGCGGGAAGCTGGTGTGGAGTCGAGGTCTGATTCCACCAGCGAAGCTGCAAATCAAGTTCGCCGGCGGATAACAACGGCAGGCTGGAAAGCCGCAGATCCGCATTCTTCGCAATGGCCTCGATGATGTTGAGATAGTGACGCCACAATCGCTCGATGGTCGCGCCGTCGAAGAGATCCGTATTGTATTCAATTAGAGTCGTGATGCTGCCGTCAGCAATTCGCTCGCCGACGCCAACCGCTTGCTCGTAGTGAGGAATCATAATCACCGTCAGATCAAACTTGGCAGATCGGTTGTGGGCCTCGATAAGACTTAGTTCGAGACCCGGCAACTCAAGCGCCTGCTCCGGAGCGTCATGGAGCGCGAACATCACCTGGAAAAGCGGCGAGTAACTCGGATCACGCGCCGGCTGCAACGCTTCGACAAGCTTGCCAAAAGGTAGGTCCTGATTGGCGTAAGCGCTCAGGCAGACTTCGCGCACTCTTTCCAACAACTCGCGAAAACTCGGATCGCCGTCAAGATTTGTACGCAGCACGATCGTGTTGATGATCATGCCGATCAAAGATTCGATCTCGTACCAGCGACGATTGGCGATGCCGGTGCCCACACTGATATCGGCCTGGTTCGTGTAGCGAAACAGCAACGCTTTGAACGCCGACAACAGCACCATGAAGAGCGTTGCGCCTTCGCGACGGCTGAGCGCACGCAATGCTTCAGCGAGCGGCGCCGGAAGATCCACCGCCAACTGGGCGCCGCGATACGTCTGCAGAGCCGGACGTGGCCGATCGGCTGGCAGTGATAGAAATGGCGCAGCGTCTGCCAACTGTTTTTTCCAGTACGACAGCAGTTGGTCCATCACCTCACCCTGCAGCCACTGGCGCTGCCAGAGAGTGAAATCCGCGTACTGGATCGGAAGTTCTGGCAACGGTGATCGCTGCGCAGCAGAGAACGCGGTGTAGATTGAGAGCAGCTCGCGGATGAGCACGCCCTGCGTCCAGCCGTCATGAATGAGGTGCTGTTCGGTCAGAAGCAACACGTGATGTTCAGGGCCGCAACGCACCAGTTTCAGTCTCAGCAGCGGCCCTCGTTCGAGATCGAAAGGTCGGGCTCCTTCTTCAAGGATCACGCGATGTAGCTGGTCCTCCTGCTCTGCTTCGGCGAGACCGCTGAAATCGAGGACCGCGATCGCCACTGGCTGCGGTGGATGAATCATTTGCACGGCCGTGCCATCGACAGTAGGAAAAGTCGTTCGCAGGATTTCGTGACGTCGAATGATCTCGCAGAACGTTTCCTCGAGAGCCTTGACGTCAAGCTTGCCTTTGATCCTGAGTGCACGCGGAACAGAGTAAGACGTACTCGTCGGATCCAATTGACTGAGGAACCATAATCGTTCCTGCGTAAACGAGAGTGGGGCTTGTCCATCACCCTCAAACGGACGCAGGGGAGGCGCATCGAGGTAATGTTCAGAGCTCTGATTCGTCTCGACTGCTCGTGCCAGTCCCGCGACTGTCGGCGTCTTGAAGACGTGCAGCAGCGACAACTCTGACTGGAATGCAGCTCGCAAACGAGAGACTATCTTCGTCGCCAAGAGCGAATGGCAACCGACGTCGAACAGATTCTCGTGGCGGCCGAGTCGCTTCAGGCCGAGCACTTCCGCACAGATGTTCGCGACCACTTCCTCAGTAGGAGTGGTTGGCGCCACGTACGCTTCATCTGCTTCAACAGCAGTTTCGGGCGGCGGCAGGGCGCGGCGGTCAAGCTTGCCGTTTGAAGTCATCGGCAGCGCCGGTAACGAAATGTAAACGCTCGGCGCCATGTATTCCGGCAGGCTTTGTTTGAGAAACGCGCGCAACTCGCGGCCGTTGATCTCCTGTTCCGGCCAAAAGCTCACGTACGCGACGAGGCGCTTCTCACCACGGTAATCTGCAAGCGCGAGCACGGCGCACTCGCGAACGGACGGATGCACATGAAGCGCAGTCTCTATCTCACCGAGTTCGATGCGATAGCCGCTGATCTTCACCTGATGGTCCACACGGCCAAGAAACTCGAGATTGCCGTCAGCCAGGCGACGGACCAGGTCGCCGGTTCTGTAGAGACGTGCACCGGAGTCGTCGCTGAACGGATTTGGGATGAATCTGTCCGCTGTGACGCCCGGTCGATTGAGGTACCCGCTCGCCAATCCCGCGCCGCCGACGTACAGTTCGCCTGCTACGTCGAAAGGCACTAGTTGCAGGTGCCGATCAAGAACATAGAGCGCGTTGGCAGCCGAGGCGCTGCCGATCGGTATGTTGATCTGTTCTTGCCCGTCGAGATCTGAAACAGCACCGAGCTTGAAAATGGCGCAGTTGATCGTTGCCTCTGTTGGCCCATAGCCATTGAACAGGACGCACTGCTCCCCGACTCGTCCCGCAATCTCGTCCATACTGTTTTTTGTCAATTGCTCACCACCCAGATGCAACACTTCGAGCGACTCGAGTGTGCCGCCTGGTGCGATGATTTCGCGGAAGGCGGTCGGGGTCGTGTGGATCGTATTGATGCCGTGCTCCTTTACAAACTCGGCGTAGCCCCATTCCCTGTGCTCGCTAAACTTTGGTGGAAAACAGATCGTGCCGCCAAAGAGAATGGTCGTCAGCAACTCGAACACACCAAAATCGAAACAGTAAGAGAGGTTTTGGAGCACCCTGGTGTGTTCGTCGAAGCCGAAGTAATCGCGGCTCCACATGAGCAATGGGAAAAGATTTTCGTGAGTGATTGGCACACCCTTCGGTTTGCCGGTCGAGCCGGAAGTGTAAATCACGTAAGCCGGCGACTGCGGCAGTACATCACTTCGCTCCCTGGGCAACGGCAGATCGTCATCCAATTCGTCGAGACAAATAATGTGTTGCAACGAGGTGCAATGCTCGCAGAACTGCCGCGCGTTCGCCTGATACTTGCGCTCGGTGATGAGGATCTCGACGCCGCACTCGTTCAGGATGAACTCTACGCGCTCCGCCGGGTAAGCCGGGTCAATCGGTACGAAGGCATGACCTGACTTCAGGATGCCCATCAGTCCAACGAGCAGCCCGCTACTTTCGTCGGCCATTAGACCAATTAAAGTCATTGCAGCTTTCTGTGTTTTCGTGGTGGTTTACTTCAGGGTTGGAGAGTAAGAGTTTTCCCCCCCTGCTGCTGGCCCAGGCGCATCGGACGATAGCGAACGGCCTGCCAGTCTTTCAGATAATCATCGTAATGTGAGGAGAGGAAATGGCCCGATTGACCCGTCGAGAGAATGAAGCGGCCGTCGTTCAGATCGCCCAGACTGATGAGCTGGCGATATCCGGGCGAAGCATATTGTTCGAAGTCGCGGTTGAACCCGTATGGTCCACTATTGACCGTGCTCCTGTCGCCGCCGTTTGGTATCGAGCGACTGAAGAGCTCGCGCACAACTGCGACGCGATGAAACGGTTGATGCGGAAACACAGCGACGTGAAGTCGATCCCAACGCCAGTTCTGCATGTCCGAACCGAGTCTGCTACGCAAGTCGCCGAGCGTACGGCGAAAGGTCTGGCTCATGATCTCGTTACAGCTTTCGTGCTCTGGCGTGTTGATGTCGTCACACCATGGACTTGCCGGATCCTTCAGCGCAGTAGTCAAGAAACGGCTTACGTAATCGAATCGTTCTTCGTAGCGGCTCAGCAGACGAAGGCCCAGATCGTCTCCCGTTAGGCGATAGGCCAGCTGTTGAAACCACGATTCAAAGATCGCCGTAGCCGCACTACTTCCACTCGCGTTACCATCCGAATTCTTAAGCAGTTCGAGTGCGCGACGCTCAACGTCGTTCTGCGGCGAGACGAATGTCGTAAGTAGCGGCGCCAGCTCACGCAACTGCAAGGAAACCGTGTCGCCCTGAATCGCTGCGTTGTCGTCGAGACTGAGTTTCTCCTTCGCCTGCAGGAGATCAGTAATTCGCCGGGCCCGATAAGAGGCCGCCCACTGCCGTCCGAGAAAATAGGGGTACTCGTTTGATACTGGTCGATTGTTCGCGGCGATAATGAAGTTGCACGGTGGATTGAACGCCTGCGGCATGTTTTCGAAGCCGATCGCTCCGTTCCACTCTGTCGCTCCTGTCCATCCTTCTGTCGGTAGTGTGCCCTCGCCTGAGCTCCGGACTGGGACATTCCCGGCGGCGTAATAACCAATGTTCCCATCCACATCGGCGTAGACGAAACTCAATGCCGGCGCTCTGAGATCGCGTAGCCCCTCTTTGAACTCGTTCCAGTTGTTGGCCCGGTTGACTTTGATAAACGACCTAAGTGTTGTGTCCTGCTCCTCCAGACCGGTCCACTGTAGAGCCAGCGGTTCGAGCGCTGTCGGCCGCCGATCCGGGGGCATCTGCGCATCGTTGGCGTTGATTGCGTCGGAGAGTAATGGTCCATGGCGAGTGATGCGCACAACTTGTTTAACTTCCGGACCACCTTTGACGCGAATCTTTTCTTCAACTACACGTAACGCCTCGGGCTGGCCTTTGAACTCAGCCGTGCGCCCATCCCCATCAAGCCGCTCGTGATAAACGTCCTGCACGTCGGCCACGAGATGCGTGAGGCCCCATGCAATGTGACGATTGCGTCCGGTAACGATGAAAGGCAGGCCCGGGATGGTCGCGCCAATGACGTCGAGGTCGCCCGCGTTTAAGTGGGCCAGATACCAGAGCGTCGGAATACTCGAACCAAGATGTGGATCGTTCGCGAGGATGGGTTTGCCGGTCACGCTCTTCGCTCCTGCGATCACCCACGCATTTGATCCCAAACCACCGTAGTTAACTCCGCCGACTCCGTTTGCCAACGTGGCAACCTCGTCAGCAGCAACAACCAGCCGTTCATAAGTGCCGTGCGTGTTGCTGGCGAGTGTGACGGGCTCAGCCGCAGAGTATTCAGGCATCAACTCTTGCGCACGTTCAGTGCCGACTTTGTTGATGAGATCTGCATGCAGCAATTCGGTTGAGTAACTGATGTTGTCGAGCTGCCACGCCAGTAGCTTCAGTCCGGCTAATACGTCCGACCCTGTCCATGGTGGCGGTGTAAAACCCATCATCTTGAACTCGGGCGCGATCCCGCTTCCCGCTCGTGACGAGATGTACTGATTGATGCCAGCGACATAAGCCTCAACGACCTGTTTAGTATCGGAAGGCAATGTTTGCCAGGCGCTTTCGGCCGCGCGATGCAGGCCGACGGTTCGCAGGAACCGATCGTTGGAAATTGCAGCCGATCCGTAGATCTCCGCCAGTGTCCCACTGGCGACGCGTCGTTGCATCTCCATCTGCCAGAGCCGCTCTTGCGCATGGACGAAGCCAAGCGCGCGATAAGCATCGAGTTCGTTGCGCGCGTAGATGTGGGCCACTGCATCGGCATCTCTTACGACTTCTACCGGCGCGTGTAATCCTTCCAGTCGCAGCGTTCCATCGGTCACCGGCAACGAACGGCTCAGGTACAGATAGCCGCCTACAGTTCCCACTGCGAGTAGAAGCACTACCAGTACTACAAGACCGGCGAGGACCTTCAGTGTGCGGCGTACAAGCTTCTTCATACAGAGGCCCCAACTGCCATTTCTGCAGTCTCGAAAGTTGGTTGTCGTACGGTTCGCAACGGACGGAAGATACTTTCAAGATTGATACCCTGCTTTAGCGCCATCACAACTCCGGCCGCCTCCGCGTAGCTATACACCTCGATGACGTTGCCGATTTTGAGCTTCGCTTCCGTCACGTCGAGAATCGTGTCGTTACCGCGCACAGCAATGACCGGAATGCCTTTGGCTTGAGCGTAGAGTTGCGGAACGCCGCCAAGACAGCTTGCCGGTGTCACAACCGCGAGCAGATTGTTCAGCGTGATCGCTGCTGCAACCGGACCAGTATTCGCCAGCCTGCTCTGCGGCGCCCGCCGTAGACCGATAAGAATACAGGCCAGTCCGCTGGCGGAAACAAATTCACCGGCGCCGCGAGCGTCAACCACACGGTGCCTGAGATCGAGATCCTTGGTATTGATCAACGGTGCGTGGGCAGCCGGTAGCTGGTAACGATGCGAGATGAGATAGGAAATGATCGCCTCAACACCGCCGACCGGATTCGGGAATCGCCCGTCGAAATGTTTTGCATAGTCGGTGAGTGGCAGGTCTTTAATGTTGCTCGTGATCGCGATCGCACTGGCGCCACGGTCGATCAGTTTTTCACAGGCGCGATAGATTGTCTGCGGATTGTCGATCGTTCCGGCAACAGCACCAGAGCGGTTGATGACACAGCGACCACCTATCGGTTCATCGGTTACTACGCAGTCGACGATGTCGATACCGTGCACCGCACGCACGGTGTTGACGATGTTGAAGATAATATCGAGCATCCACTCGTCGGCCTGTTCAATGATCAGTCCGATGCGATTTGCGTAAGGCACATGTAGGTCGATGTGACCGCGCATGAACTCGTCCAGACTGCAACCATCTGTGTAGATGACGTTGTCCTTGAGACTGATAAAGTCCGACGCGTTCACTGCGTTCGGATTTGTAATCAGATAGTCGGCAGTCGCAGCCAGCAGGTTGGTCGCCGGCGCACCGTCACCGGCATAACCGCCGATGCTACAGTCAACACCGGTAGGAATGATGTTGAGAACGGCGGACTTGTCACTGTAGTACCGCTCACCTTTGACACTCGGTCGCCGTTTAATGTCAGAACTAAGCGAGGCTTCGACAATAAACTCGTTTGCGCCGACTTCAGAAACGTACCATCTGAGCGTGTTTGCTCCGACGATCTCGTCGATAGCTGCGGGTAAAGTTCTGCCATTCTGAGCGACTGTGTTTTGCACTGTGAATCGTTGGTTCTCGATCATCTTGTGAGTCCTTGGATTAAGGCGGCGAGTTTGTCTGCCTGAGCATTCAACTCGTGATAAGTGAGAGTGCCGTGCGCATCAACGGCAACAATCTTCTCCGGGGTCTTTGCTACCTGGCCCTTGAATATCTCGGGAACGCAGATCGGGTCGGAATAATGCTTCGGCGCACCGTTCATACGCAGCAACTGCTGCCGTTCTGTCTCGTCGAGAAGTCGAAGGCGCGAGATGCGACTATCGGGTTCGGCGAGAATGCTCCTCAGCAGATTGGCATAGTGATGGGCCATCCGCGCGGCCGTGGCCGCGTCGCATAAATCCGTGCTGTATTGCAATAAAGCTTCGATGGAACTCTCAGATTCGATGAGTTCAAGTTCCAGCTCGGCGCGTGCGCCTCGTCTTTCCAGCACGACTGGGCGCCAGGAGAAATCGGCTGCGGATGGGCGCGAATCAGATTGCGAAGCATCCACGCCTGAGAGCTTTTGCATGATGAAGGACACCTGGAAGAGCTCCCGTCTACCGAGGTCGCGCTCTGCTCGCAAACGCTGAGTCAGCACGTGAGATGGATAGTCTTGATGCTCCAGGGCGCCGACGACTTTGGCACGTATCTGTTGTAGAAACTCTTTGAAAGTCGGATCACTCGAAAGATCAGCACGCAGCACGACAGCATTGAAGAAACAGCCAACAACGTCTGAAAACTCAGCTCGAGTGCGCGCCGCGACCGGCGAGCCCACGAGAATGTCGTCCTGCGCGGTGTAGCGTTGCAGCAGGGTTTGAAATGCGGCAAGGAGCACTGTATAAAGCGTCGCACCCTCAGCCTGGGCCAGCGATCTAAGTCCGGCCACCAACTCGCCTTGTAATTGAAAACAGTGTGAGTCGCCAGCAAACGTTTGCGTTGTGGCTTGCGATCTGCCTGAGAACAGCCTTACCACCGGCAATTCTCCGCTCAGCTCACGCTCCCAATACAACCACATTCGCTGGGCTTCGGGAGACGCCAACAGCTCTTGTTGCCACTTTACGAAATCTGCGTAGGACGCCCGCCGCGGGGACGTTGGAATGGTTTCGCCGCGCAGTTGAGCTGTGTACAGTTCGCGAAATTCCCTGAGCAAAAGCCAGTAGGACCAGCCGTCGACGACCAGGTGATGGGCATTGAGTACGAAGATCGATTCGGCAGGACTGACCTGGAACAGATAAGCACGCACAACAGGTCCATCAGCAAGATGAAAAGGACGATGCGCTGCCTCAACCAGTTGGCGCCGCAGTTCGACATCATCCCAGCGACTGCCATCAACCTCTTGGAAGCAAACGTCACAATCCTGATGCACCTTTTGTATCGGTTGCCCGTCGCGGACTCCGAAAGTCGTACGTAAAGAGTCGTGCCGCTGGATAAGAATCTCGAAACTCTTACGAACTATCGCCGCATCGAGAGTCGGCGTCGCACGCATCGCGACCGCGACGTTGTAAGCGGTGCTTTCGGGAGTCATTTGCTGTAGGAACCAGAGGGCTTCCTGCGTCGCCGAGAGTTGATACTCGGTTTCGCCATCCGGAATGGTCATAGTCGTGCGCGCCGACTCGTCCGTTTGCGCGAGTAACTGCTTCAGCAGATCCGCTGCCACCTGAGAGACTTGGCGTGCTTCCAACAACGTCCCGATTGACAGGTTTATTTGTAAATCCGTCTCGAAGCGGTTCTTCAACTCGACTGCTCCAAGTGAGTCGAGACCGAAAGAGGTCAGCGAACTTTCAACGCTGATCTGCTCTGGACCAACCTTCAGCACTCGAGCAGAGTGGGCCAGCAGGTACGATTCGAGAGCGGCTTGACGCCGGTCGGGATCAAGTGCCAGCACTGTCTCACGATTCAAAAAGATATGTGAGGTTTCGGAAGTCTCGTCTGCGATAACATCGCTGGCTAATACATCCAACTCGCCGGCGAGAAACGCGGCACGGCACGCGCGACGCTGAATTTTTCCACTCGATGTCTTGGAAACTGTGCCGAGCCTGACGAGCACGACTGCGTAGGCTTGCAACTCGTGTTGCTCGGCGATTGCGCGACGAACGTCAGCGATCACCGTGGCCACGTCGGATGGCTGGCGCCGTCCCATCTCCTGCACCACGACTAACCGCTCCGCACCTTCGACCTCAATCGAAAAGGCGGCGCCACAACCGGGACGCACGAACGGGTTGCTTGTATCTACAGTCAACTCAATGTCCTGCGGATAGTGATTTAGGCCGCGAATGATGATCACATCCTTGACGCGGCCGGTGACGTAAAGCTCGCCATCTTTGAGGAAGCCGAGATCTCCGGTGCGCAGATACGGGCCTTCGCCGGTATCAGCGACACGTGCATGGAATGTTTCTTCCGTCTCGTCGGGCCGATTCCAATAACCACGTGCCACGCTTGGCCCGGCGATCCAGATCTCGCCGATTTGATCGCGCGTGCATTCTCTTCGTGTTTCGGGATCGACGATGCGAACGTGGGTGTCGAGTGAAGGACGTCCGACACTGACGAGAGTCGTAACCTGAACATCGTCGCCTTCCGCTTCGACGACGCAGTTCTGCTTGAGCGCGTCCCTTTGCGCGGTTAAGAAAACCGGTTCGTCTGCGCACGATCCGCCGGTTACCTTTAACGTGGCTTCGGCGAGTCCGTAGGCGGGATAGAAGGCACTGCGACGAAAACCGCACGAACTGAAACGATCGGCAAAGCGTGCCAGAGAATCAGCGCGAATCGGCTCTGCGCCATTGTAAGCTACACGCCAACTGCTGAGATCGAGCGTTGCGAGTTGTGGCTCACCGATACTTCTGACACATAGATCGTAGGCGAAGTTTGGTCCACCCGAGTGTGTCACTCGAAACCGTGATATCGCCCGAAGCCACAGATAGGGCTGCCCAAGAAAAGTTGCCGGCGACATCAGGAATGCCGGAAAGCCGTTGTAGAGCGGCTGGATAACGCCGTCGAGCAATCCCATGTCGTGAAAGTGTGGCAGCCACGTCAGCGAGACGCTCTCAGGCGAGTGAGCGAAGCCGCGCGCGATGTACTCCGAGTTGTGCATGAGATTGCCGTGAGTCACCATCACTCCTTTCGGAGTGGCGGTTGAGCCGGACGTGTATTGCAGATGGGCCAGACTTTCGCTTTCGATCTCCACGCCAGTCCATTCATCGGCAAGTTCTTCCGCAATGCAATCGCTCGCGATCAGGTGTAGGCGAGCAAATGGGGATTCCGCGTCGAGCACTGTCGCAGCCTGACTCAGGAGGCTGGCAGTCGTCAGCGCGAGCTGAGTGTCCGCATCGGATGCAATTGCCTGCACACGGCCCAGATGTCGGTT
>Ga0126308_10000683_pt1 | contig 12017 bp, 13 predicted proteins | sample Plot55_FD_92533 | JGI IMG/M metagenome (GOLD analysis project Ga0126308, IMG submission 92533) | Serpentine soil microbial communities from UC McLaughlin Reserve, CA, USA - Plot55 | ecosystem: Environmental > Terrestrial > Soil > Grasslands | place: USA: UC McLaughlin Reserve, Lake County... | reverse complement strand
GCTGAAAGCGCAGATCGCCCGCCCGACGGTGGAGGCCGCGCCTCACGACCCAGCCGAAAAGGGCGCGGTGGCCGCCGTCCTCGAGCGGTTCGGCGATCCCACTCCGTGCGCGGACGGTGCCGTTGCCGTCAGGCTCGAGCGAGGCGAGGAGGAGCTCGCTGACATCGTCCGCGCCCTCGACGCCGAGAACATCCGGCTCGCACGGATCAACCTGCACGAGCCGACGCTCGACGACGTCTTCCTCGCCAAGACCGGGCGCTCGCTCGAGGGCTCGGCCGAGGAGGAGGAAGAGACCGAGCAGGAGCCGGTCCCAGCGGCCTCGTGACGACCGCCGCGCAGACCGCCGAGCTCGCGAGACGGTCTGTCATCCGGACGCTGCGCCAGCCGGCCAACGTGATCGCACCGCTGATCTTCCCGATGATGCTGCTGGCGGTGAACGCCGGCGGGCTGCATTCCGCCGAGCAGCTCCCCGGCTTCCCGGCCGACACGTTTCTCGCCTTCGCGATGGCCGTGCCGTTCATCCAGGGCGCGCTTTTCGCGACGATGAATGCCGGAACCGACCTCGCCCGCGACATCCAGACGGGGTTCCTGAACCGGCTCTCGCTCAGCCCGATGCGCTCCGCCGCGCTGCTCACGGGCCAGCTCGGCGGCGCGGTGGTGATCGGCCTCGTCCAGGCCGTCTTCTATCTCTGCGTCGGCCTCGCTGTGGGCGTGCGGCTCGAGACCGGAATCGCTGGGGCCGTGGTGTTGCTGGCCCTGGCGACGCTGATCGTGCTCGCCTTCGGCTCGCTCGGCGCGTTCGCGGCTCTGCGCACCGGCTCCGGTGAGGCCGTCCAGGGCCTCTTCCCCGCGCTCTTCGTCTTCCTGTTCATCTCATCGATGAACATGCCGCGCAACCTGATCGAGATCGACTGGTTCCGGACCGCGGCGACCGTCAACCCGGTCTCGTACCTGATCGAAGGGGTCCGGAGCCTGTTCATCGTCGGCTGGGACACGCAGGCGCTCGCGCTCGCGTTCGGGATCGCCTCGGCGATCGCGATCATCGGTTTGACCGCTGCGACGTGGGCCCTCGGAGAGAGGCTGACGCGGACGTGAGGGGCGTGCTTGCCGTCGCGCTCGGGGTCGCCTGGCGGGTCCTCCACAACGTCTTCAGCAACCCGTCGCTGCTGATCCCGAGCATCGTCTTCCCGCTCTTCTTCTTCACGGCGTTCGCCGGCGGCCTCTCGCGCGTGAGCGACGTTCCCGGATTCGACTACGAGCCGGGCTACACCAGCTTCCAGTTCGTGTTCGTGTTGCTGCAGTCGGCGGCATTCGGCGGCGTCTTCACGGGCTTCGGCATCGCCCGCGACTTCGAGAGCGGCTTTGCGCGACGGCTGCTGCTTGCCTCGCCGCGGCGATCCGGGATCGTGCTCGGATACTCGTTCGCCGCCCTCGTCCGCTGGGTGACCACGGCCTCGGTCCTGACGGTGGTCGCGATCGTCGCCGGGATGAACGTCGGCGGCGGCCCGATCGACATCTTCGGCCTGTACGGGCTGGCGCTGATCGTCAACGCCACCGCGACCCTCTGGGCGGCGGGCGTGGCGATGCGGCTGCGCACGATGCAGGCCGGGCCGGTCATGCAGATGCCCGTCTTCCTGATCCTGTTCTTCGCGCCGGTGTACGTGCCGATCGACCTCCTCCAGGGCTGGATCGAGACGGTCGCCTCGGTCAATCCCGTGACCGCGCTGCTGGAGGCCGGACGCTCGCTCCTCGCAGGCGAGCCAAAGGATGTAGCGCTTGCGTTCGCCGTCGCGTTGGGCCTCGGCGTGGCGTTCGCCGTCTGGGCGCTGCGCGGGCTCCGGCGTGCCGAGGCCGCCGGCGCCTAGAAGTCGAGCGAGTCGGCCACCTCAACCGGGTCAACGCGCCCCTACGTCGCGACGCGGGGTTCTGCCGCGGCCTTGGCGGCCGCCACCCTCGTGCGCCGCTCCTTCGTCAGCTCCTGGACGAAGATCTGGATCATCGCGGCGAGCGGGACCGCCGTCAGCGCGCCGAGCACGCCGAGCAGGGCGCCGAAGAGCGTGACCGCCACGATGATGAAGAAGCCGGAGAGGTTGACGGCCTTGCCCTGGATCTTCGGCGTCAGGACGTTGTTCTCGACCTGCTGGTAAACGAGCACGACGGCCAGCATGATCAGCGCCGGCCCGACCCCCTCCTCGGCCCAGATCGTGGGCACGAGGATGAAGCCCGCGATCGTCGCGCCGAGGTTGGGAATCATGTCGAGCAGCCCGGCGATGACGCCGAGACCGACCGCGAAGCTCGAGCCGAGGAGCCAGGCGGTCACACCCTGGGTGGTGCCCGCGATCGTCGCGATCACGACGACGCCGATCGCCCAGCGGGAGACGGACTCGGTCACGCGCTCCCAGACGTTGAGCCAGCGCTCGTCCTCACCGGGCATCAAGACGCTCGCCAGCGCCCGCTTGAGGTTGCCGACGTCGGTGAGCAGGAAGAGGCAGACGAACAGGATGGTGAACGAGGCGACGAAGACCGAGAAGAAGGTGCCGGCGATCCCGAGCACCTCGGAGATGGCGTCGGGCACGGACGCCGAAACCTTTTCGGCGCCGGACTGAACGTTCTCGCCCGCTCCGGTGTCGAGCCACGACAGCTCGTCCGAAGCCCTCAGCTGCTCGACCGTCGCAGGCAAGCCGTGGAGGAAGTCGCGGACGCCGCCGACGATCGGCGCGAGGAGCAGCAGCGCCAGCGCGACGACGATCAGTGCCGCGCCGAGGACGGTGATCGTCGCCGCGAGGCCGCGCGACAACCCCGTCTTCCTGATCACGAGACGCACCGGGAACTCGAACACGAGCGCCAGGAAGATGCCCACGAAGACCACGAGGAACGTGGATCCGATCGCGACGAACGCGGCGAGGACGCCGATCGCGGCCGCGACCATCAGTACCGTGCGCATCGGGAGCTGCAACTCCACGCGCTTCGGCCCGGCAGTTTCCATCGCGGTCAGCCTAAGGACCGCGTCGGCCAGTCAGTTCCAGACCTTGATCTCGCGGTAGAGCGTGTCCCGCTGAACCGGGACCTTGCCGAGCGCCTTGATCGCGCGGACGAAGTCGTCTGTCGTCGCGCGGTGCGTCGTCCCGGCCGCCGAGACGACGTTCTCCTCGATCATCACCGAGCCGAGGTCGTCGGCGCCGAACTCGAGCGCAACCTGACCGACCTTCATCCCCTGGGTGACCCATGACGACTGGATGTGCTCGACGTTGTCGAGGTAGACGCGCGACACGGCCTGAGTAAGTAGGTAGTCGAAGGAGGTCGGCATCCGTTCCTTCGGAACCTTCGCGGCCAGCCGGTTGCCGTCCGACTGGAACGTCCACGAGATGAACGCGCGAAAGCCCTGCATCTCGTCCTGGAGGTCGCGGATGCGACGCATGTGAGCGACCCGGTCGTCGAGCTCCTCGACGTGGCCGTACATCATCGTCGCGGTCGTGGAGATCCCGAGCCGGTGCGCCTCGCGCATCACCTGCAGCCACTCCGCGCTGCGGGTCTTCTTGGGCGCGATCACGTCGCGGACGCGGTCGACGAGGATTTCGGCACCTCCGCCCGGAATCGAGTCGAGGCCCGCGTCGCGGAGGCGCGTGAGGGTCTGCTGGATCGTGAGCTTCGAGCGCCGCGCGACGTGCTGGATCTCGGGCGGCGAGAGCACGTGCAGGTGGATCGGGTAGCGGGCCTTGATCGAGCGGAAGAGGTCCTCGTAGTAGTCGATCCCGAGGTCGGGATGGTGGCCGCCCTGCATCAGGACGCCGGTGCCGCCGATCGCGAGCGTCTCCTCGATCTTCTTGAAGATCACCGGCTTCGGCAGCAGGTAGCCCTCGTTTCGGTCACCCGGCCGGCGGTAGAAGGCGCAGAAGTCGCAGTCGGTGACGCAGACGTTCGTGTAGTTGACGTTGCGGTCGACGATGAAGGTGACGTGCTCGGGGTTCGTGCGGCGTTCCCGGAGCTCGTTCGCAACGCGGCCGACGGAGACGAGGTCGCGGGAACGGAGGAGGGTCAGTGCATCGCCGTCGGTGATGCGCGCGCCGTCGAGGGCCTTGGCGAGGATTTCTCTCGTCGCCGCGGTCACGCCGTCACCTCCTCGCGCTCGACGAAGCGGAGCTGCGGGATCCCGTTCAGCTCGCCCACCTCGCGCGCGAGCTCGAAGAACATGTGCAGGCCGGCTCGCTCGCGGGGGCCGAAGCTGTAGCGAAGCTTGTCGAAGTAGCGCGCCAGGAAGCCGGCCGGGTAGCCGTAGCGCTCGGCGGCCTCGTGGGCGAGCTGCTCGGGGTCGGCGCGGGCGAGGCGGACCGAGGCGATGAGCTGGTCCTCGAGCTCGGCGATGCCGGGGACGACCGGGTCCGGGCACGCCCAGACGGCGAAGACCATGGGAAGGGCCGTGCGCTCCGTCCAGAGCCGGCCGAGGTCGTGATGTGGCGCGGGGTTCTCGTACGCGCTGCGGAGGGCCTCGTCTCCGATCAGCAGCGTCGCCTCCGCTTCCTCCTCGAGCGGAACCTGGTCAGCGTCCGGGAAGAGGATCCGCGCGAGCACGACGGAGGTCGCGCTCTCCGGCGTGACGGCGATCGAGCGGACGCGCTCCGGCGGCGTGCGGGAGACGAGCTGGATCGAGTCGACGGCGCCCTCGGACGACACGCAGAGGCGCGGCAGGACGCGCAGGCGGTCGGCGTTTCTTCCGTAGGCGATCGACGAGATCGGCGCGAGGTCGACGCCGCCTTCGAGCACCAGGTGGTTGAGCTCGGTCGGGACGCCCACGACCTCCTCGACGTCCGCGTCGAGGCGGAAGAAGACCGGGGCCATGTTTGCGTAGCCGATCCGGCCGAGACGGATCATCGCTCGACCCACTGGAAGAAGCTGATCAGGTTGCCGTCGCGATCGAGGGTCGCGAACTCGCGCGTCCCGAAGTCCGTGTCGAAGACGCCCGCCTGCGACACCCTGTGCAGGACGTCGCGCGGCTCGAGCTCGGTGTAGAGGTCGTCGACGCCCTCGACGGAGATGCGGCAGCTGGCGGTGCCCGCGATGAACGACTCCGCGCCCGAGTCGATCGGCCGTTGAAGGTCGACGCCCTTGCGCCAGCTTTCGTCGCTCGCCTCCCAAAGGTGAACGACGGCGTCGTCGCGCTTCAGGACCGCGAACCCGCCGTCGTGATGGAGCACCTCGAACCCGAGGCGGTCGCGGTAGAAGTCGACCGAAGCAGCCGCGTCGCGCACAGGCAGGGCCGGAATCGTCTGGCCGAGCCGGCTCATCGAGCGCCAACCCGGGTAGATGTTGACGCGCGCGTGTGATACCTCGGGTCCCGACCCGCCCCCCTGCTCGGAGTCAGCGTAGCCCCGACAAGCGCACGCGTCTGTGCCGACATGTGCCGATAGTGTGCCGCGAGGCCGGCGGCGTCCATGCGGTTCACTCCCACCGGCGTAGCTCGTTGTAGAGCGTGTCCCGCTGCACGGGTATCCGCCCGGCGTCGCTGACGTGGCGCACCAGCTCGTCGATCTTTTGCTCCGTCTCGGTGCGTGCGCCGGCCGCGTGGAAGATCTGCTCGCGCACGACCGTCCCCTGGACGTCGTCGGCACCGAAATGCAGCGCCACGGCCGCGAGCGGCATGCCCATCATGATCCAGTAGGCCTTCACGTGGGCGATGTTGTCCAGGAGCAACCGGGACACGGCGATCAGCTTCAGGTCATCCGAGCCGGCCGTGTGCTTCCACCCTCGCCGCTCGAACACCGTGTTCTCCGGGTGGAACGCGAGCGGGATGAACGCCAGGAAGCCGCCTGTTTCGTCCTGCAGGGCGCGCAGCCGCAGGAGGTGGTCGACTCGCTCCTCGTACGTCTCGACGTGTCCGTACAGCATCGTGCAGTGCGTCGGGATCCCGAGAGCATGGGCCGTGCGGTGCGTCTCCAGCCAGATCTCCGGCGCCTCCTTGCCCGGCGCCACGAGGCGTCGCACACGGGCGGAGAAGACCTCGGCGCCGCCGCCGGGGAGCGAGCCGAGCCCGACGTCCCGCAGCGCCCGCAACACATCCTCGTGCGCGAGCCCTGACAGCGTCGTCATGTGATGGATCTCGCTCGCGGTGAAGAGCTTGAGGTGCACGTCCGGAAGCGCCTCGTGCAACCGGCGCACGATCTCGACGTAGTAGTCGAAGTCGACATGCGGCGACTCGCCACCGACCATGTGGATCTCCGTGAAGCCGGTCAGCTCCCGCTGCCGAAGCGCGTCCTCGACGAGCTCCTCGCCGGTGTACGTGTAGGCGCCCGACTGCTTCTGCGTGACGGCGAACGCGCAGAACTTGCACTTCACCCGGCAGACGTTCGTCTGGTTCAAATACAGGTTCTGGACGAAGTAGGCCTCGTCGGCGCCGCCGCGCAGCCGCCTCGCGCGATCGGCCAGCTCGCCGAGTGCGAGCAGGTCGTCGGACTCGAACAGCGCCAGCCCGTCCTCGAAGTCGAGGCGCTCGCCCGCCTCGACCTTCTCGCGGATGGGCTCGAGGGTGTCGACAGCGACCGCCATCAGCGCGTCCTGTCCACTGCCGCGAACGTCAGGGCCTCGAGCTCATCGCGCCAGAGCGCGCCGTTCAGCGCCGCGCGGGCGCGGGCCGCGTAGTCGCGTGCGGCAGCGCGCGACTCCTCGAGCGCGCCCGACGCCGCAACACGAACGAGCGCACCTTCGAGCGAGCCGCCGGCGAGTGCCTCGCGAACGACGCGATCGACGCTCGCGGCGAGCAGCAGTGGGAGCGTGGGCGTTCCCTCGCGCAGGTCGGTGCCGGGCACCTTGCCGGTGTCCGCCGCGTCCCCGGAGCAGTCGAGGACGTCGTCCGCGATCTGGTAGGCGATCCCCAGCGCGAGGCCGAACGGCCCTGAGCCGCCCGCAAGCCGGCATGCCGCCTCGAACAACTTGCCGGTCTTGAGCCCGCAACGCTCGATGTAGCTCTCGACCGTCGTATCCGGATCGTGCATCTGGCGGTTCTGCAGCGCTTCGCCGCGGGAGAGCGACACCGCCGCCTCCGCGAGGATCTCGACGGCGCGCACGTCGCCGGTGTCCGCGAGCTCGCCGAAGGCTCGGGCGAACAGGTAGTCGCCGGTCGCCACCGCCACGTCGTCGCCGTGAACGCTCCAGACGGCCGGACGGCCGTGTCGGAGCGCGGCCCGGTCGATCAGGTCGTCGTGCAGGAGCGTGGCCATGTGCACGAGCTCGACGGCGACGCCGGCCTCAACGGGCGGGACGACTCCCACCGGGGCCGCCAGGAAGACGAGCAGCGGGCGGAGCCGCTTGCCGCCGCCCAGCGCGTCCGACCCTGCGCGCGCGGCCAGCCCGGGGTACCGCGCCACGGCGACCTCGAGCCGGGCCTCGACGTCGTCGAGGTACGCGTCGAGCCCCTGAGCGGCGCGTGCCGTCGCGAGCGCCGTCACCGAGCGTCCGCCGTGTGCAGTGCCACGATCCCCGCGGCGAAGGTGCGATAGCGCACGTCCGCGAAGCCGGCGCGCTCGAGCATCCCCGAGAGCTCGTCCGGGCCCGGGAAGCGCCTGACACTGGCGGGCAGGTACGTGTACGCCGAGCCACCGGGCAGCACGCGACCGAGCAGCGGCACGATCCGGTCGAACCACAGCCGGTAGAACGGCCTGAGCGCCCCTCGCGGCTGCGTGATCTCAAGCACGCCGACCCGCCCGCCCGGACGGAGGACGCGACGCAGCTCGGCGAGCCCGCGCTCGAGGTCGTCGAGGTTGCGGACGCCGAAGCCGACCGTCGCCGCGTCGAAGCTCCCGTCGGCGAAGGGCAGCGCCAGCACGTCGCCCTCGACCCACTCGAGCTCGGGCGCCTTCCGCCGTGCGCGCTCGAGCATCCGCTCGGAGAAGTCGAGGCCGGTCACGCGGCCGCCTTTCCGCGCGGCCGCAATCGCGAGGTCACCGGTGCCGCAGCACGCGTCCAGCACGGAGTCGCCGGGACGAACGACGCCACGGGCGGTCGCACCTCGCCAGCGCTGGTCCAGCCCGGCTGTCATCACGCGGTTCATCGCGTCGTAGACCGGCGCGATCCGATCGAACATCGCGCGCACGCCGTCGGCGGGCAAGCGCCCCGAATGAGCGGTCATTGACCCCACCGCCGGGCGAGCACGTTCTCGAGCCCGAGCTGGTCGAGGCAGCGGGAGACCATGAAGTCCACGAGGTCGCCCACACTCTCCGCGCCCCCGTAGAAACCGGGAGCGAGGAACAGCAGCGTCGCGCCGGCGCGCTTGAGGGTGGCCATGGTCTCGAGGTGGATCAGCGACAGCGGCGTCTCGCGAGGCATCAGGATCAGCCGCCGCTCCTCCTTGAGCGCGACCGAAGCAGCCCGATGAATCAGGTTCTGCATCGCGCCGGACGCAATCGTTCCGACGGTCGACATCGAGCATGGGCAGATCACATACGCGTCGACCCGGGCCGAGCCACTCGCGTAGGGCGAGCGCCAGTCGCGCTCGTCGTACAGCGTCACCGACGAGGCCACGCCCTCGGTGAAGCGGGCGAGCACCTCGTCGCGGGAGAGCCGGGCGTCGCCGTACAGCTCGGTCGCCAGCACCTCGACTCCGGAGCCGGACGCACAGATCCCCACCTCACAGCCGGCGCTCACCAGCGCGTGGAGGAGGCGTGCGGCATAGGGCGCACCAGACGCACCGGTGATCCCGAGGAAGACACGCATCTATCCCCCCTTGGAGGCCGCGAGGAACTCGGCGATCTGCCTGACCCGCTCCTCGCCGAGCGACGCGAACTTCGGCATCACGTTGTTGCCGAACTGGCTCGGGTCGCTGATGTACCGCGTCAGGTAGTCGGCGTCCTTCCCGGACTGCGAGCCGATGTTCGTCAGGTCCGGCGCGCCGAGGTTCGACGCGCCGTCGCCGTCGTAGGTATGGCAGTTCAGACAGCCCGACTCCGAGAAGAGCTCGGCGCCGGGGCGCACCTCCTCGGGAAGGTTGTTGTCCTCCATCCACCTGCCGGCGAGATCGGCGCCGCCCGTGGCCTCCTTGGCCGTCGCGCCCTTGAAGGTGAGGATCCCCATCGCCGCCACGGTCAAGAGGAACGCGACCACGGCCAGCGGCCGCCGCGACAGCCGCCGCTCTCTGCGCCGGTCGTAGAACGGCAGCGCGAGCAAGAGCACCAGGGCGATCGTCGGGATTCCGACCGTGCCGAGGATGACCGAGTCCGGCCACTTGAAGATCCGCAGCAGGTAGAAGAGGAAGTAGAAGTACCAGTCGGGGCGCGGCGTGAAGCTCGTGGTGCCCGGGTCGGCCTTGTGCTCGTAGATGACGCCGAGCCAGCCGGTCCCCTCTTCGCCGGGCTTGTCCGGATCAGCGCTGAAGTACCAGATGCAGGCGAGGGCGACGATCATGCACACGACGACGAGGCTCATGACCGTGTCGTGGAACATGGCGTAGGGGTAGAACGGCTTCCCCTCGTCCTCGACGTCGTGCTTGTAGCGCGTGAACTGCGCGCGCCGCTCGTCGGCGACCCGGCTCACTTGGGCCGCCCCGAGCGCGGCTTCGGGTTGACGAGGCCCGTGCGTCCGTTCGTCGTGACGACGTACCGGTCGCGACCGGCCGCCTCCTCCGACCACGGCGGCGAGGAGACACCGAGCCGCACTACGAGGTAGAGATGCAGCAGGATCAAGCCGATGATCGCGCCCGGGATCAGCAACATGTGCAACGCGTAGAAGATCGTGAGCGTGTTGCCTCCGATCTCGGCGCCGCCCTGCAGGAACCAGGCAAGGAACGGCCCGACGAAGGGGCCGGTGCCGTTCAAGTTGATGCCGACGACCGACGCCCAGTAGGCGGTCTGGTCCCAGGGGAGCAGGTAACCGGCGAAGCCCTCCAGCATCCCCAAGACGAGGAGCAGCACGCCGACGATCCAGTTCAGCTCGCGAGGGTACTTGTAGGCGCCGAAGAGGAAGACCCGCGCCATGTGGAGGAACATCAGGATGATGAAGACGCTGGCGCCCCACTTGTGCATGCCGCGGACGAGCCACCCGAGCGTGATGTCGTTGGTGATCCGCTGGATCGACTCGTAGGCCGTGTCCGGGTGCGGCTTGTAGTAAAACGCGAGGACGACGCCGGTTCCCGCCTGGACGAGGAACGCCGTCAGCGTCGCCGAACCGAGGGTATGCCACCAGCTCGTGTCGCGCGGAACCCTGCGGAAGAGGAAGTACTTGACGCCGCCGATGAGCCCCGAGCGCTCCTCGAGCCAGTCGAGCGGGATGTTGACGAGCTCGACGAGCTTGCTCTGCTTCTTCTTGCGGGTCGTGATGGCCATCAGCTCGCGACGTCCGCCGGCAGGATCGGGTAGAGCCAGGCCTCGGCGCCGTCGACGTGTATCCCCGGGCCTGCGTGCTCGTAGCGCTTGATCAGCGCGTCGGCGCCCTCGCCCTTGACCCACGCGACGCTGTACGCGGGCAGCAGCCCGAGACGATCGCCGTTGATCGTGTACGCGTAGCGGTCGAGCGCGCGGACCGGCGGCCCCGCCGTCCGATTGCCCTCGGTGTCGTAGGCGCCGCCGTGGCAGGGACAGCTGAAAGCGGCGGGTGTGACCTCGGTGAGAGTCAGCTCGCCGGCCTTGGTCTGAACCTTCTTCTCCTGCTCGGCCCGCGGCCCGCTCGCCTGGACCGGGCAGCCGAGATGGACGCAGCGGTTGGAGATGATCGTGTAACTCGGAACATTCTGGCGGTCGGGGAGATCGCCGTTGTTGCGGATGTACGCGGTCCGCCTCGACACCTCGCCCTCCGCGGGGTTGGAGAGGTAGGTCGTCTCGAACCACTTGCCCTCGGGGAAGTTGTCGAGCGGGCCGAGGTCGACCTCGTCGAGCTCCTGGTTGACAAACGCGGGGGCGACGGCGAAGCCGAGGATCGGCACCACGACGATGCCGGTGATCAGTCCGCCGAGCCCGAGCGTCGAGAGCTCGAGGAACTTGTTCCGCGAGTAGCCCGTCAACTCGCGTTCCTCGACGACGACCGGCGGCGCGGCGTCGGTCTCCGCGAGCTCGTGGCGGTCGCCGCGGTAGTCGCCGGTGACGTCGCGGATCCACAGGAACCCGAAGATCAGCGCGATCGCGGCGCCGACCGCGGCCACCGGCCAGCTGACGACGAGGCCGACGAGGACACACGCGATTCCGACGGCGAATCCGATCGGCCAGAGGCTTGGCCCCGCAACATGCGGCCTTTCTCCGTGCGGCTCCACTCGCTCCCTTCGGTTCGCTTGCCGGGTGCGGCGCGAGTCTACGAAACCGATTAGACCGTCGCGGTGGTCACGCTGTCAACGACGTAACAGATGCCGCAACGAGCGGCGTGCGCCGTCGACGGATCCATCGACGCCGTCGAGACCGTATTCGGCCCAGCGACGGTCGACGAGGGCCCGCACCCCGGCGTCCATCTCGATCTCCGGCGGCCACTCGCGCGTGCCCTCGAGCGGCCCTTTCGCCGTCGCGTCGATGCCGATCTTCCCACCGACGAACTGGAGCGTCGGCGCATGGTCGAGGTGGTCGAGCGGGCCCTCGGTCAGGTGGACGTCCCGCTTCGGGTCGACGTTGGCGCCGACGTAGAACATGACCTGCGCGTAGTCGTGGACGTCCACGTGCTCGTCGACCACGACGATTCCCTTCGTGAGCGAGAGCATCCCCAGGCCCCAGAGCGCGTGCATGACCTTGAGCGCATGGCCGGGGAAGGCCTTGCGAATCGAGACGATGCAGAGGTTATGAAAGGCGCCGGCGACCGGCAGGTCGTAGTCGACGATCTCCGGCACAGTCATCTTCACCGCCGGGAGGAAGATGCGCTCCGTCGCCTTGCCGAGCCACGCGTCCTCTTGCGGGGGCTTGCCGACGACGATCGACGGGTAGATCGCGTCGCGCCGCATCGTCAGCGCGGTCACGTGAAAGACCGGGAACGGCTCGACGCCCGTGTAGAAGCCGGTGTGGTCGCCGAACGGCCCCTCGGGCGCCTCGTCCCCCTGCTCGACGTAGCCCTCGAGCACG
>Ga0126308_10000682_pt1 | contig 12025 bp, 9 predicted proteins | sample Plot55_FD_92533 | JGI IMG/M metagenome (GOLD analysis project Ga0126308, IMG submission 92533) | Serpentine soil microbial communities from UC McLaughlin Reserve, CA, USA - Plot55 | ecosystem: Environmental > Terrestrial > Soil > Grasslands | place: USA: UC McLaughlin Reserve, Lake County... | reverse complement strand
CTGGGTGGTCCGGAGCGCCCGCCGCGACCTCGTGCGCGGTCAGGAGCCGACGGAGGTCGAACGCGACGCCGACGAGCCGCGCTCGGACCGCGAACCGGTCATGGACCTCGGCGCCGGCGTGGAGCCGCAGCTCCAAGTGGTGGCCGCGATGGGCTACGAGCCGGGCACGGTGATCGACATATCCGACGGGGCGACGCTGGGCCGCGCGGGCTCCGCGGACATCCACGTGGAGGATCCGTTCGCGTCCTCCGTCCATGCGCGCATCTTCGCCCGCAACGGGTTCATGTACGTCGAGGACATGGGCTCTACGAACGGGACATATCTCAACGGCAGGCAGCTGCGCAAGGCCGAGCAGCTCAAGCCGGCGGACAAGATCCGAATCGGCGACTCCGAGTACAGCTACCGGGAGTAGCCAGTGCTGCGCGTCGTCGAGCAATACAGCCGCACGGATGTGGGGCGCCAGCGAAACGCAAACGAGGACGACCTCTTCGCGGCAGCCGACGCCGGGCTGTTCGCGGTCGCCGACGGGATGGGCGGGGCCCGCGCCGGCGAGGTGGCCGCGAAGGCGGCTGTGGACCAGCTGGCGGGGCTCGAGGAGGAGCGGGAGGTAGGCGAACGCGAGCTGGCGACCGTCGTCGAGGAGGCAAACCGCCGCATCCACGAGCTCTCGAGGAGCGACGAGTCGCTCGCCGGGATGGGCACGACGATGACCGCGGTCTCGGTCGGCGGGGGCGAGGTGGCGATCGCGCACGTCGGCGACAGCCGGGCCTACCGCCTGCGCGACGATGAGCTCGAGCGCCTGACCCACGACCATTCGCTCGTCGACGAGATGGTCCGCGCGGGCCGGCTGACGCCGGAGGAGGCAGAGGTCCACCCGCAGCGGTCGATCATCACGCGTGCCCTCGGGCCCGAGCCGCAGGTCGAGGTCGAGCGCATGACCTACCCCGCGCGCAGCGGCGACGTCTACCTGATCTGCTCCGACGGGCTCACGACGATGGTGCCTGAGGACGCCGTCGCGGGGATCCTGCGCGGGCGCTCCTCGTTGCAGCAGGCCGCCGAGGACCTCGTCCGGGTGGCGAACGAGGCAGGCGGCAAGGACAACGTCACGGTGGTCCTGTTCAGGCTGGCCGACGAGGGCGAGGCCGAGCCGGAGGCCGACAGCCAGGCGACGATGGTTGCCGGCCAGCCGGACTCGCTCCGCACCGAGGACGTGCAGGCGGCGGTCGCAGCAGCGTCGTCACGCGAGCCGGAGACGACGTCCGACGCCACGATGGTGTTCGACGACGAGCAGACGCGCCAGGTGCGCGAGTCCGCAGCCCGCCCGCCGGCTCGCCAGCGGCGGGGTCCGGCGCTGCGCCGGTGGGTGACCGCGGTTGTCGTGACGCTGGTGGTCGGCGCGGTACTCGTGGGCTTCTGGGTCGGCAGCCGGCAGTTCTATTTTGTCGGCACTGACGACCGTGGGCTCGTCGCGCTGTACCGCGGCCTGCCATACGAGTTGCCACTCGGCATCGAGCTCTGGGATCTCGAGTACTCGACCGGCGTGCCGGCGCGCTTTCTGCCCGAGACCAGGCGCGACCGCGTTCTCGACCATCGCCTGCGCGGCAAGGGCGATGCCGTCGACCTGATCAACCAGGTCGAGCGCGGCGAGTTGGAGGAGTGATGATTCCCGCCCGCTGGCGTGAGCTCTTCGGCCTGATCCCCGTGACGTTGCTCGTGACGGCCGGCTTCACCGCCGTGCTGATCACACGCTCGGAGTCGACCAGCGAGGTGACGACGACGTACGGGCTCTTCTTCCTCGGCTGCTGCGTCTTCGCGCACCTCTTCATCCGCGCGCGGCTACCGCACGCCGACCCCTACATCTTCCCGCTCGCTGCGTCGCTCGCGGCGGTCGGCCTCGTGATGATCTACCGGATCGACGAGGAGCTCGCGCGCGAGCAGGCGCAGTGGTTCGTCGTCGGCCTGCTGCTGTTCGTCGCGACGATCGTCTTCCTGCGCGACCACCGCGTGCTCGAGCGCTACCGCTACACGATCGCGGCGGTCGGCCTCGCGCTCCTCTTCATGCCACGCCTGCCGGGGATCGGCAGTCAGGTGAACGGCGCCTTCCTCGCCGTGGAGGTCGGGCCGATCCAGTTCCAGCCCGCGGAGTTCGCGAAGATCGCGATCATCATCTTCCTCGCGAGCTACCTCAACGACACGCGTGAGGTGCTCGTCAAGGGCCGGATACCGCGGCTGAGCATGAAGCACTTCGGGCCGCTCCTCCTCGTGTGGGGCGCCTCGATGCTGATGCTCGTCTTCATTCGCGACCTCGGCAGCTCGTTGATGTTCTTCGGCGGCTTCCTCGCGCTCGTCTATGTCGCAACGGCCAGGCTGTCGCTGGTCGCCGCCGGCTTCGGCCTGTTCGTCGTCGGGGCGACGTTCCTGGCGAACAACATCAGCCACGTCCACGAGCGCGTCGACATCTGGCAGGACCCGTTTGCCAAAGACGTTGTGGACAAGGAGGGCTACCAGGTCGCGCAGGGCCTGTTCGCGCAGGCCGACGGGGGCCTGTTCGGAACCGGGTTTGGCGAGTCGCTCCTGAAGCTCCCGAGCGGTCAGTCGATCCTGCCCGCGCCCCACACGGATCTGATCTACGCCGTGTTCACTAACGAGCTCGGCCTGTTCGGCGCCGTCGCTCTGATCGTGGCGTATCTCCTGTTCACCGAGCGTGGCTTCAAGACCGCGATGGTGGCGCAGGACGGATTCACGAAGCTGCTCGCCGTCGGCCTGACCGCGGTGTTCGCACTGCAGGTGTTCGTGATCGTCGGCGGCGTCACCAAGACGATCCCCCTGACCGGCGTGACGCTGCCCTTCGTCTCCTACGGCGGTAGCTCGATCGTGGCGAACTTCGTCTTGATCGCGCTGCTCCTGATCGTGTCCGACAGCGCGCGCCGCGGGGCCCCGCGCGAGGGAGGGCTGGTCGCGTCGTGAACCGCCAGATCGTGCAGCTCTTCACGCTCCTCGCCGTCCTGTTCGGAATTCTCGTCTTCGCGACGTCGTGGTGGACCGTGTGGGGGCGCGACGGACTCGAGGACAACACGGCGAACCGCCGTCCGATCCTCGAGGACCTGCGCGTGCCGCGCGGCGACATCCTCGCCGAGGATGGGACCGTGCTCGCGCACAGCAACGCGCAGGGAAGCGGCGAGCAGAAGATCTATGTCCGCGACTACCCGGAGGGGAGCCTCTTCGCCCACGCGATCGGTTACTCGTTCATCGACCAGCGGGTCGGCCTCGAAGAGTCGCGGAACGACGAGCTGACCGGGGAGAAGAACGAGTTCCTGACGCTTTTCGAGGAGCTTGTCGGTCACGAGCGCGAGGGCGACGACGTCCGCACCAACCTCGACTCCGAGGCGCAGCAGGTGGCGATGGAGGCGCTCGGCTCGAACACGGGCGCTGTCGTGGCGATGGAGCCCGCCACCGGGAAGGTGCGCGTGATGGTGAGCTCGCCGACGTTCGATCCGAACGAGTGGGAGGAGCACTCGCGCGAGTTGAACCAGGCCGAGGGCGCGCCGATCGTCAACCGCGCGACGCAGTCGCGCTACCCGCCGGGTTCGACGATGAAGGCCGTCACGGCGTCGGCCGCGATCGACAGCGGGGAGTACACGCCCGACTCGATCGTGAGCGGCGAGTCGCCGAAGATCATCGGCGGCGCGCCGCTGTCGAACTGCTGCGCGGAGGGATCCGGCGACTACGGGCCGCTCACGCTGACGCAGGCGCTCACGCAATCGGTCAACACCGTCTGGGCCGAGGTCGGCGAGAAGCTCGGCGCCGGGACGATGCTCGACTACATGGAGAAGTTCGGGTTCGACAGCGACCCGCCGCTCGACTACCCGCACGACCAGATGGTCGAGAGCGGCGTCGTCAAGGCGAACGGCGACCTGGCGGACGAGAACGACGGCTTCGACGTGGGACGTGTGGCGATCGGGCAGGGCGGCGCGGAGGGCCAGACGCAGGCCACCCCGCTGCAGATGGCGACGGTGGCGGCGACGATCGGCAACGACGGAGTGCGCATGCGGCCGCGTCTGACCGACCGCATCGTCGACAAGGATGGCCGCGTGCGCGACACGATCGACCCGTCCGAGGAAACGCGCGTGTTGAAGACGGAGTCGGCCGACCAGGTCCAGGCGATGATGGAGAGCGTGGTGCAGTCGGGCACCGCGACGGCCGCTCAGATCTCAGGCGTCGCGGTAGCCGGCAAGACGGGCACCGCCGAGCGCGGCGACGGCACGAACAACGCGTGGTTCATCGCGTTCGCGCCCGCCGACGAACCGAAGGTCGCGATCGCGGTCGTGGTCGAGAACACGACCGGCCAGGGCGGCCAGGTGGCGGCGCCGATCGCAAAGCAGGTCATGGAGAACCTCCTTGGCTGAGGTGACGCCGGACACCCTGGTCGACGGGCGCTACCGCGTCCTCAACCGGCTCGGCAGCGGTGGGATGGCGGACGTCTACTGCGCCGAGGACTCGCATCTCGGCCGGCAGGTCGCGCTGAAGGTCCTCTATCGCCGGTTCGCCCAGGACGCCGAGTTCGTCGAGCGGTTCAAGCGGGAGGCGCAGTCGGCGGCCGGCCTGACCCACCCGAACGTCGTGAACGTCTTCGACCGCGGCGAGCACGACGGCACCTACTACATCGCGATGGAGTACCTGCCGGGGCGCACGCTCAAAGAGGTCATCGGCGAACGCGGCGTGCTCGACCAGGAGTCGGTCATCGACATCGGCGTCCAGATCCTGCGCGCGGCGAGCTTCGCGCACCGCCGCGGCGTCGTGCACCGCGACCTGAAGCCCCACAACGTGATGCTCGACGACGGCGGGAACGCGAAGGTGACCGACTTCGGCATCGCGCGCGCCGGAGCGTCCGAGATGACGGAGGCGGGCTCGATCATGGGCACGGCGCAGTACCTCTCGCCCGAGCAGGCTCAGGGCCAGCCCGCAATTCCGCAGTCCGACCTGTACTCGGTCGGGATCATCCTGTACGAGCTGCTCACCGGCCGGCTTCCATTCGACGGCGAGAGCGCCGTCGCGATCGCAGTCCAGCACCTGAATGACCCGCCGCCGCCGATCAGCTCGCTGCGCCCGGACGTGGCGCCCGAACTGGAGGCGGCGGTGATGCGCGCGCTCGCCAAGGACCCGGCCACGCGGTGGGCGGATGCCGACGAGTTCATCCGCGCGCTCGAGGGCGCCCGCGCGGGCCTCGCCACTCGGCCACTCGGCCAGGACACAGCCGCGTTCGCGCCCGTGCCGGCACCGGTCGTCGCCGGGAACGGCGCGCCGCCGCCGCCCGAGGAGGAGGAGGGCCGGAGGTGGCGGTGGCCGTGGATCGCGCTCGGGCTGACCGCGCTTCTGATCGCGCTTGCCGCGGTGCTGCTGGTCGCCGGAGGCGACAAGGTCGAGGTAGAGAACGTCCTCGGGCAGCCTGAGGCCGTCGCGGTCGACCGGCTGCAGGACGACGGGTTCGAGGTCGACGTCGATCGCCAGCCGGACCTAGCGCCGGTCGGTGAGGTCATCCACCAGGACCCCGGCGCGGGCACCGAGGCGGATGACGGCTCGACGGTGAAGCTCGTCGTCTCGACGGGCGCGCCGGAAGTGACGGTCCCGACGGTCGCCGGTTTCTCTGAGAAGAAGGCGGTGCGCGAGCTGAGCAAGGCGGGGTGCGGGACCCGCGAGGACACGAACTTGTGCGGCTTCAAGGTCGAGGTCCGGGACGAGGCGTCAGATCGCTTCGACGAGGGCGACGCGATCAGGACCAGCCCGCAGGGCGGCACCAGCGCCGAGGTCGGGTCGCGCATCCTCCTGTTCGTCTCGACCGGCCCGCAGCAGGTCGAGGTCCCGGACGTGATCGATCTGGAGCGCGAGTCCGCCGAGGCGACGCTCAACCGCGCCGGCCTCGGCTTCACGATCAGGGAGGCAGAGTCGACCGCGGACCCGGGCACCGTGATCGCGCAGGACCCGGTGGGCGGCACGGTCGTCGACAAGGGCTCGCGCGTCGAGCTGACTGTTGCCAAGGAAGAGGAGACTGTCGAGGTGCCGAACGTCGTCGGGTTCTCGCGCGACACGGCCGAGGACACGCTTCGCGACGCGGGCCTGCGGCCCGTGGTCGTCGAGGAGGAGACCGACGACCCCGCCGCGGTGGACCAGGTGCTGAGGCAGAGCCCGGGATCCGGGGCCGATGTCGAGCCTCGGTCCGAGGTCCAGATCATGGTCGGGGTTCCGCCCGAGGAGGATGAAGGTTCCGGCGCGCCCCCGTCGGACACAGGCGACGGGCTGCTCGTCCCATGAGGATCGCGGTGCTGGCCGGCGGCCGCTCGAGCGAGCACGAGATCTCGCTCGCTTCGGGCGCGGCGATCCGCACCGGTCTCGAGCAGGCCGGGCACGATCCGCTGGCCGTCGAGATCGATGCGGACGGCCGGTGGACCACCGACGGCAAGCCGGTTGCGATCGAGCCGTCCGGGGGCCTCCTGGGCGCGGATGTCGTGTTCCCCGCGCTCCACGGGCCGTTCGGCGAGGACGGCACGGTCCAGGGGTTGCTCGAGCTCGTGGACGTGCCGTATGTGGGGGCCGGCGTGCTCGCCTCGGCCCTGTGCATGGACAAGGTCACGTTCAAGGACGTGATGGCGCATGCGGAGATCCCGCAGGTCGCCTACCGCCGTGCGCGCGCGGGTGACGACCTGCGTTCGCTCGAGGCGCTCGGCCTACCCGTGTTCGTGAAGCCGGCGCGACTCGGGTCGTCCGTCGGCATCTCGAAGGCGAGCACCGCCGAAGAGCTTCGCGTGGCGCTCGAGGAGGCATGGCAGCACGATCCGCTCGCGATCGTCGAGGCGCTATCGAAGGGCATGGAGGTGGAGTGCTCGGTGGTCGGCAACGACGACCCGGTCGCCTCCGAGCCCGGCGAGCTCGTCGTGAACGCCGACTGGTACGACTACGACGCCAAGTACAAGCCGGGCGGCATGGACCTCGTGGTCCCGGCCCGGCTCGAGGACGCCATCCGCGCTCGCATCCGCGACCTCGCGGTCGAGGTCTTCAAGCGCGCCGGCTGCACGGGCCTCGCGCGGGTCGACTTCTTCGTCGAGGACGGCAGCCGGGTGCTCGTCAACGAGCTGAACACGATGCCTGGCTTCACCGAGACGAGCGTCTTCCCGAAGCTGTTCGAGGAGTCCGGCCTGGCGTTCCCCGAGCTGCTGTCACGCCTGGTGGAGCTGGCGCTCGAGCGTCACGAGCGCGAAAAGACGTACCGCTTCTAGCTACTTCCGCAGGCTCAGCTCGGCCACGGCGGCGTTCTGCTCGCCCTCCGGAAGCGCCTTTATCCAGAGCAGGTAGTAGCTGAAGCTCTGTCCCGCCGTATCGAGCTCGATGCGCTGCTCGTCGTCGACCGTCACGGCGCCGCTGATGCGCGTCCAGCTCGCGAGGTCGTCGGGGCTGTCCTCGGACGCGTAGACCGTGGCGGTCCAGCCGGGGATCGGCGTGACGACGTCGAGCGCACGCGCTGCGACCGGGGCGCGCGGGTTGACGATCAGGCCGACGCCGTCCTTCTGGAGATCGCCCACCGTGTAGGTCTCGGTCTCCCAGCGGGTCGCCACGTTGCCGTCGATCGCGAGCGAGGCTTCGTCGGAGTGCTCCTCGGAGTCGCCGAACGGGTCGAAGTCCGCCGCACCCGAGGTGTCGAGCTTGACGGCGGTCAGCCTCGGCACCCCGGCGACGTCGGCGCCGCCGGTGCTTCCGCGCTGGGCGCGGTCGATCGCGAACACGATTCCCCCGGCCACGAGCAGCGCGCCGAGCAGCATCGCGACCACCCTGCGCCAGGGGTGCCGGAAACGCCGCACCGCGCCGAACTCCGCGGTGTCCTCGGGAAGCGAGCGCAGCACCGTTGTGGCCTCGCCGCCCGCCTGGCCCGATCTCGACGCCTCGATTACGAGCGCCTGCTCGAGCTCGTGGGTCATGTCCTTCACGCTCGCGTACCGGTTCGCGGTCTCCTTAGCGCACGCCCTCTCGAGAACCGACGCGAGCGCCGCCGAGATCTCGGGTCGCCGCATCCGGATGTCCGGCAGCGGGTCCTTCACGTGCTTCATGGCCACGGCGACCTGCGTCTCCGCCTTGAACGGGACGTCCCCGGTCAGCATCTCGAAGAGGCAGATGCCGAGCGAGTACACGTCGGACTGCGCGGTCGTGTCCTCACCGAGTGCCTGCTCGGGCGCGACGTAGTCGGTCGTGCCGAGCACGCGCCCCGTCGCGGTCAGCCCCTCCGCCTCCAGCGAGCGCGCGATCCCGAAGTCGGTGACCTTCGCGCGTCCCTCCGTGTCGATCAGGACGTTCTGCGGTTTCACGTCACGGTGAATGAGCCGGTTCGCGTGCGCGCACTCGAGGGCGCGCCCGATCTCGATCGCGTACGCGACCGCCTCCGCCACCGGGAGCCGGCCGGCCCGCCTCAGCCGCTCCTTGAGCGTCTCGCCCTCCACGTACTCGAAGACGATGTACGGGTGGTCGTCGTCCTCGCCGAAGTCGATCACGGTCACGACGTGCGGATGGCTGAGGCTGGCAACCGCACGCGCTTCGCGCCGGAAGCGCTCGAGCTGGTCGGAGTCCGAGGAGATCTCGCGGTGCAGCAGCTTGATCGCGACCCACCGCTCCAAGGTCTCGTCGAAGGCCCGATAGACGGTCGACATCCCGCCCGAGCCGATCTTTTCCTCGAGCCGGAACCGTCCGCTGAGCAGAGTGCCGATCACAGAGAGCTGGATACGGGGGCGAAGCCCGCGCCACGGCGTCCTTCGAGACCCGCGATCTCGACGACGCCCGCGCGCTCGGTCACCTCGCCGATCACCTGTCCACCGAGTGTGGCAGCCGCGCCAGCAGCGTCCGCCGGCGGCACGACGCAGCACAGGCCGCAGCCCATGTTGAAGACCTCGTACAGCTCCTCCGGCGGGGTGCCGGTGCGCGAGGCGATCAGCTCGAAGATCGGCTGTGGAGGCGGCGGGTCGGAGATCCGGTAGCCGACCTCGGCCTCGAGTCGGCCCAGGTTGAGAAACCCGTCGCCTGTTATGTGCGCGAGCCCGCGCACGTCCACGTCGGAGCGCAGCAGCTCCATTACCTCGCGCACGTAGATCCGAGTCGGCTCGATCAGAACGTCGCCGACGGTGCCGTCCCCGAACGGCTCGTCGAGATTGGGCAGCGCGCGCCGCGCGAGCGTGTACCCGTTCGAGTGGAGTCCGCTCGACGCCACGCCGACGACCGCGTCGCCCGGCTCGATCCGGTCACCGGTGACGATCGCATCCAGCTTCACCAGCCCGACGCACGCCCCGACGAGGTCGAAGCCCCGCGGCGACGGATGTCCGCGGATCACCTCCGGAAGCTGCGCGAGCTCGCCGCCGGGGATCTCGATCCCGGCCTGCTCGGCGCCCGCCTTCAGCCCCTTGGCCACCTGCCGCAGCATCTCCGGGTCGGCCTGCTCGACCGCTATGTAGTCGAGCAGCGCGATCGGCTCTGCGCCGACGCAGACGAGGTCGTTCACGTTCATCGCAATGCAGTCGATCCCGACGGTGTCGAATCGCCCGAGCTGCTCGGCGACGATCACCTTCGACCCGACGCCATCCGTCGAGAGCGCGAGACCGGTCACGTCGTCGAGCCGCAGCACGTTCGCGTAGTGGCCGGACCCGAGGACCGCACGCGGCGATCGGCCGAGGTCGATCGTCCCGAGCACGGACACGAGAGCCTTCACGGCGGCCTCCGACTGCGCCGTGTCGACTCCGGACTCGGCGTATGCGCCATCACCCATGACGGCCATTCAACCTCATGATGCGGAGAGCGATCACCCCGAGCGCGACGCGGTAGAGCCCGAAGGGCGCATACGACGGGAGCCGGTCGACCCGCGGCACGAGCCGCGCGGCGGCGAGCCCCGACACAAAGGCCGCGGCGAAGCCCACCGTGTGGTGAGTGGCGGGGCGCGCGGCGGGACGGCGGACGAGCTTCAGGACAGTCGCCCCGGCTATCACCGGCAGGGCGGCCTCACGCGAGATCCGCCCGGCTGCGCCGCGCTCGAACCCGAGCAGCCGCGCCATCGTGAGTGTCGCGCCGTTCCGCGAGACACCGGGAACGAGCGCGCAAGCCTGCGCGAGCCCGATCCAGAGCTCGTCGCGCGCGCCGGCCGCGGATTCGAGGCGCCGCTCCGGCGCTCTGTCGGCGGCGACGAGGGCCAGGCCGCCGAGGATCTGGGCGACCGCGGTGGAGCGACGCCCGAGCCGCTGCTCGATCGCCCGCTCCAGCGCGAGTCCCACGATCGCCGCGGGCGCGAGCATGAGCGGCCTCACCCGCGGGGGCGGCAGGGTGACGAGCAGCGCGGCAGCGGTGCCGGCGTGTGCGAACACCTCGAAGGCCTTGTCGTCGGAGCCCAGGAGCACCAGGTGTCCGGAACTCGAGACCGGCAGGACCTCGGCGGGACCCTGGACGAGCCCCAGCAGCAGGGCCTTGCGCAGCGTCAGGGCGATTCGGAAGCCGGTTGAGCGCCCCGGCGGCGGATCACGAGGTACACGATGCCGATCACGATCATCGCCGCGATGGCGTAGTCGACGTAGTGGAGCGAGTCCTTCCAGTCCTCCCAGTGATCGCCGGCCTGCTTGCCGAGGAACGTGAGCATGAAGACCCACGGGACGCAGCCCACGAAGGTGAACAAGCTGAAGCGCCAGAACGGCATCCGCGCGACCCCGGCGGGCAGGGAGATGAACGTCCGAATGATCGGCAGCATCCGGCTGAAGAAGACCGTCGCGTCGCCGTGGCGCTCGAACCAACGGTCGGCCCATTCGAGCTGCGACTTCTTGACGTGAAGCTTCTTGCCGTGCTTCTCGAGGATGTCGATGCGCCCGAAGTAGCCGAGCGCGTACGCGAGCCACGAGCCGATCAGGTTCGCCACCGAGCCGACCATCACGGCCGCGAACAGCGAGTACTCGCCCTCCGAGACGTTGAAGCCCGCGAACAGCATCGTCGCCTCGCTCGGAATCGGGATACAGGCGCTCTCCAGGACCATCAGGACAAAGACGCCGGCGAGTCCCATGGCGTCGACGACGTCGACGGCGAAATCGACAATTGGGTCCGTGAGCGATGCGATCAGCAGCGACAAGCGGCGGGGTAGGGTACCGGGCTTGCCCGTACCCCTTTTCGCAAGCTCGCTCGACGAGTATCAGCCGCGAATCGCCGAGAAGCTCGCAGAGGTCGCCAGGAGTGGGCGCTACATCCTCGGTCCGGAGGTGAAGGCGTTCGAGGATGCCTTTGCCCGGTACCTCGGAGTGCGCCACTGCGTCGGCGTCGCCAACGGCACCGATGCGCTGACGATCGCCCTGCGTGCGGTGGGCGTCAAGCCGGGCGACGACGTCGTCCTGCCGTCGTTCACCTTCTACGCGACGGCTGAGGCCGTCGCGACTGTCGGTGCCCGGCCGGTGTTCTGCGATGTCGATCCGGCCACCTTCTGCGTCACCGGCGAGACCGTCGCGGCCGCGGTGACGTCGCGAACGCGCGCGATCGTGCCGGTGCACCTGTTCGGCAATGTCGCTCCGATGGACGAGCTCGAGCAGTTCGGCATCCCGCTGGTCGAGGACGCGGCCCAGGCCGCGGGCGCCTCCTACCGCGGCCGGCGCGCGGGTGCGCTGGGGACCGCCGCGACGTTCTCCTTCTTCCCCTCCAAGAACCTGCCTTGCCTGGGCGACGGTGGGGCGGTCGTTACGGATGACGATGATGTCGCGGCTCTCGCCCGGCGGCTGCGCTTCCACGGCTCCGAGGACAAGCGGACGTTCACCGAGGTCGGCTACAACTCGCGCCTCGACGAGCTGCAGGCGGCGGTGCTGAGCCTGCTGCTGCCGGAGCTCGACGACTGGAACGAACGCCGACGGGGGGTCGCGGCCACATACGAGGAGCTCGGGCTCGGCGAGCACGCCGAGCTGCCGGTCGCGGTCGACGGCGCCGAGCACGTCTACCACCTGTACGTCGTCCGAAACGAGCGCCTCGAGGGAGTGGG
>Ga0126308_10000681_pt1 | contig 12028 bp, 11 predicted proteins | sample Plot55_FD_92533 | JGI IMG/M metagenome (GOLD analysis project Ga0126308, IMG submission 92533) | Serpentine soil microbial communities from UC McLaughlin Reserve, CA, USA - Plot55 | ecosystem: Environmental > Terrestrial > Soil > Grasslands | place: USA: UC McLaughlin Reserve, Lake County... | reverse complement strand
TTGGGTTCTCACCCTTACAACAAGGCATTCGGCCCTTGATCTCCTCTCCTCCTTCACGCAAACTAGATACTTTTCTTGGCGCGCTCGGCAGGACTCGAACCTGCGACCTTCTCTGTTCGTAGTCCGATTCTTTAAGCGGGATGCGGTGGGATGCGGTGCAAAATTCTGCTTTTTAGAGGAATTTAGCGGGATACGGCGCGATGCGGCGGTATCCAGTTCCCGTCAGCGTTCCCGTCAACGTTGTGAGACAGCTTCTAAGGAGTTAGCGAGTACACTGACGATCTGTATAACCTGGTACGTAGATTAGTGCGGACGTTGTTTCCAGGAGCGCCGCCTTTGCACGGCGGAGGTCAGGGGTTCGAATCCCCTCGGCTCCACTTCTAAAATTTGCTGTTTTGCAGGTAAAATACAAGACGAAGAAATAGACTGAGGTTTTCTTTCGGCCTCAGTTACACCATTAGTACACCAACGCGTTGGTCGCGGTTGCCTACAGTGGAGAGACGTCTTCCTCTTAACGAAGACTTTCGAGGTGGGAGAGTCGGAGGGGGCTCGCCGTCATCTTCGGTCCCACTCCTCCAGGGTGCGCTGCGCTTCGTAAGCGTAGCGTTCCATTAGCTTGTCGAAGGCGTCCATGGCGCGCTCTTGGAGTGTCGCATCTGTAGTCGGATCGGTGTATACGCGCAATACGAGCCTCACGAGTTCCTCGCCGCCGGTGCGGCGCAGAGGCTCTCTTAGGTGCCTGTTGTCTAGCATAGTCTCTACTATCGACAGCGCCCAGGAAGGGTCGTCTAGCCCATACTCCCAGAGGAACTCGGCGAAGGCATTCTCGCCGTCGGCTAATGCACGGGACGCGGCAAATTCTTCCACAAACCTGCGTACCTCCGGGTCGCGGACGCTGCGCATGCGCGAGAACGCTTCGGCGATCAGCCTCCTGACCTCGGTGTCCTCGTCTTCCATAAGTCGGAACAATTCGCGGGCACAAAACGCTGACTTCTGCGAGTCCATATTGTAAGCGTACACCTTTGTCGCGCCGCGTCGCATGGCGGCTCGACCGGTTACGGCACATTCCGCCAGTGCTCGCGCGCCGGCTAGGTCCTCGGCCGATCCCAGAACGCCAGGTGATGATATGGCGCTTACGCACGCAAGTTGAGCGCCCGTCTGCGAGCAGTCGTCTTTTTCGCTATCCATCATCGCCTGGACGAATGGCCTCGTCCGCGAAAAGTGTTGAAAGGAGCCGTAGTGCAAGAACTCCGCAGTGTCGTGGGCACAAAGGAGTTCAGGATGACCGTCCATCAGCCGCTCGAACAGTGTGACGGCCCGCTCTCGGTTCTCGGTCAGGAGGCGGTATAGGAGTTGCTCAATGGCGCCAGCGTGCAGTGCTGCCGAGGGATCGACGGAGGTATACTCGACCAGCGTCCACATGCGTTCCCTATCTCCGTCATCTCCTCGGCTATCGAGCACTCGCATGAGTGTTCTCATCGAGGCACCGCGGTCCGAGTTGAGGTAGGCGCCAAATGGGTCGTTACCGTCCCGTTCTGCTCGCGCTTCGTCGCCGCCCATCGGTCCGCGGACGACGTCTTCGAGCAACCTGATCATGTCGTCGCTCAGGCCCTCGCCGGAGCGCTGCTCCAATGCCCAGGCGACGGTCCTCTTGATGTCGCGCGCCGGGGCGCGACCGAAGCGGCCCACCACCTCGAACAACCACTCCGCTGGAGCTTCGGCTTCCGCGAGACCGTTGATGAAAGCTGTAGCGTACTCGTCGTCCACGTCGTCCGGCACGCGCATGGCGAGTTTGTAGAAGCGTTCGGGTTCTTCCTTAACCTGATGCTGGAGGCGGCCGGCCAACTGACACGCGCCCCCTCTGTGCCACTCTAGGTGCCTGACATCGCCGTGGTACTTTCTCATGGCGCACAGCCAGGCCTCGTCAGACATCCTAGCGTGGGCATCCTCGTCGATGGGAGACCCTATGGTTTGAACCTCTGTCTTGAGTGGGGCTTCCGGGGCCCTGATGCCGGGGAACTTGCGCTCCAGCTCGGCGAGGTAACGGGCGGCACGGTCGCTCAAGTACTCTGGAGGGATGGCCTGAAGGAGGTAGAGCTGTTCTAGCCCGCGCCAGCGCAGTCCTTGCAGGCCGCGGTCCCTGAGGATTAGGTTCCAGGAGACGATGTACGCTTCGAGTTCGCTCCGTTGGCCTTCGGAGAGGAACGGGTAGATGGCTGAGACGAGCCTTCTGCTATCGTACTGCTGGTGGTCGCCGAGGTTCAGCCGCCGGCTGTCATCTAGCAGAAATCTTAAAACGTCTTCGGCGTACGCGTCGGGCACCTCCCGGTAAACGTGCGCCAGCAGTTGCTGCGGGGTTTGGTACGGTATCGCGGCCAAGCGTCCTGCGACAGCCTGGAACCGGTCTGGCTGTGTCCTGGCCAGAGTATTCAAAGCGTCTGTTATGGTCTGTATGAAACTGTCCTGCGCGGCGTCTAGGCCATCGTACCAACCATGTGAGAGTACGTCGGGAGTGAAGTAGGGAAGTTCGTCGTCCGGCGAGTCCGTCAGGCTGACGGCGCGCTGGAGCCACGGCAAGAGTGCCTCGACGAAGTCGCTAGGCTCAGCGGTGCTGGCCGCTTTCAGGGCCCTATGAAACATGGAATTATCCAGCGACATGTCCCCCAATAGGCCGCGGTAGACGCGCTTTCCGCCGCTCGCCAGGTAAGCGTCTAGCGACTTGTCCAAGACTAATCGGATCAAGCGGCATCCCTCCCGAGGGAAGGCTTCTACGATCTCCTCCAGCTCGTCGATGCTCCCTACCTCGGACGCAGGCACCTCGCGCAGAAGCTGTTCGACAAGCTCGACGGCAGTCAGGGTGCGCCAGTCGCGGATACGCGCTATTACCCGCCTCACGCGGTTGTTCTAACAGGCACTCCGACCAAGGAAGGGCCGCAACATGCCGACGACCTCTTCCTGTTCGAGATCTATCATTGAGCTCAGGTACGGAAGAACGTCATGGTCGACCATCTCGTCGTCCTCCGCGAGCAGATCCCCTATTAGACGCTCCCGCAGGCGGGCGAACCAGTCAGGGTTCGCGCTCATCGCTTTCAGTAGCCTGGGCCGCATGGCGGGATCAGTGAGCATCCTGTGGGCGAGGAGCCACTCGTCGTCTGTCGGGTTTGCCAGTGCTCCGAACCAGCCGAACAGCAATTCCTTGAGGTGCGAGCGCAAGCCCTCGGCGCGGAAGAGGAAGTTTAGCTCGGGCAGGAACGTAGGGGATCCGCTTCCGCGCAAGTATGCAAGCACTTGGACGAGTCGGGGACGGGCGTAGAGGCCTTGATCGCCTGCCAGGATCGTCTCAGAAAGGCTTCCGCCGTCATCGACGAACCGTCTCGCATAGCAGTAGTCGAAGAACGTTTGGTGCAGGAAGCTCCAGCCGGTGCCGCTCCACACGAGTACGCCGGCGCTGGCCAGCCATCGCGTAGCCTCGTCGAGGTGTTGAGCATCGGGTCGGGCAAAGACCGCCTGCGGTACCGAGGTACGCTGTTCGCGGTTCATGTAGTCGGTCATCAGGCGCAGGACGTGCTCGCGTTCATGCACTGGTGGGCTCTCGGAGTTGGGTACGAGTACCACCTCTCGCCACAACAGGGCGTACAGATCCTGCAGGGTGCCGATACCATCCGTGCTTCGCCCCACGGCCTTGGAGGGCTGCTCTTCCAAAATCCGCATGAAGAGGTCGAGGTGCAGCGGGACCCGCAGCAGCTCGCGTGTGGCGGGGGAGAGCGTGCCCAAGTCGACGCCTTCCTTGCGGAGAACGCCCGCGATCTCTTTGTCGGCGAGCTTCGGCAGAGCGAATCGCAGCCACCTCGACACGCTTGAGTCTCGGGTCGTTGTTTAGATCGAAGATTCGGCATGAGAACAGAACGCGGACGTTAGGGATCAGACGCAATCTCGCTACGGTGCCGAGCACGACGTTGAGAACCTTCTGATCCCGCGCCAGCGAGAGCGATAGTGCGTCCACCTGATCCAAGAGTACGACGACCGGACCAAGGGCCGCGAGGCGGCCGACCATCGTCTCAACACGATCCGGCAAGCCAAGTGCTTCGCGAAGTTCCTCGTGGGTTGCGACGCCCGAGAGCTGCTGGTCGGCCTTGATCGCGAGAACGGTGAAGTCGGCGGCCTCCAGGGAGGCCAACGCGTCACGCATGACGACTGTCTTTCCCATCCCGGCGCTGTCCAGCAGCACGGCCGCGTTCCCCTCATCCGAGGCCTCCCGCGCCCAAGCGACAATTTCGTCCACAACGCCTCGAGTAATGTGCAGCCCGGTATCGCCGAGGGTTGACTTGTGCTGTCGGACAACGGCGCCGCACGACCTGACGGACGCGCGCAGAGCAACGATGTCTGACGGAGCAGAAAGGTGGATCCTGGCTTCCCTCAAGAGCTGTCTTACCGAACTGGAGGTGAATTGTCCCCGGCGACCAGCCTCTTTGGCAACATAGTCACGCAGCAGGCCGAACAGCGCTGCCGGCGGCGCGTTGCTCTCCGGCATCCAAGCGGGGAGCAGCGCATCTTCAATGTGTTGTAAGGTCCAAACCTCTACGTCGACGTGTCCGAGAAACTCGAGGACGTCGGCCTCGCCTACCGACCCTGACCTGATGGAGTCGATCTCTCGTACTAGGGCTTGCTGCGGGCGCGTCAGTCTGGCCCATAATTCCTCGTAATCCTCGCTGGTAACGGCTCGCTGACACAGCTGCCGCAGCTCGTGGTGTTCGGGCCGAAACTCACCCACGCATAGCAACAGTCGGTCCCTACCCCGCTCAAAGCCTTCGCCTCGAAATTGAGCGTCGAAGTCTTTCCATAGCTTGCGCCAAGCCCTATCGCCTTGGCGCACGTCCACCTTGACCTGTATGTACCTCCGGTGGCCATCCGCGAACCGTACGATCGTGTCGTCGACCTCCGTTGGTGCCTCGACGCGCACCTCGACGATGCGCCCTCGGTCCGGGCGTGGAGCAGCGTCGCACATCCTGCCTAGGTACAGAGCCGAGACCGAATTCTGGTAATGGATGCCGGCCTGGGTGGTGGGGCCGCCGCGCTCAGACATTCGGTCCCGCAGCGTTCTTCCAACGGCTCTGGTGCGATTGCATAGCGATCCCCTATTGTATCGACGCGCCCAAATTAGGGAAGTCCGCCACTGCAGCTCAGCAGCTTGAGAACGTTCCCTAACCCTTCATTTGTTGCGAACTTCAGGAGAATAGTAGGCTAATAGTTAGACCTGTTGAGGTACGCGCAGAGTTGAGACCAATTTGACACCAACTCAGACGAATAAGGGCGAACACGTACGATAGCCTTCTAGAGCTAATATGCTTATTTGCAGGGATTTCTGAACAACAGCGAACAACCACGACAGTATGAATCCGCCTTTGCACGGCGAAGGTCAGGGGTTCGAATCCCCTCGGCTCCACTTCTAAGAGTCAGCAGTTTGCAGGCTAATCATAGACTTGCAGCGAGGTGCGACCCTCACTTTTGTCTTCTACTACACCGGCAGTACAGCAACACGTCATCTAAAACAGGGCGTCCTCCATCGCCTTAGCCGCAAGATCTCCCATCCCCGGTATCACGTGTGAATAGATATCCAGAGTGATGGCGATATTTGCGTGCCCGAGAAGCTCTTGGACGTACTTTGGATGGACGTGGCGGCTAAAGAGCAGCGTCGCACAGGTGTGCCGCAGGTCGTGGAAGCGGATGACGGTAACTTTGCCCGCTTCAGGAGCGACTCGAATGACCGTTTGCGCAGGTTGCTCGGGTTGATGAGGGTGCCGATTCCCGTGGTGAACACGAGGCCGTTGTCCTGGTAGAGATCGCCTAACCGCTCAATCTCTTCCACCTGACGGGCAAGATGCCCACGGAGCGCCTGAACTGCTGCTTCAGTAAGGCATATGGTGCGGCGGCTCTTCTTTGTCTTCGACTCGCCCGAGAGCAAGCGGGTACCGTTCCTTGTTAGCGACCGCCTGACGCTAATCGTGGCGTTCTCCAGGTCCACGTCCTGCCACTTGAGGGCCAGCAGTTCGCCCTGCCGCATCCCGGTAGTCACGGCCAGCACGTACAGGGCTTCGAGCCTGTCGCCCCGCGCAGCTTCGAGGAGGTGACGAGTCTCTTCAGCGGAGAGTGGTCGCATCTCCTTGGGGGTCGGTCTCGGGGCCTTGACCACTTCGGCGACGTTACGCGGGACCATGTGCCACGCGACAGCCTGCGAGAGAGCTTTGTGAAGGACGACGTGGAGTTTAATGACCGATGCCGGAGCGAACCCGGCGTCGAGCTTGTCCTGGTAGAGGGTCTGGACGTGGGCGGGGGTGAGCTTCTTCAGCTTCAGCCTGCCGAGAGCTGGCTTGATATGGACCCGGACGGCCGTCTCGTAGCGGTCGAAGGTGCTCATCCGCACGGACCCTCGCACAGAGCCTTTGAGCCACTTGTCGAGGTACTCGCCGACAGTTATGTTCTCGTCGTCGTAGACCTGCCCGTCCGCACGCTCCGCGAGTACCTTGGCCAGCTGGTCGGCAACTTCGTCCCGCTTCTTACCGTATATCGTCTTGCGCTTGGTCCCTTGGGTGTCTCATCCGTGTAGCGGGCCATGTAGAGGCCACTCTTCTTGTGGCGTGTTATAGACCCCTCACCGTTGCCTCTGCGTCGTGTCATGCTCGATTCTCGCTGCCCTTAGATTCATGTGCTCGGCGAACGTCTACGCGCTCGCCAGGTCGTAAAGCTATCTGCTGCATCGTGGCCGCCCGGCGTACATCGTGTGCTCCTACTCTCCTATCCACCGTCGAGAAGCCGTCGTCGAACAACGTCCTCTGCAGCGGTACGTGAGGGTCGACGTGGACGCCGCTATCAAGCTCCCTAACCACCCGACCGATCCGCTCCTCGATGAAGCGTGCTAGGAGGTGGCGGTGGCAGAATTTTTCTGGGGCCTCTAAGCACAAGAAGGCCAAGGGACAGCCGCCGTGCTGCTCGTAACACTGGCGAGGTCGGCGCTGACCCGGTCGACGCATAGGGCATCGAGCTGCGTCAGGTACGCTGCGGTGAACTCGTCGGGGTTTTTGATGCAGAAGACTTTGCGCGAGGGCGCGAGGCCACGTAGGAGGCAGTAACGGTACGTCGCCCGGTACCGGGGCGCGCCTCTGGAGACCCCAATTGGCACAACGGCGAGGTTGACTAGTGCTTTGTTCGCCCAATGTGCTTTGTTCGCCCAATAGCTCGTATACAAAGTGGGCATGTCGTGTGGCCTCACTTCTTTCGATGGTTGCTCCATGTCTCTCCTTAGCAAAAGGCCGGAGCTTCTAGGCCCCGGTCCGATCCTCTACGCCCCGTTCCGATGCCCCTTGTAGCGGCCGAGTTGCACGAAGTAGCCCCGCCGACTGTCGAACAGCCAGCCGTCACTCTCTGCCACAGCCTCTCCTTCCGGCAAGGGCGGTAGGTCCACCTTCATAGCCTCTAGCGTGCCTTGTACGGCTTGCCGTAAAGAACCCAGCCGCTCCCGGTGAGGTTCTAACTCCGCTTGTATGGACGCGTTCAGACCCTCGAGTCTCTCCTGGTAGCTTTCCGCGATGGCTGAGATGTTCTCTTTAAGCTCGTCCAGCTGTGGCTGATAGATCCCTATCCACGCCTCCCACTCGTCTTGGAGCTTGAGCTCGGCCTCGGCGAGGGCGTTACCCACCTTTTCCGACAGCTGATCGTCTCGGAGTTCCTCGATACGCTCCTGCAAGAGCCGAACGAACTCTCCAGGATGCAGTGCTTCTAGCGCGTCCAGCTCCACCGCGCCTGCACCGTGGGCTGCTTCGAAGTTGGCCTTCCTGCGGTCGGTGGCCTTGATGGGCATGCGCGGCAGGCTGTACTCCTCGACCTGCCGCGCGGTCAACATGGCGTTGTCGAGTCTCACGTCCGCGTCGGCGTGCTCCTTGTGCAGCACGTACTCGATGTGGCGGGCCACGCTCGTCGGCATCCCGCCGCCCGCCGGGTCGAACTCCGAGATATAGAGTATCCGGCAAGGCTTCCCTAGCTCACTCACCCGCCCAAGCAGGTTGATAACGCTGGTGATCGACATATAGCCCAGGCCGGTCACCAGGTTGACTCCATAACCCCTACACAGCGGCAGCAACAGGTCGTTCATGGTGGACTTCTCGCACCACACCTCCACGTGGTAGGGTTGGAGGTTGACGCGGTACTCGTAGCCTAGCGGCTCGAACTCCGGCAGCCCCCAGTCGATGCCACTGACCAAGTTTGTCTCTATCTCCGGTAGCTCCCAGCTCGGGAAGTAGTAATCCCAACCTAACCTCTCACCTTCCTCCGGATTTAGGAATACGTGAGGCGCGGGGTTGCGGCGGTCGACAAAGGCCGCCGGGTCTACCAGGCCCAGATGTCGTGCGAACTTACCCGCCTCGAGCAGGTACTCCCAATCCCGGTCGGTGTTCTCGTACGGCAAGCCGTCGGCCTTTATCCTGTCCGCCTCCGCCGGGCTGACGAGCTGGTAATGCACCCGGCGCAGGTGGACGCCGGTCGTGTAACCGAAGCGCTCCCACAAGGCCGCGAACCACCTCGCCTTCGCCAGCTGCCCCGGGCTGCCCACGTAGAACGGGTCGTTCTTCGGGGCCAACGCCAGCAGCTGTGGCGCCCTGCAGCCGTGCTCCTTAGCCAACTTCTTTATCTGCTCGTACGCGCTCATTCTTCTCGCCCACCTAAAGAGGGCCGGAACCCTGAAGAGCCCCACCCCGCTCTCCTTCTACTTGATCTCGTCCAGCTGGGCGAGCTTCGCCAAGCCGTCGGCTCCCCCGAGTTCCGGGTGGCAGGGCAGGCAATAAAAGGGGCCTGTGCGGTCGCGGCGGTTGACTAACCCGACGAGCGGCTTGCCGACCTCCAAGATCCGCCCGGCGGGCTCGCCGCACCCGGCGCAATACTTGCGGGGCCGGTACCTGCTTCCGTCGCAGCGGGGGCACTCCTCGCCCTCGTGCCGGAAGCACCTGACGTACTGGGTTGTTTCCTGGATGGGTGCGCTGGTACGCGCTAGACTGATTACGGCCATGAAGCTTATCCCTTCGTGGTCCGGGCCTCGGGGTGCGCCAACACCGCCGGGGCCAACTTTTTGTTACGCTTGTATCTTCCCACAAAAGCGGAATGAAGTCAATGATTTTGGCGCAATTTTTTCCTGCAAATCGTACTTTTTTTACCTCTTCTCTGTTCATCGTCGCCCTCCATAGAAGTTCAAGGGTCCAACCTGCTTGGTGAGAAGCCCGCCGTTTAATTGAATAGCCATTCGTAACCATCCTTTACGCTCTTGGTTGGCGCTTTAACTTTCTCGCCGCTGAGCACGTCTTCTAGCGCCATCTCCACCGTAAGCTTGCAGTGGTTGGGGTCCTTACACCGCTTCGCGATACGCTCCGTTGCCTTGTCTAGCACTGAGGGGTCAACGTCCTGTCGCAAGGCCTCTGAGAACTGTCGTCCGTACCGCTCCCGCATATCCCTGCCCAGCGGAACGTCAGCATTTTCGAGGAGTCTGACGAGGCAAGCCACGTACCCGTTTGCCTTGGGCTCTACAGGAGGTGCAGCTGAGTCGCGCCCACTGCAAGTGGAACTTTCTGGAGTAGTCTGCTGCCGTTCTCTATGTAGTGTGCACGGTTCGTACATAGAGGTCTGCACGCTTCGTACGCAAGGGTCTGTACGGTTCGTACGTGGGGATCTGTACACTTCGTGCGTATCTCTTCCCGCAGACGCGCCGGGTACAGCGGAGTCCTCCTCGGGTGACGTGGCGTTTTCGGCCCGTGGCAGTGCCGTCTCGCCGAGCACAGACCCCTCGTCATCCCGGCCCAGTTCGGCGCCCTGCGACTCAGTATCAAGGTCTAGGTGCCTGATCTGCGGCTCCACCTCCGCCGCCTTCACAGGGTCTATCAGCTGCATCACGGCCCAAGGGTTCGGGCGGTAGAGGGTGGTTCTCTGGCCGTCGCCGGGCCGGAAGCCGGGCTTCGTCTCGAGCAGGCCTGCCTCCTTCAGCTTGCCCACGGCGGTTTCGAGGTTGCGGCGGCTAAGGTAGGGTCTCTGCTCTTCCCACTCGCGTTGGGTCTTGTGGATCCAAAAATCGGGTAATTGCCCCTTGTTCCACAGGTACCACAGCTGACGCATCAATACGCCTGCTGGCCTGCACCTCAAGGCGCGAGATACCTCATCCTCTATGGTGAGGGGGTCGTACATACCGTGCACTTTTCCCCTGCTAGGTTGCACAGCCTTGAGAACGAACTCGTTCATCGAGGTAGGCATCAACGTCAATGCGCCGGATTCGCCGAAGCCTCCCAATTTTGAAACTCGGTATCGCGCCGCTCATCAGCAACTGATAGGTATAGGTTCTTCCAAGCCCTAGGTAGTCCGCCAGGTCCTCGGGGCTCATTACCTCTCTGGCCGGGCTCTTGGTCTCCGTCACGCCGTCTCCTTTCGGGCCTTCTGCTCCCCCTACCAACAGAAAAAGGACGGCGCCAACGAGGGAGAGCGGTAGCTAGGTATCATCCTGCTCGGATTAGCCAAGGACTCAGCGTCTCGCTTCAACGTCCGGCACGGCCTCTCGCCCCCATTGGCGCCGCCCTTGCTGGTCTATTCCAACGGTCCCTCTTAGAGACCGGCGGCTCCGGGTCCGTATGCGGCTGTACGATTATGGTACGGTTCGAACGCTAGAGTCACCAGGGTCCATCATTGACCCTATCATCAAGGGTTAATTTGTTATCAGCACGGTAGACAATGTGGCATCGTCACTAAAAGATTGAACAATGTCATTGATCACTGGGTCTCAACCGTTGCGTATGGCACCGAAATCGTGAAGAGGTGGCCATTCATTTTGTACTCTCTTCGTATCCACTCACAATAATCGGCCTGAAATACTTTGAGGGCTCATTGATGACTTGAGCGCTAACCTGGAACGACCAGAGTTCTACGTCTCTGGTGCGCAACAATGGTGTCCTCCTCGCATCTGTTAGGGGCCCAGGCTCCTAAAGAACCTTACAAAACCTAACATCTGTGCAAAGCCCGTCGACTAAAAAAGCGCTTGCAGGTTCGATCAAGAGGGCCTTTGTACCTACTGCGGGGAGGCGCGAGCTTATAGGGCGGGCGGCCTTCGAAGCCTGAGCCGCGCATGTCCTTTCTAGAGCTTGTCTTGCCCGATCTCGCGGGCGCGGACCATGGCCTCCTTACGGTCGGCTACCTGAAGCTTGTGGAGGATGTTGGAGACGTAGTTGGCCACCGTTTTGGGGCTCAAGGACAAGAGCCGGGCGATCTCGGCGTTAGAGGCTCCTTGAGCCATCAGGTGCAGCACGGACGCTCCTTTAATGAAGGTTTATCCCAAAGGTTTCCTCTATTTAACCCGGGCCGTACTGCTGCTACGTACAATCCCAGCTGGTATGGCTCGTTACCCACTAGAAGAAGAACGTCCCCCTGAGGACTTTAGTTCAGAGGAGCGAGAAGTCCGGGAGGCAGGCGCGGTGCTAATGATCGCTGGGGCGATGCTGATAGCCTTGGGCGTGCTGATGGGCTGGCCATTTGCGTGATTTCTTCTGGAGATGCTCTCCTTCTGGGGAGTCTCTCCGATTCCCTCAGGCCGGGCTGGCGCCACAGGAGCGACGTCGGGTAGCATTCATGGCGCGGTTGACGGGTGCAATGAAGTCAATCAGCTGTCCGTTGCGTACTGGTTGACATAGCTCATGTACAAATCCCACCATCAGTTCTGGCCTGGACAATTGATATTGTGGGTTGCTCCCCCATATCCCCCAGGGTTGTACGGGCCCGGCACCTCGTTGTGTCCTATTATGTGCTGCCGATCTATCGGGATCTGGTATTTATTTGCCAGGTACGCAGTAAGCTGCGCTGATGAGCGGAACATTGTGTCAGTGAACCAAGCGGAGTTGTTGGAGTAGCCTTCGTGCTCGATGCCTATAGAGCTCTGATTGTAGGACCAGTTTCCTGCATGCCACGCGATGTCCTTCTCCGACACCGCCTGGCCTACAAATCCATCTGCCGA
>Ga0126308_10000680_pt1 | contig 12031 bp, 8 predicted proteins | sample Plot55_FD_92533 | JGI IMG/M metagenome (GOLD analysis project Ga0126308, IMG submission 92533) | Serpentine soil microbial communities from UC McLaughlin Reserve, CA, USA - Plot55 | ecosystem: Environmental > Terrestrial > Soil > Grasslands | place: USA: UC McLaughlin Reserve, Lake County... | reverse complement strand
GACGGCAACGGCAACGGCAACGGCAACGGCACTTGGACAGGATGCACAGGATGGTGAACAGGATGAAGTACCCCGGGAGACTGCGCATCCCGGGGCCGTCATCCTGTTCACCATCCTGTGCATCCTGTCAAAATGCCGTTGCCGTTGCCGTCGCCTCGAACTGACCCGCTACCGCTCGGCCGCCGTCGTTGCACGCGTCGCGCACCGCGGCGAGATTCCGAGCATGAGGCGCGGATGAGCGAGACGTTCGGGTACGACGACGGCCGGTTCGACGGCGAGCGCGAGCAGCGCCGCCGGCTGGAGCAGGAGGGCGTGGAGCGCGTGCCGTTCCTCGCCGCGGCGCGCTGCATCGCGCTGGCGCCCGGCACGCGCGGCGACGAGCCGGTGTACGTGTGGATCCACTGGGCGCCCGGATGGGTGGAGCAGCCGCTCCCCGGCTCCGCGCTCTGGCACGCGGCGATCGTGCGCTACCTCGACGCGCCCCCGACCCGCGACCCCACCGACCCGCCGCTCCGCCGGATCGCCGGCGAGAGCCTCGTCCGCTTCCCGACCCTCGACAGCTTCGCCCGCTGGACCGTCGAGGACCGCCACCTCGAGCGGCGGCCCCTCTCACCTCCCCGCCGTCGCTCGAGCGAGGAGACCCGCTGGCCGGGGACGGTGTGGCCGTGGTGAAGCGCTGAGACGCGATTCGCGATTCGCGTCTCAGCCCTTCACAGCCACGCCCTCACTCGCAGCACCCACCCCGCCGCCCAGAGGTGCCGGCGGTGGCGCTCGACCCAGGCGAAGATCCGGCGCGCGGCGGGCAGGCGGTCGGGGGTGGCGAGGCTCGTGGCGAGCGAGCGGTAGTCGCGCAGCGCCCACAGGCACATCAGCCACCCCTTCTCGCGCAGGTAGACGGACCCGTCGTCGGCGACCACGGTGAGCTGGCCGGCGGCCGAGCGGTGATCGAGCGCCGGGAAGCGGCGCCTGGCCTCGGCGGACCCGACGGGGAGGAACCGGAGCGGTACGAGCTGCCGCTCGCTCTGGAGCCAGATCCGCGCCCCCGAGCACAGCCCGCAGCCGGGGTCGTACAGCACCGTGAGCGACGTCATGCGGCCGCCGCCGCCGCCGTCTGCTGGGTGATCGTGCACGCGTCCGGCGGCACCGGCGGGAGACCGAGCGGCAGCGAGGAGCGGCGGCGGATGCGGCTGAAGACGTACAGATTGAAGAAGTGCATCCCGCCCAGCATCAGCAGCACGAACCCGATCTTGGACGACAGCGCCTCGATCGCGGTCTGCGGGCCGTCGACCAGGTAGCCGATCCGGAGCGCCAGGCTCACCCACCCCAGGTTCACCAGGTAGAACCCGACCACGAGCAGGTGGTTGACCGAGTGCGCCAGCATCTCGTTCCCGTTGAAGACGTCGACCAGGAAGATGACGCCGTTCGTGTAGAGGGTGCGTCCGACCCAGACGGTGATGGCGACGCTGAGGACGATGTAGACGAGGTAGGTCAGAACGATCGCGGACATGTAGCCTCCGGGTGAATTGAACACGTTCAACTACAGATTACGGCGCCGCCAGCCGGCCGTCAAGGGGCATTTTGAACGGGTTCAAATTGTCCGCCGAACGGGGTCAAATTGTCCGGCCGCCCGCGCCCCGGGGCGCCCCGGCCCGCCCGAGCCTATCTTGAGCGCGTCACCCCTGCCCGCTTCGCCCAACCCCACGAGGTCTCCCCTGGTGCGCATCTCGTTCGCCCGCGCCGCGCTGGCGGCGCTCCTGGCCGCGCCCGCGCTGCCGGCCCAGCAGCCGGCCGCCGCGGCTCGGCTCGAGCTCACCGTCCCGAGCATCATGCGCGGGCCCGAGGTCTACGGGCGCGAGCCGCAGCTGGTGCGCTGGACGCCCGACGGGCGCTGGATCTACTTCATGTGGAACGAGCCCGGCACCGACTGGCGCGAGCCGCTGCGCCAGTACCGCGTGCGCGCCGCCGCCGGCGCCCGGCCCGAGCGCGTGACCGACGCGCAGCTCGACTCGGTGGGCCCGCTGGTGCAGCCGGGGCGACTCTCCCCCGACCGGCGCCGCCGCGCCGTCGCCTACCAGGGCGACCTGTACCTGATCGAGCTCGCCAGCGGCGGCGTGCGGCGGCTGACCGAGACGCTGGCCGCCGAGTCCGACCCGGACTTCAGCGCCGACGGGCGCCGCCTCTACTTCGTCCGCGACAACAACGTCTTCTCGATCGATCTGGAGGGCGGCCTCGTCAGGCAGCTCACCGACGTGCGACCCGGCCCGGCCCCGCGCGACTCGGCGAAGGCCGAGGGGCAGCGCGCGGCACTGCTGGCCGAGCAGCGCGAGCTGTTCGGCGCCGTCCGCGACCGGCTGCGCAGCGACAGCCTGACGACCGCCGAGCGGAAGGCGCGCGAGAGCCGCCGCGTGAAGCCGCTCTACCTGCTGAAGGACGAGCGCGTGACGTCGCTCGAGCTGTCGCCGGCCGGCAACGCCCTGCTCATCACCACGACCGTGCGGAACGAGAGCTCGCTCGGCACGCGCGTGCCGAGCTACGTCACCGCCAGCGGCTACACCGAGGAGATCAGCTCCCGCCCCAAGGTCGGCGACGCGCAGGCGTCGGGCCGCGTGGCGTTCATGAGCCTCCCGTCGGGCGAGGTGAAGTTCCTGAAGATCACCCCCGGCGACACCACCGCGCCGGCGGCGTTCGCGGCCGTGCTGGGGTGGGACGACGCGGGCACGCGCGCGCTCGTCTACGCGCTGAGCGGCGACTTCAAGACGCGCTGGATCCACACGGTCGGCGCCGACTCGGGTGCCGTGCGAACGGTGGACGTCCTGAAGGACACCGCCTGGGTCGACGGCCCCTGCTTCGGCTGCGGCGGCTGGTATGACGGCGGGCGCCGCTTCTGGTACGTCTCGGAGGCCGACGGCTACGCGCACCTGTACTCGATGGCGGCCGACGGCGGCGACCGGCGCCAGCTCACCCGCGGCGCGTGGGAGGTGATGGACGTGAGCCTCTCCCGCGACGGCCGCTCGTTCTACCTGGCGACGAGCGAGAAGTCCCCCTTCGAGCGGCACTTCTACCGGATGCCGGTAGCCGGCGGGACGCGCACGCAACTGACCCAGCGCCCGGGCGGCCACGCGGTCTCGCTCTCGCCTGACGAGCAGTGGCTGGCCGACGTGCACTCGTTCGCCAACCGCCCGCCGGAGCTCTACCTCCTCAGGAGCGGCGCGTCCGAGCCGGCCCAGCTCACGACCTCGCCGACGGCGGCGTGGCTCGCGTTCCCGTGGGTCGCGCCCGAGATCGTGACGGTCCCGGCCTCCGACGGCGCGAAGGTGCCGGCGCGCATCTACCGGCCGAAGGACGTCGGCGCGCAGCCGAACGGCGCCGCGGTCATCTTCGTCCACGGCGCGGGCTACCTGCACAACGTGCACAATTACTGGTCGAGCTACTCGCGCGAGTTCATGTTCAACCACCTGCTCGCCTCGAAGGGCTTCGTGGTGCTCGACATCGACTACCGCGGCTCCGCGGGCTACGGGCGCGACTGGCGGACGGCGATCTACCGCCACATGGGCGGGCGCGACCTCCAGGACCAGGTGGACGGCTCGCGCTACCTGGAGCGCGAGCTCGGCATCCCGCCCGAGCGCGTGGGCATCTACGGCGGCAGCTACGGCGGCTTCATCACGCTCATGGCGCTGTTCACCGAGCCGGACCGCTTCGGCGCCGGCGCGGCGCTGCGCAGCGTGACCGACTGGGCGCACTACAACCACGGCTACACGGGGCGCATCCTGAACCTGCCGCAGAACGACACGCTCGCCTACCGCCAGTCGTCGCCCATCTACTTCGCCCAGGGGCTGCGCGACCCGCTGCTCATGGCGCACGGCATGGTGGACGTGAACGTCCACTTCTCGGACATCATCAGGCTGACGCAGCGCCTGATCGAGCTGGGGAAGACCGATTGGGAGCTGGCGGTCTACCCGGTGGAGGACCACGCCTTCGTCCGCCCCGACTCCTGGTCCGACGAGTACCGCCGCATCCTCGAGCTGTTCGAGCGGCGGCTCGTGAACCGGGACGACCGCTCGGCGCGGGCGAGCGGGCGTTAGACACTGTTTTCCTGTCCGGATTCGTCAGCGCAGGGCGCAGTGGACAGGGTGTGACGGTTCACTCCACTTCCGGAGGCGGGCATGCGATTTCTGCGCGGCACGGCGACACTGATCGCGCTCGTCGGCGCGACGACGCTCGGCGCCCAGGACCACCAGCACGGTGGCGCCGGCGGGCGGAGCGGGATTCCCGATACGGCTGGGCTGGGGGAGGTCTCCTTCCCCAACTCCGGCGCCGCCGCGGCGCAGGGGCCCTTCCTGCGTGGCCTCGCGTTGCTGCACAACTTCGAGTACGAGGACGCCGCCGACGCGTTCCAGGACGCCGAGCGGCGGGATCCGGCGTTCGCGCTCGCTTTCTGGATGGAGGCGCTCACCTACCGCCACGGCGTCTGGGGGACCGAGGACCTCGAATCTGCGCGCGGCGCCCTCGCCCGCCTCGGGCCTGACGCGGAAGCGCGTCTGGCCCGCGCGCGGACGCCGCGGGAGCGCGCGTTTGGCGCCACCGTCGAGGCGCTCTTCGCCCAGGCCCCCGAGCCGCAGCGCGTCCGCGCCTGGGCGGACTCGCTCCGCCGGCTCGCCGCCGCCGAGCCTGACGACCCGGAGTGGGCCACCTTCGCGGCGATCGCGATCATGGACAGCTTCCGCTGGCTGCGCGGGCTGGAGCGGGCGCGCGCGCGCGACGAGTCGGCGGCGCTCGCCCAGCGCGCGTTCGAGGCCCACCCGCGGCACCCTGGGGCGGCGCACTTCGTCATCCACGCCAACGACGACCCGGTGCACGCGCCGCTCGCCGAGCGGGCTGCCCGCGCCTACGCGCAGATCGCCCCGAGCACCGACCACGCGCTGCACATGCCCTCGCACATCTTCGTGCAGCTCGGGGCGTGGGACGACGCGGTGGCGGCCAACGAGCGGTCGTGGGCGGCGTCGCGCGCCTGGGTGTCGCGTCGCCAGGCGCCGAACGCCCACAACAGCTGGCACACCCTCTCCTGGCTCCAGTACGCGTACCTCCAGCAGGGGCGCATGCGCGCCGCCCGCGCGCTGATCGACACCGCCCGCGCCCTGCTCGGCGCTCGCAGCGACACGATCCGGGGGATCGACGTGCGGTTCGCGGTCGCGGAGCTGGAGTTCATGTATGGGGCGAACGGGGGGAGCTGGTCGGGCACGCCCCCGGCGATCGTGGCCCTGGAGCCAAGCGCCCGCGCCAGCTCCTTCGAGACGCGTGCGCTCTACCAGCGCGCGGTCGTCGCCCGGCTGCGCGGCGAGACGGCCACCGCCGACGAGGCGGCGCGCCGGTTCCGCGCGGTCGCCGACTCCCTTCAGTCGCAGCCCAACGCGCGCGGGCTCCTCGCGAGCGCGCGGCTGCTGGAGGCGCTGGCGGCGCTACGGGGCGCCGACCGCGCCCACGCGCTGGAGCTGCTGCGCTCCGCGGCGGCCGGCGACACGATCGCGCCGCTCGGGCCGCCCTACCGGCTCCTCGCCGGCGAGGTCCTGGGCGCCGAACTGCTGAAGGACAGGCAGGGCGCCGAAGCGGCGGCAGCGTACGAGCAGGTGCTCCGGATGTGCCCGCGCCGCTCCAGCGCGCTGCTCGGCCTGGCGCGGGCGAAGCGCATGGCCGGCGATCCCGCGGGCGCGGCCGCCGCCTATCGGGAGCTGCTGGTCAACTGGCGTAAGGCGGACGCGGACCTGCCCGCGCTCGCCGAGGCGCGATCCGGCGCGGCGCTGGCGGCGCGCTGATCGACCGGGAACATCACCGCAGGGCCTCGACCCATCGGGGCCCTACTGGTGTCGCAGCGCCTGCATCGGGTCCACGCGCAACGCCTTGAGCGCGGGCGTCACCGTGGCCGCGGCGGCGACGGCGAGCAGGAACGCCAGCACGAACGCGAAGCCGCCCGCGCCGAGCGGGGAGAGCGGCACGACGACGCTCGCCAGCAGCCGCGCCTCGCCGAGCGCGAGCACGAGGCCGGCGGCGAGCCCCACCAGCACGACCCGCGACTCGCGCCGCAGCACCAGCGCCAGCACGCTCCCCCGCTGCGCGCCCAGCGCCACGCGCACCGCGATCTCCTGCGTCTGCTGCTGCACCGCGAACGCCACCACGCCGTACAGCCCGACCGCGGCCAGCGCGAGCCCCAGCACGCCCACCGCGCTCGCGAACGCGGCGCCGGAGCGGAACGGGAGCAGCTGCTCGTTCAGCAGCTCGGTGAGCGGCTGGAGCTGCAGCGGGACGCCTGGCGCGGCGTCGCGCGCCAGGCGCCGCAGCGCGGAGTCGAGCCCACCGAGGCCCGCCGGCGAGCGGAGCAGCAGCGGCATTTCCGCGGCGCTCAGGTCGGCGGGCGCGGCCGGGAGGTAGATGTACGCCTCGTCCTCGTCCCACAGCCGCCCGCTCCGCGCGTCCGCCGCCACGCCCACCACGTCGTACTCGGCGCCTAACGTGTCCGCGCCGCGACCCGGGCGCGCCAGCCGGAGCCGGCGGCCGACCGCGTCCCGCGACGGCCAGAGCCGGCGCGCCGCCGACGCGCTCACCACCGCCACGCGCGCGTCGGACGCCGCGTCCGCCTCGCCGAACGCCCTCCCCCGCAGCACCCGCTGGCCGACGGTCGTGAAGTAGTCGGCGCCCACCACGTTGACCTTGAGCTGGCGGCGGGACGCGCCCGACTCGTCCGGCGTCACCGCCAGCATCGGGTCCGTCCCCGCGAACGGCACGCGCGCCACCCGCGCCGATGCGGTCACCCCGGGAAGCCTTGCCGCCCGCTCCGCCAGCCGCTGGCGCGCGGCGAACAGCTCGTCCGCGCGGTCGTCCGCGCCGGGCAGCCCGAGGCGGACCGAGAGCACGCGCTCCGCCTCCAGCCCCGCGTGGGCGTCGCCGAGTCGCCGCACGCTCTGCACGAGCACGCCCGAGCCGACGAGCAGCACCACGCACGCCGCCACCTGCGCCGCCACCAGCGCGCCCCGGAAGCGCGAGCGGCGGATCCCCGTCCCCAGCGCGCCGTCGTCCCCCTTGATGCGGCCCGCCAGCCCCGGCGCCGTGGCGTGCAGCGCCGGCGCCAGGCCGAAGGCCAGCGTCGCGACGAGCACGAGCAGGCCGGCGTACGCGAGGACGCGCCCGCTCGGGTGCAGCCCGAGCACGAACGTCCCCGCCTCCGCCGGCAGCTGCGCCAGCACCGCGCGGGCGGCGGCGGCGAGGCTCCAGTCCGCCACCAGGAGGCCGAGCCCGCCGCCCAGCAGCGCGATCAGAAAGCTCTCCGTCAGCAGCTGCCTGACGAGCCGTCCCCGGGACGCGCCGACCGCGGCGCGGATGGCGATCTCGCGCTGGCGCACCACGGCGCGCGCGAGCAGCAGGTTCGCCAGGTTCGCGCACGCGATGACGAGCACCAGCGCCACCGCGAGCAGCGCCGGCGCCACCAGCTCGCGCTCCTCCGGGCCGAGCGGCACGAGCGACGACTGCGGCGTCAGCACCACCCCGCGCGGGTCCCCGGGACGCGGCGCCGCGCCCGCCATCGCGCGCAGCACGCCGGAGAGCTCGGCGCCGGCGCGGCCGGTCGAGACGCCCGGGCGCAGCCGGCCGTGCACGACCAGCCAGCGGTTCGCGCGGTCGTCGAGCGGGCCGCCGACGACGCGCATCGCCGGCGCCAGCGTGACCGGAAGCCACACGTCGGGGGAGCGGGCCTCCGTGCCAGTGAAGTCGCGCGCCGCCACGCCGACCACCGTCGCCCGCACGCCGTTCACCAGCACCACGCCGCCGAGCACGGCCGGCGACGACGCGAACGCCGTCTCCCAGAACCGATGCCCCAGCACCACCGCCGCCGGCGCGCCGGGGCCCTCGTCGGTGGCCAGCAGCGTCCGGCCGAGCGCGGCGCGGGCGCCGAGCAGTGGGAAGTAGCTCCCCGAGACGAAGGTCGCGCTCGCCAGGCGGGGCTCGTCAGGCGCCGCGCGCGGCTCGCCCGAGAGTGGCGCGACGGCGACGGCGCGCCATCCGTGCGCGGCCACGCCGGCCAGGGCGCGAGCGCCGCCCAGCCCCGAGACCTCGGGGTACGAGAAGAGGTTGTGGCGCGCGCCGCGCTCGTCCACCGGGTGCAGCCTGACGAGGCTGGCCGGGTCTGCCACCGGGAGCGGGCGCCAGGCGATTGCGTCCACCAGCGTGAACAGCGCGCAGTTGACCCCCATCGCCAGCCCGATCGCGCCCACCGCCACCGCCGCGAAGGCGGGGCTGCGGCGCAGCTGCCGGGCGCCGTAGCGCACGTCCTGAAGGGCGGCCTCCAGCGCCGCGAACGCCCAGATGTCGGCGCTCCGCTCGCGGAGCGAGAGTGGGTTCCCGAACTTGCGCCGCGCGGCGTGCCGCGCCTCTTCGGCGCTCAGCCCGCGCCGCTCGAAGTCCCGCTCGAGCAGCTCCAGGTGATGGCGCATCTCCTCGTCCAGCTCGCCGGCCGACTGTTCGCGGCTGGCCCGGGCGCGCAGCCGGCGCCAGAGCAGAGCGAGACGGTCGAGCGGTGGGAGCACGCGTCACCAGCCGGAGGAGCGCCGGCCCGGGGCCGGCGCATACATAGATTCGCTATGGATACGGCGTCTATGTATCGCGCTCGGGCCGCGCCCTGTCAAGCGCGCCGTCACTCCGCCCGAGGTGGGGGCCGACTCTGACCAAGGTTGGGTTGATGCGGCCGGCGGTATTCCCATTTTGGGGGCGACCACCCGAGCCCTCAGCGGAGGCACGTCATGTACGACGTCATCGTGATCGGAGCGCGGTGCGCCGGTTCGTCCACCGCGATGCTGCTGGCCCGAAAGGGGTACCGCGTCCTCGTCGTGGACCGCGCCACCTTCCCGAGCGACATCCCCCATGGGCACGCCATCCACAAGGGCGGGCCGGCGCGCCTCGCCCGCTGGGGGCTCCTCGACCGCCTCGTGGCCGGCGGCTGCCCGCAGGTCACCTCGACGATCGCGGACTATGGCGACTTCCCGCTCGCGGCCGACGGACTGATCAAGGACGGCGTCCCGGTCGCCTGCGCGCCGCGCCGCTTCGCGCTCGACGCCCTGCTCGTGGACGCCGCGGTGGAGGCGGGCGCCGAGGTGCGCGCCGGCTACACCGTCGAGGGCTTTCTCGCGGACGACGATACCGTGCAAGGCGTTCGCATGCGCGGCCGTGCGAGCGACGCGCCGATCACCGAGCTGGCGCGCGTGACCGTCGGCGCCGACGGCCGCCGCTCGCGGCTCGCCGAGTTCGTGCGCGCGCCCGCGTACGAGGAGAGCCCGTCCTGCACCTGCTGGTACTTCTCCTACTTCAGCGACGTACCGCGCGCCTCGCTCGAAGTCTACGCGCGGCGCGACCACGCCGTCTTCGCGTTTCCGACCAACGACGGCCTGCTCGGCGTCTTCGTCTGCTGGGCGGCCACCGACCTGCCGCGCGTGCGCGCCGACATCGAGGGCTCCTACATGGCGGCGGTGGACGGCATCCCGGAGCTCTCGGCGGCGGTGCGTGCCGGGCGGCGCGTCGAGCGCTTCCGCGGCGCCACCGACGTCCCGAACTTCCTCCGGCGGCCGCACGGCCCGGGGTGGGCGCTGGTCGGTGACGCGGGCTGCCACAAGGATCCGTTCCTCGCGCTGGGCATCTGCGACGCCTTCCGCGACGCCGAGCTGCTCGCGGGCGCGCTCGACGACGGACTCTCCGGGCGCAGGCCGCTCGACGAGGCGCTCGCCGACTACGAGCGCAAGCGGAACGAGGCGACGATGCCGGACTTCCGGATGAACCTCCACCTCGCGCGCTTCCGGCCGCCGCCTGACGAGTTCCTGCGGATCCGCGCCGCGGTCCGCGGCGACGCCGAGGCCACCCGGCACTTCGCGATGGCGTTTCAGGGGATGGTGCCGCGCGAGTCCTTCTTCAACCCGGACAACCTGCAGCGGCTCATGGCGTCGGCGGCGAACACGCAGCCGATGTACTCACCGGCCGGGGACGCGTCCCGACAGCCGGCGCGGCCCCGATCGTAGCGCCTGCCGGAGCCCCGAGAGTCCCGTCCGCGCCACCCACCGCCAGTGGTGGGCCTGCCAGCGCAGCGGCGCCATCTCGCCGACCCGCCGCAGGTAGACGCCCGCCGAGAGCGAGCGCGCGTCCGAGCGCGCCTTGCGCGGCGCGTCGTAGAGCTGCGCGATCTTGTCCGCGCCCATCCCCGGCGTCTCGAGCCAGCGCGGGACGAGCGCCGCCAGCTCCGCGACGTCGGTCAGCGCCTTGCTCACGCCGGTGCCGGTCACCGGGTCCACGCTCTGGAACGCGTCGCCGATCAGCGCCACCCCGGCCCGACGGTGCCCCGCCGCGCGGTACAGGTACGTCGGGCAGACTTCGACCCGGCCGGTGACGCGCAGCGGCCCGGCCACCCGTTCCAGCCCGGGGAGCGACCGGCGCAGCTCGCCCTCGGGGTCCGCGATGAACGCGCGCACCCACGGGTCCTTCGCGTCGCGGTACAGAAAGAAGTTGGCGCGCATCCGGTCGGCCATCGCGAACACCGTCAGGTACGCCGCGCGCGACGCCGAACTGCCGGGGAAGTACGTGAGCGCGTCGAACGCGAACGGGCGCTCCGCGGCGAGCGCGAGGTCGAAGCCGCAGGAGAGCGAGTGCCCCGCGCCGACCGCCTCCTTCGAGATCCCCACCATCTCGTGCAGCCGCCCGCCGGTGCCGGTCGCCAGCACCACCAGGCGCGCACACACCTCGCCGCCGGCGAGCGTGACGCGCTGCGCATCGGGCCCTGTCTCGATCCTGGTGACGCGATCCGCGCGCCGCTCGACCGACGCCGGCACCGCCTCGCGGACCGCGTTCACCAGATCGCTGTACGAGACGCCGTACTGCTCTATCTCGATGGCGCGGAGCACTCGGCCGTGCGCCGCCTCCAGGACGCGCCCGATGCGATGCGCGCGCGACATCACGGCGTCCATCAGCCCGAGCTCGCGCAGCAGGTCGGCCTGGTCAGGCTCGATCTTCTCCGCCTTGAACCAGGTAGGGCAGGACGCGTGCGGGTCGACGAGCACCACCCGGCACCCCGCGCGCCCCAGCACCGCGGCCGCGCTCGCGCCCGCGAGTCCCGCCCCGATGATGACGACGTCGTGATCCACGGCGCCCCGGAAGCGCAAGTTCGGCGCCCGGCGAAACGTTTGTCCTCTCTCGCTCCGCCGCCCTGCGAGTCAGGATGACGAACGGGCCCCGGAATGAATCCCGGGGCCCGTCGCGGATCGCGGATCGCGGATCGCAGATCGCCTTACTCCACCGTGACGCTCTTCGCCAGGTTCCGCGGCTGGTCCACGTTGCAGCCGCGCTTGACCGCGATGTAGTAGGCCAGGAGCTGGAGCGGGATCGAAGCCAGGATCGGCGTCAGCGCGTCGATCGTCTCCGGGATGCGGAACTCGTAGTCCACGCGCCCCTTGAGCGACGGCTCCTCGCGCGTCGTGATCGCGATCACGCGGCCCTTGCGCGCCTTCACCTCCTGCACGTTCGACACGACCTTGTCGAACACCGCGTCGTGCGGGGCAATGAAGACCACCGGCATCATCTCGTCGATCAGGGCGATGGGCCCGTGCTTCATCTCGGCCGCCGGGTAGCCCTCGGCGTGGATGTAGCTGATCTCCTTGAGCTTGAGCGCGCCTTCCAGCGCCACCGGGAAGTTGTAGCCGCGCCCGAGGTACAGGAAGTTGGACGCGCGCTTGAACTCCTCCGCCAGCTGCTCGACTTCCTCGTGCCGGTCGAGGATCTGCTGAATCTTGCCCGGCAGCTCGGCCAGCGCCTGCGCGAACTCGCGCCCCTTCACCACCGACAGGTCGCGCTTGCGGGCGAGCTTGAGCGTCAGCAGCGCCAGCGCGATCACCTGGCTCGTGAACGCCTTGGTGGACGCCACGCCGATCTCGGGGCCGGCGTGGATGTAGATGCCGCCGTCGTCCTCGCGCGCGATCGTCGAGCCGACCACGTTCACGATGCCGAGCGTCTG
>Ga0126308_10000678_pt1 | contig 12035 bp, 13 predicted proteins | sample Plot55_FD_92533 | JGI IMG/M metagenome (GOLD analysis project Ga0126308, IMG submission 92533) | Serpentine soil microbial communities from UC McLaughlin Reserve, CA, USA - Plot55 | ecosystem: Environmental > Terrestrial > Soil > Grasslands | place: USA: UC McLaughlin Reserve, Lake County... | reverse complement strand
GTTGCTCAACGTTGCAGAATCGGCTTAGATAAGCCGTATTTCTTGCTCACGGTTGCCCGCTGTTTCTGGGTGTTGCGTTCTGAGTGGTGTCAGAAGTGGTGTCAGCACCTCCATCATGTGCCGTACCATCAGGGGTCTCATGCCGCCGAGACGAGGGGGGCGCGGCTTGCGAGAATCCGCCTTCTTCTAGGCCGTTGAGTGAACAATAGTCGCGGCAAGCGCCAGGAGCGCACTAAACTACGTAGCTCGCCGCGTCAACGAACGGGAGTGCCAGACGATGGGTGAGAACCTGGGGACGGGTGGGCCGACCAGGGTGCTGCTGGCCGACGACCACACCATGTTCAGAGGGGTGGTAGCAAGCCTTCCCCGCCGTGGAAGAATAAGGCTCTGCCCCGGTCCTAATGGGCCAGGACCGTCGCCGGGCATGGCCTTTCCCCGGGGTACTCCTGAAAAAGGGAGGGCAACCACGCGTCTTTGACGCCGAGGCGACCAACGTGGGCACTTAAGCCTTGGTTTACCACCTCTTTTGGAGTGAAGGCTTTCGTTGCTCTTCCGATAAGAACGTCATACCGAGCTTGAGAAAGGCGAAGCCATTAGCGAACTGACTATACTAATTAATAAGGTAGTACTCAAACCAAAAAAGGGTCGAGGCTTCGATGGTTAACAGTCCTTGGGGAACTCATTGCGAGAGTTAATTATTTCGCCTCCTGAGCGGGATGGCGATCGGTTGTCGGCCACAATTACGCTTAGTAGTCGGGGGCTTGGCGACCGAGCACGTATGGTGTACTTCGAGACATCCGAGAGCATAGGGAGGGAAGAGGACTTTCTTTTGCCCCTCACTCTACCTCCCGCAATGATCACTGATTCTCGCCTGAAGCTGCCGGGGAGAATCTCTTCACGACTCCTCTCGACCTTACCGCTGCTTCAAGATACGTTTCATGTTTGGGGCACCCACAACTGGGGCGCGAATTTCCAGCACGTACCGGTAGATGTTGAAACACAAAATAAAGGTGCTAAGCCTGCTTCAGGCGTCGCTTGCTTTTTCAGTGGTGGTCTAGACTCATTTTACGCTCTCCTTAAGAACACAAATAAGATCACCCACTTGATCTTTGTGCACGGCTTTGATGTCACCCTCGCAAATCGGTCGCTTCGCGCCAAGGCCTCTCACGCAGCACGCGAGGTGGCAAAGGAACTTGGCAAGAACCTGATCGAGGTCGAAACGAACCTGCGCCTCTTTTCGGATTCGCTGGTTAACTGGGACCAATATCACGGTGCGGCGTTAGCCAGTGTCGGACTTCTTTTCCAGCATCTGTTTCGCGAGGTCTTAATACCTTCTGGTGCCAGTTATGCCGAGCTCTACCCATGGGGCTCTCATCCGTTACTCGATCCGTTGTGGAGTACAGACCTAACTCGTTTTGAGCATTACGGGTGCGAGGCGACACGGGTCGACAAAGCTGCATATATCTCGAACTCCGAACCTGCCATGAGGTGGCTGCGCGTCTGCTGGATCAACCCGAGTGGCGCCTACAACTGTGGGAGCTGCGACAAATGTCAGCTGACGATGATGAATCTGCATGCGGCTGGGGCACTAGGACGATGCAGAACCTTACCAACGACTCTAGACTTCGATGTTAATAACAACGCTGCAAACGATCTTAAGGGTAGAACCCCCAAAATACCACCCCCCATGGGCAGACTGGTACAGCGGGGAGAACCGAGGGTCGAGTTTAGGGAGGTTTTCGAGCCAGAGGAGTGGGATGCCGCCGTTAAAGCTTTGGGCGGGAGTATCACACAATCTTGGGGCTGGGGTTTGGCTAAGCAATCCGAGGGCTGGAAACCCCTGAGGCTATTGGACAAGGAGGGCTGGGGAGCGGTCCAATTGCTGTTCAACTATGAACTGCCTGGACGCTTTCCTGCAGCTTATGCTCCCTATGGCCCCTTGGCCGACGATGCTTCGGATCTGGCCGAGGTCTTGGCATCCGCCGCTCGTTGTGCACGTCAGCTCGGGGCGCATCTACTCACAATAGAGCCAAGATGGGGCATTGAAGCAAACCGAGAAATACTGGGACCCAGGACCTATGTGCAGGCAAAGAAGCGGTTGCCCGGTTACACTGTGATCGTCGACCTCCCTGAGGACCCCGAGGAACATTTCAGATCTCTGCCGGAGGATACCCGCTACGGGGTGCGTCGAGCCCACCGGGAGGGAGTAGAAGTAGTGACGCTCTATAGGGGTGCCATGAATGTGGGGAGTGGTATAGGAGAATTCTACGAACTTCTGAAGGATACATCCAGACGCCAGGGGTTCTATGTCGAACCTCGAATCTTCTATCAGCGCCTTATGGAAGATTCTCCGGCGTATCTACTTCTCGCCCGCTACGAGGGAACGGCGGTAGCGGGCGCTATCATCACCACTTTTGGGGATGAAGCGTGCTGCTTGCGCGGGGCTTCCACTGTCGAGAGAGGGAATCTATACGCCCCATACCTAGTACAGTGGGAGGCGATGGACGTTGCCCGTCGAGCGGGCTGTTCTAGTTACGATATGTGGGGTATTCCGCGCTCGCCGTACGTCGAGGCACCGGAGTTTGACCGGTTCAAAAAGAAGTTTGCAGGCACCACTGTAGAGTACGCTGAGGCTTCTACCCGGGTGCTAAGCCATCTTGCGTGTTGGGAGCACGGTGCCGTCATGCTCGGAACCAAAGGTCGCCAGACTCTACGGAAACTGCGCATTAGAACTGCGTCTTCTGGGATTCTACGCCCTTGACAACTAATATGCCCCAGACCTCAGTTGTCTGTCTGCTCCCGGCCCGCAACGCGGCGGCGGACCTGCCAGGCTACTTCGAGTCCGCTGCACGCTTCTGCGATGCTGTAGTCGCACTTGATGACGGGAGCACCGACGAGACCCGCGAGTTGCTGGAGGCGTGTCCACTCGTCGAGGTACTCATTACGAACCCACGACGGGAGAGCTACAGGCGCTGGGACGACGCCGCCAACCGTAACCGCCTGCTGGACGCAGCCGCTAGGTTGAACCCAGAGTGGATTATCTCGATCGACGCCGACGAGCGGATCGATCCGAGCGATGCGGCAGCGTTGCGTGACTTCCTCTCGTGGGCCGCCCTGCCTGGATACGCCTACGGGTTCGGGGTCTTTCGTATGGAGCAAGACCTGGAGCACTACGCGCCGCAGCACCACTTGTGGGTGTATCGTCTGTTCGCCTATGAACCTGGCCAGTCGTTCCCCGACCAGCGCCTCCACTTCGTGCCTGTGCCCACGAGTATCCCGCGCATTGCCTGGGTCAACACTACGCTCCGCATTCAACATCTCGGCGGCGTAACCGCGGCGCGGCGCCGCGCACGCTTCGAAAAGTACCGGCAAGCGGACCCCAACAATGACTACCAAGCGGACTATACAAATGTCTTGCGGGATTTCTCAGGCGACCTGCTCCGTTGGGAGCCGCGCCCACCCGGTCTTCAAATTGTTCTCGCTGCGGCGAAGCCGACCGATAAACCGTCAATCCCAGGAACGACAGCCTATGGTACTGAGCTCTACTATGCGATGGCCCATTGTACCGAGCTCCCCTACCCTTACAGTGGCTACCAAGGGAACCGCACTCTCAACGCCCTGCCCACTGTGGCGGAGGTGATCGGCAAACCGCCAGGCGCAGGAACGACTGATTCTTACGGGCTCTCCGCAATCGTGATCTCACGCAACAACGAGGTGCGCATCGCGCGTACGGTAGCGTCCGTCGTTAATCAGAGGTGTCCCGAGCCGTTCGAGGTCATCGTGGTGGCGAGCGGGACGGATCGCACCGCCGAGGTTGTACGCCGGCAGTTCCCTGAGGTCACCCTAATCGAGCTGCCGCGTCCTGCTCTCCCTGGCGAGGCGCGTAACGCCGGGCTTCGGGTAGCGCGCGGCGCCTGTATTAGCTTTCCCGGTTCACATGTCGAGCTGCCTCCTGGTAGCCTCGCCGCGCGGCTGCGGGCGCACCGGCTTGGCTACCCGATGGTCACCGGCGTGGTTCTCAACGGGACGCATACCCTGGCGGGTTGGGCGTCCTACTTTTTAGATCATGCTGCGAACTTGCCTGGTCAGCCCGCCACCGTGCTGAATGGCCCGCCTGCGCACTGCTCTTATGCTCTTGAGCCTCTACTTGAGTTGGGTGGCTTTCCAGAAGACTTGCGAGTGGGTGAAGACACAGTCGTCAACACGGCTCTCTTCCGCCGCGGCTACGACGCCTACCGCGACCCTCGGATTCAGCTAACACACCACAGCCCATGCCGCAACCCGTGGCGGCTAGTACGCCATCATTTTGTGCGCGGTCGAGGTTTTGGGAGAATCACGTTGCAGAACACCGCCAAAGGCGACTCTCTACTCGACCGTCGGTTCCTCAAAGTGCACTTGCTGCGGTACCTCCCGCGCCGGTTAAGCTGGACTTCGCGCCAGGTCTGGCGGTGGGGGTCGTCTGATTACCGCCGTCGATATGCGCTGGTCCTTCCGCTTGTCGCGGCCGGGTCAGTAGCAGCGTGGCTGGGAATGTGGTACGAGTTCCTGCGCCCTGGCCAGGGCAAGTTGCACACTTTAAAGGTGAGCCGAGCAGAAATAAATGGCTGTAAACTTAAACAAGCTCGACGCTAGGAACTTCGGCTGGTATCCGGCAAGCCCCATGAATTACGCTGTTGCCTACCGCCCGGGTTCCAATCCTATAGCCGTAGTCGTTATCCACGTCGCGCAGGCCCCATTTACGAGCGTCATAAACTGGTTCCAGAATCCCTCAGCTAAGGTTTCAACGCACTACACCATCCGGGCCTCTGACGGCTACATAGCACAGTCAGTGCGCAAGAAAGACATCGCGCGTCATGCTGGTAACCCGATCTACAACGAGGCCAGCATAGGCATAGAGCACGAGGGTTACGTGGACGACGCAACTTCCTTTACGGAGGCCATGTACCGGTCTTCCACAAAGTTAACAGCTTACTTGGTACATAAATATGGTATCCCCGTAGACCGTCGGCACATAATCGGGCACGACGAAGTTCCAAATCTGCGCAAACCGGGCCAGTATGGAGGCGTAAACGGTCACAGAGATCCCGGTCCTCATTTCGATTGGGAAAAGTACATAAGTTATATCTATACCTTCCTTAATGGGTCCACGATGTAACCTCTAAGTTCATCTCCACTTGGCATCCTGGATCTAGGATGCGCAACCGGGACCGATGCGCGCATCCGCAGACGACCGCTCGGAGAAGCCCTCAGAAAGGCCGGCTTGCTCGATCAGACGTTGCCGCTCTCATTCGGAGTAGCCTGATGTATAGATCACATCATTTTCGTGCTGAGCGCTCACTTTAGACCCTCCAACCCCAGACTTCGACGCGACTCAACTGGCGTTACCCCACTCTGAGGGAAGGGTACGAGCAATGGCCTATCACGAGTGCTGACGTTGCCCGCTGTGCTTATCCTGGAAGGAGTTTGCAGACACGCTCTAGACTCTAGGTGTCCGTCTGGTTAAAGTTGACTACACCGTCCGAGGACACTGAACGGGGATAATTGCTTATCTGAGATCCGGTCTGTGGTTTCGTAGTGACCGCGGAGCCTCTCGGAGTCGTACAGGGGATAGACAGGTGACCGACATCAAGGTGTACGGCTCAGGCTATGGACATGGGGTCGGCTTATCTCAGTTCGGATCCTACGGACGAGCCCTCGCTGGGCAGAACTACGTCCAAATATTACAGGCTTACTACCAAGGTGTGTTCCTTCAGCAATACCCAGACGATCCGACCGTGCGGGTGTGGCTGGGAGAGCGGAATCTGGACGGTTGCCAAGATGTAGCCGTGCGCTCAGGGACTAAGGCGCTTATGCGAAACCTTGCGACTGACGGCACAGTGGTTCTGGGCCCCGGAGCCTACCGAGTGCACTATCTAGCGCACAGAAACCTCTACAGGTTAACGAATCTCTCTGAGGGGAGGGCCGTGGGCAGCTACCGGGGGCCGATTCGATTCGTGCCGACCTCCGGGGGGCTGTTGGGCTATGATTATCGATACTATCGGGGATTTCTCGCCGTACAAACGGTGAACTCAAGAGTCTGTGTAATCAACCAACTACCAATGGAGCTTTACATCCAAGGCGTAGTGGCTAACGAAATGTTTTCTTCCTGGCCCCTCGAAGCCCTCAAGGGCCAGGCCATTGCCGCCCGTTCCTACGCTCGGGTTACCCAAAGGGATGGGTGCTTTGACGTCTACCCCGACAGTCGCGATCAAGTCTATGGAGGGGCTTCATCTGAGACCTCTGTCACAAACGAGGCTGTGGCAGCCACAGCACGGATCTGCGCCGTCTACAACGGGAGCCCGATAATAGGCGCGTTCCATTCTGCCAGCGGTGGTTACACAGAAGATACCTCGTTCGTTTTCAATACCTCGTATGCGTTAGGCGCCGCGCCCTACCTTAAAGCGTTAAGAGATGTAGATTCGGAGGGTCGCTCGTTTGAGGGAGCGGCGTATGCTAACGCTCCCTGGGCTAGCTGGTCCGGTGCGCTAGATGCGGATGGATCTCCCCAATTGGAGGTTGGTGCTATAGCCGCTGTCACGGTGCTTGGGCGTTCCCCTTCGGGAAGAGCCACGAAGATCAAAGTAACTGGTACGCAGGGTGAGAAAGTCATCTCGGGCGAGTACGATATTCGTCGTAACCTAAAAATCACCGGTCTGCGGCTCACCGACGGCTCGGTCTACCCCGCAGGCATTTTGCCCAGCGCCCGGGTATCCTTCTTCGGCGGTGCATGTGCCCAATCTTGACGGAGGGTTACCGTTAAGTCATTTGTTCTACCGGCCATTTCAGATCGATAAGGAAATCTTCTAGCAGCTACCGCAGGCGCGTTTTGCTCGGTACCGCTGGCGATCGCGTCGTCGGGAGGATCAACCTGCCATCCCCTCTAGGAGGGTCGCGAACGCAAGCAATCCAAAGGGTGCGACCGTTGAGATCGGTCCGAGCTGCGGGCACCGTTGGAAGGTAGAGGGGATATTCTTGGCTGACAACTTTCGGCAGCTCTTGGTGCACTACGACCGTTATTCTTGTGTTCTGAGCTCTCAAACAGCTATTTTCTAAGGAGGGTGACCGACGGGGCTCGAACCCGCCACCTTCTCTTGAGCCACAAATAGATGGTCAGGGCTTCAGGGACGCTCTAGACGGGGCTCCCAAGCATGTGGGGAAACGCTCACGAGGGCAGATTGCATTAGCGACTGCAGTACGGCCCGCGAGACCCGCGAGGAGGCGGAGGCAGGCGTGGCGACGACGGAAGACTGCGGCTACGTTGGTTTTGTGCTGCGGACACGGCGACTGATGGCAGTCTAGAGAGTATCGACGGCGCCGCTGTCTTCGTGCACCGCTTTCTGCTGATGGTTGGCGCGCAACGGTCCCAACATCGCCAGGCAGCGTGCCAGGGCTTCCCGATCACCTTCGACCCGGATCGCACCCGTGTCGACTGCCTCCGCCGGTGCTAGTCGCCCTGCGGCAACGCCGAGGAAGGTTTCGGTGTCCCCACCAACGATCAAGTCTGCATCCACGGCGGGGCCTTGCCAAGTTTCGACCTCGTCTCCTTCGACCCTCACATGAAACACCTCATCGTCGACGCGGAATTCGTAGGTCTCCCGAGAACCACCTGCCGCTGGGGGTTTCAGAGTTGATTGCAGGGCCACCATCGCCCAACCCGGCTGCAAATCGTCTTCCTGGCGTAGCGTGCCAAGAAGTCTCAAGCCCCACCTAGAGAGGGCCATGATGACCGGCTCGAGCGACCGGCCCAAGTCGGTAAGTTCGTATACTCTCGATCCCGCTGGCGGTGGCAAGGTGGCGCGCCGGACGATCCCGTGACCTTCCAGGTCCTTGAGCCGGGCAGTCAAGAGCGTCGTCCCGATACCAGGCAGCCCGTCCAAGAGGTCCTTGAAGCGCTTGGGCCCGGTCAGCAACTCCCGCACCAACAGAAGAGTCCATCGCTCCCCGACGACGTCCAACGCCCGCGCCACGGCGCAGTACTGATCGTAGGTTCGCCTGCTCACGACCGCAAGTGTACAAGCTTTCACGAATATCACAAATTCAAGTTGTATTTGCTTTGCAAAGATGTAGTAAGTACTGTATATTCAAGTCACATCAAGACTGCTCTTAATTGAACAGAGCGTTCTAATTTCTAGGGGAGGACCCAGATGACGGCTAATACCGAGGACCGTTCGGCGACCCGACGGGTAGAGACGCCGGATCTCATCCCGGGCTACTTCACCCGCATCGACAAGGGTGAGCTGCTCACCCACGAAGAGGAGATATACCTCAGCAAGCGGGCCAGGGCCGGAGATAAAAAAGCGCGTCAGAAGCTGATCGAGAAGAATTTGCGGCTGGTGGTTTCGGTTGCGAAGAAGCAGCGGGGTTACGGCCTTCCCTTTGAGGACTTGATCCAGGAGGGCAACATAGGCCTGATGAAGGCGGTTGAGAAGTTCGACCCGGATAGAGGCTACCGCTTCTCCACCTACGCTACCTGGTGGATAAGGCAGGCCGTCAGAAGGGCAGTATCCGATAAGAGTCGCACCATAAGGGTGCCCGTGCACATGGGTGACAAGATGCGCAAGATGGCCCGCACCTACAATGGCCTTTCGGCTGAGCTGGGGCGCGAGCCCACCGACGAGGAGGTCGCTAAGGGTCTCGGATGGGCGGTCGAGGACATGCGCGATGTCAAAGGTGCGATGCTTGATGCGACGAGCCTCGACAAACCCCTCGGCTCCGGGGAAGATGCTTCCGAACTGGGAGGCCTGGTGGAAGACGAACAAGCCTCCGACACACCCGAAGCAGTCGTTCGGGAGATGGAGGTGAGCTGGCTCGGGGAGGCCATCGAGCGGTTGCCCGAGCGCCACCGGCGCGTCTTGGTGCGGCGCTACGGGCTCGACAAGCAGGAAGCGGCGACCCTATTGCAGCTGGCGGAGGAGCTAGGAGTCTCAAAGGAGCGGGTCAGGCAGCTGCAGCGCGAAGCGGAGAGCATGCTCAGGGCCGCTTAGATTACGCGAGGCGTTTACCCATCCATCGGAAGGTGAAGTTAGTGCAACGTCTCCACAGGTGACAGCTACGTGGAGACGTATGGGCGGTGGGTTCAGAGGCAGAAAGCTCACGGTTGGCAATATGATCAGCAGACGGAATTTCTTGAAGCTCACCGGAGGAGCGGTCGGAGCCGCCTCCGTCGGCCTCCTCGCCGCCTGCAGGGAAAAGGCGATCATCGTAGGGGAAGCCGGGGAAGCGTCAGAAGGGCAACAAGAGGCCGGGAGTGCAGCAAGTCAAGGACGCCTGCTGGCAGGCCTGCCCGCCTGCCGTCGGGCACGACGGCCCGCAAGGGCCTTCGGCCACTCGGGCTCGGCTCCGGGCGCGACGGTCTCCTCTACATCCCCGAGGGCTACGGGACAAAGTATGATGAGGCGCCGCTGGCCCTAATGCTGCACGGCGCGGGTGGTAACGCCCGGAGCGGCATCTCCCACTTCCTCGACCTCGCCGACGAGGCCGGTCTCGTCCTGCTCGCGCCCGAGTCGCGCGGGAGGACCTGGGACTTATTAGTCGGCGGCTACGGTCCAGACGTGGAGTTCATCGACCGGGCACTGGAGCAAACGTTCGACCGCCTGGCCGTGGACGCCGGGAGACTGACGGTGGCGGGCTTCTCCGACGGGGCCTCCTACGCCCTCTCGATCGGCCTTACCAACGGGGACCTGTTCACGCACGTGATCGCGTTCTCGCCAGGGTTCGCATCGCCAGCGGGGCGGGAAGGATCCCCACGCATCTTCGTCTCGCACGGGGTGCACGACAACGTGCTGCCAATCGACCGCTGCAGCCGAAGGATCGTTCCCCAGCTCGAGCGCGAGGGCTACGATGTCCGCTACCGGGAGTTCGACGGTCCCCATACCGTGCCCCAATCCGTCGCACACGAGGCACTGGAGTGGTTTACCGCCTAGACCGAGCGGTGACAGGCGCCGGCGCCGTGGTAGGCACACCATGAGCATCGTGTCGCCCGCCACCAGAGCGCCCTCTGGCGTGCGCGGGGGAGGCGCAGACGGGCGTAGCTATGTTCGCCTGCGCCAGAAAACCAAGCGAGCTCATCGACGGGCAGTGGGACGAATGAGGCCATCGTAGCCCTCTTCCGGAGGCCAAAATGCCATGGACCCCGATATCCACGCACCCCTCCTGGATGAAACCTCGGTTTATGGTGCTGCTGCACGGGATAAAAACATTTCGAAACAAATGAAGGGGTTGCGCTATGTCCGTTGCCAGCATTACCGAGTTGAGCGCCACCTCCGATAAGGGTTTCGAGGACGCCATCAGGCAAGCCATTACTCGCGCTACCGAGACATTGCGGGGCGTAGAGGGCTGCTGGGTCAAGGATATGAACGTGTTTGTCGAGAACGGGAATATCTCCGCGTATAAGGTGAACGTGGTGGTCAGCTTCGTTCTGGAAGGCGAGCAGGAGGATGGCTCCGCGCAGAAAAGCTCGGCAGAGTCTGCGGGGACGACGGAGTCCGGGAGATCATCGAGCGATTATGTCGGTCCTTCGGCGGACGCGGCCGACGAGATGTTTGAAAGGGAATACCAGTGAGAGACTGCGTTTATCCTACAACTGAGAGGGTGACCGACGGGGATCGAACCCGCGACCTTCGGAGCCTTCCCTCGACGGCCGGCCGGAAATGAGGCTCATCGGTTATAGGCAGAAGGTGCACAACTGCTGGACTACAATTTTGCGGTAGATTTACCGCCGCTACGCAGCACGGTTAATGCCCCCAACACCCCGCCCACGACGGCCACCCGTTTTACCGTCGGGCGCAACTCCAGCCAGTTGTAGAGGCTCCTCAGATGCGCCCGGTCCCGGAAGGATCCCTCGACCGCGTTGTGGCCTTCTATGGGTTCGAAGAGATTGGCCGGCGCATCCTCGGATTTGGGCTCGCGCGTGTAATGAACCTCGAAACCCCTTATCTCGAGTAGAATGTCCAGCAGCCGGGGCGAGATCGCCTGGCTCAGGATTACCGCCTTGGCCGCACCTCCGACGACCAGGTCGCGAGCCGGGTTCTCGGCGGCGTGGAGGATGGCGTCGGCCACGATGTTCGGCTGGTAGATTGGTGGCGGGGCGACCGGCTTCACCCCCAGCTTGGTGCGCGCCTTGTCGAAGAACGGCGTGTTTATGGTCCCGGGCATCACCTGCGTCACGCTGATGGGCCATCCCTCGTGCTTGAGCTCGACGCGCAGCGCCTCCAAGAAGCCGTCTATGCCGTGCTTAGAGGCGCAGTAGGCGCTCTGGAGCGGGACCGAGCGCTTGGCCCCCATCGAGGAGACGTGGATCATGGCCCCACGACCCTCTCGCTTGAGGTGCGGCAGGGCGGCCATCGCCCCGTAGGCCTGTCCCATGAGGTTCACGTCTATGACGCGCTCGAACTCCTCAGGGGTCGTCTGCTCGAAGGTGGCGAAGAGCCCCACCGCGGCGAGGTGCACCCAGGTGTCGAGCCTGCCGTACTCCTCGACGGCGCGGTCGGCCACGGCCTTGACCTGCTCGAAGTCCGTCACCTCGGCGACCACGGCCGTCGCCTCGCCGCCCTCCCCTCTTATCTCTTCCACCAGCGAGTGGAGCCCTGGCTCGCTCCTGGCCGAGACTACCACCTTGGCGCCCCTCTCTGCGAACCGGAGGGCGGTCTCCCGCCCTATGCCGCTGGAGGCGCCCATCAGCGCCACCACCTGCCCTCTATCGGCTTGAGTTGCGCCATCACTACTCCTTGTGCCTTTCGACCGTCTTACGAATCGGTAGGGTTGAGCTCCTCCGGAAAACCGGCCTCGAGCAGTCCGGCGCAATCCTCGTAGACCGCGTAGGCCCCCGCCTCCTCAAGCTCGGCGCGGCTGAACGCCCCGCCGGTCATCACCGCCGCTGCCCTTACCCCAGCCTCCTTGGCCGCCTCGATGTCCCAGATCGAGTCTCCGACCACCACGGCGTCCTCCGGGGCAGCCCCCGCCCGCTCCAGGGCGAGCCCGAAGATGTCGGGCGCGGG
>Ga0126308_10000677_pt1 | contig 12050 bp, 9 predicted proteins | sample Plot55_FD_92533 | JGI IMG/M metagenome (GOLD analysis project Ga0126308, IMG submission 92533) | Serpentine soil microbial communities from UC McLaughlin Reserve, CA, USA - Plot55 | ecosystem: Environmental > Terrestrial > Soil > Grasslands | place: USA: UC McLaughlin Reserve, Lake County... | reverse complement strand
TCGATTGAGCCAGGATAAGCAAGTGGCCCGCCAAGGAAATCAAACCTCTTTTCAAGGTGGTCATGATAGTGACCTAGTGCGTAGTAGTTAAACCCTGCAGGAAGATCGGCAGAATTGAGCTCACCTGCAAACTTGTTAAAGTCAGCCAGCCCCTGATGCAGCACAAGCACCTTATTGCCATCGTGTTGCTTTGCAAGTTGCTCTGCATGACGCATTTTTTCGATTAGTGAATCAATACTACTGCGCCGCTCCTTGTCTGCCCCAAACAATACACAATTTTCAATTTTGAAAGGTTCATCACATCGGAGCTTCTTTGCAAGCCCAAGGTTGCTGTAAATGTGAACAAATGGCACGTCGCGAAGCCGGCTGATGTCATGTTCGCCTAGCACAAAGACCACTGAGATCTGCTTTTCCCTCAGCTTTTTCAGTATGTTGCCAAGTGTGATTATCGCCTTGCCGCACGGCCGAGGATTGTGAAATAGATCGCCGGCTAAAATGACAAGCCCTACTCTCTCCTTTATTGACACATCTATTGCCTCATGAAAAGCTTGGTAGACATCTTCCTCTCTTTCCTCTAGGCTGAATTGTGAATATCCAAGGTGGAGGTCAGAGATGTGTGACATCAACATTTGTATTCTGTAGGATCATCAACTGCTAATCCTGTATATAGCCTGATGGAATGTATGACTCAGATGATTCTTTGGCGACCTGTTGCTTCAATTCTGCCAGCTGGCTCCATTGTTCTACCGCCTTCTGGTCGCCGCCTATCTTTCGCTCTTTGACTTCTTCCACCTTAACAAATGTCGGTAGGTTGACCCACTGGCCGGCGAATATGGCCTCGCCTGGGTTTAATGATGTCAGCTGATCAATAAGATCCCGGCTAAGTGCTTCGCTTGCTGCAGAAACATGCATCTGGTCGTCCTGCTGGATCATGCGCATTACTGCAAGCGAGCCCATCTGACTCAAGATATTGGCGTCGATTCCTCTTGGGCGCTGTGACACTATGACTAGCCCAAGCCCAAATTTCCTCCCTTCACGCGCAACCTTAGAAGCAAAATATTTTGTATCTGTGTCTTCATCCTTTGGTATAAACACATGCGCCTCCTCTATTGCCACAAGTACAGGGGCTGGAAACCGCGGCTGCGACTTAGCTGCACCCTTCTTTTGCCGCGTTGCCTTTTTCCTATCGTTCAGCAGCTCTTCAAGGTAGAATGACACAGCAATGTTAGCCTGTCGCTCAGTAAGTTCTACCAGATTGATAACGTTTATCTTGTAGTTCTTGAGAAGCGCCAATGGATCTGTCATACTAGGATCCAAAATGGTATGAAACTTGCGCCTTGCATCATCGATCTTGTCAACGACCTTGGCCGCTGCTTCGCGATACGACTTGTCGGCACCAACTTCTGATGCAGAGTTGATGAGCGCATCCCAAAAGTCCTCGCCCTTACGCTGCTTAACCTCTTCGGTGAACGCCAACCTAAGCACATGCATCTGGTTTGAAGCATTTTCCTGAATCTCAATGACCTCTGCGAGCTTGTCTGGCGACAAAAGCCGCGGGTTTATCCTTCCGTCCAGTAGGTTGATGTTGTTAGACCCCATGTCAAGCGTAGAATAGTCATCGTGGTAGTCAAAAATCACCATTGTGCCGCTTATTCTAGAGATTTCTTTAGCCAAAAGCGAGACTAGATTGCTCTTGCCCATGCCAGTCATAGCAAGCACTGCAAGGTGACGCGATACGACTTTGTTGACATCCACTCGAGCACCTACTGCAGTATTGCGTAGGAGCGTACCTATCATTACCCACTGCTGTCCAGAGGGTGCAAAAATGGCAGCAAGGTCTTTAACTGATGCTTCGTATACTTCAGTGCCAGGCTCTGGGGGCAGTGCAGGCAGTATTGCCTTGCACTTTTTCAATTCAGCCACATAGCCAAGAATACGTACATGCCCCTTGTAACTTTTATCTCGACGGTTCTCGGCGGCAACTTGTTTGCTCTCAAATGCCTCTTCGTAGTTGCGAATGCTGTTGCCTAGTGCATCGCTGCTAATCGATGACCTTTCAACAAGCCCAAGCACCTTGTCTCCACCATAGTTGAGAATAACGTATTCGCCGATGCTAACAGGCCTTTTTGATTCAAATGTCACCTGATCCGGCTTGGTGACACCGATCAGGATGCCTAGTTCTTCACTCATTTAGAGCATCCCTTGCTCCTTGCTCATTCTGCAAGCCATATATGCTTGCGAGTCTGTCTATATCTTCATTGGTTATCTTGCAGGTATTGTGCGCTAGCTTCAGGCAGTACGGATAGCCGGCTACACTGTGGTACCGCAGCTTATTCAAGGTCGATTTTACTTCTTGCTCACTTGCGTTGCTCATGATTTCAATCCGTATAACAGGAGTATGGTCGCGCAGTCTTGCATAGACCTCAAACAAGGGCGCATGGCAGAACTGTGTTTCAACAGGAACACTAAAGCCAGCCTCCTTGCAGGTGTGTCCATAGTAGTAAATGTCGCCGGCCTTTGATCCCATCTGGCCGAATTGCAGCCTGCTCTCAGAGGTCTTTGATATAAATATGCAGCTGCTACACTTCTTCACTATTTCAGATGCTGCTTCAGGCCTGCTTTTCGTCAAACGCGAAACGAGTGAACCATCGACACAGATACTGTCAGCCTTGCCGGCCGCCTTTTGAGCAACGGATGCCTCCATTACCATCGCTCTTGATTCTAACAGCTCGCTTCTTGCAGAGCCAGCTATGTCTTCTTCCCACTCTATAGCTAAGACCATATTAGTACTAGTGACTGCCACTGCGTCTATGACATAAAGTTGAAGACCCTGAAAAGCGCGCCTGTTCCAGCTGCTATCAATGCCGGTAGATTCGCATATTTCCGGCACAGGCTCATATGAAATCCAGCGCGATGATGCTTCTACCAGAATTTTGTGAAAGTTTGAATCCTTTATCTTTGATATCTTGATGTCTTTATTTCTTAGAGCACCAAGAAAAACTTCCTTGAGCAATTTATCCTATCGTGACGGGCAGTACTTTAAAAAATTGATCATGCTTTCATTCTATCGGCAATTGCGGTAGCATCCCATAGTGACCTTGCCTTGTCGCTCGTTTGCAGTACACCTGCTCTTATTATCTTACTTGCAATGTTGGCTGCCATAGGCAGTGCACCTGTGGCTCCTGGCGAATTATAGTTGAGCACATGGAGCGAAGAATCACGCTCGAGTATAAGCGTGTCTGGTACGAATCGGCCGGTCTTGTCAATGACTGACGATCTTATGCCGGCTGTCCCGCGCTGGGTAAAAGCAGATGGCCGGAGTTGTGGTAAAAATTCACGCACTCTGTTTATCATCATTGTCTTGGACAAAGAGCTCTTCAGCTCGGTGCTTACAAGCGACAGAAACTGTCTATCAAAAAAAATCTTCCGCGCGCCTGTCTGAGATGACTCCATTATTTTTGGTAGCATATCAACCAAGTTCCTACGCCAGCTGTAGGCATATGGACCAAACACAGGTATGGCGTTTGGCCCCACCTCACGCCTGCCATCTGCTCGCACGATCCAGTGTGGATCGAGAAAGGGGTATTCTGGGTGCTTAGGAACCGAATAGATCGACAGCTTTGTCAGGTTATGGTACTCTGGTGGCGCCTGCCAGTACTCCCCTCTAAAATGCATGTCGGTGTAACCGTGCGCAACACCCATCATCTGGGCAATGTCCATCGAGTTACCGCCGGCCACATTGACAAGATACTCTGCTCTGATCTCTTTGTCTTGGTTCGTAGTCATCGAATACACTCCTTGGCCATATGATGATATTCGCTCGACCTTGTGTCCCAAGAGCAGCTTGCTGCCGAATGACTGAATATCTTCTAGAAGTCCAATCGTAAATGCACCGTAGTTAACCGATGCATCTTTGGAGCAATAGATTGCAGAGGCACACCGCACGTTTGGCTCAGTTCTTGCCACTTCATTTTTGTAAGCAATTGCAGTTCGTTTTTTGTAAGGCCGTTTGCCATCCCCCACTCCATGTACTTGTAGAGCCGGTCGATTCCCTTGTCATTAAGTGCAACCTCAAGGACGCCATCACGCCTAAATGGCATTCTCTTGTGACTAGAATACTTTTGCCACATCTCGTAGCCAAGCGCTGCAGCCTTGGCAAAAGTCTTCTTTTTTGTAGGGTCGTAGAGAAATGGCGCATGCACCTTTCCAGTATTCCTGCTGCTGCTATGCTGCGCAATGTTGTTTTCCTGTTCTAGCAGTGCTACTGATTCAGGACTCTTGGCGTGTGCTGACAGGAAGTATGCAATTGACATTCCAAGCACACCACCACCAATTATTGCGACCTTGCAGTCCACATGTAGCATGAAGCCATCTGTTAGATAAAACGTTTAATATCGATCTATGGACAGACACTCTGTATCTTGGTTCAGCAGCAGGAATTTGTATCAGATCGAAGAAAAGGGTTTGACAGCCTGCCGGAGTTGCCTAAAGATAGCAGGCCGATGCTGTTGCTGTCCGCCGTTTACTCTGGCGAAGAGAAGAAAGTCTACTTGAAGTTTTACGATCCGCAAGACAAAATTATTTACCAATGGCGCGACAGGACTGACCACAAACCCTACTGCTATACAAAGATGGACTTTGCGGAGCAGGCCGAACAGGTTGCGCAAAAAGAGACCAAATTCATACTCCAACATGTCAAGAAACAAGATATCATTCTTGACAAGGAAATTGAAGTCCTCAAAGTGATTGCACCCGATCCTCTCTCAATAGGTGGCACCGACCACAGCTTTCGTGAAAAAGTGACGTCATGGGAAGCCGATATCAAATACCATGAGAACTATCTCTACGATCGAGCGCTAATACCAGGTTCATATTACGTTAGAAATGACGAGCAGATAACTCCATTTGAGTACCCTATTTCCGAGAAGGTGCAATTTGCACTCAGAAATCTACTATGGGACAAGATAAAGGAGACAGGAGAGGCAGGCAAGGAATATAGACAATACATTACAAACTGGGCCAATCTACTTAATCAGCCAATACCAGAGCTGAAGCGAGTAGCTGTCGACATTGAGGTCGAGACTGAAGAGGGAAGAATGCCAAATCCACGCGATCATGACAGACGTATAACAGCTGTAGGGTTTGTTGGAAGTGACGGTTTCAAGAAAGTGCTCGTGCTTGCAAACAACATATCAAGCGATGGCACACCGCTAATTCATGAAGCAGAACCCTGCGCAACTGAAAAAGAATTGATAGAAAAGGCATTCATGATAATCAATGCTTATCCGATCATAATCACGTTCAATGGTGACGACTTTGATCTGCCCTATCTTTATGCGCGCTCCCAGGATTCCGGCATTGATCCTAGCGGCATTGCGATCCCAAAGGACAAGGTGCCGATAATGGTCAAAAAAGAGTCATTTATCAAACATGGAATGCAGGCAGAGCCGGTCGGCATCAGGCATGGCATCCACATAGACCTCTACAGGACATTTGACAACAGGTCGATCCAGATCTATGCTTTCAGCCGCGCCTATACCGACCATACTCTGAATGCGATCAGCGAAGCACTGTTGGGCGACTCAAAAATAGAGTTTGAGGGGGACATAAGCGATTTGCCCATTCAGAGATTAGCAGAATATTGCCTCAAGGATGCCGACCTCACATACAGGCTGACCAGCTTTAATGACAATCTGCTAATGAAACTGCTGGTCGTCATTGCAAGGATTGGACGGCTGTCAGTAGATGATATCGCCCGCTTTGGCGTCAATCAATGGATCAGGGGTATCTTGTACTATGAGCATCGCCAGCGAAATGAGCTAATACCCAGCAGGAGTGAGCTGGAAAAAAAGGGTACTGCGTCGACTACAGCCATCATTAAAGAAAAAAAATATCGAGGTGGCGAAGTTGTTGAGCCTGTGCCAGGCATACATTTTAACGTCATTGTCCTAGACTTTGCGAGCCTCTATCCTAGCATTATCAAAGTGCATAATTTATCATACGAAACTATCAATTGCTCTCATGAAGACTGTAGGGAAAACGAAGTGGAAGGTACAACTCACTGGGTCTGCAAGCACAGGAAAGGTTTGACTTCGTTTCTCATAGGATCGCTTCGTGACTTGAGGGTCAACTATTACAAACACTTGGCAAAGGACAAGACACTTCCCCCAGAGGAGCGCAAGCTATACAATGTGGTAAGCCAGGCTATCAAGGTCATTCTTAATGCCAGTTATGGCGTCATGGGCGCAGCAATATTCCCACTCTACTGCCTGCCGGTGGCAGATGCTACCGCTGCCCTTGGCAGGACAACCATCAACAGAACCATTAACAAATGCAGAGAGATTGGGATTCGGGTTGTTTATGGGGACACTGACAGCATTTTCCTCAGCAATCCGGATCAAAAGCATATAGAGCGACTGGTGCAGTGGGCTAGAGAGACTCTGGGCGTAGACCTTGAAATAGATAAGCAATACCGCTATGTTGTATTCAGCGACCTCAAAAAGAACTACCTTGGAGTCCTATCCGATGGAACGGTTGATGTAAAAGGGCTTACAGGCAAAAAATCGCATACTCCGCCATTTATCAGGAAGGCATTCTATGATATCCTGGAAATACTTGGAAAGATTAGCTCAGAGAAAGATTTTGAATCTGCTAAAGAAAAAATAAAGAACGTTATACAAGAAAATGCCAAGAACTTGGAAACACACAAGATTCCACTTGAAGAACTGAGCTTCAATGTCACCATCAACAAATCATTGAGTACATATGGCAAAAAGACTGGCTCCAAAACGGTGGACGGCAACAGTAGTGACATCTACAAAGGCCTGCCACAACATATCAAGGCTGCCAAGATGCTTGCGGACGCAAACAAACGCGAGGTTCGAGCCGGTGACATCATTTCTTATGTGAAAATAAAGGCAGGCGACGGCGTCAGGCCAGTCGAGCTTTCCAAGCCGGAAGAAATTGACACCGAAAAATATCTTGAAACAATGGAGTCGACATTTGAGCAAGTGCTGTCTGCCTTGAACTTTGACTTCAGGTCGGTCCTAGGCAAGCCACGACAACAGAGTCTTGACGAGCTGTTTTGGAGCAAGCCGGCATCATAATTTATTATCAACCGGTTTTGAAGATTGTGTAAGAGTTGGATATACTTTCGCTCTTTATCGTGCCGGAAGGGACAAAGGCGGGTTATAGCTTTGCGGACATACCGGTCAAAATTTCATTCAGGGAATCAAACGTAGCTGTTTATGGCGTACCTCTTGACATCACCACCAGCTTTGGCAAAGGGACATCGAGGGGACCGGAGGCAATAAGGCGGACTTCTGCACTCCAGAGCGAGACATTCATGCTGGATGAAAAGACTGACATTCATGACCTAGTTGGCATATTTGATCTTGGCGACCTAAAGCTGCCCAAGACAAAGAACATCATCAAGATGCTTGACCATCTCGATTCAACAATCCCAAAGGTAGTTGCTTCACTACGCAATAACAGCAAGATCCCAGTGATGCTCGGCGGCGAGCATACGCTATCATACTATCAATTGAAGGCGCTTGCAGAAGAAGAGCCAATAGTGATACATTTTGATGCTCACCGTGACATGAAGCCTAACTATGAAAGCTTGAAGATCTGCCATACCACTCCTTTCTACCATTTGCTGAAATATATCCCCGGCGAAAATTTGATTCAAATAGGTATTCGACAGACAGACAAAGAAGAAAACGAAACCGCTAGCAAAAACGGTGTCACAACCTTTGATGCGTGGGAGGTGCACAATGATATTGACAGTGTCGTAAGGTATTTGCAAAAGGCGACTGCGGATAAAAAGATCTATATTTCATTTGACATTGACGCCTACGACCTGCCATACGTACCTTGCACTGGCACGCCGGAACCATTTGGTCTCGATCCATTTCAGGTATTGAAATTGATCAAGGCGATAGATCTATCAGCCTGCCTGATTGGAGTGGATATGGTCGAAGTTGCTTTGAAAAATGGCGACTACCGTGAAGGCACATTGGCTACTCAAACATTGTACAGAATATTATCGCAAAAATATGCTAGACAATAATCTGCGGCCTAGCTGATAGGCGCAGTGGAAGGTTCAGGGGAAGGTAGGGCTTGTCCCTTGTTTGCGCCTTGACTTCATTTATCAGATTATGCAGAGTAATCTCTCGCTGTTTGCCCTCATTTCTGTCGCGTACAATCAGCTTGTCAGAGTTGATCTCTTTGTCGCCAATGACTATAGTGTAGCGCACCCATTCGGTTTCAGATTCACGTATCTTTTTGCCTACTGTTTCATCGCGATCATCGACGTCGGCCCTTATCTGGTTTTCAGTCAGCTCTGCCAGTACCTTTTCGCAGTATACTATATGCTCTTGGCTGACGGGTATTACACGAACCTGCGTATGTGACAGCCAGAGCGGTAGCGAGGCGATACCACCTTCTTTGGATATCTTGGCCGATTTTTCCAATAGCGCATAGATTACCCGCTCGATTGCGCCTGAAGGTGAATTGTGCAGAATTATCGGGTTCTTTTTGGTGCCGTCTTCTTCAACGAATTCCACGCCATAGCGCGAGCCGTTCTCAACATCTATTTGGTCGGTTGATAGAGCCGATGCCTTGCCAAGGCCGTCGATGAAATTGAACTCCCACTTGAGCGTGAAGTAAAAGAAGCGCTCCTTCCATGTTTCAACTAGCACTGGTTTTCCGAACCTGTTGATAAGATCGGTCATGAAATCTTTGTTCTCGTTGTAAAAGTCCTCTGTGAATCTTATGGCCATTTCCACATCTTTAATTGTTAGGCCAAGATCGTTGAGCACGCTTATTGACAGCTCAAAGCGCTTGAGAAACTCCTCCTTTGCCTGATCCAAGTCTCTGCAAAATGCGTGACAGTCAGGCATAGTGAACGCCCGCAATCGGCGCAAGCCTACTAGCTCACCACTTTTTTCTCGTCTAAATGAGTATCTTGTCAATTCGTATAATTTTAGGGGCAGATGCTTGTATGATATATTGAAATCCTTGGCCATCAGAAACTGACCAAAGCATGCAGCAAAGCGCAAAAACAACTGTTTGTTGTCGGAAGTGATGTTATACTGCCTTGCAGGGAACCTGTTGAAGTAGCTCTGAAGCGAAGGGTGCTTGGTGTCATACATTATGGGTGTTTCGACCTCAATTCCACCATACTCCATTACCCGCCTTGTGACATATTGCTCGATAAGCGACTTCATCAGCCTGCCTTTTGGATAAAAGCGAATATTACCAGCATCTGATGCAGGTTCATAGTCGGCTAGGGCCAATTTCTTCATCAGCCGGACGTGTGCAGGCTGTTCATTGACTGCCCTGTTCTTTGCTAATTCATAGTTTACTAGCATCTGAAGATTCTGATTCTGCTTTTTGAAGTTGTATTTGCTGACAGCTGTCATCTCTCCGCCTGGCTGCGCGATGTACCAAAATGACTGCAATTTTTCCTCATTCTTGAGTGCAGATGATTCCTTTTCTCTATGCAATGGGTCAGCGTGCTTATGCTCTTCCCGCTTTGAAATCTCCTTAGAGTTCTCAGCCAGCGGATGGCCCTTTACCTTGATGTTAAACGACTTTGTCCACCCAAAAGGCGCGCGGTAGACCTGATTTATCGACCCCTTGGCGAAGCTTTCAACAGATTTAATGATATCAATTGCAAGGGTTGGTGGCGCAAGGTCAGAGCTCAGATGAGCGTAAGGGTAAATTAGCAGGCGGCTGCTCTTGACCATATCAAGATATTTCTTTATCTCATCGACTGCTATCTTGACAACGCTTTCGTCGTCTCTGTCCTCAACTGCTACAAAAGCCACCACCAGATCTTCAAGCCTAATCTTAGATTTGGACACGATCTCTTCGGCATCCCTAATTTCCTTTTCAATAGGCTCATATTCAATAAAATCTGAATGGAGCTGCAGCAGTCGCATATATCCTAATCCTAATCCTAATCTTATATCTAATTTAAGCCCATCTGGCCCTTTCGTTTTCCCTGTCTTCCTTGGTAAGTTTTTTCCATTCTTTATAATGATCCCTGCAGAGGTAGACCCTCTTGCTGCCGCCTAATCCCAGATCTGGGGCCATGCTGGCCTTAATTCCGCTCATCGAGCGCTCAGCCTGGTTCCCACAGCTATCGACACTGCAGTTGATGCCCTTGTCTACTCGGCCCATGTGATTGCATGAAATTATTTTCCTGGCTATAAAAAGCTGACTGGATTAGCTTAATACCTCAGGGAGCATATAATAATTACGGCAGTTGCCATACAACGATCCTCTATGTACCAAATGTCTCCACCCACAGGAACTTCACACGCAGATAGTGGCAAGTTTACCGCAGGATGTGGGTCAGATAAAACGGTGCACTGTGGCCATTTGCTCTTGCATGGTGACTGTCAGACAAAAGGCGGACAAGTAAAGAGCCCAAGAAAACTAGCTGGTAAAATTTATAACAAGCGTTCAGTGGATTAACCTCAGTCAAGCATGTCCGAAGAAGACAATAATAACTTTGACGACAATTTTGATGAAGAGTTTAACGAAGAGGAGGAAGATAAGTTTGGCGACGAAGATGAAGACGCCAAGTTGTATCTGACTCTAAGAACTCCACAAACTTGAGCTCTTGTACATCTAACTTGAGGACTCTCTGTTTTCACTTTTCTTTATTTTGACTAATCTCTCTCTACAGCAATTTGATTACATAAGAGTAAAAACAGTATGACTGAGTATCTGTGAAGGGCGTTGGAATGGGATGCATATAACCCCTATGCCTAACTCATATTGAATAGCTGTGCAGACTTGCAATAGGTGGACATCTGGTTGGACATGTAAACTTTCAAGATGTTAGAGGAGAGGGTCTGACAACTGGTAACGACTATCGAGTACCATATGCATTTAACAGCATTACTAATTTTAATATCCGCTTTCAGTGTACAAGGTTCTGGAACTGAGACAACCGCCTTCCAACTTATCTCCGAAGGTCCCGCACAGTCAGCGCCTGACCTTCTAGTACATGCACAATTTCTTTTTACTATCAATGCTAATGTGAAGTCACTGTAGAGACACAAAACCTTAGCGTCGAATGCAGGTAATATGGCTAAATTCCGCCAGCACTAGCGTAAAGATAAAGAAAAAGAAGGAGGGTACATGTGTCAGTGCTGTTAGAATTGAGGAGGTACGTCATTAACCCAAAATGGGACCCGTCTGGGATAAGAAACGCTTTATATTCAAGGGAAAGATGGCGGTGGCTTCGGCTGCAGCTGTTTTTGATAAAAGCTCAAACTATAACCTATCCTTTTTTGATTGCAGAGCCTCACTCAGCTTATCTCTTTTTTCTGTCCTCTATATCGTATCATTACCAGCCTAACAATGCCTCGCTTCTCTACCCTTCTTGTTCTTCCGCCTCATCTAGTGTTGCAAGCCTCTTCAGCTGTTGCAATGATAAGGCTTTATCCCTCAAAATTTCGGGTGCAACGCCCTTTGCTTGCATTAACTGCAACAAGACTTACGTCACTTCGAATGAATCGATCATTTTTTCTATTATCGGCAAATATGTAGAATATCTGGTCTTTTCTGAAGAATATAAAATAGTATAAACTTTATCCTCATTTATCGCAAAAATTTGCATGAAGTCTAAACCCTCTTGCGTGTGACTGGCCACAAGCTTATACGCTGGAATAGCATTATTAGTTAAATTAGTCGAAGATACCTCACTAAATTTAAGATCTGGGTATGATTCTAGATAAGAAGTAAGAGTTGCACTCGTGAAATTACTCAAGGCTGTATTATTGGAGATGGTATCAATTACAAAACGGACGTTTTCACGATAGGTATCAGTATCATTTTCCGCTGGAGAGTCAAATCTTAGGGATAACGAAGAATTTGAAGTATTTTGAATTAGTATCTCCCACCCATCAGGATACTGTGTTCTAATTCCATAAACAGGACTTTCATATGTTAGGTTACCGTTCACAAGAGATTGAACTGAACTCTCTGTTGTGGTGGTATCGTTATTAGTGCTTTTTATTTTTAGGTTTCCT
>Ga0126308_10000675_pt1 | contig 12067 bp, 9 predicted proteins | sample Plot55_FD_92533 | JGI IMG/M metagenome (GOLD analysis project Ga0126308, IMG submission 92533) | Serpentine soil microbial communities from UC McLaughlin Reserve, CA, USA - Plot55 | ecosystem: Environmental > Terrestrial > Soil > Grasslands | place: USA: UC McLaughlin Reserve, Lake County... | reverse complement strand
TACAGCGCAGGATGCGTCGGCGGAGCGGCATAACCAGATGCCGCGCACGCGCGAGCGAAGGCGCCGTGATGGTGATCATGGCGACGATCATGCCCGTCGCGATCCTGTTCTGCGGTCTCGTGGTCGACATGGCTAACTGGTTCCAGCACGATCGCCATCTGCAGACCCAGGCTGACGCCGCGGCGCTCGCCGGCGCGCTCAACTTCATGTCCTGTCCGGACAACCAGCCGATCCGCGACAAGGTCGACGAGTACAGCGGAAGCGAGTGGAACACCCAGGTCGGCGGGACGCAGGGCAACGTGCACATGCTGCTCAACTCGAAGACCTACTACGGGCAGTCCGACAAGACCGATTCCACCGTCGTGGAGGGCCAGCCCTGTACAGCGAATATGGTCGACGTAAAGGTCACCGAGACCGACCTGCCGTGGTGGTTCGCAGTCGGCTCGGTGGACTTCCTCAACGCGCACGCCCGGGTCGAGCTCCGCACGATCGACTCGCTGTCGGGCGCCGCGCCACTCGGCGTGCCGGACGTCAAGCCCACCAAGGCACGCGTTACGTGGGTCGACGAGGACAAGGCCCCCACCGACCCGGACCGGGTGCTCGGGACGGCCGAGATGGCCCGCACCACCTACACGGGCGGCATGGCGCTGTGGGAGACGCCGGACCCCGTCACCGTCAAGGTGGACCGCCCGAACATCGGGGTGCGCGTCGCCCTCAGCGGCGGCGACTCCACGACCTGCGGCGAGCCGCTCGTCGAATGCTTCGACATGGGCTCTGACGACGGCATCGTCTACGCCCGAGGCTGGTCCGACACGGCGGCCACCGCGACCGCCCCGCAGGCCCGGGATGTGCAGCTATTCACGCAGGGCGCCGAGGCCTGTCCGAACGCATACTTCTCCAACGCGACCGTCCCTTGCACCGTCGGCGTGGCCGCGCAGATCGACTTCGGGGGCGCGGCCCCAAGCAGCAACACCGTGACGGCGGAGATCGGCAACCAGAGCCGCAATCTTCAGCTCGACCCAGATGGCTGGTGGCGGACGCAGACCGGCACAGGACAGAACCTCCCGCTCACGATCCCGCCTGCGGCCGGACCTGTACCGATCACGCTCTCGTGGAGGAGGACCGGACAGATCAAGGGCAGCTTCGGCGAGGTCCAGCGGATCTTCAGCGCCAGCTCCGCCCGCAGCGGTCCGATCAAGTTCGCCGAGAACTGGCAGGGCGCGACTTTCGGAGTGAACTCCTTCCATTGCAGCGTCGCCGGGTCCGGCTGCACGGCCCCGCTGAAGTTCAAGATCGGCATCACCGGCACGTTCGACGATCAGTACGCCGACCTTTCGTCGGTCTCGACGCCGGTCACGCTGCGGCTTGCGGGCGGTTCGCCCGGCAGCCAGAACCAGGCGCTCGACTGCGACCCCTGGGCCAGCTCGACGGGCGGCAACGTCGGCTTCGAGGAGGAACTCGCCTACGGCTGCCGGCCCTCGTACACCCAGAACAAGGGCACTGACTGCCCTGCCTCCCCGAACGTTCTCTGGGGCACATCGACGTCCCCGCTCGACCAGGGTGCCCCCTGGCAGTGCGTCGCAGTCGAGACCGGGGACAGGTCAGGGCAGCTCGGCACGGGCATGAACCTCCGCGTCCTCGGCTCGAAGAACCCCTCGACCTGCCCGCTCGACCGTCAGAACAACTGGCCGGACACGGGCGTCATCGGCGACCGGAGGATCATCCACGTGTTCCTCACCCAGTTCGGCGCGTTCGGGAGCAACGGGCAGGACACGGTGGCCGTGACCGGCTTCGCGAGCTTCTACGTCACCGGCTGGACGGGCCAGGGCAACGCCGACAAGAACCCGTGCCAGGACCAAACGCTTCCCAAGCCCGACGACCCCGTGGCTGAGTCAGCCACCGTGGTCGGCCATTTCATCAAGTACAGGGGACCCATCGAAGGCACGCCTAGCGAGGACGCGTGCGACCTGAGCGACCCGACCCCCTGCATCTCCGCGCTCACCGAATAGGAGGTAGTCATGCAAACCACTGAGAGCCCAAAGCGCAAGGTAGACCTCGGTAAGACGCTCTCGACGCGCAACGGGACCCTGCTGGTCTCAGCCGTCGCGGCACTGCTGGCGGGGGCCATACTGCTCGTGTTTCTCTCCCAGTACCGCGACAGCACGCGCGACGACGGCGTGAGTGCGAGCGTGCTCGTGGCCAAGCGCCTGATCGAGCGCGGCAGTCCCGGCGACGTGCTTGCAGATCAGGGCATGTTCCAGCGCGCCTCTGTGCCGCGAAATGACCTGAAGAATGGCGCGATCACCGACCCCGAGAGCATCAAGGGGCAGGTCGCCGCGAACGACATCTATCCCGGCGAACAGCTCACGAGCGCCGACTTCGCGCCGGGCACCGCTCGTGCGCAGAACCGGCTTGGCCCGACGGACCGCGCGATCGCCATCCCGGTCGACGGAATTCACGGGAACACGGCCGAGCTCCGGGCCGGAGACCGCGTGGACGTTCTCGGCGGCTTCAACGTCGGAGCGGCCGGTGGCGGCGAGGGCCAGCCGGTGATCAAGCCACTGATGAAGAACGTGCTGGTTCTCACCGCCCCGGTGGGTGGCAGCGCCGGCGCGAACGTCGTCCTGAGGGCTCCCGACCAGAAGGCGGCGGAGCTCGCGTTCGCAGCCGACCAGGGCAAGCTCTGGCTCCTGCTCCGGCCGCAGGCAGGTGCGCGCGACTCCGACGTCTCGATGGTCACGCTCGAGACGGTCCTATTCGGGATTAAGCCAATCCAGCTCGAGCGCCAGGTAGAGGGGGGTCCATGAGCACGCTGACGACAATCGTGGGGCTCGACGGCGACGTCGATCTCCACGCGCTCGAGCTGATGCTCGAGGGCCAGCCGAGCATCTCGCTCGCCCGGCCGGTGAGCGATCTCGACGACGCCCGGGAGGCCCTCGACGAGGTGGGCTGCGATCTTCTGATCGTGGCCTGCGGCGGCGAGGCCACGCGGGCGCTGTCGTTCATCGCCTCCGAGGTGAAGGAGCACCCGCAGCTCCCCATCGTCGTCGCCTACCAGGGGGCCCCCAACGGATTCGTGGGGGCGGCATTCGAGGCGGGCGCCGACGACGTCCTCATGCTCGCTGGGGAGCCTGGCTACGACCCGAGTCCTCCGACCGATGCCGACGTGCTGTTCACGCTCCAGAAGGCGGTTGCCCGCCGGAACGGCGCGCCGTCGCCGTCGGCCGAGCGCCACTCGCGGATGATCTGCGTGCTGGGCCCGAAGGGCGGGTCGGGCAAGACTGTCGTCTCGTCCAACCTGGGCGTGGCGCTCGCCTCGCAGGGAGCCAGGGTGGCGCTCGTGGATCTGGACCTCCAGTTCGGCGACGTCGCGCTCGCGCTCGGGCTCGAGCCCGATCGGACCATCTACGACCTCGCCACCTCGGGCGGCTCGCTCGACAGCGAGAAGCTGGAGGTGTTCCTGAGCCGGCACGAATCCGGGCTGCGGGTGCTCATGGCGCCCACGCGCCCGGATCAGTGGAGCAGCATCACGGTGGACTTCCTGAACCGGGTCTACCCCCTGCTGCGCGCAATGCACGACTTCGTAATCGTCGACACGCCGCCCGGCTTCACCCCCGAGGTCATCGCGTCGATCGACGGAGCGTCGGACATCTGCATGGTCGCAACGCTCGACATGCTCTCCCTGAAGAGCACGAAGGTCGCGATGGAGACTCTCGCCCTGATGGGCTACGACCTCAGCCAGCTGCAGTTCGTCCTCAACCGCGCGGATAGTCGGGTCAGCCTCACGCCGCAGGACGTGCAGGCGATCGTCGGCGCGACGCCGGACGTGCTGGTGCCGAGCCATCGCGACGTGACACGCTCGGTGAACGACGCGGAGGCAATCGTGACTTCATCCCCTCGCTCGGAGGCGGCGAAGTCATTCAAGAAGCTGGCCCACCTGTACGAGACGGTCGGGCAGCCGGAAGCCAACGGAGGCAGGGGCCGCCGGCTGCGCCTGCGTGGGAAGGTGCGATAGCGCATGGAGCTACGCGAGCGGCTGGCCGCCACGGCGGCCCCAGCCACGAATGGGAAGCCGGAGGCGGTCGAGCAGGCGGCCACCACGGGCGACGCCTTTGCCGAGGTCAAGAACCGCGTTCACATGGCGGTGATCAGCGAGCTCGGGCCGGAGCTGTACGACGCCGAACTCGATCCCGCGGCTCTGCGGGAACGGGTCATGGCGAAGATCAACGAGCATCTCGCGCGCGAGACGGGAATCGCGCGCGAGGACCGGGTCAGGCTCGCCGACGAGATCGCCGACGACACCCTCGGCCACGGGCCCATCGAGCGGCTGCTCGCGGACGAGTCGGTTACCGAGGTCATGGTCAACGGGCCGTTCGACGTTTGGGCGGAGCGCGAGGGCAAGCTGCACCACACCGGGGTGCGGTTCAACGACGACTGGCACCTGCGGCGCATCATCAACAAGATCGTCGCTCAGATCGGGCGCCGCGTGGACGAGTCGTCTCCGATGGTGGACGCGCGCCTGCCGGACGGCAGCCGCGTCAACGCTGTGCTGCCGCCGATCTCGCTCACCGGACCGCTGCTCACGATTCGCAAGTTCAGCAAGGCACGCTGGGACATGAACGATCTCATCAGGCTCGGGACGCTCAGCGAGCCGACGGTCGAGTTCTTCGAGCTCTGCGTCGCGGCGGAGCTGAACGTCCTGATCTCCGGCGGCACCGGATCGGGAAAGACCACGCTCCTGAACGCGATGTCGACGGCGATCCCGAACAAGGACCGCATCGTCACGATCGAGGACTCCGCGGAGCTGCGCCTGAACCAGCGCCATGTGCTCCGGCTCGAGTCGCGGCCCAAGAACATCGAGGGCAAGGGCGAGATCCCGATCCGCCTACTGGTGCGCAACTCGCTCCGCATGCGGCCGGATCGGATCATCGTCGGCGAGGTTCGCGGTGCCGAGGCCCTAGACATGCTCCAGGCGATGAACACGGGGCATGACGGCTCGCTCTGCACGGTGCACTCGAACTCGCCGCGTGACGCATTGTCGCGAATCGAGACGATGGTGCTGATGGCGGGCTATGACCTGCCGATGAAGGCTATCCGCCAGCAGGTGGCGTCCGCGCTCGACCTGATCGTCCACCTCGAGCGGCTGAACGACGGCTCGCGCAAGGTCGTCGCGATCACCGAGGTGCAGGGCATGGAGTCGGAAGTGATCACGCTCCAGGACCTGTTCAGCTTCCACATCGACGAGGTGACCTCCAAGAAGGGCGTGGTCGGCGGGCTTCGCCCCACCGGGCTGCGCCCGACCTTCCTCAGCAAGTTCGAGAAGAACGGACTGACGATCCCGCAGGAGCTCTTCGCGCTGCCCGTCGGCGGTACGCCGCTGGACGAGAACCGGGCACGGGCCCTGGAGGGGATGCGCTCGCGATGAGGCGAATGCTCTCCGCAGGGTTGATCGGCGCGCTGACAGTCGCGCTGCTCGTGAGCGGGCAGGCGCTGGCCGCCAGCCTCGAGCTCGCGCCGGCCGGCAAGCCGCGCTTTCCGGCGCGTGCCTACGCGGTCACGCTCCCTACGGCGAAGTCCGTCGGCCCGGGGCAGGTGATGGTCAAGGAGAACGGCCGGACCATCCCCGGGGCGATCGTGCTGCCCGGCACTGCGACCGGCTCGAAGCAGCTTGGCGTGGTGCTCGTGATCGACGCGAGCGACAGCCTGAGGGGCGAGGCGATCCAGGGGGCGACGGAGGCGGCTCGCACGCTCGCGACGCACCGCAACGTCCACCAGTCCATCGGGATCATTGCGTTCAACCGCAGCGCCGTCACGCTTCTGCCCCCGACCACCGACCAGGCGAAGATCGACGCCGCGCTCGCCACGGCACCGGTGCTCGAGCGCGGCACGCGCATCTACGATGCGGTCGGCGAGGGCGTCAAGATGCTGCAGCGGGCCGGCATCTCGGGCGGGTCGCTGGTGGTGCTGTCGGACGGCTCGGACACCGGAAGCGTGTCGACGCTCGACGAGGCGGCGGACGCCGCGCGGGCGGCGGGCGTGCGCGTCTACGCCGTCGGCCTGCGCTCCTCGGCGTTCGAACCAGGCCCGCTGGAGGAACTGGCCGCCACAGGCCGGGGCTCGTACTCGGAAGCCAGCTCCGTCGCGCAGCTCGCGGACATCTATGGACGCCTCGGGCAGGAGCTCGCAAACCAGTACCTCGTCCGCTACCGCTCCCCAGCGGGACCGGAGGAGCGCATTCAGGTGGCGGTCTCGATCGACGGCGTGCCGGGGGTCGCCAGGACCGAATACACGACGCCGGCGCTGCGACTGCCCGCAGCTCCGCCGTTCCGCCGCTCACTCGACGAGACGTTCTGGCGGTCGGACGCCGCGCTGATCGCGGTCACCGTGCTCGCGACCCTGCTGATCGCGATCGCGCTCGCGCTCCTGCTTCGGCCTAGCAGCCGGACACGCAACCTGCGCAAGCGGGTACAGGCGTTCTCGTCCCAGCCGGTCGAGGGCGCGGGCGCGCAGCTGACCGCGTTGGCGGACCGACTCGTGCTCGGAACCGAGAGGTCGCTCGAGCGCACGAAGTGGTGGCCGGCGGTCAAGCAGGACATCGAGGTGTCGGCGATCCCTGTGGCGCCGGCCCAGCTCGCTGCGCTGACGATCTTGGGGACAGTCTTCATGGCGTACCTGCTGACCGTCATGACCGGTAGCCCGCTCGGCGTGCTCGCCGCGCTGGCCACGCCGTTCGTCGTCCTCGGCCTGATCCGGGCGCAGCTCAAGCGCGAGCGCTACAAGTTCGCCGATCAGCTCGCCGACCACCTGCAGGTCGTCTCCTCCGCGATGCGCGCGGGCCATAGCTTCTCTGGGGCGCTCGCGGTCGCGAACACCGACGCGCCCCAGCCGACGCGCCGCGAGTTCGAGCGCGCCGTCGCGGACGAGCGCCTGGGCGTGTCGATCGAGGACGCGCTTGACGCCGTTGGCGACAGGATGGCGAGCCCCGACCTGGCGCAGGCCGCACTGGTGGCGAAGCTGCAGCGCGAGACAGGCGCCAATGCCGCGGAGGTGCTGGACCGGGTGGCCTGGACGATTCGGGAGCGCCAGGAGCTGCGACGCCATATTCGGGCGCTCACGGCTCAGCAGCGAATCGCACGCTGGGTGCTCACGGGGCTGCCGGTGGCCCTGCTCGTTGTGCTGACGGTGGTCAGCCCCGGCTATATCGACCCGCTGTTCGAGGAGCCGGGCGGACGGATTCTGCTCGCGGTGGGCGTACTGGGAATGATCATGGGCGGCTATCTGCTCAAGCGGATGGTCGAGATCGAGGTCTAGGAGAGGCAAATCGTGGTGTTGCTGGTTTTGATCTCGGTTCTACTTCTCGGCGCGGCGGTCGCCCTTGCCGCCCGCGCTGCGGTGTTCGCGCGTGTCCGCACCACGTCGCGGGTCCAGACGCTGAGCCCGTACGGCTTCCCGACGGTGGATCCGCCGGATGACCGCGCCGAGCGTCCGATCGAGGGCGTGGCGCTGCGAGTGGGCGACCTCCTCGCCGCGCGCCTGACCAACGTGAGCGAGGACGGTCTCCGGCGAGAGCTGGTCTCCGCAGGTATGTACAGGACGTCGCCGCGGGTGCTGCTCGGATATCGCGTGCTGGCAGCCGTCCTGTTGCCCGCGCTTGCGCTGTGGCTCGGCTCGGGGATCGCCTCGCCGGCGCTGGTGGGCCTGGCCGCCGTAGCCTCGATCCCCGCGGGCTGGATGCTGCCGCTCACGATCGTGCGCCGGCGCGCCCGGCTTCGCAACAAGAAGGTCGACCGCGACGTGCCGGAGCTGATCGATCTGCTCGTGGTCACGGTGGAGGCCGGCCAGGGGTTGGCGGGCGCTGTCCGCATTGCCGGCGAACGGCTCCACGGCCCGCTCGGCGACGAGGTCCGCCTCGCCGTGCAGGAGCAGGCGATGGGCCTGTCGACCCACGATGCGCTCACGAACATGGTTGAGCGCAGCGACACCCCTGCGCTCCGTTCGTTCGTGCGAGCCGTCGTGCAGGGTGAGTCGCTTGGAGTCTCGATCGGTGAAATTCTCCGCGCGGTTGCAGTGGACATGCGCAAGCGCCGCCGCCAGGCCGCCGAGGAGCAGGCACAGAAGGCCCCCGTGAAGATGCTCTTCCCCCTGGCCTTCTTCATCTTCCCCTCGATGTTCATCGTCCTGCTGGGTCCGTCAGTATTCGACCTCATCGATGCACTCGGAGGCCTGAACTGACCGTCGAAGACACGGGCTATGTTCTCGCTGCGGCAAGCTCGGATGACACCAAACGGCGCCGCGCCACCCCGTGGCGGGAGGAGGGCGCACGCGAGCGCGGCGTGATCGCGTGGCTGCGGCCCGTGCGCCGGCGCGTGCTCGTCGGAGCGGTGCTGGCCGTGCTGGCTCTGAACTGGTACCTCGGTTCGAAGGTCACCGAGCCCGAGCAGCCGGTTGACGTTCCGTACACCGTCTTCCGCTCCGAGGTGAAGGCCGGAAACGTGACCAGCGTCAACGCGATCGGTGACGATCTGGAGGGCGCCTTCCGCGACCCGATCCATTACCCCCCGGACTCCAGCCGGAGCATTCACGAGTTCCAGACGCTGAAGCCGGCATTCGACGACAGCAATCTGCTCGCGCTGCTTGAACGAAACGGGGTCGAGGTAACGGCGAATCGGCCCAAGGCCCGGCCGCTGTGGCAGATCCTGCTGCTGTCGTTCGGGCCGACGCTTGTGCTGGTGGGGCTGCTCGTGTGGCTCTTCCGCCGCGCCGGCGCTTTCCGGAGCCTGTCGCTCGGGAAATCGCGCGCGACGCGCTACCAGGCCGACGAGGGCCGCGCGACCTTCGAGGATGTGGCCGGGATCGAGGAATCGAAGGCGGAGCTGGTCGAGATCGTCGACTTCCTCAGCGATCCGGAGCGCTACTGGCAGCTCGGTGCCGCGATCCCGCGCGGAGTGCTCCTGTCCGGACCCCCGGGCACCGGCAAGACTCTGCTCGCGCGGGCGGTTGCCGGCCAGGCGGATGTCCCGTTCTACTCCCTCTCGGGATCGGAGTTCATCGAGCTTGTGGTCGGTGTGGGCGCCAGCCGCGTACGCGACCTGTTCCGCCAGGCGAAGGAGAACGCCCCCGCGATCATCTTCATCGACGAGCTCGACGCGGTGGGCAGGGCGCGCGGGGACGCTGGCCAGGGCGGCGGCCAGGCAGAGCGCGAGCAGACGCTGAACCAGATCCTGACCGAGATGGACGGCTTCGCGCGCACGGATGGGGTGATCGTGATCGCGGCCACGAACCGGCCGGAGATCCTTGATCCGGCGCTACTGCGACCCGGCAGGTTCGACCGCCGAGTCGTGGTGAGCGCGCCCGACCAGACGGGGCGCCGCGAGATCCTCGAGGTTCACGTCCGCGACGTGCCGCTGGCGGATGACGTGGACCTGGCCCGGATCGCATCGGTGACACCGGGCATGGTGGGAGCTGACCTGAGGAACCTCGTGAACGAGGCAGCGTTGCAGGCGGCGCGCCGCCGGCAGGAGCAGGTGACCGCCCGGGACTTCGGCGACGCGCTCGAGAAGGTCGTGCTCGGCACCGAGAGGCACATCACGATCTCTGACGAGGAGCGACGCCGGACGGCGTACCACGAAGCCGGCCACGCACTGCTCGGAATGCTCGACCCCAGTGCCGACGCGATCCGGAAGGTGTCGATCGTCCCGCGCGGCCAGGCGCTGGGCGTCACGTTCCAAAGCCCAGACGTGGACCGCTACGGCTATGAGTCTGGCTATCTGAAGACCAAGATCATCGGCGCGCTGGGCGGGCGGGCCGCCGAGGATCTCGTCCTCGACAGCATCACCTCGGGCGCGGAGAACGACCTCGAGATCGTGACGCGCATCGCGCGCCAGATGATCGGGCGCTGGGGGATGTCCGACGCTGTGGGACCGGTTTCGGTGCTGCCACGGCCCGGGCAGCCCGACATCCCGGGTACGCATGGGGTCTCCTCCGAGGGCACGCGCCAGCTCGTGGACGCCGAGGTCCGGCGGCTCATCGACGAGTGCTACTCGGTGGCGCTCGGCACGCTTCACGACAATCGCGAGCGGCTCGAGAGGCTGGCGCAGGCGCTGCTGAAGTACGAGACGCTCGATGGTGACGAGGCCTATCACGCCGCCGGGTTCATCTCGCCGAACGGCGTACCACGCGCCGCACCCGAGACCGAAGGCGCGCCGCCCGAGGCCGAACGCCCGGCCGTCGCGCGCGCTAGGGGGCCTCTGCGCCCGCTATGAGACCACCGCGGTGACGACGTCCCTTGCAACATTTGACAGAAGGCGGATCGCGGTTACTGTAATAACGGCGCAATTTGCACAGCTACCTCGTGCATTTGGGGCGCTGGCCCACGGAGTATCCCCCACCACATGGAGACACCAGACCAGCTATGCGCGTGCTGCTCGCTGATGATCAGCTGGTAACGCTCGAGGGCGTCCGAATCGTCCTCGAATCGAGCGACGACATCAGCGTCGTCGGACAGGCATGCACCGCCGAGGAAGTGTCCTCGATGGTCGCGCGAACGCGGCCTGATGTAGTCCTCATCGATCCCCAGCTGTGGGGACACGACGGCTTCGACTGCGTCGGGGCGATCCAGGCACAGCATCGCGAGGCCAAGGTGGTGTTCTTCTCGGTCAGCTCGAACGTGCACTACGTTCAGGCCGCGCTGGAGGCGGGTGCCGCTGCTTACATCATCAAGACGATCCACCCGCTCGACCTCGTGGGCGCGCTGCGCCAGACGCTCCAGCGGACGGTCTTCCATCCACGGCTCTCGCACACGTTGAACGGACAGAACGGCCATGCGCAGGAGCTAACGGCCCGCGAGCGAGAGATCCTCACAGCCGTGGCGCGGGGGCTCTCCAATAAGGCGATAAGCCAGGAGCTGTGGGTCACGGAGCAGACGGTGAAGTTCCACCTGACGAACGTGTACCGCAAGCTCGGTGTGCCCAGCAGGACCGCGGCGGTGCGCTATGCACACGAGCATGGGCTCGTCGGCGTTGAACGCGAACGCGTCAGCGCTTAGGGCGCGCCTCCACCGAGCACGGAGTTGGCGAGTGCTCCCGTGTCGCTAGTCGTCGCGTGGGTGATCTTCCCGCTTGTGGTGAGCGCGCTCGCCTACGGGTGCGGCCTCCTCGTCACCCGCATCGCGAGGACGGGCGTCCCCGGCGCGCTGGTACTGCCGCTCGGCCTGGCGACGATCATCGTGGTCGCTCAGTTCGCGACTACATTCGACGCGACGGCGGAACTCGCCGCGCCGCTCCTGGTGGCGCTCGCCGTCCTCGGGTTGCTGCTCTCGCGGGGCGGCCCTCTCCCGAGGCCGAGCCTCCCCGAAGCCGTGGCGGCGGTCGGTGTGTTCGCGGTCTACGCCGTGCCGGTCGTGGCATCGGGCGAGGCGACCATCGCCGGCTACACGAAGCTGGAGGACGGATCGACTTTCCTGGCACTCACCGAAGGGGCGCTGCACGCCGGCAGGGGTGCGGATTGGTTCGGTGGATCGAGCTACCTCGCCTTCTTCAGCAGCGGCCAATATCCGGTTGGGTCGCTGCTGCCGTTCGGGATCGGCGGACAGATCGTCGGGGAGGAGATCGCCTGGCTGTTTCAGCCGTACCTGGCGCTGCTCGCCGGCATGCTGGCCCTCGCCTTGCAGCCGCTCTGTGAGCCGGTCGTCAAGTCGCCCTGGCGGCGTGCGTTCGTTGCGTTCGTGGCGGCTCAGGCTGCATTGCTGTTCGGATTCGGCATGTGGGGAGGCATCAAGGAGCTCTCAGCGGCGTTCCTGCTGCCGACCGCCGCGGCGCTGCTGCCGAATGCCGCTCGCGCTGCCGGCGGCTGGCGCTCGCTGCTGCCCCTCGCGATCGTGACCGCCGCAACTATCGCGGCCCTGAGCTTCGGGGCCGCGGCATGGCTTGGCGTGCCGCTTTGCGCTATATGCCGGCCGCTGCGAATTCACGCGTTGAGCCGGCGCGACACGAGCGATAAGCGCGGCGGCATCGAGGGAGGAAGATGATGGAAATGCGCCGCGGTTCCGACCTGCTCGCTGCTGCTCCGC
>Ga0126308_10000673_pt1 | contig 12073 bp, 14 predicted proteins | sample Plot55_FD_92533 | JGI IMG/M metagenome (GOLD analysis project Ga0126308, IMG submission 92533) | Serpentine soil microbial communities from UC McLaughlin Reserve, CA, USA - Plot55 | ecosystem: Environmental > Terrestrial > Soil > Grasslands | place: USA: UC McLaughlin Reserve, Lake County... | reverse complement strand
CTCGATCCTGGCGCTGGTCTTGCGTTGTGCCACCGTGCGTCCCTTCCTCGAGTCCGAACCCCGACAGGCTCGCCGAGCAGAAGGGCGTGCGGCGGGGCGGGTTTGTCGGTCACCCTGCTGGGAGCAGTGCGAACAGGGCGATTATTAGGACTGGCCCGACCGCCCACCATAGCCCGGTTGGGCGGTTTCAGCTCGAAACTTCCACCTACGTCTCGATCACTAGGGAAGGTCGAGTCAACGCCCTATGTGGCGATGATGACCGGGGAGCCGGGCCTTGAGCCAGTCGACCGTGAGCCCGAGGCCCTCCTCCAGGCGGGTCCAGGGTTGCCAGTTCAGCGCCTTGCCGGCGGCCGCCGGGTCGAGGGCCGAGCGCCGCGGGTCGCCGGGCCGGGCCGGGGCCCACTGGGGCTCGCCGGTCCAGCCGATCCGGGCCGCCAGCTGCTCGACCACCTCGAGGACGCCGGTGGCCGTGCCCGTGCCGACCAGCACCCGGCCGGGGGCCGGGCTGGCGTGGACGGCCCGGGCGACGGCGTCGACGGCGTCGTCCACGAACAGGAAGTCGCGCTCCTGGCGGCCGTCGCCGTCCACCCGGGGGGCCTGGTTCTGGAGCATCGTCCAGGCGGCCCTTGCCACCAGGCCGGGGCCGAGGGGGTCCTGCCGCGGCCCGTAGACGGTGCCAAGGACCAGCGTGGCCACCTCGAGGCCGCGGGCACCGAAGGCGCCGGCGTAGGCGTCCATGGCCAGGCGGGCCGCGCCCAGCGGGTGCACCGGCCGGGGCACGTCGCCGGCCCTGGTGGCCCCGGTGAGCTGCGCCGGGTAGAGGTAGGCGCCGGAGGAGGCGAGCACCGCCCTGGCCCCGGTGGCGGAGGCCGCCCGCAGGACCTCGATCGCGCCGGGGATCACCGCCCTGGCCTCCCCCGTCGGGTCCGCCCAGGCCCGGACCGGGTCGATCGCGGTGGCCAGATGGACCCAGGCGTCGGCCCGGACCCGGTCGGCCAGGGTGGCCAGGCCCCCCTGGGCGACGTCCATGCGGTGGAACCGGACCCCGCCCCGGCGCCTGGCCTCGGCCAGGTTGGCCAGGTGCCCGTGGGAGAGGTCGTCGACCACCACCACGTCGTCACCTTCGGCCTGGAGCCGGTCGACCAGGCTCGCCCCAAGGAACCCGGCCCCGCCGGCCACCACGACGAGCATCTTTCCTCCCGAATCGTGCCCCTCGGCGCAGTCTAACCCCGACGGCGCAGGCGCCGGGGAGGCCAGTAGGCGAAGCGGACCAGGCCGAGCAGGGCGTCCGCGCCGACGGGGCCGAAATCGCGGCCGTCGGTGCTGGCCGCCCGGTGGTCCCCGAGCACCAGGTACTGGGCCGGGCCGAGCTCCAGCTCGAGCTCACCCGAGGTCGGGGGGCCGGCGAGGTAGGGCTCGGGGACCGGCGCCCCGTCGACCTCGAGCCGGCCGGCGGCCAGCCGCACCCGCTCCCCCGGCAGGCCGACCACCCGCTTGACCACCTCCAGGCCCCCTGTGGACCGGGGGCGGGCGACCACGACCAGGTCGCCGCGGGCGGGTGGGCGGACCAGGGGGGCGACGGCGATCCGCTGGCCGGGGTCGAGGGTGGGCCGCATGCTGCCGCCGGAGACCAGCATCGGCTCCAGCCGGACCCGGCGCACGGCCAGGCCGGCGGCCGCCAGGACGCCGAGGGCCAGCGCGCCCGCCCCCAGGACGGTTGTCCTCCGCATGGCCGGATCATCCCGCGTGGCGGTGTGCGGCGAAAGCTACCGTGGTAGTAACGTCGGGCGGAGACATCGATCGGAAGGGGACGATGCGCATGATCGCCGAACGCCTGGCCGCATGGATCCGGCCCACCCGGGTCGTCCACGCCCACTGCGACCTGCCCTGTGGCGTGTACGACCCTGCCCAGGCCCGGATCGAGGCCGAGTCGATGGCCAAGATCGTGGAGAAGTACCACGCCAGCGACGACGAGGTGTTCCGGGACCGCGCCCTCCTCATCAAGGAACAGCGCGGCGAGCTGGTCAAGCATCACCTGTGGGTGCTCTGGACCGACTACTTCAAGCCCCAGCACCTTGAGCAGTTCCCGAACCTGCACGACCTGTTCTGGCAGGCGACCAAGGCGGCCGGCGAGGCCAAGCACTCGGTCGACCCGGCGGACCAGCAGAAGCTGCTGGACCTGATCGGCGAGATCGACGACGTCTTCCAGAAGTCGAAGAGCGGCTGAGCAACGGCAAGCGGCCGGCCCAGGTGGGCCGGCCGCTTCGCGTCGGTGGTGTCTAGGGGTTGGCCAGCCGCTTGCCCCGGTAGTTGGGGAAGATCAGGGGCTGGTGCTGCCAGCACATGCCGGTCTTGTTGTAGATCGACAGGCGCGTCTCACAGTCCTGCTCCCGGCAGATGCGGCCGACCCGCTCAACCTTGGAAGGCGGCGGGTCGCTGCCGGGCCGGTGGCCCTTCACGTTGTCGGAGCGCATCGAATGCTTCACCGTCCTTCCGCCACCATCTATACGCCGGTGGACATAAAGACGGTTTCACGACGGCGAGGTGTTCCCCCGCAGGATCGTCCGCTCGACCCGGATCCGCAGCGACTCGACCACGGTGGTGGGCACGGGCTCGGGGGAGTCGGCGCAGCGGCGGACCAGCTGCTTGAAGCGCCGGTCGAAGCGGACCGCCCGCTGGCAGTGCTCGCACTCGAGCAGGTGGGCCTCCAGCTCCTCGCAGGTGGTCGGCGGGGCCTCGTGGTCAAGGTAGAGCCAGACGAACCCGAGCACGTCGTTGCAGTCCCGGCACTCGCCGCCTACTTCGGCCGAACCCATTCCTGTCCCTCCTCGATCAGCCCGCGGTCGGCCGCGAACTCCCACAACCGCCGCTGGAGCTGACGCCGGCCGCGGTGCAGCCGGGACATCACGGTCCCGATCGAGGTGCCCATGATGTCGGCGATCTCCTTGTAGGAGAAGCCCTCCACGTCGGCCAGCAGCACCGCCATGCGGAACTGCTCGGGCAGCGTGTCGAGCGCCTCGCGGACCTCCTCCTCGGGGATCTGGTCGAGGAGGAGGTCTTCGGGCGTCTCGGCGCCCGAGGGGTTGGCGTTGGCGATCCGCTGGTACAGCGAGAAGTCGTCGACGTCCTCGGTCGGGACCGACTGCGGGTTGCGCTGCTGCTTGCGGTAGGCGTTGATGTAGGCGTTGGTCAGGATCCGGTACAGCCAGGCCTTGAGGTTGGTGCCCGGCTCGAACTGGTGGAAGGCGTTGTAGGCGCGCAGGAAGGTCTCCTGGACCAGGTCCTCGGCGTCGGCCGGGTTCCGGGTCAGGCGCAGGGCGCCGGCGTAGATGGTGTCCAGCAGCGGGATGGCCGAGTCGGTGAAGCGCTGGCGACGCTCCTCCTCGGTCTCGCCGGCCGGGACGCGGGCCCCGTCGGGCGCCGCCGGGATGATGTCGCCGCCCAGGTCAGAGGTCGAGCTTGGCTGTACCAGGAGGTCCTCCGCTCCGAGGAACTGTGGCAACGGGACAAGGGTCGCCACCGGGGCAGGATAGCGCACCCTCACACCTCCGTCGCTCGATCGGTTCCGTCGCCTCCGGAGGGTGCAACCAAGGTGCTACGGCGGGCATTCCCGTCAGCTGGATACCACGTCGACCTGGTGGTAACCGCTCGCCCCTGACGGATGTGGCGGGGCCTGGCGGGCGGTCTGGAGGTCGCCGCGGCCGTCGACGGCCCTGACCTTGAGCAGGTGCCGTCCCGAGGTGCCGGGGGGCAGGGGCAGGCGCCACTGGCGCCAGGCGGCCTTGGCCAGCTCGCGCCGGAGGGTCGCCGGGACCCAGGTGGCACCGCTGTCGAGCGACACCTCGACCCGCCGGATCCCGCGGTCCCCCGCCCAGGCCAGGCCGGCCACCACCCCGCCCGGCTCGGCCGGGGTCAGCTCCTGGGGGACGTCGATGCGGCTGGCCGTCTTGATCTCGGCGATGTTGTCCCAGCCGTCGGAGCGCTGCCAGTAGCCGCGGTAGTCGTAGTCGACCACCTCGATGCGCTCCAGCCACTTCACGTTCTTCATGCCGTAGATGCCGGGGGCGATGATCCGGGCCGGGAACCCGTGGGCCCGGGGCAGGCTGCGGTCGTTCATGCCGTAGGCGACCACCGTGGCCGGGTCAAGGGCCTTGGCCACGGGCAGCGAGTCCGAGTAGCCGCCGACGGCGTGGAACACCACCCGGACTGCCGCCGGCCCGGTCCCGCCGGCCCGCTCCAGCACCCGGGCCAGCGGCACCCCGGTCCACTTGGCCGTGCCGACCAGGTCGCCCCCGATCAGGTTGGAGATGCACTGGAGGGTCACGTACTGCTCGGTCGACGGCATCGCCAGCAGCTCGTCGTAGCCGAGGCTGACCGGCCGGCCGACCAGGCCGTCGACCCGCAGCCGCCAGGAACGGCGGTCGACGTTGGGGTCGATGATCGACTCGTCGACCGTGTAGTGGAGCCGGTTGGCGGTCACCTCCGGCGTGAGGCCGGCGATGTCCCAGGTCGCCGGGTCGTTGCCGGCCGCCGGGGCCGGTGCCGGGCGGACCGGGGCGGCCCCGGCCGGCCGGGCCAGGGGCTGCCCGCCGGCGTCGCCGATCCCGCCGGTGAGCCGGCGGATGGCGAACCCGGTGGCCAGCAGCCCGGCCGCCCCCACGGCGGCCCGGAGCAGCTCGCGCCTGGTCCGGCCGAGCCCGCTGGCCGGGGCCGGGACCGGGTCGCGCTCCAGCCGGCCGATGGCGCCGAGCAGCACGCTGACGTAGACGGCGGCCGCGGCGGCCACCACCGCCCCGTACACCAGCAGCGACGGTGCGCCTGGCTGGGCCCGGTAGCCGCCGAGGGCGGCCAGGCCGAGCAGGCCCGCGGCCAGCCAGGCGGCCCGGGCCCGGCGGGCGGGGCCAACCCTGGCCACCAGAACAGCCGCGGCCCCCCCGGCCAGGATGGTGCCAAGGGTGAAGCCGACGGCGAACAGCCGCAGGGCCCAGTGGCCGAGCAGGTCGATGAAGAACACCGCCGCCGGGCCGGGGATCAGCCGCAGCAGCCGCTGGGCGAGGCCGAGAGGAGGGAACGGGAAGCTGGCCTGGACCAGGTGGACGAGCCCGAAGACGGCCGTGGCCACCGTCATGGCCGCGGTGCCAAGCACAAAGGAGGTCCGCGCTCTCACAGCTCCTACGGTAACCCCCGGTCAGCGACGGCGCTCGTGACGGCCGGCGCGACCCGGGACGACCCGGCGGGCGTGGCGGCCGCCGCTGCCGTTCCTGGACGGGGCGGCCGGGTCGTCGCCGTTGGTGTGCCCCTGGGGGGTGGCGGCCGGCGGGGCGAGGGTCTCGGGGGCCGGCGTCTCGGGGGCCGGGCGGCCGGTGGCCGACCAGTACTGGGCGACCACGTGGGCCGTCTCCTCCAGCACCATGGCCTCGACCGCCTCGGGCGGCTTGCTGTCCATGCGGCGCAGCCGCCGGGGCACGACCTCCTCGGCCGCCAGGGTGCGGCGCTCCAGCCACTCGCCGGCGGCCAGCATGCCCATCAGCCCCAACGGGAACAGCACCGTGAGGGCGATCGCGACCAGCAAGTTGGAGAACAGCATCTCACCGCGAGGGACGCACGGACCGGCCGTCCCGGTTCACCCTGCGGCGCTCCCGGGACCGCCAAACCCTACCGGCTCGGCGCTGCGGCGCCAAAACGCCTGTCCACGCCGGGACGCCACGTCGACGAAGGCTCGCAGCAGCCGGTGCTGGACCGGGTCGGCGGCGGCCGTGCTCTCGGGGTGCCAGAGCACGCCGACGGTCCAGCTCTGCTCGCGCTCGATCCCCTCGACCAGCCCGTCCGGCGCCCAGGCGACCGGCCGGAACCCCTCCCCGATGCGGCCGAGGCCCTGATGGTGGTGGGAGAGCCCCTCGGCCTCGACCTGCCCGAGGGCCTCGGCCAGCCGGCTGCCCGGCTCCACCCGCAGGCCGTGCATCGCCTGCTTGGCCTCGTTGCGGTGCTCGACCTGATTGTCGGCCGGGTCCTCGGCCGCGCGCTCGGGGTCCTCGTCCGGGAGGTGCTGGACCAGGGCGCCGCCGAAGGCGACGTTGAGCAGCTGCACCCCGCGGCAGATGCCGAGCACGGGCACGCCCAGCCGGACCGCCGCCCGGGCCAGCTCCAGCTCGAGCTGGTCGCGCTCGGGGTCGACCCCGTACTGGGCCGGGTGGTCGGCGGCCCCGTAGCGGGCCGGCTCGATGTCCCCGCCGCCGGCCAGGAGCAGGCCGTCGAAGGGGGCCAGCAGCTCGTCGGGGACGCCGGGCTGGCCCGGGGGCAGCAGCGCGACTCGGGCGCCGGCGGCCCGCAGCGCGGCCACGTACGGCTCGGGCAGGGCGTAGGCGCCCTCCCAGTTCCCGACCCGTCCGGGTCCCAGGTGGTAGGTGGGGACTGCGATCAGCGGCGCCGTCACCGGCGCTGCGGGCTTTCGCCGAGGGTGTCGGCGACCGCGGCGTCCCGCTCGCCCAGCGGCCGCTCCGGGCCGGTGGTGGTGTCCCTGGCCGTCTGGCGCTCGGTCTCGGCGTCGAGCTCGGCCCCGAGGAGGACCGCGAAGGCGGAGAGGTACAGCCAGAGGAGCAAGATGATCACCGCCGCCAGAGCGCCGTAGGTCTGGTTGTACTTGCCGAAGTTGTCGACGTACCAGCTGAACCCGATGGAGCCTAGCAGCCACAGCACCAAGGCGACCACCGCTCCCCCGCTCACCCAGCGCCAGCGCGGGTTGGCCCGGTCCGGGGCGAACCGGTACACCACGGCAAGGGCGACCAGCACCAGCAGGGCCAGGACGACCCAGCGGACGACGGAGGCGGCCAGCTTCCCGGCCTGGCCCAGCTCGAGGTTGTCGACCACGCCCGGGAAGACCGTGATCAGGATCAGGGCGACCACCGCGACCACGATGGCCCCGAGGGTGAGCAGCAGCGACAGGCCGCGCAGCTTGACGAACCCGCGCGTCTCGCGCTCGTCGTAGACCACGTTCAGGGCCTTGACCAGTCCCTGGACGCCGCTCGAGACGCTCCAGAGCACGGCAAGGAGGCTGAGCGCCAGCCCGATCGACAGCGACTGCTGGCCGGCGTTGACGACGTTCTTGAGCTGCTCGGTGATCAGCTGGTCGGCCCCTGCCGGCAGGCTCTTGGCGAACTCGCCGACCTGGGACTCGACCTGGGCGGGGTCGGCGACCATGCCGTAGATGGTGACCAGGGCGATGATGGCCGGGAAGATGGCCAGCATGGCGTAGAAGGCGATGCCGGCGGCCAGCAGGGAGACGTTGTCCTCCTTCACCTCGGCCTTGACCCGCTTGAGGACGGCGAACCATCCCCTTGGCGGGATCTGGCTGGGGCGCTCGGCCTCCCTGCCGGCCGCGCCGGCTTCTGTGCGCTCGGGCACGTCCTCTCCTAGAGCCCCGTTGCCGGCGAGGAGCTGGAGCTGCTGCTGGCCTCGGACCGGACATCCTGGGCGTTCTGCCTGGCGCTGTCGGCCAGCTCCTGGCCGTGCTCCTGGGTCTTGTCCTTGGCGGTCTCGGCAGCGGTGCTGGCCACCTCCTGGGCGACCTGCTTGCCCCGGTCCAGGGCCTCCTGGCCGGTCTCCTTGACCCGGTCCTTGACCTGGTCGGCCACCGGCCCGAGCCGCTCGTCCTCGACCCGGGTCGAAGGCACCGCCAACCCAGCCAAGAAGCCGATAGCCGCGGCCCCGATAGCCAGCCCCAACGGGTTCTCCTTGGCCAGCCCGGCCACCTGCCGGCCCTTCTGCTTGACCTCACCGCGGCTGGGGGTCGAGTCCCCAACCCGGGACGCCGCCCCACTGACCGAGTCACCAGCCCGGGACGCCGTCCCGACCACCGCTTCTTTGGCCCGGGTAGCGGTCCCGGCCACCTTGGACTTCACATTCTCCACCTTGTCGCTCACCGCTTCCTTGGCCCGCGAGGGCACATCGGCCTTGTAGCCAACCGCTTCCACGGTCTCGCTCATCTCGGCCCGGGTCTGCTCTATGTCCTGTCGGATCGCATCTGGGTCTTGGCCCATTCCACGTCCTCCTTCACCGTCTCGATAGTCTGCTCGGGCACCGGCGGAGCGGCCGCCTTGATCCTGGCCTGGCCCTGCTTGACCAGCACAAAGGCGATAATCCCGTAGACCACAGCCACGATCAGAGCGGCCAGCCAGGCCGGCAGGACCGCATTCAGGGCCAAGATGAAACAGGCGGTCAGGGCGCCAAGGGCGGCCAGCCCGAGCGCGCCAGCACCGCCGAACATCCCGGCACCCATGCCGGCCTGCTTGCCCTTCTGCTGGAGCTCGGCCTTGGCCAGCTCCAGCTCCTGGTGGACCAGCCGGGTCGTCTGCTCCGAGAGCTGCCTGAGCAGCTCACCCATGGACCGGTCGCGCAGGTCCTCGGTGTCCCCCGGAACCTGGGAGGACATCACGACCTCCGCTCGTCGTACGCGTCGCCCAGGGCCTCGCCCTGGACCGGGTCGGGGTCGTAGGTGCCGACGACCGGCACCTCGGTGTCGTAGCGCGTCCCGCTGGTCGTCCCGGTCGGATACGCCGTCCCGGTGCCGTAGGAGGCCCTGGTGTTGTAGGGGCTGGCGTAGGCCCGGTCGTAGCCGCCGTCGCGCTGGTAGCCGGACTCGTAGCGGCGGCTGCTGGAGGCCTTGAGGAACCGCGAGGCGGCGAAGCCGAGGGCCAGGCCGGCGGCCGCGACCAGCATGGGCTGGCGGCGGGCGAAGTCCTCGACGTCGCGCAGGATCCGGTCGCCGCTGGCCCCCTTGAGGTAGTCGCCGACCCGGTCGGCCTGGCCGGCGACCTGCTCGGCCAGCTTGGCGGGCGCGTCCTTGCCCTGGCTGCGCAGCTCGTCGGCGATCGAGCGCACGTCCGAGGCGGTCCCGGCGATGCGCTCGCCGGCCTCGGTCGAGCGCTGGTCGACCTGCTCGCTGATGCGGCCCCTGGCCTGGCCGACCGCGCCCCGCGCCTTGTCCTGGGCGACCTGGGCCTTCTCCTTGACCTGGTCCTTGACCTGGTCGGTGGTCGAACCGTCGTCCTCGGTGGCGACGGTCGAGCCCTCGGTGCCGTACGCGGCGGCGCCGGCCGGCTCGGTGCTGTACTGGCTCATGGCGTCTCCTTCCTGCTTGCCTTGAATGCCCCGATTGGCGTGGCAGCAGATGCCTGACTAACCCGGGGGCGAGCCGCAAAACGCCCGATCTCGAACGATCAAGTGCTGGCGGTCTCCGGCAGCAGGGGGAGGTGGAGCTCGAAGCGGGCCCCGTGGGTCCCGGTGGGGTCGACCACCAGCAGCTCGCCGTCCTGGCTGCGGGCCAGCTGGCGGGCGATGTAGAGGCCGAGGCCGACCCCGCCGGCGCGGCGGGTGGTGTGGCGCTCCAGCTGGGTGAAGCGGTCGAAGATGCGCTGGCGCTCGGCCTCGGGGATGCCGGGGCCGGCGTCCTCGACGGCCAGGATCGCCTCGGCGCCCTCCCGGATCCCCGACAGCCGCACCGGCTCGCCGTCCGGCGAGTACTTGCAGGCGTTGTCGAGCAGGTTGCCCAGGACCTGGACCACCGCCTCCTCGGCGACCCGGACGGGCAGGGACCCGTTGGTCTCGATGGCGATCCGCCGGTCGTGGTGACGGGCCCTGGCCTCGGCACCGGCCTGGCGGACCAGGTCGGTGGCGTCCAGCTCGACCCGGACCGCCCGGAGCGAGGCGACCCCGTCAGCCTGCTCGAAGCGGGCCGTCAGCAGCAGCTGCTCGATCATGTGGTGGAGCCGCTCGGCCTGGTGGATGCCCATCGCCACCAGCTCGTCCCGCTCCTCCGGGCTGACCCGGTCGCGCCGGACCCGCAGGATGCCGAACACGCCGACGATCGTGGTCAGCGGGCTGCGCAGCTCATGGGAGACGGTGGCGATCAGGTCGGCCTTGAGCCGGTCGGCCTCCTGGAGGCGGCGCACGACCTCCTGCTCCTGGATGGTGAGGCGGCGCTGGCGCTCGGCCGCCTCCTCGGCCTCGGCCTGGTCGTGCTTGGCCCGCACCTCGGCCTTGGAGGCCAGGTAGACCGCGCCAAGGGGCAGGATCAGGGCCGGCAGCAGCAGCAGGCTGCGCTCGGCCACCACCACCGCCACTGGGGCCAGGGCGAGCACCATGGCCGAGCTGCCAAGCTCGAGGCGCAGGTCGTCGCGGCGCAGCCCCTGGAGGATGGGCAGGCCCTGGTCGAGGCTGATCACGACGCTCACCAGCAGGTGGTTGACCACCATGAAGGCCAACCCGCCGGCGGCCAGGGCCGGGAGGGTGGCCGTGGTGATCTGGTAGCCGCCGCCGAGGGCGTGGTAGATGAGCCCCCCGGCGGCCAGCGAGAGCACGCACTGGGCGGCGTTGAACAGCGTCTTGTAGGCCGGCTTGCGAAGGCCCAGATCGGCCACCAGCGAGGCGAACATGAACACCAGGACGGCCACGGCCGTGCCGGCCAGCGGGACCAGGCCGTAGGCGAAGGTGGTGGTGACGGCCAGGTCCTTGACCCGGTTGTTGCGCCGCAGCCGGATCGAGACCAGCTCGCCGCCGATCACGAAGCCGGCGAACAGGGCGATCGCGCCGGCGAGCTCGCGGGTGCGGTCGAGGTCGATCGTCGGCACGAGAATGACGAGCGCGAGCAGCCCCGCGACGCCAACGGCGCCGATGTACCACCTGAGCCTGCCCGGCATCTCCGTGCCCTCCCAACGCGGCGGGCCCCAAGACCTCGGCACAAGCGTACCCCGAGCCGGTCCACTCGGGGTACGTATTCATGACTCGTTCTTACTAGTTCCAGCGGACATGCCGAGGCGACGGCAACCGAATCCACTCCTTTCGGGGGTCGTGGTTCGTAGGTCGTTCGCGGCAATTCGGGGCTTCTGCTGCCCATCCCGTCTCTATCTACCCCCCGCCGCTCACGAACCGCTAATCGGCTTTGGACCTCTGCGCAGAGCCGTGCGTTTGGTGCATGAAGGCCATACCACTCGACCGGGTGGAAGCCGTAGGATCGCGCCGTGGGCTCCTCCTATCTGGCCGTGCTCGGACTCCCCCAGGCCCGGCCGGTCCTGCTTGCCTCCCTGGTCGGGCGCCTCGCCAGCGCCACCGGGCCGCTCAGCGTCGTCCTGTTCGTGCAGGAGGCGACCGGCTCGCTGGCCCTGGCCGGGACCGCGTCGGCGGCCACCGCCCTGGCCAGTGGGCTGCTGGCCCCGTTCAGGGGCCGGCTGGTCGACCGCTACGGCCAGCGCCGCTGCCTGCCGGCGATGGCCGTGGCGTTCGCGGCCGCCCTGGTCGGCGTGGTCGCGGTCGCCGGGCCGGGTCCGGCCGCGGTCACGGCCACGGTGGGGCTGGCCGCGGCCGCCGGGGCCACCGCCCCGCCGCTGGGGGCCTCCATGCGGGTGCTGTGGCTGTCGCTGGTCGGCCAGGGCCCGAGGCTCCAGACCGCCTACGCCCTCGACGCCGTGCTCGACGAGCTGCTGTTCGTGGCCGGGCCGCTGCTGGCCGGCGGGCTGGCCACCCTGTACCGGCCGGCGGCCGGGGTGCTGGCCACTGGCGGGCTGGCCGTCGCCGGGACGCTGGGGTTCGTGGCCTCGCCGGTGTCGAGGGCCCAGGGAGGCACCCCGGCGGCGGCCGGCCGGGCCCGCTGGGCCGGAGCGCTGAGCCGTCCGGGCATGCGGACCCTGGCCCTGTCGCTGGCCGGGGTCGGCGCGGCCATCGGCATCTGGGAGATCGGCCTGGTCGGGGCGGCCAGGGAGAACGGCTCGGCCGAGGCGGCCTCCCTCTCGCTGGCCGCCTGGGCGGCGGCCAGCGCCGTCGGCGGCCTCTGGTACGGGAGCCGGGCCTGGCGCCGGTCAGCCGGCCGGCGCTACCTCGCCCTGCTCGCCCTGCTCGTGCTGGCCAGCGCCCCGATGGCCGCCACCGGCTCGCTGCTGGCCCTTGGGGCGGTGGTGGCCCTGGTCGGGCTGGTGCTGGCCCCGCTGGAGAGCTCGGCCTACGTGCTGGCGGCCGAGCTGGCGCCCCCCGGGACCCTGACCGAGTCGGGCACCTGGATGACCACCGCCATCAACGTCACCGG
>Ga0126308_10000671_pt1 | contig 12090 bp, 10 predicted proteins | sample Plot55_FD_92533 | JGI IMG/M metagenome (GOLD analysis project Ga0126308, IMG submission 92533) | Serpentine soil microbial communities from UC McLaughlin Reserve, CA, USA - Plot55 | ecosystem: Environmental > Terrestrial > Soil > Grasslands | place: USA: UC McLaughlin Reserve, Lake County... | reverse complement strand
TAGCGCTCGCTCGAGCTAATCCGCCAGCAGGCCCTGCTCCATCGCATAGCGCACCAGCTCGGCCCTCGTCGAGAGCCGAAGCTTCTGCATGATGTGCGCGCGGTGCGTCTCGACCGTCCGCACAGACAGGAACAGGGTCTTCGCGATCTCCTGGTTCGTGTGGCCGAGGGCCAGCAGTCGCAGCACCTCGCGTTCGCGCTCCGTCAGCGGATCTGAATCGGCGCGTGCTCGTTCCTCAGCTTCCGCCGCTACGAGCTTCGCCCCGAGCGTCGGATGGACGTAGCTTCCGCCGGCTGCGACCTCGCGAACGGCCGACACGACCTCCTCGTCGGCCGCCTCCTTGAGCAAATAGCCGCTGGCGCCCGCGGCGAACGCCTCGTGCACGTAGCGCGGGTCGTCCTGCATCGACAGCACGAGCACCTTTGCCTCCGGAGCCTCCTTGAGGACGGCAGGCGTCGCCTCGATCCCGCTACCGCCGGGCATGACGACATCCATCAGGACCACGTTGGGCTTCAGCGATCGCGTGCGGAAGACGGCTTCCTGCATGTTGGCGGCCTCGCCGACCGTCTCGATGTCGTCCTCTGCATCGAGGAGCGACTTCAAGCCGCTGCGAACGACCGGGTGGTCGTCGACGATCAGGACGCTGATCGTCACTGGAGCGGGATCTCCACCACGAGTGTCGTGCCGGCGCCCGGTGCGGACTCGATCACGAGGCGCCCACTCAGCAGATCGAGTCGCTCCCGGATGCCCAGGAGCCCGAGGCCTTCTGTCGACGCGCCCGGGTCGAACCCCAGCCCGTCGTCCTCGATCACCGCTGTCGCGTTCTCCTCCTTCCACACGAGCAGGATGCTGACGTGCCGTGCCTGCGCGTGCTTCACGACGTTCGTCAGCGTCTCCTGGACGATTCGGTAGAACGCGGTCTCCACGTCCGTTGGCAGGCGCCGTTCACCCAGGCGGTCCTCGAGCTCGACCACCATTCCGGTCTGCTCGGAAAAGTTCGCTGCGAGCCGCTCGAGCGCAGGGACGAGCCCGAAATCGTCGAGCGCCTTCGGCCGCAGCTCGACCGCAAGGCGCCGCACGTCCTGGAGCGCGGTCACCACGAGCTCCCGGAGCGAAGACGTGGCCTCGCGTAACTCGTCAGGCCCCTTCGCCTCCTCGATCGTCCGCAGGCTGAGCAGGAGCGAAGTCAAGTCTTGGCCGATCTCGTCGTGGAGCTCACGTGCGAGCCGGCGCCGCTCGAGCTCCTGCGCCTCGACCGCGCGGCGAAGCGCGTCGCGCGTCACTCGCTCGGATAGGTCGACTGCGATCGCGGCGCGCGCGGCGAACGCTTCTGCCAGGCGCAGATCGTCGTCGGTGAAGCGCTGATCGGGCTGCAGCTTGTCGACGGCATTCAGCACGCCGATCGCATGGTCGCGCGCAATGAGCGGGACGTACAGGCCCGTCGTCATCCCGATACGTCGCGCAGCCACTTGATCAGCCTCGGGATCGTCGACGATCGAGTCGACGCGCTCGCTCCGCCTGCGGGTGAAGACGCGTCCGAGCTTCGACCGTTCTCTGTCCACCGTGAGACCGATCACGTCCTCTTCGCCGACGCCGCTCGCGCTCTCGACCCGCAGCGATCCGCGCGCGTCAGGGAGCGCGATCAGGACGAGCCGGCCGCCCACGAGCTCGCGCAGGCGCGCCGCGATCAGCTCGAGGAGCGAGGGCAGCTCCACTTCCGAGGCGAGCGCGTTCCCGATTTCGTTCAGGGACTCGAGTTGCCGCGACCAGCGCGTCGCCGACTCGTACAGGCGCGCGTTCTCGACCGCGACGGCAGCTTGGGAGGCAAGTAGAAGCGCGATCTCCTCGTCCTCCGCGGTGAAGTCGCTGTCGCCTTCCTTCTCGGTCAGGTACAGGTTTCCGAACGCAACGCCTCGGAGCAGTACCGGGACGCCGAGGAATGTCCGCATCGGAGGATGCCCCGGGGGAAATCCGACCGAACGCGGATCTTGCGAGAGGTCGTGGAGCCGGAGTGGCTTCGCGTCGGAGATGAGGACGCCGAGGATGCCGCGTCCATGAGGAGGATCGCCGATTGTCGCCTGCGTGCCTTCGTCGAGGCCGTACGTCACGAACCGCTCGAGACCGGTGCCCGATGGGTCGATCACGCCCAGGGCTGCATAACGTGCCTGTGTCAGCTGCGCCGCGGTTTCCACCAGTCGCGACAGAAGTGCGTCCAGGGAGAGCTCGGAGGTCAACGAGATTCCGGCCTCGACCAGCGTCCGCAGGCGTGACTGCTCCGTCACGTCCGGCATGCCCTGAACCTTATTCGTGCAGGCCGGGCGGGAGGATCTCGTTGAGCGCTGCGCGGACGCGCATCGTGTCCGCGGCGCTGCGCGCGTTCTCGAGGTCGGTTCGGATCGTTAGGAGCCACTTCGCGACGTCGGGACGCGCATCGAACTCGAGCCGCACACGATCGAACGCGCAGCCTGCCTCGACGACGGCGCCCCCCTCTTCCCAGAACGCACACGCATGCTCCGGGCACTCCTCGCGACGGCCGGCCGCGAGATGGAGTGCGCACAATGAATGAGCGTCCATGCCGGCATCTTCCGCCGTCGCCGACCGGAGAGCATCGGCAACACCTCGTATTGAGGTGCGGAGAACTACGGAGCTGCTGCTCAGCCCGAGCTCTCGGGCTCGACCTTCACGCTCTTCGAGGCACTCTGGCCCTTGGGGTTGAAGGCTGTGATCGACAGCGTGTGTGGTCCCGGGCACCGGTACGAGAACCGCATCGTCCCCTTGCGCGGCGGGTAGCCGGCCTGGGCGCCGGGGTTCTGCCCGTCGATCTGCGGCTCGACCGACGTCGCGTTCTTCGTCTCGTAGCGGAACGAGACGGTCTTGACCCGGCCCTTCTTGCCGCACCGTAGCGCGTTCGGGCCGGCGAACTGGACGACGCTCGGACGGATCGTCGGTGCTGGAATGGTCGTCTTCCGCGGGTTCTTCGAGCCGCCACCGCAACCGGTCGCGAGTCCGGCGGCAATCAGCGCGAGCGCGAGCGGCGCGAGCCTCGGCACGCGCCGATCCTAGCCGAGCAACGTTGCGACTCTCTCGTGGCCGGCTTTGCGTGCGAGGTCGAGCGGAGTCGTCCCGTCGTCACGCCGCGCCTGCGGATCTGCGCCCGCGCCGAGCAGGAGCTCGACGATCGTGCGGTCGCCGTTCGCCGCGGCGGAGTGGAGGGGGGTGCCGCCGCCTTCCGCGGGCGCGTTCGGCGACGCGCCGTGGTCGAGCAGCACGCGGGTCGTCTCGGGGTCGGCGGCGCCTTCGTTGGCGACTGCGCTGTGGAGCGGCGTCACCTTCACGAACTCGTGCCGCGACACGGCCTGAACGTCTGCGCCCCGCTCGACTAGGAAGGCGGCTGCGTCGGCGTGGCCGAAGAAGGCAGCCAGGTGGAGCGGCATGAAGCCGTCCGCTGACCAGCTGGTTACGAGCTCCGCGTCATCCGCGAGCAGCTCGCGCAGGCGGTCGGTGCGGCCGAGGGCGGCGGCTTCGAACACGTCGAGCTCAGCGGCGTCCGCCGCGAGAGCGCGCGCCGTGTCGGTGTCTCCGCGATAAAGCGCTTCGAGAATCGGCGACAGCGTTTCGTCCGATGCCTCGCTCATAGTTCCTCCTACTAGTTAGTTGTTCTAACTAATATACTTAAGAGTGCCCGGGCAGACAAATCGAGATGTCGAGCTCGCCGACCGTCTCCATTCGGCCGCGATCCACCTGCTGCGCCGCGTCGCGCGAGAGGACGTGGTCAGCGGCCTCGGTGGACCCGCTCTGTCCGCGCTGTCGGTGATCGTGTTCGGCGGCCCGATCACCCTTGGTCAGCTGGCCGAGGCGGAGCGGGTGCGACCGCCGACCATGACCCGAACGGTTCAGGGCCTCGAGGCCGCCGGTCTCGTGCGACGCGCCGCAGACCCCGACGACGGCCGCGTCGTCAACGTCCGGGCGACGCGGCGGGGGGAGAGCGTCCTCCATGCGGCGAGAGCAAGGAGGGTCACCGCGTTGGCAAAAGGGCTCGGTGCGCTCTCGAGGCAGGAGCTGGAGGCCCTCGAGCACGCGGTCGGCCTGCTCGAGCGCGTCGCTGCGTCGTGAGAAGCGGGTGCGCGGGTCCTCGCGCCCGAGAGCGGGTTTTTCCCGCTATACCATTGCTCGGATGACGCAGCAGGTCCGCGTTTCCGCCGGCAACCGCGGTGCCGCCGAAGACGCCGAGCGTGTCGAGGTCGCCCTCGAGGACCTGCTCAGCGACCTTCTCGATCAGATCAGGGCGACGCTTCGAGTAGACACGGTCGCAGTTCTGCTGCTGGACGAGCGCGAGGAGATGGTCGTTGCGCGCGCTGCCAAAGGCCTCGAGGAGGAGGTGGAGCAGGGGGTCCGGATCCCGGTCGGAGCCGGTTTCGCGGGCCGAATCGCGGCCAGGCGGCACCCGACGGTCATCGACGACACCGACCATGCCGAGATCGTGAACCCGATCCTGCGGCAGAAAGGGCTGAAGGCGCTTCTCGGCGTTCCGATCGAGGTCGAGAACAAGCTCCTTGGCGTGCTCCACGTCGGTTCGAAGACGCCCCGGAAGTTCGGCGATGACGACATCCGCGTGCTCGAGCTGGTCGCGGGTCGCGTCGCGCTTCCGATCGTGCAGTCGCAGCTGTACGAGAGGGAACGGGATGCGCGGCGCCGCCTCGAGGAAGTTCGGCGGCATCTCGCGTTCCTCGCGGACGCGAGCGCGGTTCTCGGTTCATCTCTCGACTACGAGACGACCCTCGCGAGCGTGGCAAGGCTCGTCGTTCCCGAGCTCGCCGACTGGTGCGTGATCGACGTCGTGACGGTAGGTAGCTCGGTCCGGCGCGTCGCGGCCGTGTGTGCCGATCCCGCCAAGGAGCCGCTCGCCGAGGAGCTCCGCCATAGCTACCCGGCGCGGCCGGAGCGTCGGGAGGGAACGGCAAAGGTCCTTCGAACCGGCCGGGCCGAGCTCGTCACCGAGGTGACCGAGGAATGGGTCGATCAGATGGCGCCCGATCCTCGACAGCGCGAGATCCTCAGCTCGCTGGGCCTCTGCTCGAACATCCTCGTACCGCTCATCGCCCGCGGCCGCACGCTCGGCGTGCTGACGCTCGCGACGGCGGAGTCCGGCCGCACCTACGGCGACGCCGAGCTCCGGCTCGCCGAGGAGCTGGCGGCGCGCGCTTCGCTCGCGGTCGACAACGCTCGCCTGTTTCGCGAAGCGGAGGAGACGCTCGGACTCCTGGACGCTCTGTTCTCGACGGCGCCCGTCGGTCTCGCCTTCTTCGACCGCGGACTGCGGTACCTAAAGGTCAACGAGACGCTCGCCGCGCTGAACAACAGAGCTCCCGAGCAGCACATCGGGAGGACGCCGGAGGAGATCGTTCCCGCGATGGCGGCCGAGATCAACGGCTACCTGCGAACGGTGCTCGAAACGGGGCAGCCGATCCTCGAGCTCGAGATGACCGGGACGGCGGCCTCGGCGCCGGAAGATCGCGTTTGGCTGACGAGCTACTACCCCGTCAGGACGGCTGACGGCGAGACCGTCGGCGTCGGAGCAGTCATCTCCGACGTGACGGAGCGGACGCGGGCGGAGCGGCGGCTGGCGGCGCAATACGAGGTGACGCGAATCCTCTCGGATGCCGCCTCGTTGCGCGAGGCCGCGCCGCAGGTCATGAGAGCTCTGTGCCAGACGCTCGAGTGGGAGCTCGGCGGCTTCTGGATGGTGGACACGTCTTCGAACCGCCTCCGCCTCCTCGACGAGTGGCACAGTCGCGAGGTCGAACCGGCTGCGTTCGTCGACGAGAGCCGCGGGTTGGAGTTCGCGCGCGGCGAAGGATTCCCGGGGCGGATCTGGGAGAAGGCGGAGGCTCAGTGGATCCCCGATTACGCGGAGGACGCGTCTTTTCCGCGCTCCCCGCTCGCCGCCGAGCTCGGCCTTCGGAGCGCGTTCGGCTTCCCCATCTTTCGCGGGTCGACGATCCTCGGCGTCGCCGAGCTCTTCAGCTGCGAGCGCCGGATCCAAGACCAGGAGCTGCTCGAGATGTCGCTCGCCGTTGGAAGCCAAGTCGGCCAGTTCATCGAGCGGAACCGCGCCGAGCGCCAATCGGAAAGAGCACGGGAGCGACTGACGTTCCTGGCCGAGGCCAGCCGGGTACTCGCCTCGTCGCTCGATTACGAGGACACGCTCGGGCGAATCGCCGAGCTGTCGGTGCCGACACTCGCGGATTGGTGCGGAGTCGAGGTGCTCCAGGCCGATGGCACGCTCCGGCAGGTCGCTCTCACGCATGTGGACCCCGAAAAGGTCGCCTGGGCGAAGGAGCTGTCGGAGCGGTATCCGCCCGACCCCGAAGCATCGCTCGGTTCGTACAGCGTTGTTCGCACGGGAGAGCCCGTTCTCGTTTCGGAGATCCCGGACGAGATGCTCGTGCAGGTCGCGCAGGACGAGGAGCACCTCCGTCTCCTCCGCGACCTCGACGTCCGGTCGTGGATCGCCGCGCCTCTGATCGCTCGCGACCGGGCGATCGGCGTCCTTTCACTGATCACGACGGAGTCGGGACGCGTCTACGACGACGATGACTTGGCGCTCGCTCTCGAGGTCGCACGTCGCGCTGCAGTTGCCGCCGACAACGCGCGGCTGTTCCAAAACGCGCTCGAGAACGAGGAGCAGCAACGCTTCCTCGCCGAAGCCGGGAGCGCGCTCGCTTCGTCCCTCGACTACCAGGCAACGCTGCAGCAAGTCGCGCGGCTTGCGGTGCCCGCGTTCGCGGATTGGTGCATCGTCGACGTAGCGGAAGGCGGAGACATACGAAGGCTCGCCGTGGCCGCGTCGGACCCGCAGAAGGAGCAGGTGCTCGAGGAGCTCCGCGCGCACTACCCGCCGACGCTCGACTCGCCACAGCCCGCCGCCCGCGCGTTGCGCGAGCAGCGGCCGGTGCTGTTCTACGAATTTTCTCCGGAGGCGCTCGCCTCGACCACTTTCGACGAGTACCACCATGAGCTGATGAAGCGGTTGGGGCCACGGTCTGCCGTCGCCGTTCCGCTCGTCGCGCGAGGTCACACCGTCGGTGCGATCACGTTCGCGCGGGCGGAGTCGGGTCGCCGCTACGCCGATGCCGATCTTCCCTTGGCGGAGGAGATCGCTCGCCGCGCGGCGCTCGCGGTCGACAACGCGCGACTTCACCGTGAGACGGAGGAGCGCGCCCGCGCGGCCCTCGTCCTCACCCATGTCGGCGACGGCGTGTTCATGGCTGACCGCGACGGGGTCATCCGTCTGTGGAACCCGGCCGCAGAGGCGATCACGGGCCTCGCCGCCGCCGAAGTAGCCGGGCAGCCGGCGAAGCGCGTCATCCCAGGGTGGGATGAGCTCGAGCCGCTCGTTCCGGTTGCCGCTTCGCCTGCTCCGGCTGCGCGTCGCGCCGAGACGCTCCCGCTCGAGATTCACGGGCGCGAGCTGTGGCTCTCGATCACCGGCGTCGAACTTCCCGAGGGGACGGTCTACGCTTTCCGCGACCTGACCGAGGAGCGCGCGCTCGAGAAGATGCGCAGCGACTTCGTCTCCACCATCTCGCACGAGCTGCGGACGCCGCTCGCCTCGGTGTACGGCGCCGCCGTGACTCTGATCCAGCGTGAGGCCGAGCTCGAGCCGGACCAGCGGGCGCGGCTGCTCAGCGTGATCGCGAGCGAAGCCGAGCGGCTCGCCCGCATCGTCAACGACGTCTTGCTGGCGAGCAGGCTCGACTCGCAGACGCTTTCGTTCACCATCGAGAGCTGCGATGCCGGCCAGGTCGTCGAACGCGCGGTCGAGGCGGCCCGAACTCACCTGCCCGAGCACATCGACCTGAGGCTGGAGGACGTCGCTGCTGCGCCGCCGGTCGCGGCGGATCCCGAGAAGCTCCGCCAGGTGCTCGGCAACCTGATCGACAATGCGGTCAAGTACTCGCCGGAGCGCGGCTGCGTCGAGGTCGGCGTCGAGCTGCGCGGGCATTCCGTTCGCTTCCGCGTCAAAGACGAGGGAATCGGAATTCCTCGCGAGGAGCGCGAGCGGATCTTCGAGAAGTTCTACCGGCTCGACCCCGAGCTGCTGCAAGGCGTCGGCGGGACAGGGTTGGGCCTCTACATCACCCGCGAGCTCGTGCGACGCATGGATGGAGACGTGTGGGTCGACTCGGAGCCTGGGCGCGGCTCGACCTTCTACGTCGAGCTGCCGACTCAGCCGGGAAGCACGAGCGTGAACCGCGCGCCGGTCGGCTCTGCGGCTTCGTAGCTCAGTTCACCGCCGATCGCCCGCGCGAACGAATGGGCGATCGAGAGTCCAAGCCCGGCTCCTTCGAGCCGGCTCGCACGCGAGCTCGCGCTGCGGGTGAAGCGGTCGAAGAGCCGTGGCGCGAAGCTCGGGTCGACGCCTCCGCCGCGGTCTTCGACGACGACGCGCGTGACATCGTCGCGTCGCGCGCGCACGATGATCGGCGGACGTCCGTATCGAAACGCGTTCGCGAGGACGTTCGATAGGACGCGCTCGAACGCGTGCGGGTCGCATGTGACCTCGAGCGAATCCGGTACGTCGATCTCGATCTTGGCCGACGGCGGCGCAATGTCCGCAACCATCGACGCGAGCGAGTCGAGCGCCTTGAACGTCTTCGGCTCGAGCGGAACGACACCTGCGTCGATCCTCGAGAGGTCGAGCAACTGCTCGGTCAGCTCGCTCAGGCGCGACGTCGACGAATAGAGACCGCCGACGATCTCGCGTAACTGCTTTTCGTCGAGGTCTTCGCCACGCCGGTGAAGCGTCGCGACGAGCCCGTGCACGGCCGCGATCGGCGTCCTGAGCTCGTGCGACGCGATCGAGATGAACTCACCCTTCGCCTCGTCGAGTTGCTGCAGCTCGTCGAGGGCGTTCTGCAGCGCCGAATACTGCTCGGCCTTCGAGATGAAGACGGCCGCCACGGCGCCGAGCGTGGTCAAGAACGACAGCTCGTCCTCCGTCAGCTCGAAGCGCCCGCCGCCCTCCTTGCGGTCGCCGACGATGAACCCGAGGCAGTTCCCCTCGACCATCAACGGCACGCCGACGATCGAGTGCACGCCGAACATGTCGATGATCTTCGACGGAATCGCTGCGGCGGTGCGCGCATCCTCGACGAACACCGCCTGCCCACGTTCGAGCGCCTCGACCAGGAACGGGAACCGATCGAGCATCAGCCATTGCTCGCCCGGCCACTCGATCCCTTGCTGCACGACTGCGAACAACGTGCGGCTGTCCGCGTCGTAGCGCACGAGCATCGCGCGCTCGAACCCGAACGCGCTTCGGATCTCCGCGCAGATCCGGTCGACGATCTGCTCGACGCGATACGGGCCGGTTGCGACGACGCGCGCGAGGTCCTGGACGATCCGCAGCTCAGGCGGCTTCCGCGTCGGCTGTGCCGCCGGAACCGGCCCAGGCGAAAGCCGGGACGGCGAGGCGCCGCCCCGGCGGTTCAGATCAGGCTGGCGGGGGTCCGTCGTCGACGTAGGTCCCGCGCCTTCGCTGTGTCCAGTAGCCAGGCCCGGCCCACGACGACCAGAAGATCATCGAAAGGACGAGGCCCACGGCACCAACGATCAGCACGATCCAGCCGACCGTCTGGATGTCGACGCCGGATACGTCAGCGTCGACCGCGAGTGCGAGGACGGCTCCCACCGCGATCAGGATCAGACTTACTCCGATTCCCATTCGACCTCCTTCATCTCGAACCGGCTACCCGTTATATGCGTGCGCTAATCCGCGTCCGGAAAGACGTGTGGTCTGGCGAGGGATGTCTGCGGTTGAGTAGGCTCGTGTCTCGGTGCGCCGCGGATCGCTTTTTCAGCTGATCGCCATCGGGACACTGGTCGGAGGCGCAGTGGCAGCCGTGGCATTGCTGATTCCGTGGCTGCCGCCGAACGCCTCCGAGGAGCGCGACCGCATCGACTTCGTCTTCTGGTTCACCACGGGCATCTGCATCGCGATCTTCGCGGTCGTGGCCGCCGTCACGGTCTACTCCTTCATGAGGTTCCGCGCGCGCCCCGACGACGATTCCGACGGTGCTCCCATCCACGGTCACACCGGCCTCGAGATCGCCTGGACGGCCGTGCCGACCGTGCTCGTGACGGCGATCGCGATCGTGAGCGCGATCGTGCTGGCGCGCAACGACAACTCGCCGGCAGATGCATTGCAGGTCGAGGTGGTCGCGCAGCAGTTCGCCTGGAGCTTCAAGTACCCGCAGAACGGAGGCGTCACGTCGACGGAGCTGCGGCTCCCACTCGACCGGGCCGTCAATCTCGACCTGCGTGCCCTCGACGTCATCCACTCGTTTTGGGTCCCCCAGTTCGGTCAGAAGCAAGACGTCGTGCCCGGGATCGTGACGCACCTCGTGATCACGCCGACGAAGGTCGGCAAGTTCCCTCTGATTTGCACCGAGCTGTGCGGTCTGGGCCACGCCCTGATGCGCTCCCGCGCGGTCGTCATGGAGCCCGCTCAGTTCAAGCAGTGGGCGGCCGACGCGAAGAAGGGCATTTCGGGCAGCGGCGCGGATGCCGGCAAGGCGGTCTTCACGAACAACGGGTGCGGCGGCTGTCACACGTTCACGGCGGCCGGCACGCAATCTGCGGTCGGTCCGGACCTCGATCAACTGCCGGCCGACGCGAAGAAGGCAGGGCAGCCGCTCGAGAAGTTCACACGCACGTCGATCGTCGACCCCGACGCCTACGTAGCCCCTGGGTACGCTCCGAACATCATGCCGAAGACGTTCTCGCAGCTGCCCAAGTCGCAGCTCGACGCGCTCGTGCAGTATCTGGTCCAGTCGGGTAAGAAGGGGGCGAAGTGACGCAGATCTCCGAGATCGCGGTCGGCGAGCGCTACGACCTGCACGGGCCGCCGCCCGTCTCCGGGTGGCGCTACCTGACGCGCCCCGGCTGGGTCCGCGCCGCGTGGATGACCGCGCTCTTCTTCGGGATCGGCCTCGGCCTCGTCGTCCTGTTCCGCTGGTGGGGCAACTGGCAGCCGATCGTCGACTGGAAGCCGATCAGCGTCGTCGCCATCCTCACCGCGGCCCCGATCGGTTTCCTCGCCGGCCTCGGCGCCTTCGACTACTGGGTCGGCTGGGCGCTGGGAACGCCGACGAGGCCCGAGGACCATTCGGGTCACGGCGCTCGCTCGTGGAAGGACTACTTCCGCGTCAACACCGACCACAAGGTGATCGGCGTCCAATACGTCTCGACGACGATCTTCTTCTTCCTCGTCGGCGGCTTGCTCGCCATGATCATGCGCGCCGAGCTCGCCCGCCCCGGGATGCAGGTCACCGACAACCAGACGTACAACGGGCTCTTCTCGGTCCACGCGTCGTTGATGATCTTCCTGTTCGTGATCCCGGCGTTCGCGGGCCTCGCGAACTACGTGCTCCCGCTGATGATCGGAGCGCCGGACATGGCGTTCCCACGGCTGAACGCACTGTCGTTCTGGCTGCTTCCGATCGCGGGCTTCATGATGCTGTCCAGCTTCCTCGTCCCCGGCGGACCGTTTGCGGCCGGCTGGACGAACTACGCGCCGCTCTCGACGCACCAGCCGTTAGGCAACGTCTTCTTCTCGATGGCCGTCCAATGGGCGGGCGCGTCGTCGATCATGACCGCGCTCAACTTCCTGGTCACGATCATCACCATGCGGGCCCCGGGAATGACGTTCTGGCGCATGCCGCTGCTCGTGTGGGCGAACTTCACGACGTCGTTGCTGGTCGTGATCGCGACTCCGTTCATCGCCGGCTCGCAGTTCTTCGTCATGTTCGACCGGGTCATGCACACTCACTTCTTCGACCCGACCGGCGGCGGCTACCCGCTCGGCTACCAGCACATCTTCTGGTTCTACTCGCACCCCGCGGTGTACATCATGATGCTGCCGGGGTTCGGGATCGCCTCGGAGGTGATCTCCGTGATGGCGCGGAAGCCGATCTTCGGCTACCGGCTGATGGCGTTATCGCTGATGGCGATCCTGATCCTCGGGTTCTCCGTCTGGGCTCACCACATGTTCGTCTCGGGCATGGCCCCGTGGCTGCGCGTGCCGAT
>Ga0126308_10000670_pt1 | contig 12090 bp, 9 predicted proteins | sample Plot55_FD_92533 | JGI IMG/M metagenome (GOLD analysis project Ga0126308, IMG submission 92533) | Serpentine soil microbial communities from UC McLaughlin Reserve, CA, USA - Plot55 | ecosystem: Environmental > Terrestrial > Soil > Grasslands | place: USA: UC McLaughlin Reserve, Lake County... | reverse complement strand
GATGTTGAGGATGCCGATGACGCTCGCCAGCGCCTGGCCGAGGTACCGACCGGCGGCGCGGACCGCTGCGTGGGTCCGCTCGTCGTCGCGGTCCAGGGCCGCGACGACGTCGTCCAGCGTCTCCTGGCCGGACCCCCGCAGGATCGCCGCCGTGTTCGCGACGGTCTCGAGGCAGCCGAACCGGCCGCAGCGGCACGCCGCGCCGTCGTCGACGACGGCGACGTGGCCGATCTCGCCGGCGCCGAAGCCGTCGCCCTGGAACAGAGAGCCGTTCAGAACGAGGCCAGCGCCGATCCCTCGCCCGATTTTCACCGTGACGAGGTTGGGAAGACGCCGTCCATCGGCGCCAAACGTGTACTCGGCGAGGGCAGCCGCCTGGCTGTCGTTGGCAACGTTGGACGGCAGGCCGTACCGCTCGTGGAGGAGGCCACCGAGCGGCAGGTCCTGCCAGTCCAGGTTGACTGCCCAACGGATCGTGCCGGTCCGCGTATCGACGAGACCGGGCGTCCCGACGCCGATTCCGAGTGGCGGGGACGGTGCTTCGGCGAGGAGTTCGTCGACGAGACGGAACACGAGGTCAAGAGCCGCGTCGCCGTTGCGGCCTTCGACTGGCAGCTCGACGACGCGGCGGATCTCGCCTCGGAGGTTGACGAGGGCGCCCGAGAAGACGCTCTCCCCGAGGTCGAGGCCGATCACCTGCCGGGCGTCGCCGACGATGCTGAGGAGGATCGGGCTTTTGCCGCCGGTCGACGGACCACGGCCGACTTCCTCGACCATCCCGTCGCCCAGCAACTCGCCGACGACGTCGCTGACGGTCGTTCGGGTCAGGCCAGTGTTGCGAGCGACGTCGGCGCGGCTGATCGGACCGAAGTCGTAGACCGTGCGCAGGATCAACCGGTGGTTGTGCTGACGCGTTTGCGCGTGGGTCGCCTTCGCGGGGAGCCGCATGAAGCCTCGCGGACTTTGCCAGTGGAATGGACTAAGTCCGCATTCTCGTCAGCAGGGAGACTTTGTCAAGAGGTTGGACGAAGTGTCTTCTCGTGCGGGGGCTGCCGGCCCCGGCGCGACGCGCCGCCCTCCACGTTTGTTGCTAATGCGCACCCGGGGAGCGTTACGCGCGCGTCAGCGCGTGGACCAGCCGGATCGGGACGTTTCGAGGGCGTGTTGATGCGTAATGCGGCATCAGTTTTGATCGGAGCGCGGGCGCGCCGTTCCTAATGCTCCCGGGGTGCGCGTATGAGGCTGCCGACGTCACGCTTCACTGATCTCAAAGCCGTCGGACGGAGCGCGTAGGACGGCTCGGTCAGGACTCGCCCGGTTGCCACGCGGCAAGCTCGGCGCGGAGTCGCGCTCGAGCCGCGTGGCGAGCGTCGTCGTCGGGGAAACCGATCCGTTCGAGTCCCTCGAGCGCGGCGCCCGCGACCGGCGGCACGTCGAGCCGGACGAGCCGAGCGCGCCGGACGACTCGTCGGATGCCCGCCTCGATGCGGGCGAAGAACGCCGAATCGGTCGTTCGGAACACGCCACCCGCGAGCACGACGTCGATTTCCCGCCGAGTGAGCCCGGTTCTCCGAGCGAGGGCAATGGCCATTGTCGCGAGCTCGTCCGCGAGCCGATTGACGATCTCACGAGCGACCGTGTCGCCGGCCTCGGCCGCACCGAAGACGACCGGCGACAACTCCCCCACCCTGCCCCGGATCCGTCCGGCGTAGATTGCCCGAGTCACCGCCGAGGGTTGGCTCAACCCGAAATGGGCCGGGACGAGCCGCTCGAGGGCGGTCCGTCCCCCGCGTCCAGCGCGAGCGCGAACGGCCGCGCCGAGCCCGGCCATCCCGACGGCCGTTCCGCCGCCCCAGTCGCCCGAGATGTCGCCGACGCCGTCGAACCGCGCCGTCCGACCGTCCGGGGCGACGGCCGCGCCATTGATCCCCTGGCCGCAGATCAGGGCGATCCCCCACCCGTCCCGGGTCCCGGCCCAGAGCGCTCCGAAGCAGTCGTTGACGACGATGTCCCGCCCGGCGAGTCGGGTCTCGGCGAGGGCGCGTTCGAGCAGCCGGACGTCGCTGGGGTAGTCCGCACCTGCCAGCGCGTGGACGCCGATCTCGACGAGCGGCCGGGCGGCCGGATCCAACCCCGCTTCACGCGCGGCTCGCTCGACAAGGTCCTCGAACCGGCGCATCGCGGTCCTGATGCCGACCGCCTGGTGCGACGTCGTCGGTCCCCGCACGGCCGCGAGGAGCCGCCCGTCGGTCGCGACGAGGACTACGTCCGTTTTCGAATTGCCGCCGTCGACCCCGAGGACGGCCGCGGTCACGCTCCCGACTCCGCCTCGGTGGCGGGTGCCGGCCATAACGAGGGCCAGCCTGCATCGGCGGCGGGGGCGCGGAGGAACGACGGCCAGCTGCTGAGCTCGTCGAGACCGACGAACCTGGCTCCGCGGTCTACGAGCCGATCCACGATGTCCGGAATCGCTGCCAGCGTCTGATTCGGCCAGGTGTGGTGGAGGACGACCGCTCCGTCACCGTGAGCCGTCGTCCGGTCGACGACAGTGCGGACGACGTCGGCCGTCGACCGGCTCGGTTCCCAGTCCTCGCTGCTCACGTCCCAGCCGACCTCGCGGTAGCCGAGCGCACGGATCCTCGAGATCAGCCGCGCGTCGTCGGCGCCTGCGCCGAACGGACAGCGGAACCAGGGCTTCGGGTCGACGCCCGCGTGCGCTCGGATCGCGTCCTCGGCGTGGCGGATGTCGGTGGCAAGACCGGCCGGCGACAGCTGCGGGAGGCGGGCATGGGCATGCGAATGATTGCCGATCAGGTGACCCTCAGTTGCGATCCGTCGCGCCGTCTCCGGGTGCGCTTCGGCCCATCGGCCCTGCAGGAAGAACGTCGCCCTGACACCGGCCGTCGCGAGAGCATCGAGGAGTGGCTCGGCATTCCCGAACGCCGCGGGACGGTCCGGGTGCTCGGCGTCGAACGTCAGGGCAACCCTGAACGGGTCTATTTCTCGACTCCGGTTATGACGATTCCCCTCGTGAAGACTCGCTGGAAGATGACGAACAGCATGACGGGAATGAGCAGCGTCATCATCGTCCCGGCCTGGATATAGGCGGGGTTCTGATAGTAGATCCCGTTGAAGTTCGCGAGACCGACCTGCAGCGGCTGAAGGTCGCGCGCCCCCGACAGGTAGATGAGTGGGCCGAAGAAGTCATTCCAGGCATAGACGAAGTGGAAGATCGATACCGCAATGATGACGGGCCAGGCCTGCGGAAGTACGACCGATCGGAGAATCCGGACGGCGCCCGCTCCGTCAATTGATGCCGCCTCATCGAGGTCACGGGGAATCGTCAGGAAGTACTGGCGCAGCAGAAAGACGTCGTAGGCGTTCGCGAAGAACGCGGGAACGAGCAGAGGCAGCCACGTATTCACCCAGCCCAGTTTCGCGAAGATCGTGTAGGTCGGGATCAGGGTCACGGCGGCGGGCAGGAAGATCGTGGCGATGAGCAGCGTGAACAGCAAATTCCGGCCGGGGAACCGGAACCGGGCGAATCCATAGGCCACGAGCGTGCACGAGGCTACCGTCCCGATCATGCTGATCAGCGCGAGCGCGATCGTGTTGAACAGCAGGCGCGGAAACTGGATGAGGTTCCAGACGTCAGCATAGTTCGACCATTGCGGCGCGAGTTCCCACGGTTGGTCGAGCGTCCGCCACGAACCCTGCCAGGTGATCAGGCCGCCGGCGGGATTGCCAGGATCGACAAACTGGCTCTCCTGGCGGCCCTTCTTCACGAGCGCCAGCTCCTTGACCGTGCCGTCGATCGGGACCTTGTAGACGTCGTAGGACGTACCTTCGAACTCGAAGGTTGCAGGGTTGGAGGGCAGGAGCGGTGAATTCGCCTGGGTGATCTGCTCGGGCGTCTTGAGCGACGTGATCGCGCTGTAGACGAGGGGCGACAGGAACGCAATCGCGATCGCGACCATCGCCAGGGTCATGATCAGCGTCCTCGTCCGCTCCGCGACCCGACCGAACGCTGGCCCGCGGACGACGGCGCCCGCGCTCTGGCTCGCGGCGTCGGCGCGCATGTCAGCGCTCCCCCGCGTAGTAGACCCAGCGTCGCGAGAGCCGGAACAGCACGACGGTGACGACGAGGGCGATGGCGAACAGGAGCCACGCCAGCGTCGAGCCATACGACATCTGCTGGAAGTTGAAGAAGGTCTTGTAGAGGTACAGGTTGTAGAAGAGCGTCGAGCCGCCCGGCTCTCCGGTTCCGTTCTTGAGGACGAGCGGGACGAGGAAGTACTGGAGCACCTCGACGACGCCCAGAATGATCGTGAAGAAGATCACCGGCGACATCATCGGGATCGTGACGTGGCGGAGCTGCTGGAGCGCGGTCGCCCCGTCAATCTTGGCCGCGTCGTAGAGCTCCGTGGGAATTCCGCGCAGCCCGGCGAGGTTGATGATCACGCCGGCTCCGATCCCCCAGATTCCCATCACGACGAGCGCCGGGTAGATCCAGGTGATGTCGAACAGCCAGCTCGGCGGCCGCTGCCAGCCCAGGAACCGCAGGAAGTCGTTGATCCAGCCGGTGTCGCCCAGCATCTGCTGCCAGGCGAGGATGCCGGCAACGAACGGCACGACGTAGGGCATGAACAGCAGCGTCCGGAAAAGGCTCTTGCCCTTCGTGTACTTGCTGTTGAGCGCGAGTGCCAGAAGGAACGGGACGACGACGACGAACGGTAGCCAAAGAGCGGCGAACCGGAATGTGACGCCCAGCGACTGCCAGACCTGGGGATCGCCGGCGAGCCGGGCGTAGTTGTCGAGGCCGACGAATCGGAGCGGCTGCTCCTGGGCGAGCGTGACGTTGAGGAACGTGAACGCGAACGTCGCAATCATCGGCAGCAACGTGAACGCCAGGAAGCCGATGATCCACGGACTGATGAAGAGGTACCCCTGGCGCGCCTCTCGGCGCGCCAGGGGTGTCATCCGCAGCCGCCCGCGCTGGGGGATCGCGGGGCGACTGGCGGCGACGGCGGGGAGTTGATCCACCGGAGGCTAGCCGGCGTCCCAGGCTTGCTGGATCTCGGCGCGCAGCGCCTCGATCTCCTTGTCCATGTCCAGTCCAGGCGTCGTCGCGAACTTCGACTCGTACTTCTCGAGGATCGTCAGGGTCTCGTTGTACTTCGGCATCGCCGCTTCGAAGTTCGGATTGTCCGCGTACTGGAGGCTGTCCTTGGCTACTTGCCAGTCGACCTTCTCCGGGAAGCCTTCGCTCTTGCCGAGCGTCTCGAAGAAGGCGTCCTGGCGATCCGGCCGGGCCGGCATTCCGCCATAGAGCTGCAGCAGCTCGTCGGCGGAGTCGTCGAGGATGTAGCTCAGCGCCGCGAACGCGGCGTCCGGATTCTTCGTGTCCTTGTGAATCGCGAACGTGTCCGCGTTGAGCGGCGACGTGATCGTCCCGTTGTGGGACGGAATGGCCGCCAGATCCCAGTCCTTACCGGCGTCGGCGACGCCGTAGGTCGTCCACAGGAAGTTGAGGCTCATCGCGACGCGACCGGAGAAGAACGGGTAGCCGCCGCCGCTGAATTCCTCGCTCTCGGCGACGGCCGCCGTCATGATCGTGTGGTCCTTCCACATGCCGTCGTACCAGAACTTCCAGGCGTCCTTCCAGGCGTCGGGAATCGTGACGGTCTTGCCGTCGGGGCCGGCGAGGTTCCCGGCGCCCCAGTACGCACCCAGCCCGCGGAGGTCGTCACGCTGGGGCTCGAAGCCGTACTGGACGATGTTCTCCGGGTCGAACGCGGGATCCGTGGCGTCCTTGCCGTTCTTGTCGACGGTCAGGAGCTTCGCGAGTTGCTTGATCGTGTCGTAGCTCCAGTCGACCTCGGTGCCGTCGGGCATCTTGTACTTCGCGCCGTACTGGTGGGGCGGGAGCTCCAGTCCGACTTCCTCGAACATGTCGGCCTTGTACCAGAGCATCGACGGATAGACCGCGAAGGGGAGTCCGATCTGGCCGTCGTCCGACTTGTAGAACTCGACCGCGGCGGGGTCGTACTGGCTCGTGTCGTAGCCGGTCTTCTGAATGTGGGGGCCGAGATCGAGCCACTGGCCGTCGAACGCCGCGAGACCACCTACGCCAACGGGGCCGACGAGGTCGGGGCCGTTTCCCGAGGCGATCTGCGTCGACAGCGTGTCGCGCGCGGAGTCGTACGTGACGATTTCGATCTTCAGGCTGCTCCCCGAGTGCTTCTGCCCGAAGCCGGCCGCGACCTTCTCCTCGGTCGGGATCTGGGCGGGGTCCTCACCGGTGCCCAGGCAGCAATACCAGCGCAAGCTGGCCGGCGCGAACGACACATCGGCCTGGCTCGGGGCGGCGGATGTCGTCCCTGCCGGCGAGGCGGCGGTCGACCCCGACGGTACGGCCGTCGGGGTGCCCGACGGGCCACACGCCGAAATGATGAGTGCGAGGGCGGCAACGATCGAGCCTGCCCGGAATGGTCCTGTCTTCATCGTCCTCCTCCGGTTGCTGAGTCCTGCATGGTCCGGCTGGGTCTCGCTCACTGGATCGCGGGCCTCCTCTCCACTAGCCGGCCGTTTCGGCCACGGCCCCCTCGGACCGGCGATCGCCGACCGAGAATCTCGGGTCGCCGCCGCGCGCTTGCGTGCGGACGACGAGTCGTTCAACGAAATAGCGCGTCCGATCGCCGCGCACGAAGCTGCGGGAGAATTCGACCGGCCGATCGTCGGACGAGAATCCGATCCCCTCGATCAGCAGCGCCGGGCGGCCGGACGACTGCTCGAGGAGCTGCGCCTCGCGCGTCTTGAGAAGGACCGGCTCAATCGCCTCGCGGGCGCGGGTGATCTGCGTCCCGTACCGCTCCGTCAGCAGCTCGTAAAGCGAGTTGTGCTCGAGATCGGAGGCGAGCAACCCCGGGAATCGCTCGGCCGGCAGATGGACCTGCTCCAGGAGGAGTGGCTCCCCGCCTGCGGACCGCAGGCGCTCGACGTAGAGCGTCGGTGCACCGAGCGGCAGGTTGAGCGCCGCGGCAACGGATTCGCCCGCAATCTCGGCACGAGCGGCGACGACCGTCGTCTGGGGATCGAGCCCGCGACTCTGCATCTCGCTCGTGAAGCTCTGGCTCCCGCCGAAGTCGATCTCGACTCGAGGATGGAGGACGAACGTGCCCCTCCCCCGCGTTCGCTCCAGACGTTGCTCGCGAACGAGCTCCGAGAGCGCACGCCGGATCGTGATCAGGCTGCAGCCGTAGCGGGCGGCAAGGTCGCGTTCGGTCGGGAGGCGATCGCCCGGCTTCCACTCCCCGCTGTCGAGTGCGGCGCGCAGGTCAAGATAGACCTGGTGGTGCAGCGGGATGGGACCGAGCTGGAGGCGGAAGCGGGCCATCTCCGGTAAGGATCCCTCTTGCGGACCGCTCGGTTGGTGATAACGTTATAAGCAATCATTCAGGTCTCGCGGTTCCATGTCAAGGCGGATCCGCGAATCGCCGGTCCGCCACGGTCCGGCGGCCGCCGACCGGAGGTGCCGTGGGCGTCAAGATCTGCGTCGTCGGCGGCGGCAGCACGTACACGCCCGAGCTCGTCGAAGGCCTCGCTGTTCGCGGCGGCCGAGTCCCGATCGACGAGCTCGTCCTCCTCGACATCGACCCGGAGCGTCGTGACATCGTCGGAGGCCTCGCGGCGAGGATGCTCCGCCGGCTCGGCTGGCCGGGCCGGCTCGTCCTGACCGACGACGCGGATGTCGCGATCGACGGCGCCGATTTCGTCGTGATGCAGCTCCGTGTCGGCGGGCAGGCCGCCCGTCAGGTCGACGAGACCCTGCCCCTCCGATTCGGCACGATCGGCCAGGAAACCACCGGCGCGGGCGGCTTCGCCAAGGCCCTCCGAACGGTCCCGGTGATCCTCGACCTGGCCGAGCGAGCGGCGCGTCGCGCGGCCCCCGGCCACTGGATCGTCGATTTCACGAACCCCGTCGGGATCGTGACCCAGGCGCTCCTCGACGAGGGCCATCGAGCGATCGGCCTGTGCAACGTCGCAATCGGCTTCCAGCGGCGGTTCGCGGCGCGGTTCGACGTGGCGCCGGAGCGCGTGGAACTCGACCACGTCGGCCTGAACCACCTCACCTGGATCCGGGCGATCAGGGTCGACGGCGTCGATCGCTTGCCGGAACTCCTCGAGAACGACGCGGAATCACTGGCAGCCGGCGTTTCGATGCCCGTCGAGCTCATCCGCTCGCTGCGCGCCATCCCGTCCTATTACCTGAGCTACTACTACCTCTTTGAGACAGTCCTCGCCGATCAAAAGCGGGAGGGCCACGAGACGCGGGCAGAGGCCGTCGCCGATATCGAGCACGAGTTGCTCACGATGTATCGCAACCCGAACCTGGACGAGAAGCCCGCTCTCCTCGGCAAGCGCGGTGGCGCGTTCTATAGCGAAGCAGCGGCTCAGTTGATCGCATCACTGCACGACAACCGAGGCGACGTCCAGGTTGTCAACGTCGCCAATGAGGGCACGCTGCCCGGCCTCGCGCCGAGCGATGTGATCGAGGTGCCGGCACGCGTCGATCGCTCCGGCGCGACGCCGCTCGCAGTGCCGCCGCTCGACGCGGACATGCGGGGCCTGGTCCAGCACGCCAAGGCGTACGAACAGCTCGCGGTCCGCGCCGCAAAGAGCGGCAGCCGTCCGGACGCGTTACGCGCCCTCCTGGCGAACCCGCTCGTTCGTGGCTGGGAGATGGCAGAACCGCTGCTCCACGCGCTCCTGGAAGCGAATGAGGGCCATCTTCCGCGGTTCAAGCACGACGCGACAGCGGGGGCCGTCACGCCGTCGTAGCCCCGGAAGCACCGATCGCCGCATCCGCGATTCGCGCCCGGATGGCATCCTTCGCCTGACCACTTCGCTTGGAGCGGCCCGTGTACGACACTCCCAGCGCCACTCGACGGACGACGCTCGTCGAACGCAGTCGGCCGAGCGCGACCGGCATGCTCGCGCTGCTCATCTGGTTCCTGCTCGCCGGCGTCGCCCTGCTCGCCGCGGTTGCGTCAGTCTCCGCGTTCGCGCGTCTTTCGGACGGGCTCGAGGATCCGACCAAGCTCGAGACGATCGCGTTCCAGGAAGAGTCGATCGTGTACGACCGCACCGGCGAAACGGAGCTTGCCCGGTTCGGCCAGGCGAAGCGAGAGGTCGTCACGTTCGACCAGCTGCCACCGCTGGTCGTTGATGCTCAGACGGCGATCGAGGACAAGACGTTCTGGGAGAATCGGGGCTTCGATCCGCTCGCCATCGTCGCCGCCGGCGTCGACAGCCTTCGTGGCAGGGGTCGAGGCGCGTCCACCATCACCCAGCAGCTCGTCCGGCAGCGGCTCCTGCCCGAGGACCTGGTCCAGGACCCGAACCGGCAGGTGGAGCGGAAGCTCAAGGAGATCATCCAGTCGATCCGGCTCACGGAGGCATTTCCTGGGGTCGAAGGCAAGAAGAAGATCATCACCGCCTATCTGAACCAGAACTACTACGGCAATCAGAGCTATGGGATCAAGGCCGCGGCTGAGTCCTATTTCGGTGTGACCGACCTCAAGGAGCTCACGCCGGCTCAGGCCGCCATCCTCGCCGCGCTCCCGAAGTCCCCGTCCAACTACGACCTCGTCCGGAACGCGACCGAGGAGTGTACGGTCGCCCTCGACGAGAATGACCCAGACGCGGAATGCCCGCCCGGCAAGAGCGAGTTGGTCGTCCCGGACGACAGCGAGATCGTGCAGCGACGGAATCAGGTCCTCGATCTTCTCGCCGCCGGCGACCGAACCCCCTTGTCCGGGTCGACGTATTCGAGGCAGGACTTCCTGGATGGGAAGCGCGAACGAGTCGTTCTCGCACCGCAAACCGCACCTCGTTGGACGGCACCGCACTTCGTCTGGGCCGTGCAGAAGGAGCTTGCGGAGAAGGTCTGCGGCGAGGACGTTCCCACCTGCGATGCCCTCGAAGGCGGCGGCTTCCGGATCACGACGACGCTCGACACGCGGCTCCAGAAGATCGCCGAGAAATGGGTCCAAGCGGCGGCGATCGTGCCAAACGCAAAGAACCCGGACGCGGCCGCGGAGAAGATCGGCTTCAAGAACGGCGCCCAGCCATGGATGAAGAACCTGCGCGGCAAACAGATTCGCAACGGCGCCCTCGTCGCACTCGACTACGAGACGGGCGAGCTGGTCGCGTACGTCGGGAGCGCGAACTACTACGCGGCGAAGAGCACGAAGCGGTTCCAGGCGAAGTACGACGTCGTCGGCAGCGGCTGGCGGCAGCCAGGATCTGCATACAAGCCATTCAATTATCTGACCGCCATCGACGACGGCACGATGACCGCGGCCACGATGCTGATGGACGTTGCGACCGACTTCGGCGGGAACTACACGCCTTCGGACGCCGACGAATTCGAGCGCGGGCCCGTCCGCGTTCGGAACGCGCTGCAGTTCTCGCTCAACATCCCGGCCGTCAAGGCGATGGCCGTCAACACGCCCGATCACGTGTTCGAACGCTCTCAGGACTACGGTCTCCGCTACCAGACCGAGACGAGCCGGGCGGGGCTCGCCCTCGCGTTGGGTGTCCAGGAGGTCAGGCCGGTCGATCTGGTGACTGGCTATGGCACGATCGCCAACGGCGGGCGGTATCTCCCCCACACGAGCATCCTCGCCATCAAGGACCGCCAGGGACAGGACGTCGCGCAGCTTCAGGCGCCCGAAGCCGAGCCGGTCGCGAAGCCCCAGGCGGCGTTCATCCTCACCGACATCCTCGCCGGCAACACGAACCCGAAGATCAACCCGTACTGGGGCAAGTTCGCCGTGAAGGACGCCGACGGAACACGGCGTCCGGCGACCCTCAAGACCGGTACGAACAACGACGCAAAAGATCTCAACGCGTACGGGTTCATCGCTCCGCCGACGGAGGAGGGTCGGGCCGCCGGCGAGTACGCCCTGGCGGCCGGAGCGTGGAACGGCAACAGCGACAACTCACTCGTTTCCCCGAACCGGCCCGTGTTCTCGATCGACGTGACGACCTTCGTCTGGCAGGGCTTCATGCAGGAGGCCTCTCGGAAATGGGCCGTCAACGACTTCGTGCCCCCTGACGGCCTCGTCAAGGTCAAGGTCGATCCCTGGACAGGCCTGAAGCCCCGGTCTGGCGGCAAGTCGGTCGAGGAGTACTTCATCGAAGGAACCGAGCCGAAGGCCGCCCTTCCGGACGGGGTTTGCGGCGCGCAGGTCCTCGATGTCGCCGGCGTCGAGAAGGGCCATGACAACTGGCTCAAGGCCGACAACGAATGGCTTCGCCGGGCGAGTCGTGGCGCCGGGGTCAAGGGCGGCCCGAACGGGACGAAGACGAACTACTTCTACAACGGCAGCTTCACTCCGTACGGCAAGTCCTGGGGACCACTCGTCGAGGGTCGGGGCTGCGGCCCGTCGGAGGCGCCGGAACCATCATGCTTCCCGCTGCCGACGCCTGACGCGAGCGGCGCGATCCCGTCGTTCGTGCCCCCTAGCCCGGATCCGTCAACGGGCATCGCCGCCGCACCCTGCCCGACGCCCTCGGCGTCGGCGGAGCCATCGGTCGAACCGTCGGTGGACGTAACGCCAGAACCGACCCCCGAGCCGACTCCGGAGCCGACTCCGGAACCCACGCCTGAGCCGACTCCCGAACCCACTCCCGAACCGACGCCAGAGCCGTCCTCCGCGGCGGCGGCCAGTCCCTAGCGACGGACCTCGACCGGCGTGCGGATCGACCTGAACGCCGACGTCGGGGAGAGCCTCGGCGCGTGGCGGATCGGTGACGACGAGCGGCTGATTCCGTTGCTGACGAGCGCGAATGTCGCCTGCGGTGCGCACGCCGGCGATCCGCTCACGATGGAGCGAACCGTTCGGATCGCCGCCCGGCACGATGTCGCCGTCGGCGCGCACCCCGGCTATCCCGACCTCGTCGGGTTCGGGCGGCGCGAGCTGGACATGGCGCCCGACGAGCTCGAGGCGTCGATCGTCCACCAGGTCGGCGGCCTCCTCGCCTTCTGCCGCGACGCGGGCGTCCAGCTTCGACACGTCAAGG
>Ga0126308_10000669_pt1 | contig 12093 bp, 11 predicted proteins | sample Plot55_FD_92533 | JGI IMG/M metagenome (GOLD analysis project Ga0126308, IMG submission 92533) | Serpentine soil microbial communities from UC McLaughlin Reserve, CA, USA - Plot55 | ecosystem: Environmental > Terrestrial > Soil > Grasslands | place: USA: UC McLaughlin Reserve, Lake County... | reverse complement strand
GTGTATGATGCTATACAGCTAGTGTGTGTTTGTCTAGGGAGTGTTAGTGGGTGTTTGTCTAGGGAGTTTTTGACAACGTGCTATATGTTGGGGCTCTTTCCTCTCTACAACACAATATGTTGTTATACAGGCAATGAAGCAGGGGCAAGACATTTCAGTAGTATTTAACATTTGGTCTTATTAGTGTAAGGTACCGCCTGATATTAATGTTTAATGTAAAAACTAGAAAAACAGGGAGAGATACGGTGTACAGCTGTTCTACACCGAGGAGCGAGCCTGTGGTCATCGGCTCGACGCTCTGCGCGTTGGACTCTATTAGCTACGAAGGGTTTGTGTTACTTAAATGATTACCGACAGCGAGCGAGCCCGCTCCACAGTAACTCCCGGAGGCGCCTTTGAAGATGAGAAGGTTCTCTCCCTGGGCGACATTCTTGACATCCTTCTGAGACGCGCGTGGCTCATTGGGCTAGTGATCATCATCGCGCTTGCCATATCCGCCGGGCTCACCTTTATCCAGACGCAGGAATATCAAGCTTCTGTAAAGATACTGGTCGGGCAAGAGAGCGGGTTCGTCTCCGCTAACGGCAACGTACAGCAACTCGAGGATTTGACGCAGACGATGGCCCAGGCCATCACTACTAAACCGGTGGCCGAAGAGGTGATCCGGCAGCAGAACCTGGACCTTACCCCGGGGGCATTGTTGGGGGGGCTCTCGACCTCTCAGGTGCCAAACACCCAGTTTGTCCAAGTGGATTACAGAGACACCGACCCAGGTAGAGCCCAAGCGGTGGCCGACGCGGTCGGCGAAGTGTTTTCGGAACAGGTTTCCGAAGTCAGCCCGGACGTCAGCGCCGTGACCGCCACGGTGTGGGAGAAAGCGTCAGAGCCGGGGCAACCCACAAGCCCTAACATCTGGCGTAACGTAGCTATAGGGCTAGGGATAGGGGCGATCCTCGGGGTGGGCCTGGCGTTCCTGCTGGAGTACCTCGTACCACGAGCACCGCGCAGTGGAGGTGGCGGACGACGCTATAGACGCTCCCCATGAGAGCTCTCCTTACCCCGCCCAGACCTCGGCTTCCCATCACTACTAGCCCCGCCGCCCCTATTTCCTCGGCCAAAGCGATTATCTCTCCGTCAGGATATAGCAAAGGAAGGGTGAATAGGAGGGCAAGAAAGCTAAGAGAGGAAAGGCTTAAGATGCTTCGTTCTCGGCCGAAAGAAAGCACTCTGTCAAAGAAGAACGCTAACCTCGTTGATGCCGTCGAAGCTTCTCTGAGTATCTGATCAGCAACGGAAATCTGACCGCGGCGCCGCCCAGAAGGATTCTGAACCTAGCGTACCCGCCTATATGTAGCCGGTCTACGCGGCTGACACGGGCAAACCGCTCAAGGTCATGGTGCTGATGAGGCCCGGGTTCCCGCGAGGGTGATAGGAGCATTCGTACTAATCTGGGGCGGAGATAGATGGCATCATCTTTTGTCCACCTCTTTACCGGCGCCGGTGACCTCGCTGCTATGGATAGAAAGTAGGACACATCAGGATGAATCCTGAGCGCATAGGACGGGCCGAAGTGGAGCGAGGGCGCTTGGCAAGGATTACCATCATCCTTGCCGTTGTCCTCACGCTCCTGGCCCTGGCGTGGGCCTTGTACGTGACGCTCATAGTAATAATAACCGGCCAACGCGACGACGCGCAGCCGGCTGACGCCGTCGTGGTGCTCGGTGCGGGCGAGGTCTGGGGGTGGCCCGAGGCGGAGTTACGCGCCCGCTGCGACCACGCGTTTTCGCTGTACGAGGCGGGGGTGGCACCGCTCGTGGTCGTGGCCGGGGGAGATCCGGACGGCACTGTCAACACCGAGGCCGATGCTGGTGTGCGCTACCTTGAGTACCTAGGAATGCCGCCAGAGGCGCTGCTCGCCGCCGACCGCGGAGACAACACCTACGAGAGTCTGCTGGAGGTGGAGGCCCGAACTCGGGGGAAGGAGGTGAAGTCGGTGGTGCTGGTGAGCGACCGGTACCACATGTTCCGTTCTCTGGAGATGGCTCGGGACTTGGGGCTAACGGCGTACGGCTCACCAACGACGACGGGCCCGATCGAGAACGAGCCCGTCCTGCTGCTTGACATGACGTTGCGAGAGGTCGTAGCGTACTCCGCCTATGCGCTTGGTGTCCGCAACCCCACCCTCGCTTTCGGTGCGGCGTGAAACGAGAGCATCGCCAAGCTGCTCGCCCGCAAAGGGCGCATCGCTTCGAGGAGACCGGTGCTGTTGCGGGAGGGGCCACGGCGGAGAGCGAAAAATCACCATGGTATAGCAGAAAGCGACGAGGTAGCAGTAAATTTGCCCGCGAACTCGTTCACACAAGGAAACCACGGCCGGCAACGAACAGAACGAGGACGATTTCGACTTACAATAGCGGTTTGCAATGATATTGACCCATGCGACCTCGCTCTTCGGCCTGCTGCACCCCATAGCGTCTATCGTCTCTCAAGGCGGGCCTCTCAAGTAAGCATTGTCCATTTCTGATGCGTAGTGGGCCAACTTCACTACAAGGTGCTGTAACGTCTCGAGAGAGCCGAGGCCGACAGGAGCGCTTTAGAAGCGGAGCGTGGCCGAATACCACGAGCGTCGCTGACAGCCGAACCGGGTCGCTTGGTATGTTCACAGGAATGTGCGAGCTCCGAGCTGGGCTCGCGTCCGAGCCGAAACCAACAAGCTTAAGCCTTCGAGGAGCCGGGGGAAGGAAGGCAGGTGGACGTGCGGCACTCGGCCATCATGTGGGATGGGCCGGCATGCAGCGCTTCTCGCTGATGATCGCGGTCCGAACTCTGCCGGCCCGCGTGCGACTCCAACAACGCCGAGCAACATTGCAGGCTCGCCTCTCCCGACGTTAAGGCCAAGGCAAGCGATCAAGAGCCTCCGCGAGCTCATAAAGGAATTGCGCCGGCAAGGAGCTCGGCGAGAGCTCGACGACGAGGGGATGGTCCGGTACGTCGAGGGTCAGGTGCGCGGGAGCGTCGTAATGGGCTGTGGGGGAGGCAGACTCGTTTGGCAGGTAGGTGCTCGCCTTCTCGATAGGCTGGTTCAGGGTCAAGGTCACCCGCTGGCTAGGGACCTCGATAGGTTCCCCGTTGGTCGGATCGTATGACGGCTTGCCGACCCACAGCACCACGTAGAACCTCCCGTCGCGCTTGTGCAGCAGCGTGCGATGGACGTCGGTGGTCTCACCGCTCAAGGAGTAGTCCAGGGATCCCGTCGTGAAAGAGGATCCCGGGTCTTTGAGCAGGTCGGTCAGGTTCTTCAGCGCAACGTAAGCGGGCTTCTCGGACAGGTCATTGCGCAAGAGGCCGAAGTTCTTCTCGTTGTCATCCTTCTCGGGGGTAGGCCACTCGTCGACGAGCTCGTAGGCGCAGAACCGCTCGAAGCCGCCGTTGAAGGAGTGGAGAAAGAGCCGGGGCAAGTAGCGAGCGGTCACCTCCTCCGAGGTGTTCGTGAAGTTCTGGTTGACGGCGTTCGAATAGCCGCCCTCGGTGGCTACGACCGGGGCGGACGGGCTCTGTCTGCGAGCCAAGTGATAGACGTGGTACGGGTGGCTTCCGTACCCGTTGTCCCCCCAGCCGCTGGTCTCCGGGTGTCGGCCGGCCAGGTACCAGTGGACATTGCTATAGTCGATGGAGGCCGAGAGATCACCAACGATGGTATAGGCCTGCTCGCTCGTCAAGGACGGGCCGTACAGCGGGATCCCCGCGGTGACCGGGTCGCTCTCGAGCGCCGCGTGGGTGTCCCGTGTGGCGACCCGAATGTACTTGACCCAGTAGCGCGAAGAGTCCGGGTCGCTGCTCAACGGGGTCGAATCGTCTGGGTACCATCGCTTGTCTCCGTGAGTGATGTCTATCTCATTGTGCATCTCTACCGCATCGATGACGTCGGTACCGACCCCGTTCTCGGAGGGGTCGTTGATATCCTTGACGAAGTCCTTGATAGGGTAGTTGGGGGGGTTGCCCCAGTAGGTGGAGTCGGGCTTGGTCCCCAAGCTGGGGTCCAACACGAAGGTACTCTTGATGCCCAAAGCGGCTAACTCCTTCATCTTGTCGATGACGTCGGTGCTAGAACCGCCGGAGCGGACGTGGCGAAACCCGAGCTCCGCCAGCTTGTCGCGGACTTCGTCGTAGCGTTGCCCGTAGACGGTATCGTTGTAGTCCCAATGGACGCCAACGCACATCGAGTCGACGAACGACTCGGATCGCTTGGCTGGCTCCGCGCCGCTCCGGCCGAGCAAGAGACCGAAAACCAGCAGCGCTACCGTCAAAGCTCCCCCAAAGAAGATCCCCACTATTAGCACCGGAGGCCACCTCGTCCGACTTCCACCCATCCCAGGTGGTCCGCCCCGACGCGGCTCCTCGGTACTAGCGTTCGTTTGCGAAAACATCGTTGCCACTCTCTACGGAACCTTTTGCTCTGTGGATTTACGCTGTGGCGGCACAAGTCTATAAGAGTCGGGCGATCGTAGACGGCGGCGCTGCGCTGTGCGGAAGAGGTTTTGCGGTGGCCCCGAGGCAGGCACCGAGCAAAAGGACGGATTGAGGTGAGGTAGCGATAGTTTAGGCAGTGTGTGATAAAACACCAGGCTACCGTCGACGGAACCATCTCTCGCCAAGGAGTCCATGGTAGGTAAGAACCTATTTGCCAACCTAAAGCGTGCCGCGACCTCGAGGGGCGGCATGGCTGCGACCGCACAGACCGTGCTCGCCAACGTCCTTATCTTAGGCGTAAACGTCGGAACTGGCATCATCACCGCCCGCCTACTTGGCCCCACTGGACGGGGCGAACAGACGGCCATGTCCATATGGCCAATGATCCTAGCTAGTTCCCTAACGCTCGGTGTGCCTAGCGCCTTGGTATACAATCTCAAGCGATACCCTGAAGGGGCGTCCCGGCTTTTCTCCGGTGCCTTGCTCATGGGGACGCTCCTAGGAGGGGTCGCTACGGCGGTGGGGGTACTGCTCATTCCCGGGTGGCTTGCCGAGTATTCGGCGGAGGTCGTGAGCTTTGCTCAGTTGCTCATGTTCAGCGCTCCCCTGATGACGCTCACCCTCGTGTTCACCTCCGCGTTGCTGGCCCGCGAGGAGTTCACTACGTTCAACGCGCTCCGCTACCTAAACCCCTTGCTTACCCTGCTCACTTTGGTACTGCTGGCCTTGACCTATCACCTCACGCCCTTCAACTCGACGCTGGCTTACATATGGCCGACGTTCCCGCTCTTCCTTTGGATGCTCATCCGGTTGTGGAGGCTCTATCGCCCGACCTGGCCAGGTTTGGGCTGGGCCGTCAAGCACCTGACTCACTACGGCGTGAGATCGTACGGGGCCGAACTGCTGGCGTACCTGTCGCCCAATATCGACCGAATATTGGTGGTGGGTTTGGTGGCCCCAGCTGCGCTAGGTCTTTTTGTGGTAGGGTCGAGTCTGGCGCAGATGCTCAACGTCTTCCAGGTCGCTGTGTCGTCGGTGGCGTTTCCTAAAGCCTCGGGCCGTAGTCTCCAGGAGGTAATGTCCCTTACCGAGCGCGCGACGAAGGGCAGCCTCGCCATGACGGTGCTTGCAGCTATCGGGCTCACGCTCTTAGGCCCCTGGGTGATGAGCCTGCTCTACGGCCAGGAGTTCCTGGACGCGGTTCCGGTCTTTAGGCTCTTGCTTGTCGCGGTGGTGCTCAACGGCACCGACCAGGTGTTGTGCCTGGCCTTGATGGCGGTGGGCAGGCCGGGAACGGTTACCCTGGTACAAAGCAGCGGCCTAGCCCTGAGCGTGCCGCTCTTGCTGGTGCTGGTGCCACTTTACGGTATTGAAGGCGCGGGGCTGGCCATGCTGATCTCGGCCGCGATTAGGTTCGTGCTCGTTTTCGTGAGCTTTCCGCTGGTTTTGAAGACGCGCCCACCGCGGCTGTGGCCAACGAGTACGGACCTCGCTCTTATAATCGCGACCTTCCGTAACTTCCGTAACCGTGAAGGATCTTGAAACCTTATAAAGAAACCTTATAGAGTTTATGGCCTGCGAAGCTTTTAGAAACCTCGGGTTTCGCCGTTATTGTCCCAACCGCAACCGATTGGGCGTCCGCCGATTAGGGCGCCCGTATACTGTATTCTGAGTGCTAGCGCAGGTGCAGGCACCAGCCCCTTTCGGGTCACAAGAGCTTGTGTAACGTAAGAACTTTTGTATAGTATACGTAGGTGTGGGCCTGTATGGGGAGGCTTCGGTGTTGGGCCGCGTGCCCTCGCCACGAAGCCCGAGCAGAGCCGAATTTCTACAAATCGGGAGGAAGGTTGAAGCTCCGCCTGTCGACGCTCGTTGCTCTAGTGGCCCTCCTGGGATTGGTGATGCTCGTCGTCGGCTTTATTCAGGTCGGTAAAGGCGGCTTTCTGCTCCTGCTCTACCCTTTGGGCACCCTCCTCGTGGGAGTGCTGCTGTACCTGCGCCACCCCACCCTGTACGTAGGGTTCGTTTGGTGGCTCTGGTTCCTCACGCCAGAGGTGCGGCGACTGGTCGACTACCAGAGCGGCTGGCACTCCCAGAGCACCGTGATGCTTGCGCCGTACCTGGTCGCGGGGCTCACCCTCTTCACCTTGCTGCGGCACTCGCCGAAGCTTCAGCTTCGCCACCTCTTCCCCTTTGGCCTGGTCTCCCTAGGGCTTGTGTACGCTTTTGGGGTGGGTGTTCTAAGGTCGGGGGTACCCAGCGCTACTTATGATTTGCTTACCTGGATCGTCCCGGTGACGACTGCTTTTTACCTCGTAATCCATTGGCGCAACTACCCCGATTACCGATGGGTTACCCAGCGTACCTTCGCCTGGGGGCTCCTCGTCATGGGCCTGTACGGCTTGCTGCAATATGTTGATCCCCCGGCCTGGGACCGGTTTTGGATGATCCATGCTGAGATGAACACAATCGGCGAGCCCGAACCGTTTGAGATGCGAGTGTTTAGCACCTTGAACTCTCCTGGTCCCTACGCGACGGTGGTGATGGCCGGGCTGCTGGTGCTCTTAAGCGGTGGCGGCTTGCTACGCTGGCCTGCCCTCGTCGCAGGATGTGTGGGCTTCGGGCTCTCGCTGGTCCGCTCCTCTTGGGGCGCCTTGGTGGTAGGTTTGCTCTTCCTCGCCGCGCATCGAGGCCGGTCCCGATCGCGGCTGATCGCTACCTTGGTAGTGACCGGGCTGATCGTTTATCCCTTGTTGTCCTTTGGACCGTTGGCGGAAGTAATCGGGAACCGCCTGCAATCCTTTGGCGATCTCCACCAGGACACAAGCTACATCGAACGCCTGCAGCTCTACTCAGATTTTGCCTCACAAGCGTTTTCTAGTGGGTTGGGGCAGGGCCTGGGCAGCGTGGGGGACGTAACCAAGCTGAGCACCGAGGGAGGGCAGCTGGGCGAGCTTGGCGTCTTCGACAGCGGGGCCATGCTCGTCCCCCTCGTCCTGGGGTGGCCGGGCGCGTTGTTGTACGTGGGCGGCCTGATCTGGCTGTTGTTCTACGCCCTGCGAGGGACAAAACGGCCCGACCTCTTCGCGGCCGCCAGTCGCGGGATCGTCGCCGCAATGCTGGCCCAGAGCCTCGCCGGCGGCGTAACGACGGGCTTATCGGGAGCGGTGCTCTGGTATTTTCTTGGCCTGGCTATTGCGGCGCGGATGTTCCACACTCAGAACGCAAAAGCTGTCGAGCAGCAGAGAGGCGGTCTGAGCGACCGGCACGGAAGACCGGTACCGGCGGAACATGAACCGTACGGTGCGAGAGGCTGATCTGCTCGTTTCTACCCACACCACCAGTCGGCTCGGCTCATTGCCCGAAAACTCGTGGCTCTCGCCAACCACCGTAATCGACGCGGTAAGAGCAGCCCTTCCGGCGAGTCTACAGCACCTTGCGGTGATGTTGCACCACCTGTCATCGATGGCGTATGGGGATGCTTGATAAGAGAACCTACAGAGGAAGATAGGGGACACTGTCTAGTCCGCCTTGTACTGAGCAAGGCTACCTGGGGCAACATCATTGCAACCCGCTATAGCGGTACTTTGTTGAGGAAGGGATATGCGGGCTAAGCAGGGTCGAAATAGCTTTGCTCGATCACCGTAAATACGCCTAAACTCAGCTATAAAGAAGGTCCTTTGCGGTGGGACGAGGCCCTCTTTCCTACTGCAACAAAGTACCGATAGGGCGCGCGGTGGGTTTTGGGCTCGTGCGTCGCCGGTGCCATAGTAGTGGCACTCTATTGATCAGGCCGGTATCCCGATGCCATCAGGAGAACAGGTAAAGCCGCGGCCCACACGCCTCGCTAGGTTGGTTACCGTTCCGGTAGACGTTGGGCGGGCTTTTCCTCCTCCGCTTGGTGCGACGCAGCCGATACGTAGTCAAGTGCGGGTTGATATACGTGGGCCGGCGGATGTGGCGTGCGCGTCGTGTTCTGCATCTCCCAAAGCTTGGCATAACGGATATACTCGCCGGTGGCCTGCAACATCGCGTGAATGAACCCTCGGGTGCCGAAACGAGCCTCCCCTTTGATGATGTAGTCCCAACCAAAGCGCATCACCGGACGCAGGAAGACCCGGAGCGGGGTCGCGCGGTTACCTCTTTCGTTAAGCATCTCCGCTTCCGCCGTAGCGTTCTCGTTGTACCGTGTGATCATCTCGTGCATCGTTAAGGCGCGCCAATGGATCAGAACGCCCCGTAGCGGGATAGCCTTTCCGGGGAACAGGATGCGCTCGTGAATCTTCATCGTTGTGTCATATTTGCTGTAGCGTCTGTTGTACATGCGCACGAAATTGCGCCTATTGCGGGCGCTGGATATGTTGGGGAACAGTACACCGTAGAAGTCGTGCCTGCGATCTACGGAGTACCCATCACGCTCATTCATCGGGCCCCTCATGACCTTTGTGATGTGGCGTGCCAACTCTGGCGTCACGATTTCGTCGGCCTCCACAAAAAACACCCAGTCGTTCCTGGCGAGAGAAACAGCCTTATTCCGTTGACCCGGCCACCCGAGCCACTTCTGCTCGTAAACGTTAGCGCCGAGCGAAGCGGCGATCTCACGCGTTCTGTCGGAGCTGCACGAGTCGAGCACGAGCACTTCGTCCGCCCAGCTCACGCTCCTGATGCATCGCTCGATAAACTCCTCCTCGTTTAGCGTCAATATGATCACCGTCAGGCCTTGCATGTTTTATGGCTCCTTCCGTCTGCTGCTTTCGTAAAGACGTCGGATGGCGAGACGGCAAAACCGCTCTCTGGTAGGTAGATACCACACATCGCGCACTTTACTACCCCACAGCAGGCGTAGGCCATTCTGCACGATTTACCATGTGTGCCACTGCTACTCTGAGTGCCACTGCCCCAACAGGAAAGCACTCCTACTTCTATCCTGAACCGCTTCAAGAGTCTATCTCGCTGGCAGGCTTCTGCCGTTTCCCGGCTTGTTTTCGGTGGTACAGGTATATACTATAAGGCAAGATAAAGGCAGGCGGCGAGTCAGCACCAACCGCTATTGCAAAGCCGGTACCTCAATTGGCTAGGTTCTCAACATCGGACGCCTTGACAGCAAAATTAGTTGAACGTATCGGTCGTGAGGAGTAATGTTGCGAATCTTACACATCTTGAACGATATCCAAGATGCAGGCAACGGCATCATCAATGCGGCGATAGACCTGGCTTGCTTACAGGCGAGAGACGGCCACGAGGTACGCGTGGCCTCCACCGGTGGAGGCTACGAGGCGTTGCTGAGCCGTTACGGAGCGGGACATTTCGATCTCGACCAGACCAGAAGACCGACGTTCTTGCTCAGGGCCTGCAGCCGTTACCGAACAATCGTGCGAGAATTCCAGCCGGATATTGTTCATGCGCATAATGTGACGGGGGCGGTTATCTCTAGGAGTCTGCGGGGGAAAACTGGGTACGGTCTAGTTACCACGTCACAGAACGAGTTTAAGCGAAGCGCCATACTCATGGGGTTGGGTGATCGAGTTATCGCGGTAAGCGAGGCCATCGGCCTATCGTTGAGACGGCGGGGGGTGGCGGCTAGCAAGATCAGGCTAGTACGCAACGGTACGCTGGGCAGCCCACGTAATTACCCCATCTCTCAATATCGTCCGGCTGTATTGCCGGGTCAGGCCATCGTTACGGTAGCGGGACTGTACCGGCGTAAAGGAATCGCGGAGCTGATCTCAGCCTTCGGAGGCGTCGCCTCTCGTTTCCCCGAAGCCCACCTGTACCTGGTCGGGGAAGGACCGGGCCGTCCGGAGTTCGAGAGTTTAGCCCGCAGTTCGGCGGCGTCTCGTATCCACTTCGAGGGTTTTCAGAAGGAGCCGCAGCGCTACATGCTGGCCGCGGACATATTCGTATTAGCTTCACATAGGGATCCTTGTCCGTTAGTTATTGCCGAAGCACGCGAGGCGGGGTGCGCGATCGTTGGCAGTAACGTAGATGGCATCCCCGAGCTGCTCGATGGCGGAAACGCGGGCTTGCTGGTGCCACCCGGAGACATACCTGCACTCGAGGCTGCTTTAACGCGTATCTTGTCTAATCCTCGGGAAAAAGCTAAGTGGCAGAAGTTGGCGATGCAAAATCTGGAGGCCTACAGCGTAGATCGCGTATCACGAGAAACCGAAGCCGTCTACCGCGAACTGCTTCACGATAGGCGGTAGGACAAGGATAACTCTGCCGCGTCCCATGCCGTCACTACGGGTCCCACGAGGCGCGCGTATCCGGGTTACCCCCGTTGATTATGCCGCTCCGCTAACTCGTCGTCCAAGTGGGCAGTACGGTGCTCGCGGTAAGCGTTGACGAACCCATCCAAGCCTACGAGGCGCCCCCAAAAGCGGTTTTACGCTTCTGCTGTAGAAGTGCTTAGATCTGGGCTTTACAGCGGTGTTCAAAATTATTGGCCCAGTAGACGGCGGCAGGCATAAATGGTCTCTTCGTACAGGTTCTGCTGTAAGGCACTCCTATCAGTAACCTATAACGATATGCTTGCCTCCTGCGATGGGGTCAATGTTTTTGGCCGACGCTGTAACTTCGACCCGGAAATTGGCGCGCGGAGTCGACCTGCAGCGTGTTGTGATGATACTGGCCTACGGGGCACGCTTCAGCAGGATCTAGGGCGGTTTACACTGAGATTGATCTGGGATGTCATGCACGCATTAACGCTCGCGCGAGTCTTTCAGATAAAGGACCCTTGGTCAGGGTTGCGATGTGAAATAACTTCATTGTATGCAGCGGTATGCTATGTGCCATTCGGTACTTATTACTCCCTGGTCACAGCACGTTTCACAGGAAGTGATCCGTAGGGCGGTATCCGGCATGCTCGAAAAAGCCCCAGACGTCCTCGGCGGTGACCGCCGATAGCGCCGCCCCCATCGCTTCTATCAGAGCCCCTTTGCTCCTGACCGCCGCCTTGCCAAGGAGGTTCTTGATCTTGGCGAAGGCCTCTTCAATCGGGTTTCTTGGGCCGGTGGGCACCGAGGTGTCCATCACCACAATCTGTCCGCTACGCAGGCTCGGCACGAGCACCTTCTCCACGTAGTAGGTCTCGAAGACCCGAGCCGTGTGCTCGCCCCTTCCACCGCCAGAGATGGTCCCATCCCCTCCAAGCTCATGCTCGAGAGCAAGGTCGTGTTCTTACCCCGCTTGCGAGGCACCCAAAGCCGCAATCGCTCGCCCCTGGGCGCGTAGTAGCCGTAGAGATCGGTGCCAATGAAGTATGCGTCCCGCACTCGTCCACGAAGACGAGCCTCTCCGGCTCCACCGCCGTGGCCACCATCACTCGCCAGGTCGCCCTCGCAAACTCCTCGCGCTCGGTGGCGACTCGCCCCCCTTTTTCATGGTAGGACCGATGCGGGCTATGGCGCGACACACAGTGGAGCGACTCACCGAGAGCCTCGTCACGACCTCTATGTACTCACAGCGGTCCCGAAGGGGGTAACAAAGGGGCGCTCATGCAGATCGTCTTCGAGCAGCTTCCTGGCCTTCTCGTCGAGCTTCGGAAGAGATCCGGGCCTCTTCTTCGGAGCCAGAGGTTCTCCCCGCTCGGCCTTGTTAATGTAGCGCTTGACCGAGGAGAGG